>Ga0233427_10000380_pt1 | contig 57573 bp, 60 predicted proteins | sample SI_118_April2016_5_FD_179885 | JGI IMG/M metagenome (GOLD analysis project Ga0233427, IMG submission 179885) | Seawater microbial communities from Saanich Inlet, British Columbia, Canada - SI_118_April2016_100_MG | ecosystem: Environmental > Aquatic > Marine > Inlet | place: Canada: British...
AAATTAGTAAATATTTTTTTCTTTTCCTCATATTCTTTATCGATAAAAGTTGAATTTGATGAAGTCAGATGATGAAAATCAAAAATTAATTTTTTTTTATCAAATACTGCTAATATCGATTTTAATGGTCTTCCCCAATTTAAATCAAACCCACCCCATTTCATTGATTTTTTCCATTGAATTTTTTGCAACAATAGAGGTACCAACTCTTCTAATAAATCGTGTGTATTAAGTTTTTTTGATTTCGTTTTAAAAAAATAGAATTCTCCTTTGTCTGTTTTTTTTTTAAAAAGATCTTTTTTAGATAGATCATTTGATCTGATAAAGCCCTCTAATGCTACTTCTGGAGCATTTATATTAGGTCCTTTGATTTCCTCAGATTTCATAACTATCTGTTTTTTTAAACCTTCAAATAAAATTATTAATCTATTTGGAGTTGAGTACGATGTGCTTTTTTTGAAAGAAATAAATTTTTGATCAAATAATATATTAAAACTTTTTAATAAATCTTCCCTCAAATTTTTTTGAAGAGACGAAGGTATTTCCTCGCTAAATAGTTCTAAAAAAAAATCTGACATCTAGCTTTGACTGTCTAACCAAATTCCTGCAGCAGCTTTTGTAATGTCTCTTATTCTGCCAATATATCCTGCTCTTTGAGCGACACTTATAGCTCCACGAGCATCTAAAATATTAAATACGTGACTTGCTTTCAAACATTGATCATATGCTGGTAATGATATTTTTTTTTCTACCAAAGATTTTGCTTCCATTTCGTGCATATCGAACATCTTTAACAAACTATCAACATTTGCGTGTTCAAAGTTATATGCTGAAAATTCTTTTTCTGCTTGATGAAAAACATCTTGATATTTTACTCCTTCATCATTCCACAATAAGTCATAAACATTTTTCTGTTTTTGTGTGAACATACATATTCTTTCCAAACCATAAGTAATTTCTACTGAAACAGGATTACATTCAAAGCCAGCCATCTGTTGAAAATATGTAAATTGTGTGATTTCCATACCATCACACCAAACTTCCCAACCTAAACCTGCCGCACCTAATGTTGGACTCTCCCAATCATCTTCAACAAATCTAATATCATGTTCATTATGATCAATCCCAATAACAGATAAACTGTTAAGATATAATTTTTTTATATTGTCTGGTGAAGGTTTTATCAAAACTTGAAATTGATAATAATGTTGAAGCCTGTTGGGATTATTTCCATATCTCCCATCCGTTGGTCTTCTTGATGGTTGAACGTAAGCAGCTTTCCACGACTTTGAACCCAACGATCTTAATGTTGTTGCGGGATGAAATGTTCCTGCCCCAACTTCCATATCATAGGGTTGTAAAACAATGCAGCCTTTTTTACTCCAAAATTTTTGAAGGTTTAAGATTATTTCTTGAAATGATTGAATTTTTTGTTTTAGTTTTTTTGTTTTAGAAACCATATCTTTGCCAGATTGACCTTTCATCTAAAATGTTAGCTAATTGATCTACTTGATTGCTTGAAGATGAAAGTTTTTGACTCAACCACCCTTTAGTTTTTTCAAATTTTTTAACAACCACATCTTCTCCAAATTTTTCTTTTAAAACTTGATGCGCATCTCCTATTCCATCTATTAGTCCTAAATCTTTTGCTTTACTTCCTGACCAAAATTCTCCAGAAAAAAGCTCAACCTCAGATTTGTTTAATTTAGAGCCTCTGCTTTTTTCTACTACGTCTATAAAATCTTTATGTAAATCCAATTGGATTCTTTTCAATCTTTCAATGTCTTCTTTTTTTTCTTCTAAAAATGGATCTAATGTACTTTTGTTTTTTCCAGCAGTATGAACTCTTCTTTCTACACCAATTTTTTTTATCAATTCTGTAAATCCAAATGATGAATAGATAACTCCAATAGATCCAATAATTGAACTTGAGTTTGCATAAATCTCATCACCAGCACATGAAATAAGATAACCTCCTGATGCTGCTACATCTTCAGCAAATACAATTACTTTTTTTTTATTTTTTTTAGCTTCTTGTCTAATCAAGCTATAAATTAAGTGTGACTGAACAGGTGATCCACCAGGCGAATTAATAGTAATAGCAACAGAAACAGCTTTTTTTAGAGAAAAAGCCTTTTTTATAAGCTCCTCTTGACCCGCAAAATCAATTCCTTGTTTAAATTTTCCAGCATTTCCTATAACTCCACTTAACTTTATATGAGCTACGGTTTTTTTCTTTTTAAAAAGAGAAAACATCATTATTCCTTATAGAATTATTAATTGAATATATAGTCTACTTATAATTGAAGAATTAGGTGCGTCAATTGATAAGTAATATATAAAACTTAATTATATTAATTTAAATTGGTCATGGGAACAGTAGTACAGCTCAAAAATCAAATAAACGATTCGTATTTTCAACTTAAAAATTCTGTTGAAGACAAACTTGTTCTAACTGAAGAAAAAATAAAATCAAAATTAATGAGCGATGTTGAATTGGTGCAAAAAATGACTGACTATCATATTAAAACAGGTGGAAAAAGACTAAGAGCTCTTTTAACATTAGGGTCTGCAAAACTATGTGGTTATACAAAAGGTTCAAGAGATGTAAATCTTGCAGCTTGTGTAGAATTAATTCATAGCGCAACATTAATGCATGATGATGTAATTGATGAGGGTATCGTAAGAAGAGGAAAAGAAACTTTGAATAAAGTTTGGGACAACCACTCGTCAGTTTTGATTGGTGATTACTTATTAAGTAAATGTTTTGAAATGATGGTAGAAGATGGTAATTTAGAAGTTTTAAAATTATTATCATCGACATCTTCTAAGATTGCCCAAGGAGAAGTCCTACAGCTTCAGCATAAAGGTGAAGTAGATATGCTTGAAGAAACTTATTTAAAAATTATCTCAGCAAAAACTGCAGAGCTATTTGCGGCTGCAACAAAAGTAGGTGCAATTTTATCAGATGTAGATACAAAAGAAAAAGATGCACTTGAATTTTATGGAAGAAATCTTGGGCTTACTTTTCAAATTGCTGATGATACTCTTGACTACAATTCTGATCTTAAATTATTTGGAAAAAAAGTTGGTCAAGATTTTTTTGAAAGAAAAATTACTTTACCTGTGATCTTACTTTTTCAAAAAATAAACTTAAATGAAAAAAAATTATTAATTGAACTATTTGAAAAAGATATAAGAAATAGTGATGACTTTAAAAAGATAATTTCTATGATAAAAAAATACAACATCATTGAAGAATGTTATCGAAAAGCTCAACATTACATAAATCTTGCCTCAAATTCATTAATGGTATTTCAAGACTCTAAAGAAAAAGAAATTTTAAAAAATCTTACTTCATTTAGTTTAGGTAGAAATTTTTAAGGATTTAATAAAGATTTTATCCAATTGCCATTTTTATCAATCGTATATTTTAATCTTTCGTGAATTCTGCTATCTCCATCTAACCAAAATTCAATACTTGAAGGAGATAAATTCCAACCAGACCAATGACAAGGTCTTGGAACTTTATTTTCATCATTATATTTTTTTCTAAATTCTTTAATTGAATTGATTAGTTCATCTCTACTACTTAACTCTTTGCTTTGTTTCGAGGCCCAAGCGCCAATTCTACTGTCATAACCTCTTGAACTATAGTATTGATCAGCAACGACATCCTCTACTTGAGTGACTGTTCCACTAACTCTTATTTGTCTTAAAAGACTTTTCCAATGAAAACACATGGCTGCTTTAGGATTTTCTTTTAATTCATTTCCTTTTTGGCTATTTAAGTTTGTATAAAATACAAATCCATTATGATTAAATTCTTTTAATAAAACCACTCTTACTGATGGAAAATTATCTTTATTAGATGTTGCTAATGAAAGTGCATTAGGGTCGTTAGGTTCTGATTTTTTTGCATCGTCCATCCATGCTCCAAATAGCTTAATAGGATCATCTAGATCTAAAAAACAATGATTTAGCCCAAGTGAATTTTTTTGATTCATAATTTAAACAAAATAATCTATATAATATAGATAATGTCATTTAATACTTTTGGAAAGTTATTTCGTTTCTCAACCTGGGGTGAGTCCCATGGACCTGCTATTGGCTGTATAATCGATGGCTGTCCACCCAACATAAGTCTTAAAGAAAAAAACATACAAACTGAACTAGACAAAAGAAAACCTGGTCAATCAAAATTTACGACTCAACGAAAAGAGGATGACAAGGTTCAGATACTATCTGGAGTTTTTGATGGAAAAACAACTGGAACACCCATATCTCTTATCATTTATAACAAAGACATGAGATCAAAAGATTATGGCAACATAAAAGATAAGTTTAGGCCAGGACATGCTGATTTTACTTACTTTAAAAAATATGGAATAAGAGATTATAGAGGCGGTGGAAGATCTTCAGCAAGAGAAACTGCTGCTAGAGTTGCAGCTGGTGCAATAGCAAAATTAGTTTTAGAAAAAAAATTAGGTAAAAAATTTAAAGTCATTGGTGCTGTTACTCAATTAGGAATATTGGGATGTGATACAAGTCAATGGGAAGACAAAATTATTACTCAAAATCCTTTTTTTTGTCCTGATAAATCAATGATAAAACTTTGGGAAAAATATTTGCTTGGTGTTAGAAAATCTGGATCTTCATGTGGAGCCATTATTGAAATAAGAGCAAGAGGTATACCTGCGGGTCTAGGGGCTCCTATCTATTCAAAATTAGATTCTGATATAGCCTCGGGCTTAATGAGTATAAATGCTGTTAAAGGAGTTAATATTGGAGCTGGAATGAATTCAGCACAATTAAGTGGGGAACAAAACTCAGATGAAATTTCCTTAAAAGATAAAAAGTTAAAATTTGACTCTAATAATGCTGGAGGGATTTTAGGAGGTATATCGAGCGGTCAAGAGATTATTGCTTCATTTGCTGTAAAACCTACATCGTCAATTTTAACGTCTAGAAAAACTATTAATAAATTTGGAAAAAATACGACTATATCTGTTAAGGGTAGACATGATCCTTGTGTAGGAATTAGAGCAGTACCTGTTGGTGAGGCTATGATAAATTGTGTTTTGTTGGATCACTATCTAATGAATAAAGCTCAATGTAGCTAAATTTTATTTAATTTTTTACTACTTTAAAAGAGTCTTTGGTAAATAGAATATCTAAGATTTTTTTTGAAATTTGAGAAGAATTTAATCCTGCTAATTCATACATATTTTTCGGATTATCTTGTTCAATAAAAATATCAGGTAATATCATCGCTCTAAATTTTAAGCCTTTGTCAAATATACCTTTTTCAGCTAATAAATTTTCAACATGAGAGCCAAAACCACCTATTGATCCTTCTTCTATAGTGATCATTACTTCATGCTCTCTAGCACATTTCAATATAAGTTCTTGATCCAAAGGTTTAGCAAATCTTGCATCAACAATAGTTGTTGTAACACCTTTATTTTTTAATTCTTCGGCAGCTAACTTACATTCTTCAAGTCTTGTTCCCAGGCTCAAAATACAAGCTTGTTTTCCTTCTTGAACAATTTTCCCTTTACCAATTTCTATTTTTTCATCAATTGAAGGTAAATCAAGTCCAACTCCTGTTCCTCTTGGATATCTAATTGCACTTGGTTTATCATTAATATCAATTGAGGTATTTATCATTTTTACTAATTCAGCTTCATCACTTGCCGCCATTACTATAAAATTTGGTAGAGTTGATAAATAAGTTATATCAAATGAACCTGCATGAGTAGAACCATCTGCTCCAACTAGACCCGCTCTATCTATTGCAAATCTTACTGGCAGACTTTGAATGGCCACATCATGAACAACCTGATCATAAGCTCTTTGTAAAAAAGTTGAATAAATTGCAGCATAGGGTTTATAGCCCTCTGTAGCTAAACCAGCTGCAAAAGTTACACCATGTTGCTCGGCTATACCTACATCAAACATTCTTTTAGGAAATTCTTTTCCAAAAATATCCATACCTGTCCCACCTGGCATCGCAGCTGTTATTCCAACAATTTTACTATCTTTTTTAGCATGTTCAACTAATGTATCAGCAAAGACTTTTGTATAAGCAGGTAGGTTAGTGCCACTTTTAACTTGCTCGCCAGTTTCAACATTAAATTTTGAAACTCCATGATAATTATCTGTTGCTTTTTCTGCATACAAATAACCTTTTCCTTTTTGAGTTTTAATATGAATCATGATTGGCCCATCATGTTTAGAGTCTCTTGCATTCTTTAAAATTGGAACAAGAGTTGCTAAATCATGACCATCTATTGGACCCGCATAATAAAAACCCAACGAATTAAACAAAGTACCTCCAATAACAGCTGACCTCAGAAAATCTTCTGCTTTTCCTGCATTGGCACTAAATCTTTTTGAAAATGCTGATGTAATTAACTTAAGCGTTTCTCTTAAACTAAAATATATTTTACCAGTAAATAATTTTGCTAAGTAGGTTCTCATCGCACCCACTGGTTTTGCAATAGACATGTCATTATCATTTAAAATTACAATCATTTTAGTTTTTGATGCTCCAGCATTATTCATTGCTTCGTAGGCCATACCTGCACTTATTGCCCCATCACCAATTACAGCTATTACGTTAGATGATTTGTTAGACAATTTGTTTGCTTCAGCAATACCTAGGGCTGAAGATATAGACGTTGAGCTATGAGCGGCTCCAAAAGGATCGTATTCACTTTCTGATCTTTTTGTAAAACCTGATAGGCCATTTCCTTGTCTTAAAGATCTAATCTTATCTTTTCTTCCAGTTAAAATTTTATGTGGATAAGATTGATGACCAACATCCCAAATTAATTTATCGTTTGGAGTATCAAAGACATAATGAAGAGCAACAGATAGCTCAACAACACCTAGGCCTGCTCCTAAATGTCCTCCAGTTTCAGATACTGCACTAATCATTTCTTTTCTAACTTCATCAGAAACTATCTGAAGATCGTTTTCAGAAATTTTTCTTAAATCGGATGGAAAATTTATATTATCTAAAAATTTATAATTTTGTGTCATTTATCTCTGTTTAAAATGTAATCTAACGTTTCTTCAATATTTTTGGAATTTGGTCCATATTTTTTTAAATTCTTATTAATATTAAAAATAATTTTATCACAATATTTAATAGCATTCCTGTGCCCAAGTAAACTTATAAGTGTTGCCTTTCCTTTTTTTTGATCTTTACCAGTTTTTTTTCCAGCTATTTTTGAATTACCTTTAAAATCAATTAAATCATCTGCTATTTGGAATAAAAGCCCAATATCAGATCCAATATTTTCAAAAAATTTAATTTCTTTAGATTTCTTTTTTTTAATAATCACTGGAGCAACGCAACAAAAACTAAATAATTTTCCCGTTTTTTTTATTTCCATATCTATAATTTTATTTCTAGATACCTTTATTTTTTCATAACTAAGATCTAAATACTGTCCGCCAGCTATGCCCAGGTGACCTGAGCATTCTGATAATTCTTTAATTAAATTAATTTTAATTTTTTCACTCACTTTTAAAGTTGGGCTTGCTAAAATTTCAAATGCCATTGTAAGTAATGAGTTTCCAGCAAGAACCGCTGTAGACTCCCCAAATATAATATGGGTAGATGGTTTGCCTCTTCTAATTTTATCATTATCCATACAAGGTAAATCGTCATGTATAAGAGAGTAAGCATGAATACATTCAACTGCCGCACCTACAGTAATTAATGTTTTGTAATCAATTGACAATAATGAACCAATATCAATTAGAACTTTAGATCTAATTTTTTTTCCACCAGGAAATAAACTGTACTTCATAGCTGAAATTAATTTAGAGTTATTCTGTTTATTAAGAAATTTCTTTAAGTAAAGATTTGTATCTTTTGCAATACTAGCAAGCTTGAACTTCATTTTTTTTTAATAATTTCCTTCACTTTTTTATTGGTTTCTTCTCCTATAGATCTAAAATTTTTATAAAATTTTTTTTCGATAATGTTATTTAACTTCAATAATTGCTGATAACTTTCAACAGAATTATTTAAATCTTTTTCATTTTCTAAAGATTCAATTATTTGATTTGCTTGATCAGTGAGCTCCTCAAGTGAACTTGTATTATTATCAGGTGGTAAATTTTTATCTTTCATATAATAATAATTATTAATACATGAAATCTATTCAATCAAATATCAAAAAAGCTAAGAAATATTTAGATAAAAATCATTGTGTGGCTGTGCCTACTGAAACTGTCTATGGATTAGCTGGAAATGCTTATTCAGACACATCTGTAAAAAAGATATTCAGATTGAAAAAAAGACCTATGAACAACCCATTAATTGTTCATTATTCAGATATTAATAAACTTAGAGATGATTGTCATATTAATGATAATTTTATCAAGCTTTATAATAAATTTTGCCCAGGACCAATTACATTCATCTTAAAGTTAAAAAGAAAATCTAAAATTTCTAAATTTGTAACTAATAAACAAAATAACCTTGCTGTTCGATTTCCTAAACATCTATTATTTAGAAAGCTGCTTAAAAGTTTGGCCTATCCTTTGGCAGCTCCGAGTGCAAATATATCAACTAGGTTAAGCTCTGTTCAGGCATCTGATGTAATAGAAGAATTTGGGTCAAAAATTAGATATGTCTTAAATGGTGGCAAGTGTAGAATTGGTGTTGAATCAACAATCATTAACCTTTTAAACAAACCAACAATACTTCGATTTGGAGGATTGGATATTTCCAAAATAGAAAAAGTATTAAAGAAAAAAGTTTTAATAAAGACTAATTCAAAAAAGAAAATTGCACCTGGCCAATTTCCTTTACACTACTCTCCTGGTATCCCATTAAGGACAAATGCTAAAAAACCAAAAAAAGATGAAGCCTTTGTACTTATAAAAAAAAGAAAAACTACTTTTAAGAATTACTACTATTTAAGTAAAAAAAATAATCTCCAACAATCTGCTAAAAATCTATACTCATTATTAAGAAAAATTAAAAAAGATGGTTTTAAAATGATTGCAGTTGAAAAAATTCAAAATAAAGGTATTGGCAAAACAATAAATGATAGACTGGATAAAGCCTCGAAATATTAGATGACAAATTCAATTGAGGTAATTAATTTATCTAAAAATTATAAATCAAAAAAAGCTGTTAATAATATCAACTTTAAGGTTAATGAAAGTGAAATAGTTGGTTTGTTAGGACCAAATGGATGTGGTAAAACCACAACAATTGGAATGATACTTGGTTTATTAAAGCCAACCAGTGGGCAAATCTTAATTAACGGATTAGATATTGAAAAAAATAAAATATCTCTACTTCATAAAATGAATTTTATTTCTCCGTATATAGAGTTGCCAAAAAAACTTACAGTAAGACAAAATTTAATAGTCTATGGAAAATTATATAACGTAAATAACTTAAATGAACAAATTGATTATTTATCAAACAAATTAAGATTAAAGGAACTTCTTGATAAAGTGACAGGCGAACTTTCTTCAGGTCAAAAAAATAGAGTGAGTTTAGCAAAAGCATTAATTAATGATCCCACGGTACTTTTGCTTGATGAGCCTACGGCATCTTTGGATCCAGAAACTGGAGATTTTGTTAGAACTTTTTTAGAAAATTATAAAAAAGAAAAAAAAATATCGGTATTGCTAGCTTCGCACAATATGGATGAAATTAAGAGACTATGTGGCTCTGTTTTAATGATGAAAGATGGAGCAATCATAGATAGTGGTACCCCAAGTCATTTAATTACAAAACATGGAAGAAAAAACTTAGAGGAAGTTTTTTTAGAACTTGTGAGGAGTAAAAATGAATTTAACTAGAATTTATGGTCTTTTTTTAAGACACTTTTATTTAATAACAAGATCATTTCCTAGAATTTTAGATTTAATTTATTGGCCATCTATTCAAATCACATTATGGGGTTTTATTTCAAACTTTTTTGCAGATCACAGCACTTATTATAATGGGGCTGTTGGTGTGATACTCTCTTGCGCAATTCTATATGATTTTTTATTTAGAACCAGCATTGGATTTAATATGTTATTTTTAGAAGAAATATGGAGTAGAAATTTTACAAATTTATTCATTGCTCCAATGAAAATTAGTGAAATTATTGTATCATTAGTTTTTACAGCTTTAATTAGAGCTCTAATAGGATTAATTCCAGCAATATTACTGACGTCTCCTATATTTGGAATTTCTTTATTAGATTTAGGTTTACCTCTAGCCTTTCTTTTTTTAAGTTTATATATTTTTGGAATTACTCTTGGCTTATTTGTCTCTGCTGGATTGCTAAGATTTGGGCCATCTTTTGAAAATATTGCGTGGTCTACAATGTTTTTGCTGGCACCTTTTGGGTGTATTTATTATCCAATTGAAACTCTACCAAAAATTTTTCAATCAATATCTTATGCTCTTCCATTAGTTTATATTTTTGAGGAAACAAGAAATATTTTAGTCAACGAATCTGTGAATTATGAAAATATTATACAAGCTCTTTATTTAAACATCGCATATCTGATTATAGCAATATCAATATTTTACTATTCATTTGATAAAGCTAGAGAAAAAGGTACTTTGATCAATATTGGTGAATAAATTGGCGCGCCTGCTAGGAGTCGAACCCAGAACCTCCTGATCCGAAGTCAGGCGCTCTATCCAGTTGAGCTACAAGCGCATATAGTATTAATATTACATTTTATGGAAAAAAACATTAATTTTATAGTTGAAGAAAATGAAAATAATCTAAGAGTTGATGTTTTAATCAATAAAAGAGAAGAATTGATTAGCAGGACCAGAATTAAAAACTTAATCCTCAAGGAAAAACTAAAATTAAATAATGAAATTATTAAAAGTCCTTCAAAAAAAGTTTTAACTGGTGATAAATTAAGCCTTAATATCCCAGAACCTGAAGAAGCCTCATTAAAGCCTTATGACTTTAAACTAGAAATAGTTCATGAAGATGAAGATCTCCTAGTTATTAATAAACCAGCTGGAATAATTATGCATCCAGGTGCTGGAAATTATGACAAAACAATTGTAAATGCATTGATGCATTATGATAAAGACTCGCTCTCAAATATTGGTGATGAACTTAGACCTGGGATAGTACATAGAATTGATAAAAATACATCTGGTTTAGTAGTCATTGCAAAAAATAACGAGACTCATGAAAACTTATCAAAACAATTTAGCGAACATACAATTACAAGAGTTTATCAACTAATGATTTGGGGTAAACTAAGACCTTCTTCTGGTAAGATTGATACTTTTATAACTCGTAGCTCAAAAAATCGTCAATTAATGGAAGTTAGTCGCTCTAAGGGAAAGCAAGCTATAACTAACTATAAAACAATAGAAATTTTTGAAAACGATAAAACACCAACGTTAAGTCTGGTAGAATGTAAATTAGAAACTGGAAGAACTCATCAAATACGCGTCCACATGACTCATTTAGGAAATAGTATAGTTGGAGATGATAAATATAAAAAAAAATATAAGAAATTAAAAAATATAGATATGGGACTAGAAAGTTTAATTTCCAAATTAGATAGACAGTTTTTACATGCAAAAACTCTAGGTTTTATTCATCCCAAAACTAATGAAGAGATGATTTTTTCCTCAATTTTGCCACAGAAGCTAAATAGTTTGTTAAAAATGCTTAGAAATACTAACAAATAAATCATTGAAAATTTAATATAGTCAATTAAATAAATACAGTTATGAATGCTACATTTAACAAGACCCTACCAGCCCTATCAAATGAAGGTGGTCTGTCTGCATATTTAGATCAGATTAAAAAATTTCCAATGCTTGCTGCTGAAGAAGAATATATGTTAGCTAAGAATTGGAAAACTACAGGCAACATTAAAGCTGCAGAGAAACTAGTTACAAGTCACTTGAGATTAGTTGCTAAAATTGCGATGGGATATAAAGGATATGGTTTACCTGTAAATGAAATGATCTCTGAAGGTAATGTAGGTCTAATGCAAGCAGTAAAAAAGTTTGAACCAGAAAAAGGTTTTAGATTAGCAACATATGCAATGTGGTGGATAAGAGCCTCTATTCAAGAATATATATTAAGATCATGGAGTTTGGTTAAAATAGGCACAACTACAGCTCAAAAAAAATTATTTTTTAATCTTAAAAAAATTAAAAATCAAATTGCACCTCAAACTGAAGGTGACTTAAGAAATGAACATGTAGATGAAATAGCTAATAAACTTGATGTTAGTAAAGAAGAAGTTGTTTCTATGAACCGAAGGCTTTCAGGAAAAGAATTTTCCTTAAACGCCCAAGTAGGTGAAGATGGAGATGAGTGGCAAGATTGGTTAGTTGATAAAGAATTGGACCATGATTTAAAATTTGCGCATCAAGAAGAAATGGAACAAAGAAAAGATCTGTTAAAAAATTCAATTAAAGTTCTCAACGATAGGGAAAGAGAAATTTTATACTCTAGAAGATTGAATGATAATCCAACAACTTTAGAAGACTTAAGCAAGAAATACAAAATTAGCAGAGAAAGAGTTAGACAAATAGAAAATAAAGCCTTTGAAAAACTACAAAAGCATATGCTTCTTTTAGCAAAATCAAAAAATTTATTGCCTGTTAATTAAATATCAAAAGGGTTCTCAACTAAAATAGTATCATCTCTTTCTGGGCTTGTAGATACACTTGAAACTTTTGCACCTATAAATTCTTCTATTGCATAAATATATTTTTTTGCATTTTCAGGCAGAGCATCCATATTTTTAATTCCATTAGTTGATGTTTTCCATCCTGGGAATATTTTATAAATTGGTTTAATTTTTAACTGATCTTCAACTGCTGCAGGCAAGTAATCTATTTTTTTTCCATCAAGTTTATATTCAACACACATCTTAATTTCATCTAGTTCATCAAGAACGTCTAATTTAGTAAGGGCCACGCCATCTATGCCAGAAATTTTTATAGTTTGTCTAACAAGAACCCCATCAAACCAACCACATCTTCTTTTTCTACTAGTTACTGTTCCGAATTCTTTTCCTCGTGTACCAAGCAATTCTCCAATATCATCAGTTAATTCTGTTGGAAATGGACCTTCACCAACTCTTGTTGTGTAAGCTTTTGTAATTCCAAGAACATAATTTATTGAATTAGGACCACAACCCGAACCCGTTGCAGCGCTTGAAGCAACTGTGTTGGATGAAGTGACATAAGGGTAGGTTCCGTGATCTACATCTAGTAAAATTCCTTGAGCACCTTCAAATAATATTTTCTTTTTTTGTTTTTTAAATTCATCAATTTTAAGCCAAACTGGTTGAGAAAACTTTAATATTTCAGGAGCTATTTTCAATAAGTCAGATTTTAATTGTTCTTTTTCAAAAATCTTTTTACCTAAACCTTTTCTGATTGCGTTATGATGAACAAGAACAGCCTCTAATCTTTGATCTAAATTTTTTTCAGATCTTAAATCCATTACTCTAATTGATCGTCTGCCTACCTTGTCTTCATATGCTGGACCAATTCCTCTCCTAGTTGTTCCAATTTTACTTTTGCCAGCAGCATCTTCTCTAATTTCATCCATTTCTCTATGAAATGGTAATATTAAATTTGCAGCTTCAGAAATAACAAAATTATCAATATTTACATCGACACCTTTTGATTTTATTTCCTGGATTTCGTCAAGTAATGCCCAAGGATCAACCACCACACCATTACCAATAATTGAAATTTTATTTTTTCTAACAATTCCTGATGGCAACAATCTTAATTTATATGTAATGCCATCAATAACTAATGTATGGCCAGCATTGTGACCACCTTGAAATCTAATTACAACATCTGCTTGCTCTGAAAGCCAATCTACAATTTTCCCTTTTCCTTCATCACCCCACTGGGATCCAACAACAACTATATTTTTCATTATCTAAATTTTCTATCTATAACTATTGTATTGAGATGGTTAATTGGGCCATGACCTTTACCATAGTTTGGATTTGTTTTAATGCCAGAATTTACATACTTAACTCCAAGCTCACAAGATTTCTTTATGGGTTTTCCACATGATAAAAAAGTAGTTATTGCACTGGATAAAGTACATCCTGTCCCATGGGTATTTTTTGTTTTGTGTCTATGGCTATTGAAAACTTTTAGATCAGATTTTGTAACAAATATATCTTGAACTATTTTAGATTCTAAGTGTCCACCTTTAATTAGTACATTTTTTGCACCAACCTCTAATAATTTGTTTGCAGCAAAAATCATATCTTCTTTACTTTTTATTTTAGTTTTTGTTAAAATTTCAGCTTCTGGTATATTGGGAGTAATCAAAGTAACTCTTTTTATTAATTTATTTTTAAGGAACTTAATTGCTTCATCATCTATTAATTTAGCGCCTCCTTTTGCAACCATTACCGGATCAAGCACAATTTTTTTAACCTTAATATTATCTAGTGATTTGATGACAGAATCTATAACTTTTGTTGAATGCAACATTCCAATTTTAATTGCGTCAGCTTTAATATCTTTTGATGTAAACATAATTTGATTATAAATTTCTTTAGGTGAAATAGGTGCAATTGATTTAACGCCAGTAGTATTTTGTGATGTAACTGCTGTAATAGCTGTCATGGCGTATGACCCCAATGCTGTTACAGTTTTAATATCTGCTTGAATACCTGCTCCACCAGATGAGTCGGAACCTGCTATAATTAGTATTTTTGATTTTGGTTTCAATTTATTTAATTTTTTTTGAAATAATATTTATACATTTATTAATAAGTTTTTTATTTTCACCTTCTCCCATTACTCTTATTTTGGACTCTGTTCCTGAACTTCTTACTAATATTCTGCCTTGTCCTTTGATTAATTTTTTTGCAATTTTTATAGATTTTTTTACTTCTAAGTTTTCAATTATTGCCTTATCTTTTACTTGAATATTTTCTAAAATTTGAGGTGTTTTTTTAAATTTATTAAAAAAATTACTAGCTTTTCTTCCTTTTCTTAATGCAAACAATGCTTCCAAAGCAACAAGCAAACCATCTCCGGTTGTAGCAAACTTTCCCAAAATAATATGTCCAGATTGCTCACCACCTAGATTAAAATTGTTTTTTTGCATTTTTTCTTTAACATATCTATCTCCAACATTTGCTCTAATAAATTTTATCTTTTCTGATTTAAAAAATTTTTCTAATCCATAATTAGACATTAAAGTTCCAACCACTCCTCCCTTTAACATTTTTTTATTTTTCCATCTTTTTGCTAACGCTGCTATTATTTGATCTCCATCAATTATGCTACCCGTTTCATCACACATAATAATTCTATCAGCATCCCCATCAAGTGAAATGCCCAGATGCGCCTTATACTTCTTTACAGCAAACTTAATCTTATTAGGAAAGGTTGAACCACAATTTTTATTAATGTTAAGTCCATTTGGTTTTACACCTATGGCAATTACTTTTGCTCCTAGAGATTTTAATAATTCTGGTCCAGCTTTATAGCCAGCTCCGTTAGCACAATCAATGACTATCCTCAATCCTCTAAGGTTAAATTCCTTAGTAAAGTTCTTTTTTAAAATTTTGATGTAATCTCTTGTTCCTGTTTCTAATCTTTTTACTCTTCCTAATTTTTCTGGACTAGATAAATTTTTTACAATATTTTTATCTATCAAGCTTTCAATTTTATTCTCAATTTTATCAGATAATTTCATACCATCAGGGCCAAATAGTTTTAATCCATTATCGTGATGGGGGTTGTGAGAAGCTGTAATCATAATGCCCATATTTGCTTTCATAGCTTTTGTTAACATGGCCAAACCGTTTGTAGGTATTGGTCCCAATGTATAAACATGCATTCCAGCAGAAGTGAGTCCTGAAACTAAAGCAGGTTCCAAAGTGTAACCAGATAACCTAGTATCTTTTGCAATAATTGCTATTTGTTTTCTTTTTTTTTGTGATTTAAAATATGTTCCTGATGCCAAGCCAAACTTAAAAAACATATCACCATTAATATTTTTGCTATTAATAGCACCTCTTATTCCATCTGTTCCAAAATATTTTTTTATCATTATCTTTTTATTAGTTCTTTAAAAACTTTTACACTTTGTATTAATTCGTTAACGTCATGAATTCTTAAAATTTGAACCCCTTGCATCATTAAATAAAGGGATGAAGCAACAGTTCCTCCAATTCTATTTTTAGTATCATTTTTTCCAGACAACTCTTTAATAAATTTTTTTCTTGAATTTCCAACAAGTATAGGAAAACCAAGTGTGTGGAAAATAGAAATATTACTAATTAAATTCATATTATGTTTCAAATTTTTTCCAAAGCCTATTCCTGGGTCAATGATAAAATTATTATGCTTAAGACCAATAGATCTTAAAAGTTTTATCTTATCTTGAAAAAAATCATAAATATCTAATAATTCATTATTATAGATTGGTTTATTTTGCATATTTTGAGGTGTTCCCTGCGAATGCTGAATAACAAAAGGGATTTTATATTTTTTTAAAATATATTTGGTCTTATGGTCATAATTTAAGCCAGATACATCATTAATAATCTTTACACCAAGTTTGATGCCCTTTTCCATAATTTCTGATTTTCTTGTATCCAGTGATATAGGAATTTTTTTACAAATAGTCTGTAATATATGATGTATTCTTTTCCATTCAATTTTTTCACTTACTGTTTTAGATCCAGGTTTTGTGGACTCTCCTCCAACATCAATTATATTTGCTCCTGATCTAAACATTTCAAGCGCATGTTTAATTCCTCTATTTTTAATATTAAATTTTCCACCATCAGAAAAACTATCTGGCGTAAGATTTAATACACCCATTATGTTAGGTGTGTCATTTAAATTTAAATTAGAAAAATTTTTTTTTTTTGAAGATATTATTTTCAAATCTAAAGTTATCTGTTTTTTTAATAATTTAGGTAGTTTGTTTATTTCTTTTATTGAAATCTTTTTTTTAGATTTTCTTGAAATTATTTCAATACAATCGAATGATAGCTCTTTATTGCCATTTAATGGTAGTGTTTTTTTTTTTCTGATTAAATTTTTTGAATCACTACCATAATAGAAATTACACGCACGTGTGTAATATCTTTGCATAACTGTCTTAATGAACTATTTTTGGTTTAAGTCCCATAGATCCCAAAGCTGAACTCTTATCTTCCTCTGCTAGATCTTTTTCATTATTTCTTTCTATAGATTTACCATGTAGTATTAAATCTCTTATTTCATCACCTGTTAAAGTTTCGTAAAGAAGTAATGTTTTTGCTAATTTATGTAAATCTTCAATTTTTTCATTTAATATTTTATTAGCTCTGTCATAACCTTCGTCTACCAATTTTTTTATTTCTGAATCTACTTTTTTTTGAGTTTCTTCGGACATTTGTTGATTTCTTGCGACAGATCTACCTAAAAATACTTCATCTTGATTATCACCATAGCTTAAGGGTCCAAGTAACTCGCTCATACCTGCTTCGGTAACCATATGTTTTGCTGTTGATGTTGCTGCCTTAATATCTGACATAGCACCTGACGTAACTTTATCATGTCCAAAAATAATTTCTTCTGCAACTCTTCCACCCATGGCTTTTGCTATTTGTGACTTCATATACTCTCTATTTTGAGAATATTTATCTCTTTCTGGTAGCGTCATAACCATTCCAAGTGCTCTTCCTCTTGGAAGAATTGTGGCCTTGTGTATAGGATCATCAGCTTTTTCATTTAAAGATACTATTGCATGTCCAGCTTCGTGGTATGCTGTTAATTTTTTATCATCCTCTGTTTGTACCATTGATCTTTTTTCAGCACCCATCATAACTTTATCTCTAGCCTCTTCAAATTCAGCTAATGTTACTATTCTCTTACTTTTTCTTGCCGCAAGTAATGCTGCTTCATTGACTATATTTGCCAGATCTGCACCTGAAAAACCAGGGGTTCCTCTTGCAACAGTTCTTAAGTTTACGTCTGGAGCAATTTTAATTTTCTTGGCATGCACTTTTAAAATTTTTTCTCTACCTATAATGTCGGGTAAGCCAACAACAACTTGTCTATCAAATCTGCCTGGTCTTAGTAATGCAGGATCAAGCACATCTGGTCTGTTTGTTGCAGCAATAATAATAACTCCCTCGTTTGTGTCAAAACCATCCATCTCTACTAGTAATTGGTTTAATGTTTGCTCTCTTTCATCATTCCCCCCACCTAAACCAGCACCTCTACTTCTTCCGACCGCATCTATTTCATCAATAAAAATTATACATGGAGAATTTTTCTTACCTTGCTCAAACATATCTCTAACTCTTGATGCACCTACACCAACAAACATTTCAACAAAATCTGACCCTGAAATAGTAAAAAATGGAACACCAGCCTCACCCGCAATAGCTCTAGCTAATAATGTTTTTCCTGTACCAGGACTTCCAACTAAAAGGGCTCCTCTTGGAATTTTTCCACCCAATCTACTAAATTTTTTTGGGTCTTTTAAAAATTCTACAATCTCTTCCACTTCTTCTTTGGCTTCTTCTATTCCAGCCACATCATTGAAAGTAACTTTTCCTTTAAGCTCATTCATCATTTTAGCTTTAGATTTCCCAAATCCCATTGCACCACCTTTGCCACCTTGCATTTGTCTCATAAAGAAAATCCAAACAGCAATTAATAACAACATTGGAAACCACGAAAGTAAAACACCAAACAATGAAGGCATCTTCTCCTCTAAAGGAGCGGCTGAAATACTAACACCTTTATCTGACAACTTTTCAATTAAATTTGGATAATTAGGTGAGTAAGTTAAAAATGATTTACCATTTGAAAAAACACCCTTGATATTATTTCCTTGAATTTCAACTTTTAGTACTTCTCCGTTATCTACAGAGGTTAAAAATTCTGAAAATATAATTTGGTTCCCTCCCCTAATATTTGACTGGGGATTTTTAAACATGTTATACAGGCCGATAGTTAAAAAAACTATAATTGCCCACATTGCAAGATTTTTTAAATTCATAAGTATAAGATAAGAATTATTGTAAATTTAACAAGTGACAAAATATCATTAAATAAGATAATTTTATTACTCTTTTGACACTATTATCGAATGATTAATTTTTTTAATTACACAACCACCCAAAGTAACTTTAAATGAAGATTTATCATTAACTAACTTGATGATTGTATCAATCTTTTTGCCTCTTGTGGGATAGTATTTTTTTCCAATAAGCTTAATTATTTCTGTAAATGATCTAAAAACAACTTCTGATGAATTATAAAAAAAATTTTCTTTTAAAATAAATGACTTATTTTTTTCTAAAAAATATGTGTTTTCATCTAAATTTTTTTTTGTATAAAATTTTATAGTTTCGTTTGCAAACTTTAAATTTTTAATTGTTAAAAGAAATTTATTTCTATTCAATCCTTCTGTTTCTAGCTGTTTTAAAAATTTTCTTATTTTTACTCTTTTGAACTTATCATCCTCATTTGAAGGATCTTTAATAAATGAACCAAAAATATAATTACAAACATAAATTAAATCTTTTTTATCAAAGTTTAATAAAGGTCTAATTAAATTAACTTTTTCATTTTGTGTTTTTTGATCTAATGAAATTAATCCCTTAAGACCACTGCCTCTTAAAATTCTTATAAAAAAATTTTCAAATAAATCATCTAAATGATGCCCTAATAAAATATTTTTTATCTTAAATTCTTTAGTTTTTTTAATTAACAATTTATATCTTTTATCTCTTGCAATTGACTGTAAATTTTTATTAGGTTTTTTTCCATGCCAAGTCAAAATATTTAAATTTATTGAATATTTTTTTAATTTTTTTTTTACAAAATTTGCTTCGGTTGTGGAATCTTTTCTTAACTTATGATCAATCATAAAATATTTTATATTTAATGATTTTTTAATAGAATATATTTTAGCTAAATAAGATAAAGCAAGACTATCTGGTCCTCCAGAAACAGCTACAATAAAATTTTCATTAGCAGGTAAGTTTTCTTCAAATTTTTTATAAATTTGAGAGGTTCGCTTATCTTTTAATTTGTTTAATAAGAACTTATGAGTCTTGCTTGATACATTCAAATTTTTTTGACTCATATTTTGCTTTTTGAATTACAGATAGATTAGCATTAGGATATTGCAACTCAACACCATTAATCATTTTACAACCTTGGTCTTTTTCTCCAATCTGAACCATTGATACACCAAGTTTTAACAAGTTTATAGGAGCCTTCTTGCCTTTTGGATATTTTTGGTAACCTTCCAAGTAGGCTGAAGCAGCATCGGTATAAAGTTGTCTTATTCTGAATGTTTCAGCATACCAATATTGGGCACTACCGGCTAATTCGTGTTCTGAATTTGATATCACAAATTCTCTAAAGGCTCTTTCAGCTGTATTGTAATCTCCCACTTTTAAAAAACTTGTTGCAAATTCATATTGTTTTTTAGGTGTAAAATCTTGAGGTAGTATTTTTTCCTCTGCTTGAAAAGTTTCTGTTACAATTGTAGCTGTAGTGTCAACAGATTGAATTTGTTGAGAGTCCTCTGATGTCTCGGTATCTTTATAAGAAATTGAACCTAAATCTTGAGGCTGTGAACTTCCCGGTAATACTTTATCATTATCAGCTTTTGGTTTTGAAGTTAGCTGAGTTACATCACCGTCAGTTGTTAATTCTGTCTCAATATCTTGAAATCTTATTTGATTATCTGCTTGAATTTTAGTTATTCTATTTGACAATTTGTCTAACTTAAAATTTATTTCTTCAAATTTATTTGTTAATTGTCGAAACTGATCTTCAACTTCAGATAATTTTAATAAATGTCTTGTAAGCACATCTTCAGAATTTGAATTTAGTTCAGAATTTGCGTTAGTATTAGTTGTTTTTTCTATATCTACTGTTCCAGAATAAACTGCTCTCTCTAAAGTTTTGAGATCATTCTTTATAATTTCTAAAGTTTCGTAAATATTGTGATTGTCTGCAAAAGAAAAGTTAATAGAAATTAAGTTGAAAAAAACCAATAAATTTAGAATTATTAATTTAGTTATAAATTTCATCTGTAAGTTGATTTATGATTATAAAAATGGCAAAAAAAAGACCCTAAAACTTTATGCTTTAGGGTCTATAAATTTAAATTATTAATTTGCTTTAACAGTTACAGATCTTCTGTTTTTTGACCAAGCTAATGGATTAGAGCCAGCATCAACTGGTCTTTCTTTACCATAACTTAGGACAGATATCCTGTCAGAAGAAATTCCGTAAGTCATCAAGTAGTCTTTTGCAGAATTAGCTCTTCTTTCACCTAAAGCTAAGTTGTATTCTCTAGTTCCTCTTTCATCTGCATGTCCTTCAAGAACCACATTTATGCTTGAATTCTTTCTTAACCATGCGGCTTGGGATCTTAGAGTTTCTCTTGACGCAGTTGTTAGTATTGATTCATTTGTTGCAAAGAAAACTCTATCTGGAACACCGTCAGCTAAATACTCAACTGAGTCTGTTCCGGTATAAACATCACCTTGCATCTGACCTTTAATATCAGTCGCTACTTCTTTTTTTGTTGCACAGGCAGTTAATACTAGGCAAGCTGCCAATATTAAAAGTGTGTTTTTTAAAATTTTGTTTAACATAATTAAATTGCTCCTTGCTACTAATTTCAATTACTTACTTTTTCACAACTGAATAGAGGTTTCAAGTCTAAAAATCAAGTAATTTAACCTAATTACTCAACAAAGATGACCATGATGGGTCGGAAGCATCTGTTGATGTTTCTACTAAGCGTTCATTGTAACCGGTTAGATCAATTGACCAAAGTTTTGCTGAAAAACCTTCACCTTTTGCGTTAGTTTTTGTTTCTCTATAGAAAATTAACACTCTTCCATTTGGGGACCAGGATGGTGCTTCTTGATAGTAGTTTTCAGTTAACAGTCTTTCACCGCTACCGTCGGTTCTCATAACTCCAATATAAAATTTTCCTTTATGTAATTTTGTAAACGCAATTAAGTCTCCTCTTGGTGACCATACTGGTGTTCCATATATGCCATTACCAAAAGTAATTCTTTTTACATTGCTTCCATCACTCTTCATTGTGTAAATTTGTTGATATCCACTTCTATCAGAGTTGAAGGCTATAGATTTTCCATTTGGAGAGTAAGATGGAGAAGTGTCAATTGAAGGATGGTTTGTAATTCTTTCAACTATTCTATTTTCTAAATCCATCGTGTAAATATCTGATTTTCCATCTTTAGCAAAACTCATTATTATTTTTTTTCCATCAGGAGAAAATCTTGGTGCAAACGTCATCCCAGGAAAATCACCAACCACTTCTTGTGTCCCAGTTTCAATATCTAAAAGATAAACCCTTGGTAAATTTTTAAAGTAAGATAGATATGTAATCATTTGACTTGTAGGATTAAATCTAGGCGTTAATACAAGTTCATTGCCAAGTGTTAAAAATTTATTATTAGCTCCATCTTGATCCATAATAGCTAATCTTTTTTTTCTCAGTGTTTTTGGGCCCTCTTCTGCAACATAAATTATTCTAGTATCAAAATATCCTTTTTCTCCTGTTAATCTTTCATAAACTTTATCTGATATAATGTGCCCCACTCTTCTCCAATTATTTGGAACTGTAGTAAATGCTAGTGCCATCATTTCTTTAGCAGCAAGCACATCCCACAATCTAAATTCAACTCTTAATTTTCCATCAACATAATTCACTTTACCAGTAATAAGTGCTTGAGCTTTTATTAAATTCCAATCCTCAAATCTTGGTTTTAGATTTGCAATATCTGGTGCTTGTAAAAAAGCGTCTTTATTTAATGGATTAAATAGACCTGAAATTTTTAAATTATTTTCAACAATACTTGAAATTTCAGATCCAATATTTTCTTTCTCAAGAATTTTTTCGAAACTTTTTTTTGATTTATTATCAATTGATAAAGGCGATACTGCTAATGGAAGTGGATTTAAATTTCCCCTGGTAATATCAACTTCAATTAAAGCAAATGCTTTGGTTGGAATTATAAATAACAAAAATAAAATTATAAAATTTTTTTTCATACCTTATCTTAACCTTCTAACATCTCTCTTGCATCAAAATTTAATTGTAATTCTTTCCATCTTTCATATCCTGTTGTTGGTACTCTTAAAGGTTGGCATAATTTGACTGCTCTCAAAGCACTTTCAGCCAATACTTTGTAAAAGCCTTGACCAGGTTTATTCATTCTCGCATGATCTAGGATCTCAGTTTTCTTGACAGAACCATCTGGCTCTAACATTAATTTTATTCTAACTAATAAATCTTCATTATAGGGTAAACCTAATGGTATACTCCAACAACCAAAAATCTGAGCTTTCAAAGCATCTTCTTCACTCAAAGTAAGTCCGGTGTTTTCGATGCTTCTATCTCTATCTTGAGTAATATCATTATTTTTTTTTACCACTTCAGCACTATCAATTTTAGATTTATCAATTAAAGCTGCAATATTACTAGGGTCAAATAAGTCTTTTTTTTCAAATTCTGAAACTTGCTTCACTTCTTCATCTACTTTGTCAGGGTTTTGTTTTTTTTCTTCTTTTGTTTTTATCTTTTTCACAGTTTTTTCTGGCAACGGTATTGCCTCTGGAGTTTGATTTTCAATTTTTTCATTATTTTGATCAAGAGCAACAACTGTTTTAGTTTTATTTTTTTTTATTTTTTTAGGTGGCGCTTGTTCTGATAACAATTTTTTCTCTTTTTCTTTAATTTTTTCAATTATTTTTTTTGCCTTAGGAGCAAATGGTATATTGGTTTTTTCGGTAATTTGTATTAGTTCGACAGAAATTATTGGAGGTATATCTAGAGGTTTTTTTGCGAGAAATGGTAAGCTCATAGCTGTAATAAAAATTAAAGCACCATGCAACACGGAAGAGATAATTATGCTTCTATTCACAAAAATTACCTTTGTTTATAAGGTTCAGATATCAATGCAACTTTAGTAAAGCCTGAGCCAGACAATAAACCCATTATTTCTAACACTCTTCCATAGTTAATAGTTTTGTCACCTCTTACATATATTCTTGTATCTGTTCTATTTTTTGAAACTGCTAGAACTTTTGCAATGATATTATCATATTCAACTTTAGCTTCTTGAATAAAAATTTCACCTTTTGCATTTATTGATAAAGTTAGTGGTTCAATTTCTTCTGGAAGAGAGTCGGCGGAGCTTTCGGGCAAATCTACTTGAACACCTACTGTTAAAAGTGGTGCTGTCACCATAAAAATAATTAATAATACCAGCATTACATCAACAAATGGTGTTACATTAATTTCGCTCATTGGTTCTTTCGATGAGCGATTAAATTTAAAAGCCATTTTAAATTATAGTTAAAAATCTTTTTGAAAAATTTTCTAATTTTTGAGAATATTTTTTTGAATCAGTATTAAATTTATTATAAGCAATAACAGCGGGTATCGCAGCTAACAATCCTAATGCTGTAGCAAACAATGCCTCTGCTATACCAGGGGCAACAATGGCTAAACTAGTGTTTCTTGATATTGCTATTGATTGAAAAGAATTCATTATACCCCATACAGTTCCAAACAAACCAATAAAGGGAGCGGTTGATCCTACAGTTGCTAAAAATATAAAACCTTTATCAATTTTAGACATTTGTTTTTCAATCCCCACTTCTAGAAAAGTGGTCATTCTTTCACTCAAATTGTTTTTAGATTTTTTTTTCAACAAACTTTCCATGGCATCTTGAAAAACTACTGCCATCGGATCATCTACTTTTGCCGGTAAACTATTATAAAAAGTTTCTGCAGATTTAGAGTTCCAAAACCTTTCCTCAAATTCTTCTGATGATTTGTTTATTTTTTTAAATAATCTAAACTTTTCAATAATTATGGCCCAAGAGTAAACTGAACAAGCTATTAAAATTACAATTACCGATTTAACAATTATATCGGCCCTTAAAAATAGACTTATTAAAGAAAAATCAGTATTTGTTCCTAATCCTACTGCTTGTGATGCTATATCTGCTTCCATAATTACTATTCACACTTAAATGTGTCATGAATTTGTCTTATAATTTTTTGGTTACTCTTCTTTATTGTAAGTTTCATAATAAAAGCTAGCTATCAAAATTGCATCTGCTTTATTCGAGTCTTTTTTTCTTGATAATTGTCCTGAAAAATAAGGAAAAATCTCAATTGCTTTTGTTCTGCTTGCATCTTTTTCTGAATTTATAAGATTGAAGTATTTTTTCCATTTTGCAGGTCTTACAAAATACATTGATAATTGCATTGCAGAGCATATTCCCTTTAAAATTCCAAATGACTGACCAAAATTAAACATACTCGTAACTCCTTGGCCTGGCATAGCTGATACTTGCTCTATAATCACTTTAATGTCTCTTTTTTCTAATTTTTTAATTCTTTCTGAAATTTCATTAAAAATTTGAGAACCATTAACTTGTTTTTTATTTTTTTTTCCATCAGTCATTGTTGGCATTTCCACCACATCAATTATTTTTCCGTCTTGAAAAAAACAAATTGATCCTGATATGCCTGGATCTATTCCAATTACTAACATTAATTGTTACCAAAGTTAACATTTGAAAAAACATTCTGAACATCGTCATCATCCTCTAATGTTTCTAAAAATTCAATCACAGAGTCTTCTCTATCTTTTTCAACATTAACGCTATTTAATGGAACCCACTCAATCTCTGTTGAAATAAAGTTTGAAATAATTTTTTCTAATTTTTTTTTTACATTATAGATTTCACTCATTGCACATTGAACTTCATGAAATTCTTCATGAGAAACACATTCATCTGCTCCAGACTCAGTTGCTAATTCAAATATATTTTCTTCAGAAATTTCTTTTTTATCAATTTTTATGATGCCCAATTGATTAAAATTATGTGATGCAGATCCTTGTGTGCCTAAACTTCCACCACTTTTTTGAAATATAGTTCTAATATTTGAAGCAGTCCTATTCTTATTATCAGTTAAAGTTTCAACAATTACTGCAATTTTATCTGGACCAAATCCTTCATACCTTAAATTTTCAAAATTTGACTCTGTGCTAGCTGAAGATTTGTCAATTGCTCTTTCAATATTGTCTTTTGGCATATTTGCAGATCTAGCAGCTTGTATTGCAGATCTTAGTCTGGGGTTCATTGCCGGATCTTTGTCGCCAAGTTTTGCTGCTACACTTATTTCTTTAGATACCTTAGAAAATATTTTTGATCTCTGTTTATCAGCTTTACCTTTTGAATGTTTGATACTTGCCCATTTTGAATGACCTGACATAATTTTTAAGTATTGCTTAACTCTCCTCCACAAATATAACTTTCTATATTATTTGCTAATCCTGTTTCTATATTACAATCTACTATTACACCACATAAACTAGCCTCACCTACAGCTGGAAAATTTTTTGTTGAATTTTTTTTTAAAAATCTATTCAATGAAATTTCTGTATTCATGCCGATAACAGAATTATAATCTCCACACATGCCTGCATCTGTTTGATAGCCTGTGCCACCTTTTAATATTCTTGCATCATTAGTGGGAATGTGTGTGTGTGTTCCAACAACTAATGATGCATGACCATCAAAAAAATGACCAATTGCATTTTTTTCACTCGTTATTTCTCCATGAAAATCAACTACTAATAAATCATAATCTTTTTTTAATTCATGTTGTTTTATAAATTTTTCTGAGATTTCAAAAACATCTTCACATTTTTTCATAAAAACATTTCCCATTAAGTTAAGGACGCCAATTTTAATATCACTTTTAGTGGCATAAATGTTAAAGCCTTTTCCTGGTGCTGGCTCAAAAAGATTCTTTGGGCGTAATAGTCTCTCGTCTTTATCAATAAATTCCATTATTTCCTTTTGATCCCATACATGATTTCCAGTGGTAATTACATTAACACCACAATTAAAAAAATCGTTACATATTTCCTTTGTTAAACCAACGCCTTGTGCTGCTGCATTTTCACCATTAACAATTACAAAATCTATTTTTTTTGATTCAATTTCATTTAAAAGGTTATTCATTAATTTAGAACAACCTGAAATTCCAACAACATCTCCTAAAAATAATATTCTCATTTTAAAATTTCCTTTTCTGTAATTACAAAATCTAGTTTTTTATCATATTTGTTTATTGGTACGCTTTCTAATTTTTGATATGAAAAAGCAAAACCAATTTTAATAACTTTTTTTATTTTTTCAATTTTTTCAATATAGCGATCGTAAAAACCTCCTCCATAACCTAGTCTATTTAAATCTTTATCATAAGCAACCAATGGAACTAACAAAATGTCAGGATAAAGTATCTTTAATGAAATGGGTTCAGGTATACCATATTTATTTATTTTTAATGGATCGTCATTTGACCATTCAAAAAAATCCATCTGATTATTTTTTTTTATAATTGGTAATGAAGTTTTATAATCTTTTTTTTTTGATAATTCTAAAATTTCTAAATCATCAATTTCGAAATTAGAGGGGTAATATCCACCAAGAGTTTTTATATTATATTTATTTTTTGTTAAAAAAGAAAAAAATTTATCTGGGTCAATTTTTAAGTTTTTGTTGGTTTTTTTTTTTCGTAGTTTTATAATTTTATTTCTTATTTTAGATTTTTTCACAGAGAAATCTATTGAGATCTATTTTCTAATTTTGCTTTTTCAACAAAATTAGATATTTCATCTGCAGCTTCATCAATTAATTGTTCGTATTTTTTTTGATTAGCTTCAATTTCATTTTTGAAATTTTGATGATCTGCTTTCAATTCTAGAATTTCTTCATCTTTTTTATCTCTATAATCATAAACAAGTGATTTTAATTCTTTAAACTTATTTGAAAGATCCCTTAATTCATTTTTCTTTTGATCTATATTTTTTTTGGTCTCATAATATTCATCCATAATTTTAACTGCAGTAATCAAAAGCAACTTATTTTCCCCAAGATTTCCAAGATTATTTTTTAAATCATTAAACTTTTGATTTATATGGATTAATAGTTCTTCAAGATGTTCCTCTTGCCCATCCTCACACGATAATAAAAATTCTTTATTATTAAATTTAATACTTACATTTGCCATTTATCTATCTCTTCCAACAAAGTATCTGTTTCCTGGTTTAATTCATCAATTTTTTCAGAGAACTTGGTCTGTTTTTTTTGGTCCATCTTTTCTTTATTTTCAATTTCTTCAAGTTTTTTGGCTAAACTAGTGTGATCATTTAATAACAATTTGTATTTATCCTCTAATTGAGATTTTTCAATTTCTAATTGAGTTTTTTGAATGTTCAAGTTTTCAATATTATTTTGCAGATCAGGATTATCTAAATCTAGATTTTTTAATTTTGTCAAAGCATCAATAAGTTTTTTTTCTTTTTCGTTTATAGAATTCATATATATATGTTTATATTATTAAATAGATTCTTCTTAGTCTAGTCAGGATAATTTTGAGCAAACTACACAATGATTTAGCAAATTGCATCAGATTTTTATCAATTGATGCTGTCCAAAAAGCAAATTCTGGCCATCCAGGTATGCCAATGGGCATGGCCGATGTAGCTACAGTTTTATTTAAAAAATTTTTAAGGTTTAATCCTCAAAATCCAAATTGGTTGAATAGAGATAGATTTGTTTTATCAGCAGGTCATGGCTCTATGCTATTATACTCTTTGTTATACCTAACTGGCTATAAAAGTATTACACTTAAAAGTATAAAAAAATTTAGACAACTTAACTCAATTTGTGCAGGACATCCAGAGTATCATCCTAAAACTGGTATTGAAACTACAACTGGACCACTTGGTCAAGGAATTGCAAATGCTGTTGGTTTTGCAATAGCTGAAGAGATTTTAAAAAAAAAACTAGGTAAAGAAATTATAAATCATAAAACATATGTTTTAGCTGGAGATGGTTGTTTAATGGAAGGGATTAGTCATGAAGCAATGAGTTTAGCTGGACATTTAAAGCTTAAAAATTTAGTTATGCTTTTTGATAACAACTCAATATCTATTGATGGACCAACTAGTTTAGCTGTATCAGATAATTTTAAGAAAAGATTTGAAAGTTATGGTTGGGACTACATTCTTATTAATGGTCATAATGAAAAAGAAATTTTTAATGCTTTAAAAAAAATTCAAAATGCAAAAAAACCTACGGTTATTTCTTGTAAAACTAAAATTGGTTATGGTTCACCAAACAAATCAGGTAAATCTTCATCTCATGGAAGCCCTTTGGGCTTAGATGAAATTAAGCTTGTTAGAGATACTCTAAATTGGAATTATAAACCTTTTGAAATTCCAAATAAAATTTTAAAAGAATGGCAAGAAATTGGAAAAAAAGGTCAACTACTTGAAAACAAATGGAATAAAATTTATACAAAAAAAAAGAGTAAAATAGATAAGATACTTAAGAACAGTTTTTCAAAAGTTTTAAAAATAGAAAAACAGAATGCTATCAAAGAACTAAAAAGTTTAGCTACTAGAAAATCCTCAGAACAAACTCTGAATGCGTTAACTAGAGAAAATAATAATTTAATTGGTGGTTCGGCAGATTTAGCAGGATCAAATAATACCAAAACAAAATATCAAAAGATAGCAAAACCTGGTGACTTTAATAGTGACTACATTCACTATGGTGTAAGAGAGCATGCTATGAGTGGAATAATGAATGGTCTTGCTCTTCATAGTAATTTTATTCCTTATGGTGGAACGTTTTTAATTTTTTCAGATTATTGCAAACCTTCAATAAGACTGTCGGCATTAATGCAACAAAGAGTTATTTATGTTATGACACATGACTCCATTGGTCTTGGAGAGGACGGTCCAACTCACCAACCAATAGAACAGTTATCAGGCTTAAGATCTATTCCAAATCTAAATGTTTTTAGACCTGCAGATAGAATGGAAACTATTGAATGTTGGGAGCATGCTTTAAAAAGCTCAAAAACACCAAGTATTTTATCTTTGACAAGGCAAAACCTTGATCCAATAAGAAAAAAATACTCAAGATCCAACAAATGTTCTTTTGGAGCTTATGAAGTTTTAAGAACAAACAAAAAAATTCATTTAACTATAATTGCAAGTGGTTCTGAGGTTAATTTAGCAATTGAAACTAGTCATAAATTGGCCAAAGATAAGATATATTCAAAAGTTATATCAATGCCATGCCAAGATCTTTTTGACTTACAGTCTGACTCATACAAAAAAAAGATTATTAATGAAACAAAATTGAAAATTTCTATAGAGGCTGCATCTACAGACTGTTGGAAAAAATATGTTGGCAATAATGGATTAACTTTTGGAATTGATACATTTGGCAAAAGTGCTCCATATAAAGAAATTTATAAACATTTTGGTTTAACAGCAGTAAACATTGCTAAGAAATCAAAAAAACTGGTTAAAAAATAAATATGACAATAAATGTTGGAATTAACGGAATGGGAAGAATTGGCAGAATGGTAATTAGAGCAATTATTGAAGGTCAAAATAAAAATATAAAAATAAAACACATCAATAATAGGTCTGATTCTGAAGCAAGCTGTTCTCTAATCAAATATGATTCTATTCATGGAAAATTTAATGTAGATCTTAATTATGATGAAAATCACTTAATTATAAATAAAAATAAAATAACTTTTTCCCAAAAATCTAAGATTGAAGATATAAATTGGAAAAAATTTGGTGTTGATTATGTTTTTGAATGCACTGGAAAATTTAATTCAAAAGACAAATTATTAGCACACATTAATAATGGTGCAAAAAAAGTTATCGTTTCTGCTCCATGTAAAAATGCAGATAAAACTATTGTTTTTGGTGTAAACGAGAATCAACTTACAAAAAATGATCAAATAATTTCTGCTGCTTCATGTACTACTAATTGTTTAGCTCCAGTTGCAAATATTCTTCATAAAAATTTTGAAATTGAAAAAGGTTTTATGACTACAATTCATGCTTTCACCAGTGATCAAAGAATTTTAGATAATTCTCATAAGGATCCAAGAAGAGCAAGATCCGCAAGTCAATCTATAGTTCCAACATCTACAGGAGCTTCGAAAGCTATTGGTGAGATTATTCCTGATTTAAAAGGAAGACTAGAGGGTGTGGCAATGAGAGTTCCAACTCCCAATGTTTCGCTAATAGAACTTGTTTTTTGTACAAAAAAAGAAATATCAAAAGAAAAAATTAATGATGCTTTTACTTCTGCCTCTCAAAAACAATCAAAAAAAGTTTTAGAAATTACTAAAGAAAAATTGGTATCAATTGACTTTAATCATAATTCTGCTTCAGCAACAATTGACTCTTCTTTAACAAGTGTTGTTGGCAATGATATGGGAAAAATTTCAGCTTGGTATGATAATGAGTGGGGCTTTTCAAATAGAATGTGTGATATCGCCGAATATCTTCATAAGATTTAAATTTTAATGAAAAGTATTTTAGATCAAAATCTTATCTTAAAAGGGAAAAAAGTAATTGTCAGAGTAGACTTAAATGTTCCTATGAAAAATGAGACAATAACTGAGACATCACGAATATTAAAAATCTTACCTACAATAAAATTATTATTAAAAAAAGAAGCTAAGATAATAATATTTTCTCATATTGGGCGTCCGAAGGGAAAAATTGTTAACGGAATGTCTCTAAAACCTATTTCAAAAAAACTATCTGATCTTTTAAATATAGAAGTTTTGTTTAATGAAAATGAAATTAATGAAAAAACTTTTAATGAAGTTGATAAAATTCCAAATGGTTCTGTCATGATGATGGAAAATATACGGTTTTATGAAGGAGAAGAGAAAAATGAAGAGTCTTTTTCAAAAACAATTTCTAGTCTAGGTGATATATATATTAATGATGCTTTTTCATGTTCACATAGAGCACATTCTTCAATTGAAGGAATTACTAAATATATTCCATCCTATTGCGGCTTACAATTTGTCGAGGAGATAAATGCTCTAAAAAGAATAACATCTAAGATTATAAGACCTGTTACTTGTATAATTGGAGGTTCAAAAATTTCTACTAAAATTCAAATTATTTCAAATTTAATAAAAGATTTTGATAATATAATTATTGTAGGTGGGATGGGCAATGCAATGCTTAAAAACACTGGAATAAATATAGGTAAATCAGTGTGTGATGATGGTTATAGAGATCTTGTAGGTAAAATATTAACAAAATCTAAAACTCATAATTGCAAAATATACTATCCTCTTGACGTTGTAGTTTCAAAAACACTTGATGGAAGTGGAAAAATAAAAGAGATCAATCAAGTTAATAATGATGAAATGATATTAGATATTGGACCTAAGACTATCACATCGATAAAAAATATAATCAATGAGTCAAATACTGTATTATGGAATGGTCCTGCTGGATATTTTGAAAATCCAAACTTTGCTAACGGAACAGAAAAAATTTTAGAAATTATTGCTGACAAAAGAATTAAGGATAAAATATATGCTGTTGCTGGTGGCGGAGAAACTGTTGCTGTAATAAATAAATTTAACAAATTAGATACTTTCAATTTTGTTTCAACTGCTGGTGGAGCTTTCTTGGAATATCTTGAAGGAAAAGAGCTTCCTGGTATAAAAGCTTTAAATTAAAATGTCAGAACTTAATAAAATTGCTTTAAAAATACTTTCTAACGGTAAAGGAATCCTTGCTGCTGATGAGAGCAATGGAACTATGACTAAAAGACTAGATTCTGTGAATGTTCCATCAACATCGGAGAATAGACTACTTTTTAGAGAAACTCTTTTTTTATCAGAAAATATGAAAGATTGTATTGGTGGTGTTATTCTTTTCGATGAAACAATTAACCAAACATCGACTTCTGGTAAATCAATCCCAACATTAATTTCAGAGTCAGGAGCAGTGCCAGGAATTAAAGTTGATACAGGTGCAAAAGTTTTAGCAAACTCAACTGAAGAAAAAATTACTGAGGGATTAGATGGTTTGAGGGAAAGATTAAAGAAATATCATGAACTTGGCGCAAAATTTACGAAATGGAGAGGTGTTTACAATATAAGTAAAAAATGCCCTAGTAAACTTTCAATTCATTCTAATGCTCACGCATTAGCAAGATACTCCGCTCTTGTTCAAGAATGTGGAATGGTTCCAATAGTTGAGCCCGAATTATTAATGGATGGTGATCATTCAGCAGATGAGTGTTTAACTAAAACTTCTGAAGTAATTCAAAAATGTTTTGAAGAATTAATTATTCATAAAATTGATTTAACAGGCATAATTTTAAAACCAAATATGGTCCTAGCAGGAAATAAATCAAAAAATAAAATTTCTAATGAAGAAGTATCTTCCAAAACACTTGAGTGCCTTAAAAAATCTGTTCCAAATGAAGTGCCTGGAATAGCATTTTTATCAGGAGGCCAATCTGAAATAGAAGCAACTGAAAATTTAAATCTTATCAACAAAAATAATAATACTAATTTTATAATGACTTACTCATATGGAAGAGCTCTTCAACAAAGTGCTTTAAAATTTTGGTCAAAAGATATCAAGAATATTGTAGGAACTCAAAATATTTTTAATCATAGGGCAAAAATGAATACTTTAGCTGCTCAAGGAAAATGGTCTATCAAACTTGAGAATAAATAAAAAAAAATTTATTTATCTTATCTCTCCCAATTATATTTACCCCCAATTCTATCGGGATTTAAAAAAAGTGCTAAGTTCTGGTAAAGTTGGTCTTTTTCAAATGAGATTTAAAAAATATGCATATAAAAAAAAAATTATAATTGGAAAAAAAATCAAAAAAATATGTAAAAAAAATAATGTTAAATTTTTAGTTAATGACGACCCTGAACTTTCAAAAAGACTTAATGCTGATGGATGTCACTTAGGACAAAAAGATATGAGTATAACCGAAGCGAGAAAAATAGTTGGTAATAAAATTATAGGAATTACTTGTCATAACTCTATAAATTTAGCAAAAACTGCTATCAGAGGTAAAGCCAACTATATCGCTTTTGGGGCCTTCTTTTCTACTAAAACAAAAAAAGTTAAGTATAGAGCTACAATTAAAATTTTAGATAAAGTAAAAAAGTTAACCAGAATACCAATAGTTGCAATTGGAGGAATTAATGTAAGTAATTATAAAAAACTGTTATTGAACAATGCTAATTTATTGGCTATTTCAGGCTACGTTTGGAATAATAAGAAATATAAACCCTTTGAAACAATAGAAAAGATTAAATGAAAATAAATGCAGGAGAAATAAGAGTTGGAAATCTTTTAGAGTATAAAAATGATTTATGGCTAGTCCTAAAAACTCAACATGTAAAACCTGGTAAAGGTGGAGCGTTTGCTCAAGTGGAAATGAAGAGTGTAGGAAAAAATACAAAGTTAAATGAAAGATTTAGATCTAGTGAAACTGTCGAAAAAGCATCACTAGAAGAAACAGATTTTAATTATCTATATGATGATGAAAATAATTATATTTTTATGGATCCAAAAACATTTGAACAAATTGAAATAAAAAAAGAACTTATTGGAGAAAAAGGAAAATTAATGACTGAAAATCTTAAAGTTTCAGTAAGTTTTTATAATGAAAGTCCAATTTCAGTTGAACTTCCCAATCAGGTAACATGTAAAATTGAAACAACAGATGTTGCTCTTAAAGGACAAACCGTTTCATCTTCATATAAACCTGCTACACTTGATAATGGTTTGAATATTCAGATACCACCATTTATAGAATCTGGTGATGAGATAATTATTGATACAAGAACTCTTGAGTATATTAAAAAAATATAATTGAATGATTTCTATATCAGCAAATCTTAATATAATGATTAAAGCTGCTGAAAAAGCATCTAAATCAATAATTAGAGATTTTGGAGAAGTCGAAAAATTACAAGTATCAAAAAAAGGACCTCATGATTTTGTAACTAAAACAGATAAACATGTTGAAAAAATTTTAATTGAAGAATTATCAAAAATAAAAAAGAATTATTCTTTTTTAACTGAAGAAACTGGTGTTATTAAAAATAAAGATAAAGAAAATATTTGGATAATTGATCCAATAGATGGAACAACTAACTTTCTTCATGGAATACCTCATTTTGCAATCTCTATTGCTCTTAAATCTAAAAATGAATTATTAAGTGGCTTAATTTTTGACCCAATCAAGGATGAGATGTTCTTTGCAGAGAAAGATAAAGGGGCCTTTTTAAACAATCAAAGATTAAGAGTATCAAAAAAAAATTCTTTGGAAGATTGCTTATTTTCAAGTAACCATGATGGTGTAAAATTGAGCAATTTAAATATGAGATGTAGTGGATCTGCAGCGTTAGATTTAGCTTATGTTGCCTCCGGTAGGCTTGATGGATATTTTCAAAACAAAATAAACCTGTGGGATGTTGCTGCTGGAGCTCTAATGGTTAAAGAAGCTGGTGGAATAGTTAACGATCTCAGTAAATTTGATATTAATAAAATTGATATTAAGGCTTCTAGTGCCACAATAAGTGATAAAATGTTGGAAAATTTAAAGAACTTTTAATTGTGTTCTAAGATTCTTTTGCTATAAGTCTCGATATGAAAAAAGACATTCACCCTAAATACCATACAATTAAAGTTGAAATGACTGATGGTACTCAATTCGAAACAAAATCAACTTGGGGAGCTGAGGGTGAATTATTAAAATTAGAAATTGATCCAAAATCACATTCAGCTTGGACCGGTGGAAAACAAAAATTAATGGACAAAGGTAGAATTAGTAAATTTAATAAAAAATTTCAAAACTTTAAATCAGATAAAAAAAATTAAATGTCAAATGCACCTTTAATGCCAATGGCTACTGCTGTTTGGTTGGTAGAAAATACTACCCTTACATTCAAACAAATAGCAAAATTTTGCAACTTACACGAAGTAGAGATTCAAGGAATTGCAGATGGTGAAGTCGCTAAAGGAATTAAAGCTTATAACCCAATAATTTCAGGGCAGCTTTCTAGGGAAGAAATTGAATTATCATCTAAAGATGAAAATAGACTCTTGCAAATTAAAAATATGGATATTGAAATATCTAATTCTGAAAAAAAGATTAAAAAATATATACCTCTCTCTAAAAGACAAGATAAACCAGACTCAGCATTATGGTTAATAAAACAACACAATATGCTTAAAGATTCTCAAATTGCGAAACTAGTTGGAATTACCAAAAATTCTGTAACATCAATTAGAAACAAAAGTTATTGGAATTATAACAATCTTAATCCAAAAGACCCTGTCGCGTTAAACTTATTTAGTCAAAAGGATTTAGTTGAAGCTTTAGAAAAAGCTGAAAGAAGATTAAAAAGAGAAAAAAAAGAAAAAGAAAAACAAAGACTAGCTAATTTAGCTTCAGTATGATGAATAAAACTAATAGACATAAAATTATAAAAGTGATAGTTAACCACTTTTTTGGAGGTAGTTATTAAAATAGAAGTAAAAGACAATAATATTGAACAAGCTTTGAGAGTTTTAAAAAGAAAACTCCAAAGAGATGGTTTTTTTAAAGTAATTAAACTTAAAAATACTTATGAAAAACCCTCAGAAAAGAAAAAAAGAATTCTTCAAGAAAATATTAAAAGAGTTAAGAAATTAAACAAACTAAAAAATAGAATTTAAGAATATCGCGGGGTGGAGCAGTCTGGTAGCTCGTCAGGCTCATAACCTGAAGGTCGGCGGTTCAAATCCGTCCCCCGCAACCAATTTTATTAACAGTGATTAAAAAAATTATACCTCTTAAAAGTGACAATTCTTTAGATAATTTATTATTCTTTTTTTTTAGTATCTACCCTATTACATTTTTATTAGGAAATTTTGCAATAAACTTATTTTTGTTTATTTTCAATTTTCTATTAATTCTGGGTTTTTTTAAAAATTGTTATAATTATAAAGTTTTAAATAAATATATACTCTATTTACTTTTTTTTTTATTTTTATCTTTTGTAATAAATCTTATTTTTTCAAATAATTTTCATTTAACCTATCCGAGGGTTTTAAAATTTATTTTAATTATTGGTTCAATCTTATCTTTTAAGCAATTACTTCTTGGTTTTAAAAGTACTGAAATCAATAAATTATATAAAATATGGTCAATAATTTTTATAATTGTAATATTTGATATAATTTTTGAATTAATTTTCAAGATTAACGTTATAGGTCTCAAATCTTTTATGCCAGGAAGAGTTGCTAGTTTCTCTGGTAATGAGCTAAATATTGGTCATTTTTTTTCAGCATTTAGCCTAATATTTATGAGTTTTGTTTACGTAAACTACAAAAATATTTCATTAAATTTAATTATTGGAATTCTTTTAATAACTATTTCATTTCTTATTGGTGAAAGATCAAATTTTATAAAAACTTTATTAATAATTTCTGCTTTTATTTTTCTAATCCATCAAATTAAAGTTAGATATAAAATTTTATCATTTTCGTCTTTAATAATATTTTTCATAATTATGTTAAATTTAAATCCAGGATATAAACTCAGATATTTAGATCAATTTACCAAAGTTTTAACCAAAGAAGGTATAAATCATTATTTTGATAATACAGTTTATGGAGCTCACTACAATGTTGCAAAAGAAATTTTTAAAGATAATAAATTTTTTGGTGTTGGTATTAAAAATTTTAGAATTGAAAGTTTTAGCAACAAATACGCCGACCTAGATCATAAGCAAAATAATAGAAGAGCTAATACTCATCCTCATCAAGTTCATTATGAATTTTTAGCTGAAACTGGTCTTGTTGGATATTTCAGCTTTGCTCTCTTTATTTGCTTTTCATTTTATCTAGCTATTAAAAATTATATTAAAAGTAGAAATTTATTTCAATTATCTGCAATTTTTTATGTTTTAATCAGTCTTTTGCCCCTATTACCTTCGGGAAGTTTTTTTTCAACATACACTTCAAGTTTATTTTGGCTAAACTACGCAATAATGGCTGGTTATATTAGAAATTAAAATTAAATCTTAAAATTTGATTTTTTACTATCGATCAAAAATCCTTTTACAGTTTCTTTTGTCAACTGATCAAATGTTTTTCCAAAATTTTCTATTTTTTCAATAGTTGCTGGTGGTACTGTAATAATATGACAGCCCAGTTGTTTTGCTTGTAAAAAATTATATGGTTCTCTAACACTTGCCCACAATATTTCTACATTCTTAAATCTTTTTGCTAAAGAAATACTTTTTATAAATTCAGGAATTGGATCCTTTCCTGTGTCACCCGCTCTTCCAGCAAATATAGAAATAATTACTTTTGTTTTTTTATTGATTAATTTGAGTATCTTTTCAGTTTGTTTGGCACTGTATATAGCTGTTATGTTAAGTTTTATATTTTGACTATTCAATTCTTTAATAATTCTTCCCATAAATTTACCTTTAGAATTTGCTACTGGCACCTTTACGTATACATTCTTTCCCCAAGTGTTTATTTGGATTGCCTGTTTTTTCATCTCAGAATATTCATCAGCAAATACCTCTAGTGACACTGGCTTATTATTACATAAACTTAGAATTTTTTTTGAGTAAGATTTATAATTTTTTGCTCCAGCTTTTCTCATTAAGCTTGGATTGGTAGTGAAACCTTTAACAATTTTTTTCCTATTAAATTTTCTGATCAAATCTAATTCTGCGATGTCACAAAATATTTTAGTTTTCAATTTTTAATATCCTAAAGGTTTTTAGTTATATCTTCTGTCATTTTTTTAGCATCAGCAAATAACATAAGGGTATTGTCTTTATAAAAAAGATCATTATCGATTCCCGCATAACCTGGAGAAAGACTTCTTTTTACAAATAATACTGATTTACATTTCTCAACATCTAATACTGGCATACCATAAATGGGGCTTTGTGGATCAGTTTTTGCAACAGGATTAGTAACGTCATTCGCACCTATTACAAATGCAACATCCGCATTAGCAAAATCATTGTTTATCTCTTCTAATTCAAACACTTCATCATATGGAACATTGGCTTCCGCTAATAAAACATTCATGTGACCTGGCATTCTCCCTGCAACAGGATGAATGGCATAAGAAACTTTGATATCATTTTTTTTCAGTGTATCTACCATCTCTCTAAGGGCATGCTGTGCCTGTGCAACAGCCATTCCATAACCTGGAACAATTATTACTGATGATGCATTTTTCATTAGAAATGCCGCATCTTCAGCATTACCACTTTTAACAGGTCTTTGTTCTTTATTTGAGGAATTGACCGATTGTTCTGTTGAACCAAATCCACCCAGAATAACATTAAAGAAAGAACGATTCATGCCTTTACACATAATATAAGATAATATTGCACCAGAAGAACCAACTAATGCACCTGTAATAATTAAAGCAGTATTTTCCAAAGTAAAACCAATTCCTGCAGCTGCCCAACCTGAATAAGAATTAAGCATAGAAATTACTACTGGCATATCTGCGCCGCCAATTGGGATTATTATTAAAAAACCAATCAAAAAAGAAATAGCTATTAAAATCCAAAATAAATTAGAGGATTGTGAGGAACAAAGTAAATAAGTTAAAACTATTATTGAAGTTAATATCAAAGCATTTAACGGATGTTGTCCTTTAAAAGTAATGGGCGCCCCAGACATAATTCCTTGAAGTTTTAAAAAAGCTATTATTGATCCAGAAAATGTTATCGCACCTACTGCTGCACCTATTGACATTTCAATCAAACTTCCAAGTTTTATATCACCTGGTGTCCCAAGATTAAAAGCTTCAGGATTTAAAAAGGCTGATATCGCAACAAAAACAGCAGCAAGACCTACGAGACTATGAAAACCTGCTACAAGTTCTGGCATAGCTGTCATGGGTATTTTGTATGCTATAAAAGCGCCAATTAAACCACCTATTAATAAAAAAATTAAAACAAAAATAAAACCATCTGAAAAATTTCCTATTGATAAGAATGTGACTGTTATGGCGATTATCATGCCCAAAATTCCAAAAAAATTTCCCTGTCTTGATGTTTCCGGTGACGACAGTCCTCTAAGTGCTAAAATAAATAAAACACCTGAAATCAAATAAAAAATTGCTGATAAATTTGCAGAAATCATTACTTGTCCTTTTTCTTTTTTTTATACATTGCAAGCATTCTTTGAGTTACCAAAAAACCTCCAAAAATATTTATTGCTGCAAGTGATATTGCAAAAAATCCGAAAATGCTTGAGGTATTAAATACACTTTTTGTATCCCCTGATAATCCAGCAATGATAGCTCCAACTATGATAACTGATGAAATTGCATTTGTTACAGACATTAAGGGAGTATGTAAAGAAGGTGTTACACTCCATACAACATAGTATCCAATGAATATTGAAAGGATAAAAATACTCAATCTGAATATAAAGGGATCTATTTCCATAATTTTATTTTATTAATGTTTTTTCAATTATTTCATCTTCTAAATTTATATTAATCTTATTATTTTCTTTATCGTATAAGTTTGACACAAAGTTAAATACGTTTTTTGCATATAAATTTGATGCAGAAGTTGGAAGTTTGTTAAGAATATTACTTTCACCCATAATTCTAACTCCGTTTTTGTCTATTATTTTATCAACCTCTGTAAAAGCAGTGTTTCCGCCTTGTATAGCAGCTAAATCATAAATTATTGAGCCAGGCTGCATATTGTTGATCATAGTATCTTTAATTATTATAGGAGCTTTTTTCCCTGGAATTAAGGCAGTACAAATTACAATATCAATTTTCTTAAGTGTTTCAGATAATAAATCTTCTTGTTTTTTTTTAAAATCATCTGATGCTTCTTTTGCATAACCTCCTTCAGTTTCAAGATTTTCTGATCCTTCAACAGTTAAAAATTTACCTCCTAAACTTTCAACTTGTTCTTTTGAAGCCATTCTTACATCGGTGGCAAAAACAATTGCACCCATTCTTTTTGCAGTTGCAATGGCCTGAAGACCTGCAACACCAGCACCAACAACTAAAACTTTTGCAGCTGGAATAGTTCCTGCTGCAGTCATCATCATTGGAATAGCTTTTTCAAAGTTTGCAAAAGACTCTATGACTGCTTTATATCCCGCAAGGTTAGCTTGAGAAGAAAGTACATCCATTGACTGTGCTCGTGTTATTCTAGGTAACAACTCTAAAGAAAAAATATTAATATTTTTTTTTACTAAAATATCTATTTTATCTTTGTTATTATGGGGGTTTAAAACTCCAACAAAAATTTTATTTTCTTTAATTAATAAACTTTTCTCTTCAGGCAATAAACCTAATTGAACAATTATATCTGCATCATTTATTAATTGATAATCATCTTTAGAAATATTTACACCTAGTTCTAAAAATTCATTATCATAAATACCTAAGTGATTACCATAATTCTCAGATATTGAAATTTCAAAACCAAGAGAGAGATATTTTTTTGCAATTTCAGGAGTAATCGCAATTCTTTTTTCAACAAGTCTATCTTCAGAAACTGAACCGATTCTCATAGACAAAACCTATAACAAGAACACAGCCATTAAAACTAAAACCGATATTACCGCGACAGTTCCCCACAACACAAACTTGGTAAAATTACTCCAAGTTTTTTTATGGTTTTCATTGTCCATAAAATTATTTTTGTCTTGCTTTAAATTTTGGATTTGTTTTATTAATTACGTAAACTCTACCTCTTCTTCTTACAAGCTTAGAGTTTAAATCTCTTTTTTTAATAGATTTTAATGAGCTTTTAATTTTCATAATTTTTTTCTAATGCCGGCAACGTCCTACTCTTCCGTGCCTTAAGACAAAGTACCATTGGCGCTGAAGGGCTTGACTTCCGAGTTCGGAATGGGATCGGGTATAACACCTACGCAATAATCACCGGCCTGAGTGTTATACATAATTAAAGTATATTGTAAACAATGAAAAATACTTAAGTTTTAAGAGTTTTTAATTATATTTCTTATGTAATCACTTAAATGAATACTTCCAAACAATTTATAGACTTTATTTGATAAGTTTATATTTGTTAAAGCTGAAGCATACCTTTCTCCTGCTCTTGCTGGTAAAAATTTTACCTTAGATCCAAACATTTTTGCAACTTCAACAATAGTGAAGCTTTTTTTATTAGAAATACTATAATGTCTACATTTATTTTGCTTCCAAGCATAATAGCAAGCTTTAACAGTATCATCGATATGAGTAAATCTCCTAGATTGTGTTCCAGGCTTTACCACAGTTAAAGGTATATTTTCCATGTATTGTTTTTGAAAAATCCCTATTACGGTTGCCATATTTCCTGTGTTTATTTGGTTTGGCCCATAGACATTATAGAAATAAATTATTTCATATTTAAAATTAAACCATTTTTTAAGATTTTCTAACATTTCTAAATTTTTTGCTTTTGTAAACGCATAAGGAGATAGATTTTTATCTTTTCCATTATTTCCAATACTTGCCGATGTGGCAGAGTAAACTAATTTAATTTTATTAGATAAACAAAAATTAAAAACTGCATGAGATCCAATAGTGTTTGAATTGATACACTCATCCATCTTTAAAAAGCTTTGATAAATTCTAGAAAATTCTGCAAAATGAAAGATTGTGTGTATTTTTTTTTTATATTTTACTAATAATTTTGAAATATTTATTGTATTACCATTTAAATAAGTAACTCTTTTGCTTTTAATATGATTTTTTTTATTTCCAGTGGAATAATTATCTAAACTTACAATCTTGAAATTTGTTTTTTTTAAAAACAAATAAAGAAGATTTGATCCAACAAAACCGGCACCACCTGTAATGACAATAATATTTTTCAAATTATTTTATTTTTAATCAATTATTAAAAGTTTCTTTAACATGTTTTTAAATAAAAAAATTAATTAATTTAGTAAAGTAAAAATCTGGGCCAAGATATAATTTAATTTTTAATTTTTTCATTAAAAAAATCATATATTCGAAAGCTTCACGTCTTTTTTTCCACCAATATTTATTAAACTTTTTATATTTTGATGAAATACCAGTATGATCATAATTATAAATAGTTAAACATTTATCAGTAATTAGAAATTTATTTTTAATATATGCAAATATTGATAATCTTGCATCGATTTCAAGATTTGAAAATTTATCTCTTTTTAAAACTTTAAGAAAATCTAAAAAAAAACTTCTTTTAAATGCAATACAACTAGTTGGGAAAAAGCTTGGCCAAATTGAAAAATAATGCTTCTTTTTCTTTAATGTCATTTTTTTTTTGGTTAGGCTTTTAAATGGTGTGTCTTGAATAAAATCAATTTTTTTATTCTTTTCAAAAATTTTAGTAATTTCAAATATCTTATTTTTTTTAAAAATATCATCACTATCAAGCAAAAAAATTATATTTCCTTTTGATATTTTAAAAAGTTGGATTAAACCATAAATTTGGTTCAATGGTCCACTTTTGAATTTTTTTTTTTTATTTTTTATAATTTTAATTTTCTTATATTTTTTTAAAATATCTAAAGAATCATCATCAGAGCAATCATCAAAAACCAAAATTTCTTTATTTTCAAAATTTTGGTTAACACATGAGTCAATTGCTTTTTTTAAATACACACTTTTATTGTAATTTGTGATTAAGATTGAAATAAAATTTTTTCTCATTAATAAATATAATTATTATTTGTATGCAAATAACCAATTAAATTGAGGAAAAATTTAATTAAATTTATCATGAATGAATAATCTATTAATTTCTTTATTTTAATTTATAGACTCTAAAAATGATACTTAAAAAAAATACATTTATTTTTTTAATACTAATATATTTATCATTAATAGTTGGTTTCTTTACTGGAGAGGATGTTATAGGGGGGGCAATCAACGATTATAAAGGTCATTCACATATTGCAGAAAGATTTAATGAAAATTTTTTGTTTACTTTATTTAATTATAATGAACTAGGTCACCGTCATTCACCAATATTCTATATGTTAAAATCAATTACTTTATATTTTGGTGAAATAGGTCAAAAAGTTTTCTTTCTTCATTTGTTTTTATTAATACCTATTTATTTTTACAAATGTCTTAAAATCAGATTTAACGATGTTTCAAAAAATTACCTTAAGTTACTTGCTGCAATCATCTTGCTATTTCCAACATTTAGAGCGTATGCTATTTGGCCTGACCCACATTTGCTAGGAGTTTTATTTTTTATAATTTCAATTTTTTATTATTTAAAAATGAAAAAAAATTTAAAACCTTTTCAAAATTCTCTTTTGAATACTTTTTTTTTATCTCTTGCGGCTTACACAAGTCCAAATTTTGGATTTTTTGTTATATTCTTTTTTTTAGAATTTTTTAAAAAATTTAATTTTAGTAAGGAAATTTTATTAATTTCTTTACTTAATGTAATTTTAGCTACACCTTTTTTTTATTATTTGTTTTATTTAGACGTAAACTTTATTTTTAACGATGATAGTTGGGATATTGGTGATAATTTTTACTCATTAAACAATATATCAAATAAAATAATAATTATTATTTCGCTATTTTTATTTTATTTATTTCCTTTAATTTTAACAAGACTTATTAACATAAAATATAAATTTACAAAATTTTCAATAAAAAAAATTTTTACTATTATTTTATATTTTTTTATTATCTATTTTTTTAATTTTTCAACATCTTATGAATTAACAAATTCAGGTGGTGGTTTTTTCTACAATTTATCAAACTTTTTATTTCACAACAATTATCTTTTATTTTTCATAAGTTTTTTTATCTATTTATATTTGATAAAAATTTTTATTTTTAATTCGTCAAATCTAATACTTTTTTTATGTCTAATATTTTCAAATCCCCAGGTTACCTTGTGGCAGGCAAATTTTAGTCCTACAATTTTCTGTTTAATATTATTATTATTTAAAGGCATTATTGATAAAAATCATTTAGATTTTAAAACTCTAATTATAAGTTATTCATATTTTTTTATATATCTAATATCAAATATACTGATTAGAAATATATTGATCTGATAACAATAAAGTATATTAATTCATTATATGAAAAATAATAAGTTGCTAGTTTTATCAGTTGCATACTTGTTAAGTAGTGTATCCAGTGCTCAAGCATATCTAGATCCAGGTACAGGTAGTATTATTCTACAAGCAATATTGGGATTTGTTGCGGCTACAGCTGCTACTGTTTCTATATATTGGAGTAAATTTAAATCTATAGTAAATAAAATTTTTAAAAAAGAAAAAAAAGTTAATAAAGATATTACAAAGCATTAAATGATTGATGAAAATGGATCATTTAGAGATCCTGCAGGTAAAATCTATTATGAAGATGATAGAGTGTTTAGAAAATTAACTGCTTTAGGTACAGAAAGATTTTTAGAATTACAAAATATAAATATAATTTCAAAATCTATTGAAAAAGGCTTCTTAATTGAAACTAAAGTAATTAAAAATCAAAAAAAAATCGATGAAAACAAAAATGAATTAATTTTAGAGCATAAAAAAATACCCTACATATCATATCCATATGAATGGTCATTTTCTCAATTAAAAGATGCAGCAATTTTTCATTTAGATTTTCATTTATTTTTGCTGAAAAATAATGCCACTTTAATTGATGCTAGTGCATACAATATCCAGTTTATAGGATCAGAATTAAAATTTATAGATGTATTGTCTGTTCAAAGATATAATGAAGGAGAATTTTGGGTAGGTCATAAACAATTTTGTGAAAATTTTTTAAACCCTTTAATATTGAAATCAAAAAAAGGTATAAAATTTAATAATTGGTTTAAAGGTAACCTTGAAGGAATTGAAACAAGAGAATTAAATAATTTATTAAGTGTTTTTGATAAATTTTCATACAATATATTTGTTCATATTTATTTACTAAATAAATTTGATGAAAAATACAAATCTAAAAAAAGTTTAAAACTAATATCTCAAACAAAAAAACAATTTTCAAAAAAAAGTTTTATGGCTTTATTGTCTCAATTAAGAAAATTTATTTTTAAACTTAAAGATTATAAAAATGTTACGACATGGGATGATTATTCAATAAATAACACATATTCAGATTTAGATAAAATTAAAAAAAAAGATTGTATAAAAGAATTTTGTAAAAAGAATACTTTTGATCTAATTGCAGATTTAGGATGTAATAATGGTGAATATTCAATTCTATCACTCAACAATGGTTGCAAAAAAGTTGTAGGATTTGATTTTGATATTAATGCAATCGATGAAGCATACAAAAAATCTAAAGAAGAAAATTTTGATTTTTTACCACTACATTTTGATGCCTCTAATCCTAGTTCAAATATAGGCTGGTTTCAGAAGGAAAGAAAAGGGTTTATTGAAAGAGCTAATTTTGATGCAATATTAGCCTTAGCATTTGAACATCATCTTGCCATAGCTAAAAACATACCTCTTAATGAAGTAGTGGCCTGGTTAATATCACTAGCACCAAAAGGATTAATTGAATTCGTTCCTAAAGAAGATGAAACTATAAAAAAAATGCTTGAATTGAAAGGTGATATTTTTCCTGATTATACGGAGAAAAATTTTGAAAATTATCTTTTAAAAAATGCAGAAATTGTCTCAAAAAAAGTTGTTAGTAAATCAAAAAGAACTATTTATGAATATAAAAGGTAATTTATTATTCATATTATCAACTTTTCCAGTTTTTATAATCAGATCTAATTTAATATTAATTGAAACTTTTTATATTTTAATTTTTTTCTTTTCTTTATTATTTTTAAATTTTTTTTTTCTAAAGTTCTTAGAAAATAAATCTAATATTTCAAACAAATTATATTTTAGTATTGTCACAACATATGGGTTAGACAATCACTTGGGTCTGTTTAATGGACTAATACAGCCAAATTTAAACATTTTTTTTAAATTTTTTACAATTATTTATATTCCAGCTTTTTTAATTTTAGTTTTGTTATTTCTTTTAATATTTTTTTTCACTCTTAGACAAAATAATAAAAATTTACTAAAAATATTACTAGTAACTACTTTGACAATAACGACTTTTAATATTTTTGATAACACAAAAAGCCACAAACAAATTATTTTTTTTGACAAGCAGGTTGAGAAAAAGTTTGAAGAGTCAAATATAATATTAATTTTTGATGAAATGTCTGGACTAAATTCATTAGCAAGTGAAAGTGCTGATGGAAAATCTGTTAATAAAAATTTTATAAAACTATTTAATAAATATAATTTTGACTACTACCCAAATATATTTACAATATCAAATAATACAGTAACTTCAATTTCTTCATTAATTAACTTTGATCCAAAAGTTGACAAAGAAAAAATTAATAAATTTGTGGCTCCTTCAAAAAATTATTTTAGTGAATACATTATCAAAAAAAATAAATTGTTTGATAAATATCAATCTATTTCAGTTATACAAAATATGCATTTAAATTTTTGTAATAACCAAAATGTTACAAATTGTTATCAATTTAATCCTTTCAACTTTGATGTTATAAATGCAAAATCAGACGCACTCTCAAATATAATATCAATTTGGGCTGTTAATGGTTCAGTGATTGGAAAATTTACATGGAGATTATTCAAACAGTTGGAGCTAATTAATTCTACGTTAGAGCCTGAAGGAGAGAAAAAATTTATAAATGAAATATTAGATTATACAATTCAAAATATAAATTCAAAAAAATATGACTTAATTTTTTTACACTTATTAGTTCCTCACATACCTTATGGTTTTAATAAAAAATGTGAATTTAAAACTAAAATTAGCAATCTCAATATTTACTTGACCAATGAAGAAAAAATTAAACAACACAATATAGAGAGAAACTGTGTAATTAATTTTCTTGATAAATTTTTAAATAAGATAGATTCTTTAAAAAATCATAAAATTTTCATACTTTCTGACCATGGTTCAAGAATAACAAATAACAAAAAAAGTTCTCTTTCAACTGTTTTTGCTTTTAAAAGTGTAAATAGCAAAACTAGTAATATGATTAATAAAGAAAATATGCAAAAAGAGTTTAAATTTTTAAATAATGAATGATCTAACATTAATAATACCAGCCAAAAATGAAAGTGAGTCTTTACCACAAGTGATCGATGACTTAAAAAGTTTAGAGTGTCAGATAAAGGTATCTCTTAAAAATAATGACATTGCTACTATTAAATCAATTGAAAATAAAGATGTTGAAATTTTTTATCAACCGGGAATTGGTTATGGTAACTCACTTAAAGAAGCCATAAACGACTGCAAAACAAAATATTTTTGTATATTTAACGCAGATGGTTCTTTTGATCAAAAAGACTTACATCAAATGTATAAACTTATGAAAGAAAATGACTTTGTTTATACTTCAAGATATGAAAAAAAAGGAGGCAGTGAAGATGATACAATAATAACTTTTATTGGAAATAAATTTTTTTCTAAACTTGGTGAATTTTTATTTTCTCTAAAAATAAATGATATTTTATATACTTACCTAATGGGTAATACTTCTTCATTCAAATCTCTAAATATTCAATCTAATGATTTTAGATTTTGCGTAGAACTACCGATTAAAATGCAACTATTATCTATGAAATATACAAGTATACCATCTTATGAAAAAAAAAGGATAGCTGGTAAAAAAAAGGTTAATGCATTTATTGATGGGCTCTTAATTTTAACTGAAATGATTAAGTTGTTATTAATTTTTAAGATTTTTCGAAATAAAACTATAAACTAAAGAATACAATATTATATTAGCAAAAATTACAAACACCAAACCCTTTGTGTAAGTAAACATTAAACTTGAAAAAATAAATGATGGTAAATTCATCATTAAAATAATCATTGCAGTTGCTGTATTCAAATACTTATCATTTATAAAATTTTTTGATTTAATAAATAAAAAAATTAATTGATGTAAATGTTTATTATCTGGTGAAGAAATTTTGTTTTTTTTTAATAGTCTTCTTGACAAAGAAAACAAATTTTCAAACGCAGGATACCATAAAATTGACGCAACATAATATGGTGAAACATGTAAATACTGATTATTTAAAACAAATTCTATCAAATAAAAACTAATAAATGCTCCTATAAGATAACTGCCTCCATCACCTAAATAAACTTTTCCATAAATATTAAAAATAAAGAAAATTAATAGTGATAAAAAAAATATTTCTAATTCATTTTTATAAATAAATAAAATCTCATCATTATTAAAACATATAAAAAAAATTGAAGATATTATCATTAAATAATAACCAGATAATAAACCATTTAAACCATCTAAAAAATTACTACCGTTAATCAATATTGCACAACAAAAAACTGTAAAGAATAAATTAGTTAGATTATTACTTAATAGATTATTCAACAAATTATTTTCTAAATTAGAAATTTTTAAATCAGAAAAAAAAACAAGAAATATTAATATCAATATTTGTATAATTATTCTAATTTTTGGGCTTGATAGGATATTTTTATCAGACAATAGGCCAAGAAAATACATTAATAAAAGTGATACTTTTAAAATAAAAAGATTATTTGTAAAAAAAAATAAAATTATAATTATAAGAAATGTTCCTCCAATTATAATTGGAGATTTATTTGTTTCGCCAAAATTTTTGTGGTCTGAGAAGTTTATATTTTCATTTAACAAATTTATTTTCTTAAATGAATAATATATAAATAGAAAAATAGTTAATAATAAAAATAAACTTATAATGTTCATTTTTAACTCTACATTCTTTTTTTGATTACTTTTTTCAAACCATCTATAAGCTTGATTTTAGGTCGCCAGCCAAATTGTCTTATTTTGTTTGAATTAAGACCTTTGCGATAAGTTCCATCTGGAGATTTTTTATCAAATTTAATTCTTCCATTAAATTCTACAAACTTTGCTATTAACTTTGATAGAGCTTTAATAGACACCTCCTCATTTGTTCCAACATTAATTATTGGTAATTTAAATTTGAATTTTTTTTTTAAAATAGTTTGTTTTATATCTAAACATTTTATAATTGAGTCTGCTAAATCCTCTGCGTGTATAAATTCTCTTAATGGTTTACCTGTGCCTAATAATTTAACAGTTTTTTTATTTGATTTTTTTGCTTCTTCTATTTTTGAAATTATGGCTGGAATTACATGGCCACTAATTTTATTAAAATTGTCATTATCTCCATATACATTTGTTGGCATTAGACACATTATATCTAATTTATAGTCTTCATATAGGGCTTCACAAAGTTTAATTCCTGCAATTTTAGCAATTGCATAACATTGATTTGTTTTTTCTAATATTCCAGTTAACAAACTATCTTCAACAATTGGTACTTTTGCAAATTTTGGATAAATACACGATGTTCCCAGGTAAATTGTTCTTTTTATTTTTTTTTTTAAAGCTAATTTTAATAATGAATTTTGAATTTCAATATTTTCAAGAAAAAAATCCTTTTGGTTATTTTTATTTGCTATAATGCCACCGGCTCTTGCAGCTGCCATGATCATATAGTCTATTTTTTTATTTTTGAAAAAGTTATCAACTTTTTGATAATTTCTTAAATCAAGTTTTTTTTTACTAACTACAATTAAATTTTTAAAACCTTCTTGTTTTAGTTTGGTAAAAACTGCATTGCCTACTAAGCCATTATGACCTGCAATAAAAATAGTATCATTTATTTTCATTAAATATTTTTTTGAGCCAATGAAATATCAGAATCAATCATGTCTTTAACAAGATCTTTTAAATTATATTTATTTTTATATTTAAAAATCTTTAAAGCTTTTCTTGGATCACCTTTTAAATAATCAATTTCTAATGGCCGGTAATATGTTTTATCAATTTGAACGACTAATTCTTTTTTTTTATTTTTAACTAAATATCCTTTTTCATTTATACCTTTTCCAATCCATATAATTTTTAAATTTAAATATTTACAACATTCATTTACAAACTGTCTTACACTTGTTGTTTTGCCTGTTGCAATAACAAAATCATCGGGTTTATGATGCTGTAATATCTTCCATTGCATCTCTGTATAATCTTTTGCATGACCCCAATCTCTTTTAGCATTTAAATTTCCAAGGTACAAAATATCCTTAGATCCTAAAATTTTTTTAGCAAAAAACATTGTTATTTTTCTTGTAACAAATGTTTCTCCTCTTCTAGGACTTTCGTGATTAAATAAAATTCCATTTGATGCAAAAAAACCGTAAGCTTCGCGATATACTTTTGTCATCCAATAAGAATAAAGTTTTGAGACACCATATGGAGATTTTGGTACCATTAATGATTTTTCATTAAACGAATTTACTTTATCAGGTTTTGCTCCAAATAATTCTGATGTGCTAGCTTGATAAAATTTTGTATTTTTCAAATTTAGAAAACGCATTGCTTCCAACACTCTTAAAGTTCCAATTCCTGAAACTTCTGATGTGTATTCAGGAATTTCAAAAGAATGCCCTACGTGACTTTGTGCTCCTAAATTATATATTTCATTTGGTTTTATTTTATTAATTATATTAAAAAGACTATTTGAATCCGACAAGTCACCATAATGAAGAAAAAAATTTTTTGCCTCATGAAAATCTTTATATATATGATCTATTCTGGTTGTATTAAATGTTGAGGATTTTCTCTTAATACCGTGAACAATATATCCTTTTTTTAATAAAAACTCTGCAAGATAAGATCCATCTTGACCAGTAACGCCAGTTATTAATGCTTTTTTTTTCAATTTATATATTTTTTAAAATTTTATTATAAGAAATTACCATTACACTAAAAATGGACAAGATAAAATTTTTATTTTCATAGCGATAAAATAATTTAAAAGAATCTTTAAGCTTTTGAAAAATATTTGAGGATAATGATTTTTGTGTTTTTCTCCAAGACGATAAATTTTTACTAATTGTATTTAGTTCTATCCCTTGCCTCAACAAACATAGCCATAAAGAAAAATCTTCTTGAGTATTTAGACTGGGAAATTTGATTTTAGAATGAATATTTCTTTTATAAATAACGGTACTTAATCCAATAAAATTCGATTTAATTAAATCATTATATTTGACTTTTTTTGGTACATTTCTAGGTCGTATAACTTTTCCTTTGTCATTAATTACATCATATGATGTGCATGTAAAATCTAAATTATTTTTTAACATGTATTTAATTTGAAATTCTAATTTTTTTTTTTTCCAAATATCGTCCGCATCTATGAATGCAATAAATAATCCATTGCAAAACTTTAGCGCTTTATTTCTTGATTTAGACACCCCTAAATTTCTATTATTAATTATTATTTTTTTTTTTTTTAATTTTTTAAGTATCATTTTTATATATTTTAAGTCAGTTTTATCATCATCATCATATACAAATATTAATTCAAAATTTTTATAGGTTTGTTTTAAAATAGAGTTTATAGTTTTTAATATATAAGATCTTTTTTTATAATAAGTTAATACAATCGATACTTTGGGGTTTAAAGAGTTCATTTTATATAATAAAAAATATAATTATTTTTAATTTCTAGATTTATATTTTCAACATTTCTTATACATGTTGTGGAGACATTCCAACACATACCTTTTGTTGAATAAACTTTTACTCCATTAATAAATTTTTCCTCAAATTTGACTTTATCAATCCAATAATACGGAAAATTTGTAAAATTATGATTTTGATTGACCGGTATGTTGAATTCATAATTAAATCTAGTAAAATTTTTATATAAAAAAACTAAATAGCAAATTAAAAAAATTACAGATATTTTTCTTAAAAAAATAATATTCTTTGTATCTAGATATTTATCATAAATAGCTATGAATGGAAAAACTAATAATAAATAAACGATTATATATCCGGCGTATCTTAAAGTTGGAAAGTTTAAAAACCATAAAAGAAAAGTCGTTATTGTTAATAAATAAAAAAATATTTTTTTTTTTGAAAATGCATTTTTCTTTTTTTTTCTTAAAAAAATTTCTTTATAAAAAAATAAACTAAAAATTAATATAATTATAAAAGTTACTAAAATAAAATCTGATACTTTATTTTTAAAATAAACATTAAACCAATTACTTAACCAATTTAAAGATTCTATATAATTTGAAGGATCATTTACATTGAAATTTGGCCCTTTTCCACCTTTAGCCCACGTTTCATAATGAAGATTCATATAATCAACTATATCGCTAGTCAAAGCCCAATCGAAATAATTATCCAAACATGTTTTTTCTACTGGATACAATAAACACCCCGTAGACGCAAAATTAAAAAAAATATAAAATATTATTGGACTTATGACTAATATTAAATAGTTAAACTCTAAAAGATAGTTAAAAAAATCTTTTTTCATTTTTAATAAAATTATAAATATGAACACTGAGTAAATTACTAAGATAAATTTAAGTGTACTTGCAAATATAATAAAAATAATTGACAACTTAAGGAATAAAACTGAAACATTACTTTCCAATTCATCGTTAAACAAAATTTCAAAAAAATAATATAAATATATTGATATGATAATTTGTGGAGAAATATCTGATCCATATTCAGCTAACCGTGAAAATTTTGTTAAAAAAAGAATTAAAATTAAACTAATAAAAATCCTTGAAATATTTGAATTTGATACTTTATTAAAATAAATCTCATAAATTGCAAAATAGATTAAAAATATAAAAAAAATAAAATTAGTTAAATTGAATAAGTAATGCTCAAAATAAGGTAAATAATTTAACGACATTAACATAAAAATTGAACTTATATGTTTAAATCCATGATTTAGATTTCCTAGTCCAAATTGAAGTTTTTGTTCAGCAAATTGAAGGGAGTTTGGTAAATGATAATAAGGAAAATCCTCATTAGTCTTTGAAATTATTAACGATATAAATAAAAATAAAAAAATTAAGATTAATAATTTAAGATTAAAACTTATCTTTAATTTAAAATTTCTTGAAAAAAAATAAAGAAAAATTAATCCCAAAAAAATAATTATTATATTGTGTAAATAACTATGAGCCATAAAAATGTGCGAGTAACTAGCTATAATTGACAAAAAAAATAAGCCTAAAAAACCAACTAATCCTAAGTTTAATTTTTCAACTTTGAAATTTACTATTTTTATGAATAGATAGCCATATCCAAGAGTAGACATCATTATTAACAATGAAGTTAAAAAAAAATAAATCAAATCTTGCATTTACATTTCTCTCTCTAAAATCAATTTTTTTATTTGCTGATAATGACTAAAAAGTGTAAATTTTTTAATATTTTTTAAACTATTAATTTTTAAAGTGTTAACATTTTTTAAATTATAAATTTCCTCAAATTTTGAGTGAAAATCATTAATATCACCTTGTTTATACACTAAACCGTTATAATTGTTTTTTATTAATTCATTTGCACCTGGTTTCGAATTATTACTTAATATTAAAGTTCTTGAAAATGCCGCCTCAACTAAAACAAAACCTGGATCTTCCCATAAAGAAGTTAAAATAAATGCTTTAGCATTTACAAAATAAGGAAAAATATTTTCAACATATCCTATTAAAATTATATTTTGATCTAAACCATTTATCTTTAAATAGTTAGATATTTTTTTTTCATCTTCTCCTGTTCCAGCTATTAATACTTTTATATCTTTATCTTTTTTTATTAGCTTTTTAAATGCTTTGCATAAAAAAATGAAATCTTTTTGCTTAGTTAATCTTCCTACTGCAAGAAAATAATCTTTATCCTGATGGATAAATTCTTTTTTCTTATTATTTACTTCGGCTACATTTATTATTGGATCATATAAAAGACTAATTTTTTTTTCAGATATAATATTAAGTGATTTTATATAAGATAGTGTACTTTGTGTTGGGCATGTAACTTTATAAATTTTTTTAAATGCTAATTTCCATAAAAATTTTCTAAACAAATTCATCTTTGGATAACCAGAAATTCTTAAAATAAATTTAGTATCAAAATTAAAAAATAATAAAATTATCAAAGGCAAAGATGTAATAAGATGAATTATTAAAAAATCTGGCCTATTTTTTTTAAGCAATTTAATTAATGGAAAAAATCCAAGCAAAAAAATCATAACAAATGAAAATCTGCTCTGTATTTTACCTTTATATGGAAGAAATTTTGCAATATTAAAATTATAAAGATCTAAAAATTTTATTTTTTTTTTTTTTATTTCTTGGTCAAATTGATTAAATTCACCAAAAAAATTAAATATATAGCATTGATAATTAGTTTCAAATTGCATTAGAGAACCTGCTGAATTTATAACAGCTTTGCAGGTTGCTATTGGTGATAAAAATGGTGACCAATAATAGATTATTTTTTTGCTCAAAGTATTTCTAATTTGTAATTCTGATGGAATAGTAATATGAAAATATATCTTATAAAACAAATAAATTAAATAAAATATTCAAATGGAAGATTACAATTACAAACTAGATAGCAATCTTTTTTCAATAGTAAAAAAAATTAATAATCCAATCATTCTAGAATTAGGTGTTCAGAAAGGTACTTCAACAAAGAAATTTCTTGATATTTGTAGCAATAATAATGGAAAACTTTTTTCAGCAGATATTGATGATTGCTCAAAAGTTTCTAATAGTGAGAATTGGAAATTTTTTCATTCAAGGGATGATAATTTTGATTTTATAAAATCAAATATTCCAAATAAAATTGATGTTTTATTTATTGATACATTGCATGAAGCGAGTCATGTTAAAAAATTAATTTATGGGTACTATCCCTTAATAAAAAAAAATGGCTATTTATTTATTGATGATATTTCTCATCTTCCTTACTTGAAGAAAATGCCAAGAAGTAATTTTTATTGTGAAGTAAATAATAAAGAAACATTTGAAATTTTACTTTCTATTTATTCAAAGAATTATGAAAACTTTGATTTAAATTTTTCCTTTTCATCTTCTGGACTAGCAATAATAAGAAAAAAAACAGATAATGATTTAAATGAATCGAGTGATTTAGATTTAAGAGAAAAAAGTATTAAAAATATTTTAAGAAAAGTATGGAGAAAAATAAAAAAAGATTAATTTTTTTTATGCCTTCTATGGAAGGTGGTGGTGTTGAAAAAAATTTGATTCTAATAGCTAATTATATTTCTAAATATATTTCCAATATATCTCTCATAACATTTGACAATAAATTCAACAAATATTTTGATAAAAAAATTAGAATAATTAATTATAATAAAATTAAAAATAAAAGGTATTCTAAATACTCTAAGTATTTTTATTGCCTAAAAATTTTAATTAATGAACATTATAAAAATAAAAATTTTTTAGTTTTTTCTTTTCAAGCAAATATTTATACAATAATTTTATCTTTTTTTCTTAATTTTAAAATTATATCAAGATCAAACTCGTCTCCAACTGGATGGAATAAAAGTTATATAAAAAATTCTATATTTAAATTTTTTTTAAAAAGGGCTGATTCAGTTGTTGTAAATAGTTCTGCATTCAAAAAAGAAATAAAAAAAAAATTTAATATCAATTCAGTTTTAATTTATAATCCATTAAATAAACATGAAATATTAGAAAAAAGTAAAAATAAGATAAATAAGAAATTTTTTAGTAATAAAAAAAATAATCTTAAAATAATTAATATAGCAAGACTTACTAACCAAAAGGACCAAATAACTATTTTAAAAGCAATAAAAATAGCAACTAAAAATATAAATTGTGAGCTTTTAATAATAGGTTATGGGGTTAATAAAAAATTAATTAAAAATAAAATAAATGAATTTAAACTAAATAAAATTGTAAAATTAGTAAATTACAAATCTAACCCTTACCCATATTTAAAATATTCAGATTTGTTTGTGTTATCGTCAAAATATGAAGGATTACCAAATGTTTTACTAGAAGCACAGACTTTAAAAAAATATGTAATTTCTTCAGATTGTCCTACTGGGCCAAAAGAAATACTAATCAATGGCAAAATTGGAAGCTTATTCAAGATTGGAGATTATAAAAAATTAGCATCAGAAATAATAAAATATGATAATAACAATAAAACTTATAAAAAAAAAATTGTTAAAGCATATAACATGCTTCATAGATTTGATTTTGAAAAAAACTGTAAAAAATATTTATCGCTAATACAAAAATATCTATAAAATAAACTTTAAATAAATAATCATATGTTTTCAAATTTAATGAATATTTCTCGAACTAAAAAAAAAATTACCAATTTAATACTTAAAGAAAATGCGTTGCCATTATTTATAAATCAAAAAAAACTATTTAAAGATTCAATTAAATTTAATATATGCACTTTTGGAAACAAAAATAGAGATAAAGTCTTTTATGTTATCAGAAGATCACCTGGTGCAGGTTTATTTTCAAATGTCATTTATGTTTTAAATCATTTACAAGTGGCTGAGCAGAATAATTTCATTCCTATTGTTGATATGGAAAATTTTACAACAATATATAATGAAAAAGAAAAAATAGATAATACTTACAATGCCTGGGAGTATTATTTTGAAAAAATAAATAAATATTCATTAAAAGATGTATATAAATCACAAAATGTGATTTTG
>Ga0233427_10000382_pt1 | contig 57406 bp, 60 predicted proteins | sample SI_118_April2016_5_FD_179885 | JGI IMG/M metagenome (GOLD analysis project Ga0233427, IMG submission 179885) | Seawater microbial communities from Saanich Inlet, British Columbia, Canada - SI_118_April2016_100_MG | ecosystem: Environmental > Aquatic > Marine > Inlet | place: Canada: British...
TGATGTTCAAAGATTCATTTATTGGCATTTTTTAAAGTGTTTTTGGGATCCATCTGATAACCTGGAAAGAAGTATAGGCGTAAACTTTGATTGGTATTCACCAAAATATGCATATCGTCATACTCCTAAAGAAGTTAAAAAATGGTACAAAGATGCTAAAGTAAAAATTGTTCATTTTAATGAGATTGAAAGTGGTATTTCTGTAACAGGACAAAGATTTTAGAAATATTTTTAATCAAAACTTACTAAGTCAGTTTTTATCAATTACCTTATTTTTAATAACTTTAATTAATATACATTAGATCTTGTCTAAATCGTCATGAAAGAAAATTTTGGATTTCGTTTATGGTTTTATTTTCGAGTTGGTTGGACAACATATTTTGGATTATTATTTGCAGGAATAAACACTGCAACTGTGACATATTTTTTAGCAATTGATAAAATACCATTTTTGGAATTTATATTTCCAACATTTTTTCATTATGTAGTTATTTTAGCATCAATGATTATCCCTGTATTAGTCTTAATTGGTTGGGGTCATTATCGTAGAACTGCAGCTTATGGTTCTGAAGCAGAGGTTGCACTTGAAAGTAATCCTTACATGTATAAACTTCCACTAGGATGGAACAAAGAGGCATTATTTCCAACATTATTAAAAATGACTGAATTCATGATAAAGTCAAATAACCAGGAAAAACTGGATGACAAATCCATAGAAGAAATTAAAGAATTACAAAAGAAGATTGATTTTCTTGTTAAGGGTGGATCACTCAAAAAAATCACTTCTAAGACATTGTCAAAAGAATAAAATCAAAATCATTTATGAACTTGTAATTTTATTTATTTTAAAAATTATGTGATATGTTCTATTCATAAACATATCTTTAGTTTCTTTCATCTTTTTCATTAAATTTAATATTTTTTCATTAAATCAAATAATATCTTTTTTGCAGTATGGAAATTAAGATATCTAAAATGTGTGTAATGTTTGATAAAAATTTTCAATCCTAAATTTTTAAGACACCAAATTGAAAAAGGAACATATGGAAAATAAGTTTTAAACCAACTATATTTTTGATATTTTAATGCATCTAAAAATGATTTTGATGATGTATTTCCTCCTGAATCTCTATGCCATAATATCTCATCTAATACATGTAAATCCCCAAATTTGATTAAATTCAAAAGTAATGCAAAATCCCACGAAACAAATGCATTACGAATTAAACCTTTTTTTAATTTATCAGTTCTAAAAATTGAAAATACATTTAAAATCCAATTAAATTCTACTATATTTGTAATTTTTTCATCTAAAGTTCCAACTATTGGGCGAACAAAATTAAATTTTTTATTATTATCAATTAAATAATTATCTAAATATTTTCCAAAATGTTTAACATCGCTTACACTTCCTACATATTTTGGATTAGAATTAAGAAATGAAATATTTTTTTCTATAAAATCTTTTTCCCAATAATCATCATCTGCAACCCATACAAAATATTCTGTATCTGCTTTATCAACTAAAAAAATAAAATTCCAAACCCAGCTTACTGTATTTTTTTTTAAAAAATATTTTATCCTACTATCTTTTTTTTGATATTCTAAACAAATTTTTGATGATGAATCCGTAGAACCATTATCTGAAATAATTAATATAAAATCTGTAAATGTTTGTTGAAGTAATGAATCTAGGGTTCTTCTCAATGTTTTTTCCCCATTGTAAAGGGGTAAACCTATAGTAATTTTTGATTTATTTATTTTCATTGTTATTAGTTGAATATTTTTAAATTTAGTAAATATTTAAAATAATGCGCATTATTTTTAATATATATGAAATTCAATTTTTTATAATTAAAAAAATCCTGTCACTCCTTTTATGATTCTATCTACAAATTCCATTTTCATATTAGAATGTAATGGTAAAGTTAAAACTTCATCAGCAATTTTTTCTGTTATTATCATGTCATCTTTTTTACATTCTTTAAAATTTGAATGTTTATGAACTGGAATAAAATGAATTCCTACATCAATGTCTAAATTATGTAAATGTTCAATTAATTGCTCTCTTTTATTATTTAGTACTCGTATGCTGTAAATAAATGGAGAAATTTCATTAAAGTTTGTATTTGGTATTTTTATTTCTGAAATTATTTTAAATGCATTGTTAAATTGTTTACATACATTTTGACGACTAGATATGAATTGATCTACTTTCTTTATTTGTGAAATTCCAACACTTGCCATTATATTTGTTAAATGATATCTATACCCTTCACTTACAACATCATAATCCCATGAACGTTTGTTCTTGTATCTTTCTATAGTATCTTTATCAACACCGAGAAAACGTAAATGATGCAATTTTTCTTCTTCTTCTTTAGTATTTACTATCACACAACCTCCATCAATTGAAGTGATCAATTTTACAGGATCAAAACTAAAACATGTAATGTCTCCATAATTGCCAATTTTTCTCCCATCTATTTTAGTTCCAAAAGCATGCATAGCATCCTCAATAACTCGTAATCCATGTTTTTGTGCAATCTGAAAAATTTCTTTTTGATTACATGGAATTCCTGCAAAATGTAATGGAATTATAGCTTTAGTTTTTGGAGTGATTAATTTTTCAATTTTTTTAGGATCAATTCCTAGATTTTCTTCAGATATATCACACATTACTACTTCTGCACCTGTCATTCTGATAGCCTGGTGATCTGCAACATAATTGAATGATGGAGTAATTACTTCATCACCTGGACCTACACCTGCAACTTTTAATCCTATATGTAAAGCCGATGTTCCAGTATTTGTCGCAACTACAAATCTATTTTTTAAATTAAGAAATGATGCTATTCTTTCTTCAAATTCTTTTGTTCCTGCACCCATACCTAACCATCCTATATCTAATGCATTATTGAGGTGACTTTTTGTTTCATTATCAATATATGGTGAAAAAACTGGAATCTTTTCCATAATTGTATAACTTATGGGCTATTCAAATACATTGTTATATTCTATTCTTTAATTTCTCTAATCTTAACTTCAACTGAATATTTTTTTCCATTATCAACAAAATATGCATTTGAATACGGTGAAAACATTTTTGCTCTGATAATATTTAATAATTCTCTACCTGAATATTTTTTATCTAACTTGATAATTATTTCCTCAAAAATTTCTTTTCTATGGTGAAAAGTGCCTTCGTTTGATTTTTGTTTGATATTAGATAATGAATTTGTTTTAATTAATTGAAAATTATTTTTAAAAAGTTCTATAATTGCTTCTAATGATTTTTCATACACTGATTTACCTGTATCTTCCCATGTAGTATCAACTTCTTCTTGAATTATAATGTCCCCTGTATCTATATTTTCATCAATATAGTGTAATGTTACACCACACTTTGTATTTTCAACAAGACACCAAAAATTTGGATCTTTTCCTTTATTATAAGGTAGGTAGGATGGATGAAAGTTTAACCAACCTTTTTTTGGAATAGAAATAGCTTTTCCTTTTAAGATATATGGCCACCATGCTAGAATACCTAATTCTATTTTTTTATTAGATAATAAATCTAGAATATTATTTTCTACAAATTCATTATGAAAAAATATTTGATCTTTGTTAAATTTTGATAAAAATAATGATTTAATTTTTTCATTAAATTGACCTGAATTATTTTTATCTAAAACTAAATAATCAATTTTTTCATTTGAATTTATTAAAAATTCTGTAATTTTGTAGCCCACATAATTTGAAGCACATAGAATCATTTTTTATTATCATTTTTTAATATTAAATCATATTTTTTATCTTTTTTGGACATAATTGGGCTTGATGTAGGCCATTTAATATTTAATTTTGGATCATTCCACCTAATACCACGAACATAATCTGGTTTATAAAATTCTGAAATTTGATAAAATACTTTAGTGGTGTCTTCTAAAGTTTGAAATCCATGTGCAAAACCTTTTGGGACATAAATCATTTTATTGTCATGCTCGCTTAATTCTATACCGTTCCATTCATACAAAGTATCTGAATTTACTCGTAAATCTACTATAACATCATAAATTTTTCCTTTTATACAATTAACAATTTTTGTTTCTTCATAGGGTGTTATTTGAAAATGCATTCCTCGTAATGTATTTTTTTTAATATTGTGAGAAATACTACATTGAACAATTTTAGAATTTAATCCATATTTTTTAAATTCATCAACATCATAAGTTCTTGCAAAAAATCCACGTTCATCTTCATTTTTTTCAATTTCAACAATAAATGAACCTTTAAGTTTGGTCTCAAAAAATTTCATTAATAAATTTTCACCTTGGGAATAGTTGTAACAAATTTTCCTCCCCATTCTCTAATAAATTTTAATTGTTCCATGACTTCATCTTTTAAATTCCATGGTAAAATTAAAATATAATTTGGCTTTGTTTCTTTAATTTTATCTGGTGTCTCTATTGATAAATGGGTTCCTGGTAAAAATAATCCTTGTTTATGTGTATTCTTATCTACAGTATATTCTATTAGTTGATTAGTGATTTTACAATAATTTAACATTGTATTTCCTTTAGCAGGAGCTCCATACCCTACAATTTTTTTTCCATCTTTTTTTGCAATTTTAAAAAATTCATAAATCTCTTCTTTTAATTTATTAATATTTTTTTGAAAAGTTGAATATGATTCAATTTTATCTAGATTAAATTTAGATTCTTTATTAATTAATTTTAAAACTTTTGAACTAATTTTTAAATTTTTATTTTCTTTGTGTTTTGCATAAATTCGTAATGAACCTCCGTGAATATCTATTTCATCCACATCAAATATTGTTAATTGATGTACAGAAAAAATTTTTTGTACTACCAAAAATGAAAAATAGGAAAAATGTTCATGATAAATTGTATCAAATTGATTTTGTTGAATTAGTTGTAACAAATGTGGAAATTCCATGGTGATGACCCCGTTTGATTTAAGTAAAATTTTAAGTCCTTTTACAAAATCATTTAGATCAGGTACGTGGGCTAAAACATTATTTCCTAACAGGAGATCTGCTTTCTCCCCCGATTTTACTAGTTCTGTAGCTGTTTTAGAGCCAAAAAATTTGTAAATTGTAGTAATTCCTTTTTTCTCTGCAACTTTTCCTACATTTTCAGCAGGTTCAATTCCTAAAATTGGAATTTTTCTTTCTTTAAAGTATTGAAGTAAATAGCCATCATTACTGGCTACTTCTATTATCTGACTTTTTTCATTAAAATTAAATCTATCAATCATCATATTTGTATATTTTTTTGAGTGTTCCAACATTGTATTAGAATATGATGAGAAATATGCATAATTTGAAAAAATTTTCTGAGGACTTTCAAATTCTTCTAATTGGACAAGAAGACAGTTAGTACAAACAAAAACATGTAATGGATAAATCGGTTCCTTCTGTTTAATTTGTTTTATATTTAGAAATGAATTGGACAACGGTGATATTCCTAAATCTACAAAACTTTGAACTAGTTTCGTTCCACAAAATCTACAACTTCTTGTTTTCATATCTTATATTTTATTATACTCCATAATTTGATTTTCTGTTACTTCTTTCATATTGTTTCCCAATTCATATTGTTTATACCATTCAACTACAAATTTTAATCCTACTTCTAAATTCATTTTTGGATGCCATCCTAACTTTTCTTTAACTTTTGTGCAGTCTAATTTAAGAATTTTTTCTTCATGATTGAATTTTTCTTTTGTATAATCTAATTTAATATCCGTATTCCATAATTTTAATAATTTTTTGGCTACCCATGAAACTTTTTTAACATCATTATATTCAGGACCAAAATTCCATCCTTCGGAAAATGTTTTACCTTCATGCCATAATTTTTCTGCTAAAAGTAAATAACCATTAAGTGGTTCTAATACAAATTGCCATGGTCTAATTGCTTCTGGATTACGAATTTTAATTTTCTTTTTTTCTAATATTCCTTTTATGATATCTGGAATTATTCTATTTTCTGCCCAATCTCCACCACCAATAACATTCCCTGCTCTAACTGAAGCTATTGCAGTTCGATGTTTTTCATATTCTTTAATATTAAAAAAAGAATTTCTAAATGATGATGTAACAATTTCTGCACATCCTTTACTACTACTATATGGATCAAATCCTCCCATTGGGTCGTTTTCATTATAACCTCTTTCCAAACTTCTATTTTCATAACATTTGTCACTTGTTACATTGATCAATACTCGTACAAAATCTAAATCTCTAATTGCTTGCATGACATTTATAGTTCCAAAAATATTCGTAGCGTAAGTTTCTATTGGATCTTTATAAGATTCTTGTACTAATGATTGTGCTGCCATATGAATTATGATTTCTGGTTTGTGTTTTTGTATAATTTTAGTAATTTCTTTTAAATTTTTTATGTCTCCGATTATGGATTCCATTCCATCCTCAACATGTGCTAATTGATACAAGCTAGGCTTTGTTGGAATTGATTTTGAAAATCCTATAACATCTGCATCTAATTTTTGTAACCATAATGATAACCAACTGCCTTTGAACCCTGTATGCCCTGTAACTAAGACTTTTTTATTTTTCCAAAACTGTGAATTCATTACCATACTTTCCAATCAGCATTTCCTGACGTCCACAATTCTTCTAAATAATTTTTGTCTCTCAGAGTATCTAACGGATGCCAAAATTTTGTATGTCTATACGCTGCAAGTTCTCCTTGCTCCACTAATTTTTCAATAGGTTCTTTTTCCCAAATTGTTTTATCATTTTGAATTAATTCTAAAACTTTTGGTTCAAGAATAAAAAATCCACCATTAATCCAATTTCCATCACCTAGTGGTTTTTCTTTAAAATTTAGAACATTATTTTTTTTAATTTCTAATGCCCCAAATCTACCTGCAGGTTTTACTGCCGTTACTGTTGCTTTTTTCCCTTGCAGTTTATGAAAATCTATTAATTCTCTAATGTTGATATTTCCAAGTCCATCTCCATACGTAAAACAAAATGTATCATTTCCAACAAATTTTTTTACTCTTCCTAATCTACCACCTGTCATAGTATCTACTCCAGTATCAACTAAAGTTATCTTCCACGGTTCAACAAATTTCTGATGTACTTCAATTGAATTATTCTGCATATCAAAAGTCACATCTGACATATGAAGAGAATAATTTGCAAAGTATTCTTTTATCATATATCCTTTATATCCACAACAAATTACAAAATCGTTTATTCCATGAGCAGAATAAATTTTCATAATGTGCCATAGTAGTGGCATACCTCCAATTTCAATTAGTGGTTTTGGTTTAATGTTGGTCTCTTCTGAAATTCTAGTACCCAAACCACCAGCTAATATTACGGCTTTCAATTTTCTCTATAAATAAATTTAGTATAACCCCTATAAACTTTTTATATTTCTAAAAATATCCAATTTCTTTTGATATTCTAACTTAATGTGATTATACTATTATTTTTAAATCACCATTTTTTATATACGTTCTATATTTTATTTTTAAATTTTTTCTAATTTTTATTATTTATTAAATAAAATTTCTCATAATCTATTTTGTAAATTCTTAATTCATATTTGTAATTATGGTCTAATGAATCAAATTCTTTAATTAAATACGGAAAATTATTTTCATCAATTAAAACATCTTTTACAAACTGTGGACGATTTTGATTATCATCAATTATTAAATGAGTTAAACCTACCTCCTTTCCATGTTGAATCACATCAATTATTGAATCAGTTTCATTATACCAATACTGCTCTATATTTTTCTCTAAATATTCATTTGTTGGAATAGGAAATTTCTCTACTTTTGTTAATCCAACTACATTAAGATAGCTTGATTCGGGATAATATACATTCACCATTGATGTTTTACTGGATATTTCTAGAGCTAAATTATACAATTCTAATTCCCGACTTTGGTCTATATCTTTCCAATCAAGGTAAAATATTGAGGATATGATAATTAATGAAAAGATTACAATTGTAATACATTTTGGCTTTGTAGTTTTTTGCAAAAAATATCTCATTGAATAAACTGACATTATACAAAAAATTGGATATAATGGAAAAATCCATCGTACATCCGATGCAAACGAGTATGGATAAATTGTAGGTATTAAAGCAGAAATTGCTATCAAAATTAAAGATTTTTCATATTTGTTACCTTTTTTGATAAATAAAATCAATCCAATTGGTACCAAGAAAATTAAATAGGGTATTTGAGACCATGCCAAAAATTTTAACATGTTAATGATCCCATTTATTACAATTGAAAATATCTGATTTTGATTTCCATCTGACGTTTTAGATATGTGATCTATTCCACTTGAAATTCTTGCAGTCATCCCATCATTTCCAAGATGTTCTGATCGTATGATTGAAGCAGGCAATAAAATTGATGTTATAATTATTAAAATAATAAATAAATGAAAAAATATTTTTCTATTTTTCCTAGAACGAAGAATAAATATTACAAAAAATATTGGCAATAAAAATAACCCTTCTGATCGTATTAGTATGGCAAAAGATAGAATTGCAAATGAAATGTATTGTACATAATATTTTTTATTAAATATTAATGCTAATGAAATAGTTATTGCCATTATGTATAATGGTTCAGTTATTCCAAATAATGAATTTTGAGCAATTCGTGGTTCAAAAATAAATATTGCAGAACTCAATACGGCAAATTTTTTTCCTACAAATTGTTTTGATAAAAAATAGATGGGAATTATAGTCAAAACTGAAATTCCAATTGTCAGGAATCGTTGTAATGCCATATAATCCATGAAATTGTTTGAAGGAGTAATTGAAAAAAATAAAGACAAAAAATATGGCCATCCATCATTAGCAAGAATAGACCCCTCTGAAGAATATCCTGTCATTAGATTTATGGCGACATTGAAGTATCGAAAATTATCAGAATTCATTGGAATTTCAATATTTAAAAATAAAATTCTAATGGATAATCCTATTATTCCTATTATCAAAAGTGATAAAAATATGTTATTTGAAAAAAATGATATTTTATTTTCAAATTTTTCTAAAATTGACAATCTATTTCTTTTCACTATTTTACCCACTAATGATCATTTCAGACCTTAGTTTAATTAGATTCGATTCTATATGATTTTCGTCACATTTAATCGATGTTTATATATTAAAATAATATAATGAAAAATATATGAAATATAAGCAAATTTTACTTACTAGACCCCCTACTGGTTCAAATGCTTTACAAGGTGGTTCTGATGCAGATCCTCACCCTCAACCTCCTTTGGGATTAGCTTATCTTGCAGGTGTTTTGGAAAGATTACCTGATGTTAATGTACTGGATATTCTTGATGGGAATTTTTCAGAAAACTATGTTTATGATGTAAAAATGGCTGTAAAGAAACATAATCCTGATTTTGTTGGATTTAGTGCTTTCACTCCTTTTGCAAATCCTGCATTAGAAGCTGCAACTACTGTTAAAGAAGTTAATTCTAATATCTTAACTGTTTTAGGAGGACCACATGCAGTTTTGGCTGATATTACATTACAAAAATGTCCAGCTTTAGATGTCATTTCGTATGATGAAAGTGAAGGGCAAATTCGAGAAATTGTTTCAGGTAGTCCTCTTGAAGATGTCACTGGATTATTTATTAGAAAAAATGGTAAAGTGGTTCCAACAGCACCTCGTTCTTATATTAAAAACATGGATGAATTACCATACCCTGCATATCATAAATTACCCCATTTCCCAGATGGATATCATCCACATCCACCAAAAAGTACTGGTAAAAAATGGTGTAGTATCATGTGGTCAAGAGGTTGTCCATTTTTTTGTAATTATTGTAATCGAGAAAATAGTTTTGGATTACAATTTAGAAATCAATCGCCAGAATATGTTATTGATCATATCAAATATTTACATTCAGAATATGGTATAGAGGAACTAACATTTTATGATGATGTAATGTCTCTTAATCGTAAAGCTACCATGAAACTTTTGGATGCAATGACTCCGGAAAATCTAGGCTTTGATCTAGTGTGGGATGCTGAAACTAGAGTTGATTTAGTAGATCAAGAAATGCTTTATGCTATGAAAAAAGCTGGATGCAGAATGATGTCTTATGGAATTGAACATGGTGAGTTTATTCATGAGATAAAAGGAGGAACTGCTACATTGGAACAAGCTGAAAATGCAATAAAGTGGACACATAATGCAAAAATTGAAACTGTAGGATATTATATGATTGGCTTACCAAAAGAAACACCTGAAACAATTCGTAAAACAATTAATTTTGCAAAAAAATTAAATTGTACATATGCTATGTTTGCAATCACCATGCCTTTTCCTGGAAATAAATTATATGATGAAGCAGTAAAATCTGGATTAGTAAAATTAGATGATACTTGGGATCAATTTGTCTATTCTGGAGTTGGTGTTGGCGGAATACAGGCACCAGTTTTAACAACAAATTCATTATCTGCTAATGATTTGAAATCTTGGGCAAAACAAGCTTATAGTGAATATTATTTTAGACCTTCGTATATTTTCAATAAATTTTTAAAAATTAGAAGTCTGAAAGATTTGAAAATGTGTTATGATGGTTTTAAAATGTTAAAGAAAGACATGTAGGTTATTTTATGAACATTACTGTTGGAATTCCTGCATACAATGAAGAAAAAAATATTTCAGAAATTATAAAAAAATTACAAAAAATCACTAATAAAATAATTGTATGTGATGATGGATCAAGTGATTCAACTGCAAAAATTGCTAGAGATATGGGAGTATTAGTTGTTCAACATGACACAAATTTAGGATATGGGGCTGCAATTCGTTCAATTTTTTTAAAAGCACGTGAAGAAAAATCTGAATTTTTAATTACTTTAGATTCTGATGGACAACATCGAATTGAAGATATTCAAACTATTTTGAAACCTTTACAAAATAAGGAAGCTGATCTTGTAATTGGTTCAAGATTTTTAAATAATGATGGAAAAAATGTTCCATCTTACAGAAAAGTGGGAATTAAAATTCTTACAAAATTGGCAAATACTTCTTTGAAGCAAAATATTACTGATTCACAGAGTGGTTTTAGAGGTTATGGTAAGCATGTTATTGAAAATGTCACACCCTCCGAATCTGGAATGGGTGTTTCAAATGAAATACTGATTAAAGCAAATAAGCAGGGATTAAAAATTGTTGAAGTTCCAATAATTATTTTATATGATGGGGATACTTCTACTCATAATCCTATATCTCATGGTTCATCTGTGTTGATTAGTACTCTTAAATTTATTTCAATGGAACATCCTTTGAAATTTTATGGAATGCCTGGTTTTGTATTTCTATCCATTGGTTTGGGTTTTCTTATTTTTACAGTTAATCTTTTTACAGAAACTAGACAAATTCTTCTTAGCTCTGCTATAATTGGAGTTGGTTCTACAATTTTTGGGATTATTCTGATACAATCTTCGATTCTTCTTTATGCTATGGTTAAATTGATGAGAAATAAAAAATTAAGAAAAAATTACTCTTAGTAATTATTTATTTTTATTTTCAAATGATATTACAACTGCAACAGCAATTTTTTTATCATGACTGACAGAAATTTGAAATTGATATTTTTTTTTAATTTTTTGAATTTTTATATTTGGTTTTGATTTTATATGTATTGTTTCAATATCTAATAAATTAATTTTTTCTTTGATTGCTTTTATTGTGGCCTCTTTTATAGCAAATTTACCTGCAAATCTTTCATAAGGATTTTTATACTTTAAACAATATGAAATTTCGGAAGGTAAAAATATCTTTTTATAAAATTCTGGTTTTCTTTCAAATTTTATTTTTTCAAATTTTTCTATATCTGCAATATCTATACCAATTCCTATTTGTTTAAACATTTTATTTATCTAACCAACACTTGTGCAATTCCTTCAACCAATAACTTTCCTGTATTATTTTTAATAGTAGTTTCTATTTTGATCATTTTTGTAGATTCACTTTTATTAATTATTTTCCCTTTTACAATAACTATATCTCCTATGAAACATGGTTCTACAAAATTTAAATTTTGAGAAAAATATAGAGCATTTTTTCCTGGTAAATACATTCCAACTAGTCTTGAAAAAAATGATCCTAATAACATTCCATGACATACTCTTTTTCCAAATTTAGTTTTCTTAGCATATTGTTCGTCCATATGTAGTGGATTAAAATCTCCTGAAATTTTTGCAAAATCTCCTTCTAGTTTTTCATCAATACTTATTTCAAAATGATGTTCTAATCCTATTTTAATTTCATTAAATGAATATTCTAATGGATTATTCATCTAGCTTAATTCCCTTATTTGTTAAATGTCTCTTAATATCTATGATATTTTTAACATCTATTACTTCATCAATGGTAAATTTTACATTAAATCCTGTTTCTAATTCATTAAGCAAGACATATCCGTTAAATGATGTCCAATTTTCAATGGTTTTTGGTCCTAATTCATCCGATATACTTGAAATATCTATTTTCATTACTCTTGAAATTATTTCATATAGTTTTTTTGACATTATTTTGCCTCCACACTAAGATATTCTGGTATCTTAATTTCTGATTTCACTACATATGTCCAAAATTGTCCATTTTTTTTGAATTTATGATCTGCTAAAAAATTTTGAACTGGTTTATTTTTTTGTGTTGGAATAAACTCAGCATTTATTTTTTCAATATTATTCTCTTTTGCTTTATTAATTATGTGAGCCATAATTCCTTTTTCTATATCTCTTCCCATAATTCTACAACTCATTAGAAATGTATCTATTCTCCATTCTTTTTTCTTTTCTTTTTTGATGATAAATACTCCTGTAATTCCATTATCTCCAAATTTATCCTGTACTTGTACACAGGTTACAATAAAATTTGAATCTTGAATCATTTTTTTAATATCTGTTTCTTGATATCTTTTTGTTGTTAAATTAAATTGATTTGTTTTTAATATTAATTGTGAAACTCTTGGCAAAGTGAATTCATTTACATTTTTAATAATAATTTTTAAATCAAGTTGACTAAGAAATGTTTGAAGATTAGTACTTGTTTTCTCTAATTCAATTATTTTCTTTTGTTTCAAATACATTTTACCTCTATTCCTATCTTCATCTGTAATTTTTAAAACACTAAAATCAATAATATTTTCAATTTCACGTACATATGATGACGGATCATTTAATAAATTTACAACTAGAATTTCTGGAAATATTGATTTAACAAATTCCCTGTTAACTGGATCATCATCTATGAAAACTAAACTATCTGATCCAATATTAATTTCTTTAATTATTTCTTTCATATTGCTGACTTTATCATTCCAGTTAATACGCATGGCTGCAAAGTGTTCTTCTTTTAAGATCATGTAGGGATGTTCTTTAATCACCTTAATTGCATCCTCAAAATTATTTTTACTATTAATTGCTAAAATTATTCCTCTTTGATGTAATGAAAGTAATACTCGTTGAAATTCCATAAATGCATTGCCTGGTGCTTCAGGACCTAACTTTATTCCATTAAAACCATCTTCTCCAACAATACCTCCCCAAAGTGTATTGTCAAGATCTAATACTATACATTTTTTTGTTATTCCAAGATACCCAATCACATATTTCATCAAATCTTGTCCTAACGAAGGTAAAAAATTCATTGAGATTTTTAAATCACCAAAAAAGAATTGACTGTAATTAAAAACATTGTCCTCCCCATTTTTTGTTATAAATTTATCAAAATCGTAAACAAAAATATTTTCTGAATCAAGATAATTTTTTGTTAATTGTTTATTAAAATCTTCAATCATATCATAAAAACCATATTCTGTTTTTGATTCAAAAATTCCATTTGGAGAAAATGATGGAATATTTAATTTTGTTACAACAATTTTTGAATTTGAATTTTCAATATATTTATCTAATAATTTTTCAATTTCATTAATTTTATTTTCTACAATTTTTGCTCTTTCTAAATGAGAAATAGAATAAGGAGAACGAAAAATTTCACCAAAAATATTTCTTGTATCCAAAATTAAAAATGTTAAATCTGGTAAAAATTTGTAAAGATCACTTTTTTTATTTAATATTTCTTGAGAATATTGATTATACGGTGCTTCATAAACTACACAAGAAATATTTCTTTCATTAGATTTTACTTTAAGAACATCACTTAACCCATTAATTGTAAAGCTTGACAAAAGAGCGATTCTGATTTTTTTATCAAACATTTTTGTGATTTCATTAGATTTATTGATATAATCTGAAAGTGAATTTTCTTCAGGCATGATAATTAATACTCTTTTTTCATATTAATTATATTAACGATTAATTCGTATTAGTTGTCAGAAACCTTTTAGACGTGGTTTTATTTTTTCAATAGATATCTTGGAAGATGTTGATAATCCTTATTCATTGAATGAAAATGAAGTTTTAGAGTATTATGGTCTTAAAGGAATATCTGGTAAATTTAATTTAAAATGTAAATTTATTAAAACTTGGATTCTACATTCATTAGCATATTTTACACCTTTGTCTAGTTTTATAATTAAAATGCAGCGTGCTAGGGGTGTAGACATTGGAAATTTTTGTCATATTTCACCTTACGTTCTAATTGATCTTGTTTATCCACAATTAATTAAAATTGAAGATAATGTTACTATTGGAAATAATTCAATGATTTTTGCACATGTTAATCCCACTACAAGTATTGAATTGAAAAAAATTTATCCACGTAAAATTGCTAAAGTAACACTAAAAAATGGATCTGTTATTTTTCCTGGTTGTATAATTACTGCTGGTGTTACTATTGGAAAATGTTCTATGATTGGTGCAGGTAGCGTAGTAGGTGAAGATATTCCAGATTATTGTGTTGCACTAGGAAATCCGGCGAGGGTTGTAAAAAAAATTGATCACTGATCTTTTATTTTTACAATGTACATAATAGGTGAAAAAATTGAATTTATTAGGAATTGATTTTGAAGATTGGTATCATCCAGAATTAATTAAAAAATATCATAATCGAGAATCTTTTGAACCATTGATTGTTAATGCAATTGATAAAATAATTGATTGGTTACGGAAAAATGATACATATGCAACATTTTTTGTTGTTGGTGAATTATTAGAATTCAAGCCTGAACTCCTAGATAAAATAATTGAAAATGGACATGAAATTGGATTTCATACAATGTCTCATAATAGATTAGATGAACCACATTACAAAGAAATTTTTTCAGCTGAACTAAAAAAATTTTCAGAACTTACAAATAATAAATCTAAAGGTTTTAGGGCTCCAAGTTTTTCTCTTTCTTCTTCTACGTCTTGGGCCATTGATATTTTAGAATCTCATGGTTATCTTTATGATACTAGTGTGGTGCCAGCTAAAACTAGATTGTATGGAATTGAAAATGCAGAACATACTCCTTATTTTATCTCTAGTAAATCTCTTGAAAAAAATGATATTTCAGGTAAATTATTAGAATTTCCTCTATTAACAACAAATTTTTTATCTAAACAAATTCCTGCCGGTGGAGGATTTTACCTTCGTGCTTTACCTTTAGGAATAATTCGTTCTGCTATAAAGAATATAAATAAAATTAATCAACCTGCAACATTCTATATCCATTCTTGGGAATTAGCACCTGAATTAATGCCAAAAATTTCTTTACCCTTTGTAGATAATTTTATCACATTTTATAATATAAAAAAAGCATTAGAAAAGATGACTAAATTAATTAACGAATTTCAATTTACTTCTTTTGATCGATATATTTTAGAAAATGAAAATCATTTAAATAAATACAATAACCCACAGGAATTTAATCAATAATGAAAACTTTGAAATTTATTTCCATTGAACATCCATTAAAATTTTATGGAATTCCTGGATTAATTTTTTTAGGAATTGGATTGTTTTTTATGATGATGACAATTCAAGGATTTACAGAAACTCGACAAATCTTATTGAGTACATCCATTATTGGATTTGGTTCTATAATCTTTGGAACCATTCTTTTATTGACTTCTATTATTTTGTATACTCTTGTAACTCTAGTTAGGGAAAACCATGATTAAATATGAATATTTTAGTTATTCATGAAATAGATTGGATAAATAAAGTAATTTTTGAACCTCATCACTTATCAGAATTATTCTCTAAATCTGGTCATAATGTATTTGTAATTGATTGTCCAGATAATGAAAATAAAACTTTTACTTCTGGATTTAGGACTAAAATAATTCATAATTATTCTAGGGTGTATGATGATGCTTCAATTACCCTTATCCATCCACCATCTATTCTAATTAAAGGCCTAACTAGAATTTCACATTTTTTAACATGTAAAAAAATAATTAAAGAAACAATTCTTAAAAACAAAATTGATATAATTTTTTTATATGGATCGATTACAAATGGTATTCAAACTTTACAAATTTCAAAAGAATTACAAATTCCAGTTATATTTAGACTCCTTGATATAGCTCATGGTTTAGTTAAAATTCCAATATTAAAAAATTTAGCAAAAAAATATGAAAGTATAGTTTTATCAAACTCCATTAAAGTTTTAGCTACTACTCCAGATCTTTCTAGATATGCAATAGAAATGGGAGCAAAAAAAGAATCTGTTGAATCTTTTCCTCTTGGAGTAAACACTGATAATTTTAAACCACTTGAAAGAGATGTTTCTTTTAGAGAATCTCTTGGAATATCTGAAAATGATGACGTTATTGTTTTTGTAGGAACGATTTACCCTTTTGCTGGATTAATACCGATTATAAATAATTTTAAAAATATTAAAAAAGAAAATCAAAATATTAAACTACTCATCGTTGGTGGTGGACCTTCATATTCTCAATTAGAACAACTTGTAATTGAAAAAAATTTAGAATCAGAAATTATTTTAACCAATTTTATTAATCAGAACGAAATTCCAAAATATATTTCATTGGCAGATATTTGTATTAACCCATTTGAAATTAATTATCTCACAAATAGAATTTTACCTACAAAAATTATAGAATATTTTGCTTGTGGAAAGCCAGTACTTTCTACTCCTTTATTTGGAACAAAAGAATTACTACCTGATGAAAAATTTGGAATACTTTATTCAAATTCTACTAATTTTGTTACCATTTTACCTACTTTATTATTAAATAAAAATAAATTAAAACAACTAGGAAAACAAGCTTTTGAATATGCACAAAAAACTCATGATTGGAAAATTCTATCAAAACAACTTTTAAATAAATTTTCAAAATTAATATAATGTTATCTTCATAATTAATTTGTAAAATTTATTAAATCTTTTTCTAAAAATAAAAAAATGAAATACACGCAAATTATAAGACCAAGCTGTTCTAACTGTTGTTGATTAATAATGAATATACTTGCAATTGGTGCACATTGGGATGATATTGAGCTTGGATGTGGATTAACTCTTAAAAAATTAAATGAAAAAACCCATGATGTTTTTTCAGCTGTAATTTGTGGTTCACAATATGGGGAATCTGAAAATGAAGGCATGAAAGAATCTGAGGCATTAGAGTGTGGACTAAAATCATTTGAATTAATTGGTACAACATATTTACCAACTGAGAAGCAACCTAACAGTAAATTATCATATAACAAAAATATTATGCAAATTTTAGAAAATATAGTTATTGATAAAAAAATTGATACTGTTTTTACCCATTGGTTTGGAGATGTAAATACAGATCATAAAGCAACTTGGGATATTTCTAGAACTGCTTTTCGAAATGTAAAAAATCATTTTATGTATCAATCTAATTCTTATGGTGACAATGTAAATATTTTTAAACCAAATTTTTATTCTACTTTTAATAAAGATGAATATTTTTTTAAAGAAAAATTATTATCACAATATGGAACAGAATGGAATCGTAGAAAACATAGATGGAGTAGGGAGATTTTTGAAAGAGAACGATATTGGGGACATCTTTCTGGTAATGAATATGCTGAAGGATTTCAAATAGGAAAATTGGTGGATTTTTTTATATAATTTAGGAATGAAATCTTTTGACTGATAAAAATACTAATGATACTCTTCTTATTGGCAAAAATTGTACTATTGGAAAAAATGTAGTTTTAGAAAATGTAAAAATTGGAGACAATTGTAAAATTGGAAATAATGTTTTTTTAAAATCAGTTTCTATTGGTGATAATTCAATCATACAAGATAATTCTGTTATTGGATATGGTACTCTTAGTGGGCATTACTATGAACAAAAATCTCAAAAAAATAACTCTAATAATATAAACAATTCTCAATATCGAATTAATATTGGAAATAATGTTTTGATTAGAACTGGGGTTACAATATACATGGATGTTTCCATCGATAACAATTGCTGGATAAATCATAATGCAATAATTAGAGAACATGTAACTATCTTAGAAGATTCTACTATTGGTTCAAATACTATTTGTGAAAATAATGTCTCCATAGGAAAAAGATGTGCAATTCATAACAATACTATGATTTGTGCTGAAACCTTGATTGAATCATTTGTTTTTATTGGTCCTGGTGTATCTTTTACAAATAATTCACCAATTGCACATTTACGTGACATCCCATCTACTATTAGAGGTGCAAAATTACGTCTTGGCTGTGCCATAGGTGGAGGCGCCACAATTTGCCCTGGTGTTGAAATTGGACAAGAATCAATAATTGCTGCAGGTGCTATAGTTACAAAAGATATTCCTTCAAGGATCATTGTTGCAGGAAATCCTGCAAAAAAAATTAAGGATGTAGATCCACAAAGTTTCATTAAAGAAGATATCCGTAAACAATATGAAATTTAAATAATGTGATATTTTGATTTTTTATGTATTTTTTTAAGCCTATACTGGTTTAAATTAACAAATCATTTCTTAAAACATTAAAAAATCAAAACTAAGAAAACCATCCATAACTTTTTAATTCATCTATGAAGAGAATCGATGTCTTATGAAAATAATGTCTATTTTTGGAACCCGACCTGAAATAATTCGACTTAGTAGAATTTTTCCATTATTGGATACTAATTTTGAACATATCATGGTGAATACAAGTCAAAATTATACAAAAGAACTTAATTCAGTTTTTTTTGATGATTTGAGTATTCGAAAACCTGATTATGATTTGAAAGTAAATACTGAAGCATATGGCGTTGAAGTAGCAGATGTAATTGTAAAAACTGAAAAACTGCTAAAAAAAGAAAAACCTGACATTTTATTAATTTTAGGTGATACAAATAGTGGACTTTCTGCAATACCAGCTGCACATCAAGGAATCAAAATTGCTCACCTTGAAGCAGGAATGAGAAGTTATGATTTTAGAATGCCTGAAGAAAAAAATAGAGTAATGATTGATCATCTATCCACGGTCTTATTACCATACACTCATTATTCCAGAGAAAATTTAATTCGAGAAAATATTCATCCAAGTAAAATTTTTGTCATTGGAAATCCAATAATTGAAGTAATTAAACATTATATGCCAAAAATTGAGAAAAGTAAAATCTTTCAAAAATTAAAATTGAAAAAAAATAATTATTTTCTTGTTACGGCACATAGAAGTGAAAATGTAGATAATGTAAAGTCTTTAAAAAACATTTTTTCCGGATTAGAAAAAATACATCAAAAATTTGGTAAAAAAATAATTTATCCAATTCATCCTAGAACAAGTAGTAAAATAAAAAATATGGAAATTCCTAAAGGAATAGATTTGATTGAACCTCTAGGATTTTTTGATTTTACTTATTTAGAAAAAAATGCTTATTGCTTGTTAACTGATTCTGGCACTGTTCCTGAAGAGACCTTGTATTTCAAAAAACCATGTGTTACGATTAGGGACACTACTGAAAGACCTGAAATTATAGAAGCTGGTTCCAATATATTGTCTGGTCTAATGCCTGATGATATGCTTCGTTCAACAGAATCTATTACATCCGGTAAACCTGATTGGCAATGGAATGAAGCTTTAGGAGATGGAAAAACTTCCAGAAAAGTCATTAACATTTTAAATGGTAAACTTTACTGAACATTTTTTTATACCTAACATTTTGCATTAATAGAATTGACTACACTCATTACTGGAGTAACAGGAGAATTAGGCTCAAATCTAAAAAATGTTTTTCCTGATTCTATATCGCCTTCACACCAAGATCTTGATATTTGTGATCTTACTGCAGTAAAAAATATTTTTAATGACCAAAAAATCGATCTTGTAATTCATGCTGCTGCATTTACTTCAGTCAGAGGTTGTGAGGAAAATAAATCTAAAACTATGAAAATTAATGTTGAGGGAACCATGAATTTGGTAAATGAATTAAAAAATTCTAATCCTTTAGGTAAATTTGTCTATGTTAGTACTGCTTGTGTTTTTGATGGTCATTCTAGCATGTTTACTGAAAACTCCATTCCATATCCAGAAAATTTTTATTCATTATCAAAACTTCTAGGAGAATATGCTGTGAATCAATTAAAAAATTCATTAATAATTAGAACTAATTTTGTTGGAAGAAAAAAATGGCCATATCCAAAAGCATTTACTGATAGATTTGGAACATATCTTTTTTCAGATCAAGTATCTCAAGGAATACTTGATGTTTGTAATGATAATTTAACTGGAATTGTACATATTGTGGGCGACAAAAAAATTTCTATGTATGAGTTGGCTAAATTAACTACTCCTGAAATACAACCTATGACAATGAATGATTATGTGGGTCCACAATTGACAGTTGATATGAGTTTAGGTACTAATCGTTGGAAACAATACAAAATAAATTAAATTTCTAATTAACTTTTATGATACAACTTATCTATTATTATAAAATACATCACATGTACTAACGATGAAATTACTACAGATAATGCAACTCCATTCAATCCATACATGTTTCCTAATACTATGATGCTGATAATTTGAGTCAATAAATATAATCCTGATCCAATAATTACAATTTTACTTTTTTCTGAACCTAAATATTTTGAAATATATGTTGAAGCAATAGCTGATGGAACTATTGAAACACTCATGATTTGAATTACTTCTATTGCTTCTGTAAATTGTGGAAATACTATTGGAAGAAATATTGGAGATAATATTATACTAAGAATGGCAAAAATTATCGATATCCCAACAATCATTTTTTTAACTAATTTGGTAGAATTTCCACTAGCATCATGTGATAATGCATATGAAAACAACATACCTGGAATTAAATATAATAATCCAATAAATTGTAATCCTAGTTGATAATTTCCAAGTAGAGCAAAACCCAATATTGGAGCAATAATAATTTTATCTAATGAACCATTAAATGCATTAGATATATCTAGTAAAAAACTATTGATAGAAAATTTATATTTCTTTTTTAAAATGGGAAAATCTATTTTTACTTGTTTAAATGTTTGATACATCATTGCAATAAAAAATAAAAATGATATTGTAATGCCTAACATAATTCCTTGTAATCCAATTAAATGATATAGAACGATAGAAAATATTACAAGCATTATTTTTTGAATAATTATAATTTTAGAATATTTTGAAAATAATTTTTTTCCAATTAATTCAGCTGTAACTAATGTAAAAATAACATATCCAATAATATACAAACTAATTGTTATGTTATTATCAACAACAAAGAAAACAATTGACGCTACAATTCCAGATGAAATTAAACCTATCAGAAAAACAGTTGATTGAATTTTAATATTTTTAGCACCGTATATGATTAACAAATTTGACATTCCTGCAAGTGATATCGTTCCTGCCATTATGCCTATGGATATCAGATAACTTATCTCACCATAACCTTTAGTTCCAAGTAATGATGCCATGTATAGCCAAAATATGCCGCCAATTCCATTGGTCACTAAGGTTCCAATACTGTATAACGATAAATCTCTAAATTTATTGGTAATAATTTTAAATTGATTCCAAATGTCTTTCATTTTTAATAACTTGAATATATCGTGTTAATTAATTAGTATAACAATTGACATTACTCAAAAATTAATTTGCTACATTATTTTTCTGCGCATACCTAAAATAGTAGAGTTAATTTTTATCTCAAATTTACCATATATTGATTGTTTAAAATTCTATTTTTAGAATTATGACATTAGTTTATTATATATTTAAAATTCAACTAATTACAGTTTAAATGAAAATTTTAATTACAACTAATACAATTCCAGATAAATCTGGAACTTACATAGTTCTTAAAAATATCATTCCATATTTAATGGAAAATCATGAAGTGACAATTTTAACAAATCAATGTGATGTTGATATAAAATGTAATAAATTAGTTCAACTTTCAACTAGTAATATTTTTTCACAATATTTTTTCACATCAGGTTTAAGTAAATTATTAGATGATGGATTTTTTAATGATTTTGATATTATACATGCATTTGAATATCCGTTGCACACTACAGATTTTCTTACATTGAAAAAATCTCAATTTAATGTACCACTTTTAATTAGTACACATGGAAGTTTAGATCAATTCGGTTCATTCCCATTAAATTATCTTAAAAAAATTCATAATTATTTTATGCTTAGATATAAAAATAATATTTCAAGTTACATTGCTTGTAGTGAGACTGAAAAAAAGAGTCTTATTAAATGTGGAATAGATGAAAACAAAATTCTTTATGTTCCATTAGGAGTTAAAACTTTAAAATTAGATTTTACAAAAAGAGTTGGAAAAAATATTACATATATTGGAAGATTAACTAAAACTAAAAATGTAGAATTATTGATTAAAGCATTTGCGCAATTAAATAATACTGATGCTAATTTGACAATAGCTGGTCCTGATTATGGGGAATTATCTATGTTAAAAAATATTGTTCAAAAATTAAAAATAGAAAATAAAGTTATTTTTACAGGATGGATTTCTGAAAAAGAAAAAATAGACTTATTATCTAAAACATCTATTTTTGTTCATCCATCATTAGAAGACATATTCTCTTTATCTCTTGCAGAAACATCTGCTTCTGGAGTTCCAGTAATTGCATTTGGTGGAACTGGCACTTCTGAGATCATTATTGATATGGTAACTGGAAAAATTGTTAAAGAAAGAAATTTAGAATCATTACGAGATGCTATGGATTACATTTTAAGCAATCCAAATCTTATAAACAAATTTTCAGAAAATGGTCGTGTTTTAACTACTAAAAAATACAATTGGTTACAAACTGCATCTGATTTACAAAATCTTTATTCAAGCTTAATTTAATTTTGATAATATTAGTTAGTATTTTTTTAATATTTTTTATTATATGTAACAAAGAATTAATTATATCTTAAAATTTTTCTATAATGAATTGCTTTTAGGACTTTCCCCTGTGAGATTGAGTTTTGCAGGTGGTGGAACCGATATGCCTGAATTTTATGATGATAATGGTGGATGTGTTGTTTCTTCTACAATTAATCATTTTACTTATGTTATTGCACATCCAAGATCTGATAATCATATCCAAATCTTTTCTCCAGATTTTCAAGCCCATAATAAACCTGTTAAATTTGAGAATCTTGTTCCACGAAAAGGTACTGAATTTCCAATTGCCTTTATTCAATATCTGAAATATAAAAAAGGAATTAATATGATGATTTCTAGTGATGTTGCTCCACATTCAGGTCTTGGTTCTTCAAGTTCTCTTGCAGTAAATATTGTAAATATTATTTCAAAATTACAGAAAAAAAAATTAAATCTTAATGATGTATGTGAAACTGCACATCATGTACAAAGAAGTATTCTTAAAGCACCATTAGGGAAACAGGATGAATATGTTTGTGCATTTGGAGGGTTTAATTTTATAACTTTTTCAAAAAACAAAATTAAAGTTAATCCATATTCTTTTTCAAAAAATTCTGCACTTGAATTAGAAAAAAATTTATTATTATTTTATATCGGAGCTCGTCCTAGTGATAATATTCTTACAACTCAAATTAATAAAACAAAATCACGAGATCTAAAAGTTATGACATCATTAAAAAATGTAAAATCTATAGCAGAAACATTACATGACTCTCTTTCTAATGGTGATTTTACAAAGTTTGGTCAATTATTACATAAGGGTTGGATTCAAAAGAAAAATTTTTCAGATGATATGACTAATAAAAAAATTGATACATTATATAAAAAGTCATTAAAACTTGGTGCAGTAGGTGGAAAACTAACTGGTGCAGGTGGTGGGGGCCATTTATTATTATATTGTGAGCCTAATAAACAAAAATCTATCATATCTGAAATGAAAAAAAACAAAATTAAACATGTCCCATTTTCTTTTCAATCTGAAGGTTCTAAAATTTTAAATTTATATGACTATACACTAAACAAATAGGTGTTGAAAGACATATCAACATTATTCAATGACTTTTTACATGAACAGAATTTATGTTTAGAAGAAATTTTAAAAAATGATAGTGCAATAAATAATATAATTAGCATCTTAATTGATGCAAGAAATTCTGGAAAAAAAATATACACTTTTGGTAATGGTGGATCAGCATCAACTGCATCTCATTTTGTATCTGATTTATTAAAAACTACTATTACAAAAGATGATGAAAGATTTGTTGCAATTTCGTTAGTTGATAATTTTGCAGTGAATTCAGCTTGGGCTAACGATGTTTCTTATGATGACATATTTGTTGAACAATTAAGAAATTTTTTAACTGATGATGATATCGTAATTGCATTTAGTGGAAGCGGTACTTCAATTAATGTAACTAAGGCATTAGAATATGCAAAAACAAAAGGCGCTACAACTATTGGATTCACTGGAATGTCGGGGGGAAAATTTCCAAAATTATGTGATCATTCTTATCTTGTTCCAAGTAATAACATGTTGACCATTGAATCTTTTCATATTATGGTATGTCATGGAATAATTTTTACTATAAGAGAATTAGGCGATCCTGTTTTTAAGTATGAGTAAAAATAAAGCTGTATTTTTAGATCGTGATGGTGTAATTAATAAAAACAAAATTAATTATGTAAAAACAATTGAGGAACTTGAAATTTTACCTTCAATTGGAATTTCTATAAAAAAATTAAAAAATAATGATTATTTTGTTATTGTAATAACTAATCAGTCACCCATTAATCGGAAACTAATGACACATGAACAATTAAACCTGATACATTCATCTATTCAACAACATCTTGAATCTTTTGATACTTCCATTGATAAATTTTATTTTTGTCCACATATGCCTCAAGAGAATTGTAACTGTAGAAAACCTAAGACTGGAATGTTAATGCAAGCTATGTCTGAATTTAATATTGAGCCTACATTAAGTTGGATGATTGGAGATAATGATTCTGATATTCAAGCTGGTTTAGCCGTTGGGTGTAGAACTCTTAGGATTGATGATAATACAAATTTACAATTAGCTGTGGATAAAATTTTGAATTCATAATCTTCTTTATTTCAAAATTTAAATTCTTACTAGTTAAATAGAGCCCATTATTAGAAATTCTATAAAATTGAAAATTTTAATTACTGGCGGTGCAGGTTATGTGGGATCAATACTTATTCCAGAATTAATTAAAGATGGACATTTTGTTTATTGTTTAGATCGTTTCTTTTTTGGACAAGATTTTTTATCATCTAAAAATTTTGAAAATTCTTTACAATTAATTCAAGATGATATACGATGGTTTGATCCAAAAATTTTAGATGGCATAGATGTAGTTATGGATTTAGCTGCTTTATCTAATGATCCTGTGGGTGATCTAGATCCAAACAATACATATGAAATTAATCATCTTGGACGTTCCCGTGTTGCAAAACTAAGTAAGGCAGCTGGTGTACCAAAGTATATTCTAGCTTCGAGTGCAAGTATTTATGGTCAGCAGGATCAAATAGCAACCGAAGAATCATTAGTATCTCCACTTACTGCATATTCAAAAGCTAATAGAAAAGCTGAAGTTGATATACTTCCATTGTCTAGTGATAATTTTTCTGTAACTGCACTAAGATTTTCTAGCGTATATGGAATCTCTCCTAGAATGAGATTTGATTTAGCTGTAAATGGAATGGTTTTAGATTTTTTTAAAAATAAAAAAATTACAATTTTTGGTGGAAATAATAAAAGGCCTTTTATTCATATTAATGATGCCGTACAAGCATACAAACTGCTTCTTACTACTTCTGTTTCAAAAATTAATGGACAAATTTTCAATGTTGGTTCAAATGAACAAAATTATGTAATTTCTGAACTAGCAAAAGAAGTTGGTTATGCTTTAAATCCAAATTGTGAATTAGAAATAAGAGACACACCTGATAATAGATCATACTTTGCATCATTTGATAAAATACGTGATGTTTTAAATTTTAAACCACAAAATAACGTTAAAGAATCTTCAAAAGAAATACTTGCAGCATTGGAAAATAATACTTTGGATTATAGTGATAAAACTATAACATTAAAGTGGTATAATCATATTAAAAATACTCCAGATTTACTAGAGAAACTTTCAATTAATGGAAAATTTCTATAGATTCTAAAAGTTTTAAAACCATCTGATTTTCTTTATTGTTATGAAATTTATTCCTAAAAAAATACATAATTCCTTTATTGTTGAAATTGAAAAAAATGAAGATGAACGTGGATTCTTTGCAAGGACCTATGATGTTAATGAATTTAAAAAATATGGATTAAATTCTAAAATTGTTCAATGTAATATCAATTACACTAAAAAAAAAGGAACTGTAAAAGGTCTACATTATCAAAAAACTCCTTTTGAGGAAGCAAAATTAATTCGTTGTATACGAGGTAGTGTTTATAGTGTGATAGTTGATCTTAGACCTGATTCTCCTACATACAAACAATCTGAATCTGTTATTCTCTCTGAAAATGAATATTGTTGGAGATATATCCCTGAACTATGTGCCAATGGAATTCAAACACTTGAAGATGATACTGAAATAATTTATCAAGTAACTCAATTTTATGCCCCAGAATCAGAAGGTGGGATTAGATGGAATGACCCTACTTTTAAAATTAAATGGCCACTACCATCTCAATCAATTTCTAAAAAAGATCAATCTTGGAAAGATTTTTTAGTTTAATTTTATAAAAAAATTATTTATTTTTAAAAAATATTTCAAAATCTTTTATCATATCTTCAATTTTATCTAAAACATTTGTTGGCTGAAAATCAAATTCTTTCTTTATTTTAATTATTGATGTTTCAGGATATGAATATTCTTTAGCATCTGATGATACTTCAATGCTACAACTTGTAATTTCAGATATTTTATTAATTAATTTTTCTGACTCTGTATTTTTCCCACTTGCAATATTGTAAATTTTGTCCTTTCCGCTAATTGAAATTTTAGGAATTAAATCTAATACATCATCAATATAGACATAATCTTTTTTACTTGAAAGACTTGTAAATATTTTTATTTTATTTTTTATGATAGCATCTCTAATTATTGATGGTAAGAATAAATTTGAAGTAAAATTATTTCCAGTTACATTTGTTAATCTTACAATGTGTACTCGAGGATTTTCTGATGCAATACATAAAGATTCACCCATAATTTTTGATATTCCATACAAATCATCTTTATCTAGAGGATTAAAAATTAGATCATCATTTTCTTTTGTTGAATTTATTTTATTATAAACTCGTCCCCCAGAAAAATAAACTAGTGATTCAAAATTTGAATTTTCTAAAATATTTTTTAATTGACAAACATGAGCATCTACCGCATCATATGGTCTTTGCATGAAATTTGGGACACCCGCTGAATAAATGACATGGCCTAAATCTATTCCTTTTAGGCTCTCTTTTCTAATTTCAGGTGTAAAGCATTCGTGCCCTTTTTTTTCTAAATACTTGGTAAATTCTTTTCCTATGAATCCTTTCGAGCCTAATACTGTGTATTTCATATATTTTTTTATATTTATATTACTAAAAACCATTTCTTAGATGATACGTGATTTTTTTATATCTACGTATTTATACAAAAATCGATATTTACTGATATGAAGATTTTTTTGTGTGATCTTACATATAATACGAATAGAGTAGCAGCAGAATCATATCCGTTAAATGTTGCTTTTGTTGCAAGTTATTGTCTTAAGAAATTTGGTTCTAAAGTGGATATTACATTATTCAAATATCATGAAGATTTAGAAAAAGCTATTGATGCATCTCCTCCAGATATTCTTGGATTGAGTAATTATTCATGGAATAGTAATCTTAGTAGAGAAATGTTTAAAATTTTCACTAAGAAAAATCCCGATGGTTTACGAGTTTTTGGTGGACCCAATTTTCCATTAGACTTGCCATCTCAACAATCTTTTTTTGATGATTTTCCATATTTTGATATCTATGTTACTGAAGATGGTGAAATCGGATTTTCAAATATCGTTGAAAAAGTTTTAGAGGTACCATCGAAAGAATTTAAAAATAATATTTTAGAAAATCCAATTGAAGGATGTATTGTTAGACACAATACTGGCAAACTTCTTTACACATTTAGTAATACAAGAATAAGAAAATTAGATGAAATACCTTCACCCTATACTTCTGGACTTTTAGATCCATTTTTTAATGATCATAAATTAATTCCCATGCTTCAAACTAATCGTGGATGCCCTTTTTCTTGTACATTTTGTGCAGATGGTCGAGATACAGTTAATCAAGTTAATAAATTCAGTACAGAAAGAGTAAAAAGTGATGTTGAATATATTGCAAAAAAAGTATCCACAAATATTCATACGTTATTTATTACTGATTTAAATTTTGGAATGCTTCCAGGGGATCTAGAAACATCAAATACAATAGCAGCCATGAAAAAAAAATATAATTATCCTCATAGAATTCTTTCAACTACTGGTAAAAATAATAAAGAACGAATTATCAAATCTGTTGAATCTCTTAATGGTATTTTGTCTTTATCCATGTCTGTACAGTCTTTAGATAAAAATGTCTTAAAAAATATACAAAGATCAAATATTAGTACAGATGAAATGCTTGGTCTTATGCCTACGATTAAAAAAAGTGGTTTAAGTACTATTGCAGAAGTTATCGTTGGATTACCTGGAGAAACTTATGACTCTAATTTAGAAACAATACGTAAATTAGTTAATGCAAAATTAGATGATATTCTTCAATACACTTGTATGATTCTTCAAGGTTCTGAAATGGGTACTCCGGAACAAGTTTCAAAATGGCAATTTGAAACAAAATATCAAATTTTACCTGAAGATTTTACAACACTAAGTAATGGAAAACGAATTTGTGAATATGGTGAATATGTTATTAGTTCCAAAGATCTTTCCTTTGATGAATACATTGAATTACGTATGATAGCATTTACACTTTGGTTAACCAATAAAGGAATATTATATAATTCACTTTTAAAATTATTAAGGCAACAAAATGTAGAAGTATCTGAATTATTTTTTCAAATGGTTAAAAGACGTAAAAATGCTTCAAAATCAATTCAAGATGTTTTTGAAAGTTTTTCTAAATCTACTAAAAATGATATGTATAATTCACCTGAAGAAATTTTCTCTAAACTTGAAGATGATGAATTTTATCAAAAATTACTTGATGAAGAAATTGCTCATAATGTAGTTCGTTATCACGTTGCTATAGTAATGGCAACGTGTATGGATGAATGGACAGAATATGTTTTAGCAGTTGCTCATGAATTACTCCAAGAAAAAAACAAATTTGATGAAGAACTGGAAATACAATTTAAAGATGTATCTAATTTCTGTCGTGGGAAAGGTCATAATCCATTAGGAAAAAATCGAATGGAAACTAATCCTGAATTTATTTTTAATTTTGATATTCCAAAATGGTTAGATGATAATGGTGATGTCTTATCTTTAGATGAATGTATTCTTAGAAATAAAACTAAAGCTATTTTTAGATTAACTGATGAGAAATTCAAAGTTGTTGAAGACAGCCTAAATTTATTTGATAATACTTTCAATGGCTACTATAAAGGACTTAAAATGCTACCTCAACATGTCTTATATCGTGATATTTATTATGAAAAATAGTTTTTGAAATATATTTTATAAATACAGCATTTTCTAATATTAAATTCTAAAATAAATTTCAAATCTTTTTTACAATAAATTATTTTAATTTTTAATACATTTTAAAAAACCATCAGGTGATGTAGTTATCAATAATTTATCTTCAATTGATTTATCTATTTTAAAACGGTTGTTTTGTTTTAAGAATTTCCATACAGCTGTTTTAGGATTGTTTGATTTATTCCATGGACGATTAATTCCATGACTATAAAACCAATTTTTTGGAAAATCGTGTATAATCGTATCACATACTATTATGTAATTATCTTTTGAAACAAATTGAGAATATAAATTCAATTCTTTTAAAACATGATTTTTAGTATGATCAGAATCTAAAATCACTAAAATTTTTTTATTATTTTTTGCAATTTCTTTAACTTTTTCAAAGATTTTTGGATCAATTGATGATCCTTTTAAAATTTTTATACGCTTATACATCGGATGCTTTTTAATTGCATTTTCATTATGGCGACGAAGTTCAATTTCTACTCCTAACACATTCCCTTTACCAATTAATTCTAAAATGGATGCCAAAAAAATTAAAGAACCGCCACGAGCTACTCCCGTTTCTATAATAAGATCTGGTTTTATTTTCCAAATTATTTCTTGAAATCCTATAATGTCCTGAGGAAATTGTATGATGGGACGACCAAGCCACGAAAAATGTTTGCCATATTCGTATCTATTAGAATCAATAAACCATTTTTTAGATAATTTTTTTAAAGATTTATCCTCACTCATTTTTTTTATCAATTTTTTATTTCTAATATTAAATGAATCTGTCATAATACATTTTGAATTATGATCTTTCTTAAATTTTTCTTGGTAACGATTTTTTTAAAATTTTATAAATATATTGATATGTAAATTAATTAAATTGAATTATAGAAAATTAGGAAAAACAGAATTAACCGTGTCTGAGGTTGGGTTAGGTTGTTGGGAATTAGGTGGTGAGACAATCATTAATGGAATCCCATTAACATATGGTGAAGTTACTGAAAATACTGCATCACAATTAATTCAAACTGCCTTAAAAATGGGCATTAATACATTTGACACTGCTGATATTTACTCTTTAGGAAACAGTGAAAAACGTTTAGGTAATGAAATCAAAAAATTAAAAAAAAAAATTAATTTTTTTACAAAAGGGGGAATATTTCCAGCTCAAAATATGCCATTACCTGTAGATGTTGATTTATCATACGAATATCTTATTTCATCCATTAAACGTAGTTTAGCTAGACTACAGATAGATAAAATTGAATTATTTCAGGCACATAAACCTCCTAAGAATGAAAAAGAAATTAAAGAATTAGAAAAAGTATTTGCAAAAATTAAAGAAGATGAATTATCTTTATCTTGTGGAGTATCTATTGGATTAGATTATGAATTGGGAAAAAAATTAATTGATTATGGATTTGTTGATACTCTCCAAATGTATTTTTCATTGATTGATTATAAACCATCAATAGAACTTTTAGCATATGCTAAAAAAAATAATATTGGAATTATTATATCCGAACCTTTAGGTCAGGGTTTTTTATCTGGAAAATATAAAGAAAATCACAAATTTGCTAATAATGATATTAGAAAAATTAGTTATTCTAAAAAAATAATTCAAAAGAAAATACAACAAGCAAATCAATTTAACTTTTTACAGACAAAAGATCGAAGTTTGGCACAAATTGCAATTGCATATGTTTTAAGTAATAAATCGGTCTCAATTTGTATTCCAGGATCAAGTTCAGTGAAGCATTTAATTTTAAATTCTTTGGCTTCAGACATTACGTTATCCAGTTCTGAATTAAAACAAATAAAAGAAATTCAAAATAAATGGAATGATTAGAAATTATTTAAGTGTAGATATGTTTTCATTTATATCTAATCCAAGTTCTAATCTAATTAACCTAATAACTAAATAATCTAAGCATAAATGTGAATTACATGCAAATTAAGGTCAGTAGTTCACAATTTAATTATACTTATGGGAACCGGATTCATTTCCCATACAGCATAGCATTACTTGTATCATATATTAAAACTAAAGAAAAATTTTCTCAGTTCAAATTTGATAAAACATTTGTATTTAGAAATGAAGAAAAAATAGAAGAATATGTTGAAAAGTGTAGAGATTCGGATATTCTATTATGTTCTTGTTATGTTTGGAATTGGGAAATTACTACTTTAGTTGCAAAGAAGGTTAAAGAGATTAACCCCAAATGTTTGATAATATTTGGAGGGCCACAGGTACCGGAAATTCTTGAGGATTTTTTTGAGAAATACCCTTTTGTAGATATTGCAGTTCATGGGGAGGGGGAAATTATTTTTGAGAATATTCTTTCAGAATATTTAATGGAAAAAAATTATTTCAAAGTAAAAGGTATCTCTACAAAAGATTTTACAACAGAACCACAAGAAAGAATCAAAGATTTTGATTCAATGCCATCGCCGTATTTAACAAATACAGTGTTAGATTTAGTTGATATTGTTGATGGTTATCAATGGATTGCATCTTGGGAAACAAATAGAGGTTGTCCATACCAATGTACATTTTGTGATTGGGGCAGTTCGACAGCTACAACAATGAGAAAGTGGTCAGAAGAGAGATTGTATAAAGAAATTGAGTGGTTTGGGGATAATAAAATTCCATATATAGATGGATGTGATGCCAACTTTGGAATTTATAGAGATAGGGATTTACAAATTGCAAAAAAACTACGGGAAGAAAAATTAACAAAAGGTTTTCCTGAAACATTTATGACAAATTGGGCGAAAGTATCTTCTGAAAAAATCATCCCACTTGCTAAAGAACTTACATCAGTAGGACTACTCAAAGCAGTTACATTATCATTGCAATCTTTAGATAAAAATACACTTGATACTATTAAAAGAGCCAATTTAAAATTTAATACATTTTCAACTCTAACTACTTCCTTTAGAGATGAAAATATTCCCACATATACGGAATTAATAATGGGTTTGCCTGGAGAAACTTTAGAATCTTTTAAGAAAGGACTAGAAACCATACTAAGTGACGAAGATCTGGGCTCAATACTGATTTACAATTGTGGTTTATTACCTAACGCCCCAATGAATTATCCAGAATATAGAGAGAAACATAAAATAAAATCTATACGCACACCTATTTTTCTCATACACACTCGTAAGGATGAAGTATCTATTCAAGAATATGAGAGAATTGTAATTGAAACGAGTTCGTATAACCTAAAAGAACTGAAGGAAATGTATAGATACGCTTGGATGATTCAAACATTTCATAATTTTGGTATTTTAGAACTTATAGCAAAATTCTATCAAAACGAATACAAATTGTCACAAATGGAATTTTATGAAACATTATCACAATATGGTGAGAATGAAAAATCATTTTTTTCTAAAGAATTTGACCTTCTTGAAAAACATGTTGATAAGGGATATTCCGGTAAAGGTTGGGCTCATTATGATTTTGATTTAGCAGAAATCAATTGGCCATTAGAAGAAGCAAGTGCTGCTAGATTTTTGCATTTAGACACAAATATTTTATTTACTGAAATACAAAAATTTGTTGAATTTTTAGAAAATAAAAGAGAAATTCACTCTAAATCTGAAATTCTTAATGATCTCATTAAATTCCAAATATTTTTGTTGACTACTAGAGCAAACTTGGAAGAAATAAAAGAAGAAAAATTTGCATATGATTGGAAAGATTATTTTGTAAATAATTCTGCAATAACAAAAAGTAAAATGAACTATTTTTATAAAAATAAAATAACAGAAAAAGATCCTATTAAATGGACATTGAATGTGATTTGGTATGGGCGTAAAGAAGTAAAGTATAAAATTTTCCCTAAATTTTTGAAAGTAGATTCTTTAGTAATAGACAAAAATATACCTTAATTATATTGAAATTTATTTATGAAAAATAATTTTTATTTAAATTAATTTTTTATATTCATGCATTTTTTTAATCCTTTATCTAAAGACATCTTTGATTTCCAGCCTAATTTTTTTAGTTTAGTTGCATCACAAACAATATTTTTTACATCAAATTTCCTAGTTTGTTTTAGATTACTTTTTATTATTATTTTCTTCCCAGATAATTTTTCAAATTTTTTACATATTTCTTTAATTGAATAACTTTTTTCTGCTCCAACATTATAAACATTGAATCCATTAATATTATTTAAAATAATTCTAAATGCATTTATTACATCTGAAATAAAAATAAAATCACGTCTTGAATTTATATTTCCTAATTTAATTATATTTGAATTTTTTAATTGTGTTACTATGTTAGGTATGACCAAATGATTATTACTTTCTGGACCATAAACTGAAAAAATTCTTACAATTGAAATATCCATATTAAATTGTTTATGATATGATTCACAAAGAATTTCTCCTGCTAATTTACTTCCAGCATATATTGAAGTTGGTGAGGTAGATGCTGTTTCATTAATGGGTAATTTTTTAGGAATTCCGTAAACATGACTTGTGCTTGCATATATTACCTTACAGTTATTTTTCCTTGCAGATTCTAATATTTTTTGAGTACCTAAAACATTTGTTGTAATGCATTGATCAGGAAAATCTTCACAAACTTTTGGATCTATAATTGCTGCTAAATGAATTACACAAAAAATATTTTTAAAATCTTTTGAAGTTATTTTACTAATGTCTTTAGTAATGTGATTTATTTTTCTGTTTTTTTGTTCTTTTGATAGTCCTATTATGTTATATTCTGATAGTAAATTCTCTACAAGACTTTTTCCAATAAATCCATTACTACCTGTTATCAAAATTTTCTTCAAAAAATCACTCTCATTATTTTAAATTTAGATTAAATTTTAACAACATATTAACATTAAAGATAATTGGAGTTATAGTAATGAAAAAAGCGTTAATCACAGGCGTTACAGGGCAAGATGGAGCCTATCTTGCAGATTTTTTAATTGGTAAAGGGTACAAAGTATTTGGAACATTTAGAAGAACATCTACTCCAAATTTTTGGAGATTACAGTATCTTGATATCCATAATAAAGTAAATCTTATTCCCGGTGAAATATCTGACTCTGCTTCAATTGCAAATGCTCTAAAAATTTCAGAACCTGATGAAATTTATCATTTGGCTGCACAAAGCTTTGTGGGAGTATCCTTTTCTCAACCACTTTACACTAGTAACATTACTGGTATTGGTGTTACAAGAATGTTAGATGAAATAAAAAAATTTAATAAAAAAATTAAATTCTATCAAGCATCTTCAAGTGAATTGTATGGAGAACAAAATGATAAAATTCAAAATGAATCAACTAATTTTAAACCATCTAGTCCTTATGCAATTTCAAAATTATATGCATTTTGGATGACAAATATGTATAGAAAAAGCTATGATATGTATACAGTAAATGGAATTTTATTTAATCATGAATCCCCTATACGTGGTTTAGAATTTGTTACACGAAAAATATCTAATGGCATTGCAAAAATTTCATTAGGATTGGCAAAAAATTTGAATTTAGGAAATATGGATGCTAAACGAGATTGGGGATATGCACCAGAATTTGTAGAAGGTATGTGGTTAATGTTACAACAAAAAAATCCAGATGATTATGTTTTGTCTACTTCAGAAAATCATTCTGTTAAAGAGTTTGTAAATGAAGCATGTAAAATTGCAGGTATTTCTACAACAAAAATAAAATCAACAAAAGATAATTTACGACCATTTGATGTTGAAAATTTAAAAGGAGATAATAGAAAAGCAATTAAAAAATTAGGTTGGAAACCAAAAGTAAAATTTAAAAAATTAGTAAAAATTATGGTTGAAGAAGATTTGTCTAGATGGGAAAGATGGTTAAAGGGAGAACAATTTCCATGGGATGCAGCTATGGCAGAACAAGATATTTCAGCTAAACACAAATAAAATTTAGAATCAACTATTTTCCCAAACACGTTTTTCTATAAACTCTATGATTGTGTCTGTGATGTATTGTCGTTCTAATGTTCCTATCATGTGATGATTTGGTAAAAATAAACCATTTTTCATAATATATGTTGAATTAGTTAGATTGTTGGATATTTTATATTCATACAGTTGTGATGAAGGTTGCTCAACAATGTTGCCTGCCATGATTGGTCTTACTTCGATATTTTTAGATTCTAGAAATCCTCCAAATTGTTTATATGAAAATGGTGCATCATTTTTAATTAAAATCGAGTAACCAAAATATGCGTGACGTGAATTTGGTAATTCTTTTGGTAGTTGAAGATATGCTGAATATTTATCAAGTTTTTTGTTCCAAAATTGTGCATTTTCTGTTCTTATTTGAATAAATTTTTCTAATTTATCTATTTGATGAATTCCAAATGCTCCTTGAATTTCAGTTGGACGCATATTAAACCCCATATTTAGAAATAAGAATCGTGGATCTATATCTGGAAACTCATCTTTAATTTTATCTTTTTTATTTAGATCTCGTATCCAACCAAATGCTCGTAAAGATTTTCCAAGCTCATATAATTCATCATTATCTGTTAACAGCATTCCTCCTTCAATTGTTGTTATATGATGTGATAAAAAGAAACTAAAAGTAGACATATCTCCAAATGATCCAATTTTTTTCCTATTAAATTCAGCACCATGAGCTTCACAAGAATCTTCTATGATAAACAAATCATGACGATCTGCAATTTCTTGAATTTTTGACATATTTGCAGTATTACCTAAAAGATGAACAGGCATAATGGCTTTAGTTTTTTCAGTAATTGCTTCTTCAATTTTATTTTCATCTAAACAAAATGTTTTTGAATTTACATCCACAAATACTGGTTTTAGTCCATTATTTACCATTGGATAAACTGTTGTTGACCATGTGAGCGCAGGTGTAATTATTTCATCACCTGAATTTAATTTTTTAGAAAACTTAGGATTTGTTAAAATTGCTAAAGACAATAAATTTGCAGAAGAACCTGAGTTGACCATAATGGCATGTTTTCTACCAACATATTTTGCAAATTTTTCTTCAAATTGTTTAACTTTACTCCCCATTGTTACACAAGTATTCAATAATGAATCTATTGACTCGATAACTTCTTCGTGATTGTATGATGGTACTGCTAACGGAATTTTAGATTGACCTGCTTTAAAATTATAAGAAATATTTTCAAAATATTCTTTTACTAAATTATTAATTTGTAATATTATTTTATCATTTTTCATTACTCTTTCAATAATAACTCATAAACTAATCATAATTTAATCTTATATTTTTTAGTTTAATATAATTTAAAATTATTAATATATTTTTTAAATTATTATGATGCTAATTATTTGAGTTTATTTTATTTCTTAATATTCTAAAAATAGTGATCATATATGAAAAACATCCTGATAAATTTAACTTTATGAAAAAACCAATGTTTTTTAAAAATAAATTCATGCCTATTTGTTTTTTACAGTTTAAAGTCATTGGGGCCCATGGAAAAATAACTCCATACCAATCACTGTTTGTCATTTTTATAATTTTAATCATATCTCCAGCTCTTGAATCCCCTCCATCAAAAACTTCCATTAGTATATCGTCAATAACATGTATTTCTCCATATCTTAACAAACTTAATGCATAAAATGTGTCTTGTCCAAGAAATGATTTAGTAACTTTACATTTCTTTATGGCATCAGTTCTATGTAATCCATAAAAAACTTGACTATGTCTACATTTTTTAAAAAATTTACTAACTCTATCATTATATTCCCCTGAAACTGGGAAGCAGTCCATATAGGCAGCTCTAGTTTTAATTTTATTTTCTATTTTTTTTAAAAATGTATTATTTCTCTTTTCTTCTAAAATATTTGTAAACTCACCAAACATTTTGAGCTTACTAACACTAGTTACTATTTTTTCATCTGCTTCAAGTACGTTAAAATTTTTTTCTAGAAATTTGGGTGATAGCAAATCATCTGCTGCAATCCAAAGAAAATACTTTCCTAATACGTGGTCTAAAATAAAATTATAATTGTTGAATTGTCCAATATTTTTATCTTGTACATATAATTTAATTCTTGAATCCTTTTCCATAAACTCTTTACAAATTTTTACTGAATCATCAGTAGATGCATTATCTGATATTATTAATTCAAAATCATTAAATGTTTGTGATAATATATTTTCAAGTCTTTTACGAATAAATTTTTCACCATTGTATATGGGAAGTCCGATACTTATTTCTGGATTTTTTGATTTCCCTTTAATTTCTTTATTAGTATATTTTATCCAATTTTCCATTTGGCTTCACCATTACTCCATAATTTATTTAAAAATTCTTTTTCTTTCATGGTATCCATATGTTGATAAAATCCATGATGCTGATATGCACTTAATTGATTGATTTCTGCTAATTTTTCTAGAGGTTCTTTTTCCCAAATGGTAGAATCATTTTTTATATAATCAAATACTTCTGGTTCCAACACAAAAAATCCGCCATTCACCCAAGTATCTTTTCTAGACATTTTTTCTTTAAAACTTGTAACTTTTTTTTTATTTATTTCTAAAACCCCATATTTTTCTGGTGGTATGCAAGCTGTAACTGTAGCTAAAGTTTTCATTTCTTTATGAAATTCAATTAATTTTTTTATATTTAGATCATTTAATGTGTCTCCATAAGTAAAACAAAATGTATCATTAACTAATTTTTGAATTCTTTTGAGGCGACCACCTGTCATTGTTTCTAAACCTGTATCCATACAAGATACATTCCATGATTCTTCATTTTCTAAAAAATACTCTTTAATTTTATCTCCTTTGTAGCCACAACAAATTATAAAATCATTAATTCCATAAAATGAATATCTTTTCATTATGTGCCAAAGAATTGGTCTGTTCCCTATCTCTATCATTGGTTTTGGTTTTAATTTGGTTTCTTCAGAAATTCTGGAACCTAACCCTCCAGCTAAAATAACTACTTTCATTTTTTCCTAAATTTTTTTATCTTTGATTAGTATTTCTTTTAATTCATCTTTTGTTAAAAGCTGAACTTTATCTGAAGAATATGGTTGAATGAGAGTAGTGGTAACTAGAGTGTTATCTTTATTAAAATCTGAATCTTGAAGTTGTTTGTCTACTATCACATAATCCTCATCATTTTCAAATGTGTTACGTAATTCATCATAATTTATTAAAAATTCATGAATTTTTTCACCTGCTCTAATTGAAATTAATTCTGATTCCGTATTACTGTTCATTCCTTCTATAATTGCATCTTTCATGTCTTCCACTGTGTAAGCTTTTAACTTTGGTACAAATATTTCCCCGCCACTTCCATTTTTTATTGCTCTAAAAATTAAATTTAATGCCTCATCCATGGTGATATTGAATCTTGTCATTTTTGGATCAGTTACTGTCACTTTTTTCCCAGATTTAATTTGATTTACAAAAACTGGTACAATTGAACCTCTACTTCCTAAAACGTTTCCATATCTAACACACAAAAATTTTATTTTTTGTTTTCCTTTGAAGAAATTAGCTGATACAAATAATCTTTCCATAAGAAATTTCGTTGCACCATAGGTGTTTACTGGAGAAACTGCTTTGTCCGTACCTATCGCTAATACCAATTCTACATTATTATCCAGACATGAATCAATCAAATTTTCAGTACCCAAAACGTTTGTTTTTACGGCCTCAAATGGATTGTATTCTGCAACTGGCATCTGTTTTAATGCTGCTGCATGAATAACAATATTCACATCTTTTAGAGCGCGAGATAATCTATCCTTGTCACGTACATCCCCTATGAAAAATCTTAATCTACTATCAGTAATTTCTGATTGCATCTTTACTTGCTTCCATTCATCCCTACTGAAAATTCTAATAGTCTCAACATTTGTTTGAAGTAATCTTTTTGTTAATGCTGTGCCTAAAGAACCCGTACCACCAGTAATTAAGATTTTTTTACCCTCAAACATTACTAGGTCTTTTTTAGGCGTCCTACAATAAGTTTCCTTATTTATTATATGAAACAAAAAATAATATTTTTTATTTTCATAATAATACAAGAAATATTTAGTATTATTTTAATTACAAAAACTGTGGATAAAAACTCAAACTATGTTATTTTTTGTGATTCTACATCAAAATTAGAAGAAATTAATCAAATTATGACAAACATAATCCAATAATAATTGTATTTGATTGATTCTCATAATTTTTTACTGGAAAATAACATTGCTCATGAAATTCTTTTTTGATGATCTATGCAAAAAAACTTTGGTAAAAAATGAAGAGTATCTTTTAAATTTTTTAGAACATATTCAATAAATAATCTACTCTATATTTTTCAGAAACTACTTGAAATTTTTATTACTTGAAAAAAAATTGACTGATTATGATTTTTAGCGATCTTTCACATATTTTTGTAATATTTGAAATTATTTTATTGTGATGATTGTATTCTTATCTAAATTTAGGTTATTGGTTTCCAAATTATTGCAGACATAATATTTACATGTGATGTATTAAGTGATAATTCCTCTATTGAAATTATTTCGACATTTTTATTATTTTTTAATTCTTGTACTAAATTATTTTGAAAATCCATTGCGTTACAAAATTGTTTTACTATGAACGGTGCATTTTCAAAATCAACTTCAAAATTTATCACAAGTTTAGGATTTGATTTTATTAAATTTTGAATTACTGTTTTCATTGAATGTTTAACTTGTTCAAGACAAGCATGAGTAAAAATAATTTTATTTGAAAAGTTGGGTAATTCATTAGTCAAATCTAACACATTAAACTTAATGTTTGAGTTTGTTTTTTCATTATATTTTTTAGCAAGTGAAATTGCATTTTCAGATAAATCGTATCCATATAATTTTGTAAATTTATCATTCCATAACCTGAATAGATTTATTCCTAAACCACAACCTAATTCAATAACTTCATCATTTTTGTATTCTAATAAATATGATTTAATTTGAGTCCAATATTGATCAAAGTAATCTCCATATTTGCCTTTAAACCACTTGCCATCTTTTACCATCAAACCCATATCATCATTTTTTAAACCATACATACTATGATTTGATAATTCTAGTTTTTCGATAGTCATATTTTTCCAATTATAATCATTATATTCTAAATTAACTAATTCTTGATTTCTTTTCTTTTTTCTAAATAAATTTAAAAAAATTACATTTCCTGTATGTTTTATTTTTTCCACTAACATTATTTTCTTATCATTTTCCCACACAATAAAACATATTATTAGTTTTGTCGTTAATTCAAAAATGATGAATCATCATATACTGAATTTTTTAAAAATGAATATTTAACCATCTCAAATATTTCTGATCTAGAAAATGTTCTAATTGAATTCTTTTTTGATGATCTATGCAAAAAAACTTTGGTAAAAAATGAAGAGTATCTTTTAAATTTTTTAGAACATATTCAATAAATAATCTACTCTATATTTTTCAGAAACTATTTGAAATTTTTATTACTTGAAAAAAAATTGACTGATTATGATTTTTAGCGATCTTTCACATATTTTTGTTATAGTCGAAGTTGATTCAAATTGGAAATGTGGAACATATGGAGAAGATTTGAATTAAGTTAAAAATTTGATTAAAATTACTTCAAAATCTGTGACCGATGCCATTGCATTTCAAATATATGGCATGAAACCTATTGTTTTTAGCATTCCGATAAGTAAAATTGATGATACTATCACTACAATTCAATTAAAATAATTATATTTTTTGAATATTTCTAATTTAAATTATCATAGTTTTAAATTTGTCATAAAACTAGAAAATTATGATGAAAGATTTTGATGTATCTAAAAATATAATTTTATTTGATTCTTCTTGTAATCTCGAAAGTTTAAAAAAATTAACTAATAAACAATCTTGTATTATTATTTCATTTGATTATAATTCTCATAAACTCCTTTTAGAAAATAACATAAAACATGAAATTTCTGATAATTTTATCAATGAAAATGATCTATCTGAAATTCAAAATAGATCTTACTATTTTGCAAATTGGTGTAATGATGTTTCTATTTTAAATATAATTCAATATGAGGAAATTAATCTTGGAAATTTATTTTTTTATGAATTCTCTTTTTTTTTAGTTCCATTTTTAAAAAAATTTTTAGAAATAACTAAAATATATCAAAAATTTCCTATTGCAAATTATTTTACTACTAAAGATCTTTTACCATTCATATCCATTCACAGTAAAAATATTCATAAAATTAATTTTCAACAAACATCTATCCAACATGATTTGCCTAGTATCAATTATGGATTTAAAATATGTGGAAAAAATTTCACTATTTCATTATCAGATAAATATTATAAAAAAATAAAATATTTTTCTGAACTAATTCTTAAAAATAGCTTTCCTCAAAATATTAATAAAAATAAAAAAACTATATTGCTTTCTGAAATTAGTCCAACTAGATTTAAACATTTTTTCTCAAAAATCCCGCAAAGTCATCTAAATGTAGTCTTACATAATAGAAAATTCCCATCTGTTTGGAATCTTGCTTCATATTCTATATTAAAACAATCAAAATGTATTGTAACTTCAAATAATAATTTAATGGATAAAAATATACAAAAATTAATTAATAAAAATATTAAAATTTTTGATTCTAGAATTAATGAATTATGGAACAATGATTCATTTTTTCAAAATTTTTTTGTTTTTAACCAAATTTCTTTTTGGAGCAATTTGAAACCATTTTTTAAAAATATGTTTACTGAAAAATTATCTGAATATATCTATGAGATCGAATTAACAAAAAAATTATTTGCTAAGTACTCATTTTCTTCAGTCCTAATTACATCTGAAGTTAGTCCTAATTCACAGATTATTATCAATTTAGCAAAAAAATTTGGTGTTAAAATTGCATTAATTCAACATGGTATGTATGCAGATGCTTTTCCTGAATCATTTCAATATAATAAAACTGGTGTTCTACCAAATCTTTCTGATAAATTTCTTGTTTGGGGTGAAGTTTTAAAAAAATATTCTATTGATTGTGGAATTTCTAGTGATAAAATACAAATAATTGGTAACCCTGCATATGATGATTTTTTTAAACAGTCAAATGAAGGATTCTCTGATAATTCATATATATTATTGGCAACTACTTTCACTCAAAATGATATAGTTTATGATGTAACAGTGAATTCAAGATTAAAACGTAAAAAAATTATTGAAGATATTTGTCACACAGTCACTAAATTAAAAAGAAAATTGGTGATTAAACTACATCCTACTTTTGATGATGATAATATTGCTGATTTTATTCATAAAATTAATCCTAAAATAATCATAATTAAATCGGGAGATATTTTAGATTTAATTAAAAATTGTGAATTATTAATCACTCTTGATATATCTACAACTATTTTAGAGGCACAAATTTCGAATAAGCCTGTATTATCAATGTTTATTACAGATCGTAAATTTGGCATTTCAGAAGTCTTCAAATCTGCTTCTTGCATTTCTGTAACTAATGATTTTGAAAAAATTCTTACTAAATTAATTAGTAATGTTCAATTTAAAAATGAACTCATATCTAATGGGAAAAAATTCTCTCAAAGATATTTGTCTCATCAAGGTATCTCCTCAAAAAATTTAATTTCTTTTTTAGAAGATTTTTAATAAATATTGTATTAAATTCTCATTAACTAATATTTATTTAAAATAATCTAATTAGTAAGTTAACTTAAAATTTTTATAAATTCTTTAAAATTACATTAGAAAATTTTAATATGATCATTTTTCATCATCTTCTTTAATTGATTTTAAATACCCTTCATTTCTATTTATTTTTTCATTAATTTTAAAAATTTGAGGATTTAATTTTCCCATTTCTATTACATCTTGAAAAGAAAAAATGATTTTTGGTTTGAAATTAGAATAAATTTGACGAATTAATTCAAGATCTAATTGTTCATCTACAGTCCATCTGTAGTTTGACAATTCTTCCTTATTTCTATAATTATATAATTGGAATATTCCTGGATTTTTCCAAATATATGGTGTTACGTGCTCTTTTTCTGATTTTAATTTTGCCTCATTGAAAGTTTTTCTTAATGATTTAAATGAAAAAATTTCAATATCTAAACCATCTGGATATGTTGGAATTATTGTATTTGATACAAAATCATAACCATTTTCTAAATAAAATCCTAACATTTTATCGAGTAGATATGGATCCACTAATGGACAATCTCCAGTTATTCTGATTATTGGATCTGCATTAAATTTTAACGCTGCTTGATAAAATCTTGAAAGTACATCCTTTTCATCTCCTACAAATGATAAAATTTTACAATCATTTGCAATTTCAATTAATTTTTTATCTTCTTCACGATTTGAGGTTGCAAGAATTATTTGTTCAATTGTTTCACAACTTTTTAGTCTCTCTATAATGTACCAAATTAATGGGTTATCATTAATTAATGCAAGAACTTTATTGGGTAATCTAGTTGATTGAGTCCTAGCTTGAATAATCACCGTAGCTTTTTTGTTATTCACTAAATTGATTGATTTTTGAAGTTAATAATTTTATTTATTATATTTTCTCTCTTTTTCTATCTTAATCCATTCAAGAGGATTATTGACTGATTCAGGAACGTTGGCAAATTTCTCTAAAATTACCTTTTCTACTTTTTCAGGTAATATGGTATTAGCCAATTCTATATTTTGAGATAATTGTTGACTATTTTCCACTCCAATAATTATGCTTGAAATATATTTTTGTTTATTAACAAATGATAAAGCTAGATTGGGTATTGGAATTGAATAATCATTTGCAATTTTGTTTAATTCAATTAAATACTTTTTAGCTTTTTCTACTTTTGCTGGTAAATTATATGGATCTAGGAAAAAAAGACCTTGTAAAAAAACACTTCTTCCCAAAACACTTGTGTCTTTCTCCTTTAATCGGTTTAATCTTTTTTCATCAACAATTTTTGTGTTAAATAAATTAATTGGAATTTCAATAACATCAAATTTATTAATTTCAAGAAATTTTTCAACATCTTTTTTTGTATATACTGAACATCCAATTTTTTTAATATGTCCATATTCTTTTAATAATTCAAGAGCTTTTACTATCATTCCATCATAATTACTCATATTTTGAGGATTATGAATTAGACAAACTGGTATTTGTTCAAGATTTAAATCATTTAATGATTGAGTGATGTGTTTTTTTACTTTTGTATAAACATCATCAAAAGTAGGCTTTTCTAAAAATTCTATGGGTGGAATTTTTGATATTACTGTAGGATTTTTTATTTTCTGCTTTTTAAAAAAATTCCCTAAAGTTTTTTCAATTTTACCATATTGAGGTGATGTATCAAAAGAAATTATTCCCTTTTTTTTTGCAGTCATTAACACTTCATGTGTAGTTTTAACTGTTGATTCTGTTAAATTAGATATTCCATATTTCATGGATAATTGAACTGTTCCTAAGGTAATTTTAGAGAAGTTTAATTCATCCAGGTTAGTATACTCCATTAATTTTTATTGTAAGTTTGACTGTTTAAATTTTTTTAATTTTTTAATTTATTTTTAATATTTACAAAATTCAAGACTAGAAACTAATAATTGGTTTCATTGGTTTACCTTTCAATTGTTTTTTAACTGTATTGTTATCAATAGCTTTTTTAACAATTTTCATACTCTCTTCACAACCCAATAAAGTTTTTTTAATATCTTTTAATGTGTGTGAATAAGAAAATAAAACAGCACCTGGACCAAATAAAATTCCCCGCTTAATTGTTTCTTGATAAAATAAACTTTTAATTTCTGGTGAAAGATTATTTGAATTATCTCTACAATTAATTACGGATCTAATTGGTGTTCCTTCAATTTTGATATCTAATTCCAATTCTGATGATATTTTATTGAATGAATTTGAAAAATATTTACCAAATTTCCATAGATGTTTAATTACTGGTTTTGTATTTATTTCATCTAATGTTGCTGCAGCTGCAGCTAATGATAGAGTTTCTCCTCCATATGATGTTGAATAAAATATTTCATTAAATTTTTCCATAAATTTACTTTTACCTGTAATTGCTCCTAATGGCATTCCATTTGCAATTCCTTTACCCCATGCTGATATATCTGGTTCAATTTTCAGATAATCTTCTGCACCCCCTTTTGCATATCTAAAACCTGTTACCACTTCATCAAATATTAAAATTGAACCATATTTTCGGGTTAATTGTTTTACCTGTTTTAAAAAATTATTTTTTGGAAATTCTAATGTAATTGGTTCAATGTAAACAGCTGCTATTTCATCACCTTCTTTTTCAAAAATCTTTTTTAAGGATTCAATATCATTATAGATAAATTTTTTTGTCATTTTTGAAATAGATTTAGGAATTCCTTCATTTCTACTTGTAACTGATGTAAACCAATCATGCCATACTCCACCTGTTCCTGAATATGCAATTTTATCTCGTTTTGTAATTGCTCTTGCTGCTCTAACTGCAGCAGTTCCTGCATCTGATCCTGTTTTTGTAAATCTAACCATTTCTGCACTTGGAACCATTTTAGAAATTTGTTCTGAAACTTCAACTTCTAATCTATGTGGAATAGAAAAAGAAATTCCATTTTTAAGTTGGTTTTTAATTGCATTATCTACTGATGGATATCTATATCCTAAGATAACTGGTCCTAATGCCAGTACATAGTCAATGTATTCATTTCCATCAACATCAATAATATGTGAACCTAAACCTTTTTCAACATAACTTGGATACACACCTTCAACATAGCTATATGGAGCTTTACTGAATGTTTGAGATAAACCTGGAATTCTTTTTTTAGCATTTTTTAAAAATTTGTTAGATTTTTTCATTTTCATTAATTACTTACTTTTAAAATTCTTATATGAATATGACGATTTTTAGATGAATTATTTTTAAATAATTAATTATACTTGAAATATAGAACAAAATCTAACATGAAAATTTTATAATTTAAATAAACTTAGTTATTTTCATCAAAATATATTATTAGTATCTAATTATGATCGTTAAATATAATGAATTTTAATGATCCCAATAATATTTTTGTAATTGCTGAAGCAGGTTCTAATTGGAAATGTGGTGATTATCCTGATGATCTTAACCAAGCTAAAAATTTGATTAAAATTGCAGCAAAATCTGGTGCTAATGCTATTAAATTTCAAACATATAGACCTGAAACAACATATGTTTCAAATCCTGGTACTAGTGATTATTTATCAAAAATCGGAACAACTGAAAAAATTAACAATATTTTTGAAAAACATTCAATGCCATATGAAATGATTCCTGAATTAGTTAAAATATGTAAAAATGAAAATATTTTATTTATGTCTACACCATTTTCATTACAAGATGCAAAAGCTATAGACGAATTTGTTTTAGTTCATAAAATTGCATCTTTTGAAATTAATCATGTTAGGCTATTAGATTTTTTAGCAGAAAAAAATAAACCAATTATTATTTCAACTGGAGCAAGTAGTTATGAAGAAATTGATTTTTGTGTAGAACGGATAAAAAGTCATGGAAATAATAAAATTATTTTATTACAATGTACTTCAAAATACCCCTGTCCTATTGAATCTCTTAATTTATCGACAATCCCAAAAATGAAATCTCGTTATAATTTACCTGTAGGATTCTCTGATCATAGTACTGACCCACTAATTGCACCAATAATGTCTTTGGGATTAGGAGCAACTGTGATAGAAAAACATTTCACTCTGGATAGATCTCTTCCTGGACCTGATCATTCATTTGCATTAATACCTTCAGAATTAGAATCTATGATTAATTCAATAAGAAAATCACAATTAATTTTTGGAACCGGAATTAAAGATATTCTTGATGTTGAAAAAGAACTAAGATCATTTGCAACTAGGTCTATTCAAGCTATCACTGATATTTCAAAAGGTGAAGTTTTACGTGAAGGGATTAATTTTGAAATTCTGCGATCTGGTAATTGTAGTCGTGGTGAAGAACCTAGATTACTTGAAAAAATAAATGGAAAATCTTCATTAAAAGACATTAAAAAAGATGAAGGGATAACTGAATATGAGTAGCCTAAATTTTTGAAAATCTGTTAGTTAATTTAATGATTTTATCAATTTCCGTATTTTTTAAGTTTGGGTGAATTGGTAAACTTACTAATTTCTTTGTTATATTTTCAGTAATTTTTAATTTTACTTTTGAATTATAAAATTTCATTTTATGTATTGGTAAATAATGTATTCCTGTTTCAATATTATTTTCCTGCATTTTTTTCATAAACTCTTTTTGATTATTTACAGCAATCCAAAATATGTGATATGAACAATCTTTTCTCAATGGAATTTTTCTCTCCATTTTTAATTCTTCAGAATATCTTTTTGCAATATATTTTCGTTTTAAATTTGCAGATTCTAACTTTTTTAATTGTTCAATTCCTATAACTGCAGAAAATTCATTCATATAGTAATTCCACCCAATATTTGAAACATTATATTTTGATCCTACTCTATTTGAAATTCCTACCCAACGTTTTGATTCTAATATTTTTTTAGATTTTTTAATATTTTTGCCATTAATTGCTATTAACCCTCCTGATGGCATTGCTAAATTTTTTGCTGGATGAAAACTGAAACAAACAGCATCACCGTGACTACCAATTTTTTTGTTTTTATATACTGAACCTGATGCATGAGCTGCATCTTCAACAATTTTTAAATTAAATTTTTTCTTAATTTTGTTTAATTTATCCAAATCACACGGAATTCCTGCATAATGTACTGGCAATATCATTCTTGTTTTTTTTGTAATTGCTTTTTCAATTTTTTCTGGATCAATACACAAAGTTTTAGGTTCAACATCTACAAATATTGGAATTCCCCCATTGTAAATAATTGCATGAGCTGTTGATACAAAAGAAAGTGATGGTAAAATCACTTCTTTATTTTTTATATCAAAAAGTGATAGTGCTAAATGAAGTGCAGCAGTTCCACTATTGACTGCAATACAATCTTTTGAATTTATATATTTTTTAAATAATTGTTCAAATTTTAAAACATTACCTTTACCTGAACCATTAGCCCAAAAATGATTACGTAGAACTTTTGTAATTGCTTTTTCTTCATTAATATCTACAAATGGATCGAATAATTTTATTTTCTTTGACATTTTAAATTTGATCTCCTGTTTCTAATTCATAAGTTAGTTGTAATAATTTAAATCCATTCTTTTTAAAAAATTGTATTGATTTTTTATTTTCTGGATTAATATTTACTAAATATCTAGTTCGTGGATGTTTAGAAAATAATTTTTTTAAAATTATTTTTTCGATTTTCACACTTTGAAATTCTTTTTTTATATGAATGCCTATTTCATTAATATTAGTTAAATATATTGTTCCAATTTTATTTTTTTCTAAAAAAATTATGTACCAATATGAATAAGGTTTTGACTTGATAAATTTTTTATGTTGTAAAAATGAGGGCATTTTTTTATGTGATATATTTTCTTTTGGAATTCGTTCTGAAAGTAATTTATAAAGAAATTCAGCATCAGAAATTTTTACTTTTTTAAATTTAATATCTTTCATTTTGAATGTTGAATTATTTACATTCATAATATTATACATAGATTGAGAAATATAGACGTGATGGTAATTTTAATACATGAAGAATGTTGTGGGATTTTTATCAAGATCACATGGTTTTGATGTCTTAAATTCTATTATAGACTCCAAAGATTATAACTTAATTCATGTCTATACGCACAAACTTAATCCAAAATCTCAGGATCTGTTGAAATCTATAAGATCTGATTATCACCTGTTTGAAGAGGTATGTAAAAAACATAAAATCCCTCTGGAAACAATTGATTCTAAAAATCATAAATTCACAAATTTTCCAGAAAGTGATTTTATAATTGAAGTTTCTTGGAGGTATTTGATTCCTCAAAAAGTTGTGACAAAATGTCATATTGCTGCTTTTGGCATTCATAGAGGTAAACTTCCAGAATATGCTGGTGCTGAACCGATAAAACAAGCACTTACTAATCATGAAAATGAAATTATTTTATCTGCACATAATTTGAATGCCGGAATAGATGAGGGAGAAGTATTTGAAACAATTTCACATACTATTACTTATGATAATTCTATTTCTTTTGATGATAATATTCAAAAAATCCGTAATGAAATTACACCTAAATTTTCTAATTTAACATTAAAAACTCTTTTAAAATTTAATAAAAAATAAAATATTTTTGAATTAAAATTTAAAAAATTATACATTTTTTAGGACTTGATTATAATTCTATAATTAAAATTTTATTATTTAATATTTGCACTCATTTTAATTTTAGTTTTATTTCCAATTGCTTTTTCTAGATCCTTTATGTTTTTAATAAAATCCTTTAAATCCTTTAATGCAATTGCATGTGGTTCATCTGGATGTTTTTTGATTTTATTTCCTTTTACGTAGAATAAATAATCTGATGGTTGATATGCAATTGAAACAAATACACTAAAAATATTTTTTGCGTGATTTCCATATCCTATATTCATTTTAAATTTTTCTTTTAAAAGTTGAATTGCTTTTAAATTAACTTTTTCAATATCATTATCTAATTGTGTATGAACTAGTGTAAATTGCTTATTAGAATTAATTAATTTAACAAATTTTTTAATTTCAGTTAAATTTGACATCCCTGTTGATACATATGTTTTCTTTTTTGTAGTTTTAATTTTATTAATAATTTTTTTATCTAAAATATCTCTACTAAAAATTTTATAAAAATCAACATCTATTTCTTTGCAAAATTTAATTTTATTTGGATCTGCTAATGTTATTCCAAATTTCATTTTATGTTTTTTTATTTTTTTACTAGCTTCAACGTAAAATTTATCTGGTAATATTAATTTGGGATTTGAATCATAGAATGATTTTTCTCTAATGTGAAAAAGAATGCCATCTGCTTTTGATTTAATTATTTTATCAATGTATTCATTTGCATACTTGATATTTCCCATGTGATTTAGCCCAATTTCACATATAATCATGCAAATTATTTTACATGCATCAATAAAAACAATTATGATATTCTAGAAAAACTATTATCAAACTTAACTATAATAAACTAAATTATAATGAATTTAGAATTTAATAAATCAGTAATTGATATTCGTGGAATAATACTATTTTGCTCTTTTGGAAAATTAATCATTCATTTTGTTGAAACAAAAAAAGGTTTTTCTCGAGGTGGTCATTATCATCCATTCAAAAGTGATCATTTTTTATTGCGAGGAAAAATTCAATTTAAAGAAATTGATATGAATACAGATATAGAAGAAATTCGTATTATTGAAGCTCCATTTACCATATCTGTTGAGCCTAATGTTGCTCATCTTTTAACTGCATTAGAAGATTCATTATTTTTAGAATCTTTTAAAACAAAATATTCTGCTATTGAATATTTACCATATCGAAATATTGTAAAGAAAAGTATGAAACAATAGTGTAACTCATTTATCTCATATTGATAATTTTTTTTTAATATAATCTATTGATTTAACAGGTGTTGGGTCTATTTTTAATAAAATCGCTTTGTATATTGATGCATAGTCTAGAATGTACATAAGACAAATAGTTTTTGTTAGTATGTTTCCTGAAATAGAATTAATTTCTTTATAATCAATATTATTTTCAATAAAAAATTCTTTAATTATCTTAAATCGTTCTTTTGTTTTTATGTAATCATCGTAACCTTGTAAAAGTATTGGTTGTACCGTTGATGGTCTTTCCCATGATACTATTCCATTATGACAGGTTTCTATAATATCCTCTACAATTACATGAGTTTTTGCATTTTCTTGTAATGATGATTTGAATCTTGTTGCAGCTGATTGTAATCCATGAGGATAATATATAGTTGGAATCCCTGATATCCATTTTGCTAAATTAATTGCTGGATTTGTATCAGACAAATTATTAGAATCAATTTGTTCTTTAATTATTTTTAATTCATCTATTGATTCCATTATATCCTTTTTATCAATTGGTAGTATAGAATTTAGTATTTTTAAAATTGTATATGTGAAATTAATCAGAGATGCTCTGGGTGAATGAAAAAGCGAAATTTTTCTAAAAATTATTTGATTTTCTTTACAAAATTGTTCCATTTTACCTCCTGATGAAAATGCAATTACATTGCATTTTATTTTTTTAGTCGACTCAAGTACAGTTAAGGTTTCATCTGTATTTCCTGATACACTTGTTACAACAACTAGGGTATTTTGATCTACAGTATTGGGTAATAGATATCCTTTAACAAGTGATACATGAATATCCGTTTTTGATAATATTGAAGAAAATAAATCTCCAATTCCTCCAGAACCACCCATTCCTACAAAAACAATATGATCTATATTTTTAAAATTTACAGTTTTTTGTTCTGATTCAAATGACTTACGTGCAATTTCTGGCCATTTATCATAAACTTTATACATTTTCTGTGAATCATATTTTTCTAAATCAGTTATATTCAATATTATTAATTCGATATCTACAATAAAATATCTATCTACACATAATACATCAATTAGTTTTTAAAATCCTAAATTTTTTATTATTATATGCAAAATGTTACTGGATTGCGAACAGTAGAATGGAAAGATAACAAAGTGATAATGATTGAACAAACAAAACTTCCTAATGAATTAATTTTTGTAGAATATGATGATTTTAATCAAGTTGCAAATGCAATTAAGACTTTGATAGTTAGAGGTGCGCCTGCAATTGGAGTATCTGGTGCATTTGGATTGGGGTTGGCTGTTTTACAAAGTAAAGCAATAACAAAAGATGAATTATTATCAGACTTAGAAGAAGCAAGAAAAATTCTATTTGCAACCAGACCAACTGCAGTAAACTTGGGTTGGGGGTTAGAAAAAATAATGAACGTAGCAAAGACTGGAGAAACAGTAGAACAAATTAGAGAATTAGTAATTTCTACTGCTAAAAAAATGGCTGATGAAGATATTGAGATTAACAAAGCTATGGGAAAGAATGGCTCTACTCTTTTTAATGACAATGACACAATAATGACTCATTGTAATGCTGGTGCATTAGCTACTGTGGCATATGGAACCGCATTGGGTGTTATTCGTGCAACTAGAGAGAGTGGAAAAAATGTCAAAGTAATTGCAACTGAAACTAGACCAATTCAACAAGGTTCCAGATTAACAGCTTTTGAGTTAAAACATGATGGATTTGATGTTAGCTTAGTTCCAGACACTGCTGTAGGATATTCTATGGCAAATGGACTGGTAAACAAGGTTGTAGTTGGTGCAGATAGAATCGTAAAGACTGGTCATGTCTTTAACAAAATTGGAACATATCAAGTTGCAACAATGGCAAAACAGCATGGAATTCCATTTTATGTTGCAGCACCGTTATCTACAATTGATTTGGAGACAAAATCTGATGATGTTATTATTGAGATGAGAAAAGGAAGTGAGGTTACTGGTATTGGTGATAAAAAGACTGCACCTGATGATATTAATGTCATTAATCCTGCATTTGATATGACTCCACCTGAATTAATTACAGGAATTATTACTGAAAAAGGTGTGGCTACAGCTCCATACGAGAAATCCATTCCAAAATTATTCCAAGCTAATTAATACAAAGTTTTTATTGTTTTTCAAACTGCTGTATAAAATATGGGTGCTGTTTCTCCACAAGCAATTGAAGAATCTTTGAAACAATGTATGGATCCTGAAGTTCCTCTAAACATTGTAGAAATGGGATTAATTTATGGAATTGATGTTAAAGAAAATAATGATGTTGATATCAAAATGACAATGACTACACAAGGATGCCCTTTACATGAGACTTTGGTTGCAGATGCAACAAGATTTGCAAAAAAAGTACCTGGAGTAAATAATGTAAATATTGAAATCGTATGGGAGCCTGCATGGTCAATGGATAAAATGACTGAAGAAGGAAAACTCAAAATTAAAGAAATGGGTGCTGCTGGATTAAATACTCCTGCCCCAATTAATTATGAAACAGCATTACCTCAAGGAGTTGGTAAATTGGTACAACAAGAAGATGGTTCTATGGTGTTAGCTAATGAACATGATCAAGGATTTATGGTAAATCAAGCAATTGTTGACTTTTGGAAGTCTTGTAATGGTCAACGTAAAGTTACAGATTTGGTAGAAGTATTTGCACAACAAACAGGATTACAACGAAATCAAGTTGAAAAAGAAGTTATGCAGTTGTTACAGCAATTACGTGATGGTGGATTAATTGCAATTGCAGGTCACCCCGACACACCAAATGTTGAATTTAAAAAATAATTTTTAAAAAATACAATTAGAATTTGCACCATCAAAGTTAATTGTGACGCCTGTAAGATATTTCACATTATTTTCAATTATACCTTTAACAAAATTCCCAATCTCTTCAGGTTCACCTAATCTTTTCATTGGTAATGTACTTTCAAATTCTTTTACATTTTCAATTAATTCCTGTACTCTATCTGTATTGATTGGACCTGGTGCAATATTGATACAACTAATATTTTTTTGAGCATATTCTTTACTCAATATTTTAAAAACTTCACTAAAAGCAGCACGATATGCACATGAAATTATTAAATTTGAACTTGGTTCTTTTATTACTCCTGAACTAATTAAGAAAATATATCCTCCATCATTTATTTTGATATTTTGTAAAATGGTACAAAATCCTAAAAATAATTGATCATGATATAATTTCCAATCTTTTTCAGATATAGTTAAAAATTGTTTTGCAGGTGGACCACCTGTATTTAAAATAAGGATATCTGTTTGAGAGTTTTTTTCTAGAAATTTTTTAACACTATTCAAATCTGATGTATCAATATCTTTTTTGGATGCTGCAAAAACATCAATTTCTATTGATTTCAATGAATTTGCAATTGCTTTACCAATTCCACGTGAGCCTCCTAAAACTATTGCTTTGGTCATATTGTTATGAAAAATTAGTTATAATTAAACTCCTTTATATCTTAAATTAAAATTATATTTTTTAAATTATAAAAATAATAAATTTTGTAATTTATTAAAATTACATTTGTCCATGTTGCCATGCCTGATTGAATTTTTTGATGGCTTCTTGATACGCTGTAATTGATTCATCACCTGATGACGTAAGAAATTTTTCCCACTGATCATTGAATTTTTTTATTGATTCAATATTGGTTTCTTTAAAAATACTTTCAATCATTTTTGTTTGCTGTTTAATGTATTCTGGACCAATTTCTTCCCAAGTCTCTTCCCAACTTGAGCTAACTTTTTTTAATAATTCAGCATCTGATCCTATTGCTTTTTGACATGCATCATGATATGTCATTAGCGTTTCATTTGTGGCTTTTTGCCATTGTGATAAAGATTCTTTCCAACCACTTAGTGCAGAATTATATTCTTTCCATGCTTTATCAAATTCTGGTTTTTTTGTAGATGTTTTACTTATTTTTTTTGGCTTAGAATTGCCTTTTTTTACTGTTTTTGATTTGGGACTTGCTTTTTTTACTACTTTCTTTTTAATATTAGATTTTTTTTTAACAGCCATGTTTTAGGTTTAATTTAATAGAAGTTAAATCTTTTAATTCTTTTGAAATTAAAAATCTCTTAATTTATGTCAAAATTTTGATGCTTTAAAAAATATTGGAATATGTGTTTCATCTTTATTTTTAAATAAATTATAATGATTTTTACATAAATTCCTGGTTTCTTTAAAACTGATTTTTACAGTTTGATTAGCTTTTTCTTTACATTCTGAAATACTACACTGCAATATGACCCATAATTGATATTTCCTAATAAAACTTTGAAATTATACAATTACCTATCTAACTTTTTATCATTGTAGTATATTGCAAAAATTATGAATGATGATGAAAAAGGAAAAGAATTTTTAAAATTAATTGATGATCAAAATACTGTTCAATGGAATATTGTTGCAAAACTGTCATCTTTAATCAAGGAAGAATGGAATTCCGTTGAATTAAAAAATGAACTTGAAATTTTAGTTAAAGATCATTATAAAATTACTAAAGATCTTAATAGTTTAGATACTGATAACAGTATTTTATAATGCAGAGTCTACCATTAATGCAATAAATAATACTGCCAAATATGGACTAGAAAATTTAAACAATGTCCATGCAGCTGTTTCCATGGGTTTTACTGTAACCCAAACTGATAATCCTAACATTAATGCCCCTGATGCAATTGCAGTCCATAAATATACATCACCTACCATATCTTCACCAGTTTCAGTTGTTATGAAAAATGGTGCAATTGAAAATAATACCATTACAACAGTAGATAATGCAATAGCTCTTGCTGATGTTTTTTCAGACTGTACTGCAGTTAACATTGGAACATTTACTTTGTTATAATCTTCTTTGAAATGTAACGTTAAAGCCCAAATGTGCATTGGAATCCAAATAAACACAAGTCCTGCCATTGCAATACCCATTGTCCACAAATCTGACATACTTACAGCTACCCACCCAATCATAGGTGGTGAACCTCCACACAATCCTCCTAAAATAATATTGGTTCTTGAATTTCGTTTTAGTATATATGAATAAACAATGATATTGTTTACTAGTCCAAATGCAATGAATATTGTTGCCCATGCACCTTGTTCTGGTGTTGTAGTAAATGAAATTGCAAAAGCTAACACTAGTGATATTACAGCTAACACTAATCCAAAGTTTCTTGCTTTAACTGCAGGATAAATTCTCTTTGAAGGAAGAGGTCTATCTTTTGTTCTTTCCATGATTGCATCAATGTCTTTGTCGTGATAGTTTGTCAAAGTATTAGCTGCTGCAGAACCTGCTGCTACTGAAAATAACATTAAAGCCCAAGTTTCTATGGATATTGGAATGTTGTAAATATTAGATGCTGTTAATGCTGCTCCAAATGCAGTAAATACAAGTAAATACCAAATTTTTGGTTTTGTTAATTCATAATAAACTGCAACTCTGGAACTAGTCTTTTGTTCTTGCAATATCAGTCACCGCCATTTGATGGCATATATGGCATTGCTTTTCTTCGTGTTTTCATTTCAATAAATGACTCTGATGATTGAATCCCTTCAATCCTTCCTATTTTTTCTGAAACCATTTTATGCATTTGATCCAATGATTTT
>Ga0233427_10000384_pt1 | contig 57291 bp, 51 predicted proteins | sample SI_118_April2016_5_FD_179885 | JGI IMG/M metagenome (GOLD analysis project Ga0233427, IMG submission 179885) | Seawater microbial communities from Saanich Inlet, British Columbia, Canada - SI_118_April2016_100_MG | ecosystem: Environmental > Aquatic > Marine > Inlet | place: Canada: British...
TCAGACAGTCGTGTGCGAAACACCCATGGTCTCAAGCGTTTTACGGATGTCGTCATCCGTCAGCTGCCAATCATTATCAAGGCATAAAACTACACGAGTCATAAACGGTTTCGACCACTGCAGTGCTGGATCTTCACCAACGGCATCTGCAATCAGCGCCAGAGATAACTGCCGCGGTGCATCACCCTCATAAGACCATTCAAATCCCAGTCGGGTAAACACTGCAAGATCATAACGCGGATCAAGCGGCGTCCCATTCACAGTCACCCAGATACCGTCGATAGTTCGACTCCCCTCGTAGTGTTTCATTAAAGAAAGTTCAGCGTCGCGGGCCGGGCTCACGGAAAAGCCACATCGCAATTACCATAAACACCGATAACCCAATCCCAACCCAGCCCAGTATCGTTTCCCCGTAGTGGCGTTCCAACAGATAAAACATCCCGCCCACAACAAGCGTAATAACCGATACGATGATTTTGATATGGGTCGGCACAGGCTTTTAGATCAGCCAGTGATGGGGTCTGCGGCAGCCCGATCCGGACGCTGGGCACGACCACGTAGATCATTTTTGAGGTAGCGTTCGCTATAGCCGTTAAAAAGATGTCCTAGTAAGCCTCGATCGAGGTCTGAAGTCCCTAAAATCCAGTCCGCAATCGGAAAGGTCAGGTTCATGTTCTTCTCCATCATCAGACGGGAATGATGGTGCGCGGTATGGTGCCGTCGGAGTGTATTCACCAAAGGCGTGTTTCGAACGAACCAGTTTTCGTCTATATGACAACAAAAATGCATGAACTCGTACACAAGGTAGATACCCGTGGTCGTACACATAAACAGCCAAGCAATGTTGGGCGTCAGTAAGAAATACCAGAGCGCCGCTCCGGGTATCGAGATCAGGATAAATACAACCAGCGCATAAGGAGGAAAGAAGGTGACCCGCCAATCCCTCTGGTCACGAAAACGCATTTCCGCATCCGTGAAGAACTGATGATGCTGCAAGGTGTGACGATTATAGATAGCCCGTAAGGCTTTGGATTTTTGCGGCCTGTGCATGATCTTGAGGTGCAGATACCACTCAAAGATATTGCAGGAAAGAACAAAAACCGGCACCGACAGCCACTCCCACCAACGCACATTTTCCAAATGCTGGACATACAGCCACAGTGCCGTGAGGCCAATGGCATAGATAAGAAATACATGCACCCGGCCGTTGTACCAGTTATCTATTCGGGATCGATATTCCCGCCGATATTCCCGCTGTCTTTCGCTCAACATAGGCATGAATTATGCATGTCTTTCATACGACTGAGCACTTGCAGCAAACGGGTATATTCCCATTACCGAACATTATCAAACTATCGAGACGCCGCCTGATGCCCCGCTTTCGCCTATCCCCCGCGATACATCCGTATCGGGCAGAATCTCCCCGACCAAGCCTCAAGACATTCAACTAACTGGAAGGTTTATGATGATTACCGCAACCCGAATTATGGAGGAACCGATCATTCATCCTGGTATGGATGACCGTATCGGCACCAATATCAACGGGCCCAGTGTCATCCGCGTCCCGGACTGGGTGGAAGAGTCGCTCGGACGCTACTACCTTTATTTCGCGCATCACAAGGGCACTTTCATCCGTCTGGCTTACGCCGATGATCTTAAGGGGCCGTGGCAGATCTATAGTCCGGGGGTGCTGGATGTCTCCGAATCACTCTTTGCCCCAACCGATCCACCGGAACCCCCGCCTGATCAGCGTCCTAGTTGGGCAGATATACTGCCCGGAGGCTATCTCTACGCCCACGTTGCCTCGCCGGATGTGCATATCGATGAGTCCGGGAAAAGAATTCGCATGTACTACCATGGCCTTTTGGATGATGGTGATCAAAAAACTCGGGTAGCCTATTCACAAGATGGTCTGAGTTTCGTGCCGCAGACGCCGTTGCTCGGTCCGCCCTATTTCCGGGTCATCAGATATAAAGAATGGCTGTATGCAACGACCTGGCAGGGGCGCTTTCTTCGCGCCCGTGACTGGGACGGTCCCTTCGAGGTTCAGCACGACCCGGGGGCCGCCATGCGGCTTTTCGGACCGGACAGCCCCCTTGAGCCACGCCACCCTGCATTGTGGCTTAAAGGCGACACTCTGCACCTTTTCTTCTCATGCGTAGGGGACTGTCCCGAACAGATCTATCACTGCCAATGCGAACTTGGCGACGACTGGGACCGTTGGGTTTTCACGGAACCTAAGGTTCTTTTGAGCCCTGAAAAAGTCTGGGAGGGCTCGGATCTGCCGCGCAAGCCTTCAGTCGTGGGCACCGCAACGTCGCGGCTGTGCGAATTGCGGGACCCCGGGATTTTTGCCCAAGAAGGCAAGGTCTATATTCTCTACAGTGGCGCGGGCGAAGCCGCAATCGGTATCGCCCGGCTTGAAGGCATATGATCAGGCCGCGTCGTCGACCGTGATCTGTTTAAGGGTTTTTGCAAATAGATTTACCGTCCGCTCGATGTCTTTCAGTTTATCCAAACCGAAAAGGCCGATCCGGAAGGTCCTGAAGTCCTCTGCCTCGTCACACTGTAAGGGGACGCCCGCTGCAATCTGCATACCAAGCTGGGCAAACTTCTTCCCCGTCTGTATTTCCGGATCATCCGTATAACTCACCACAACACTCGGCGCCTTAAAGCCGGGTGCGGCAAGACTTTTGATTCCCTGATGCTCCAGTAGATCACGAATACGCCCGCCCAAATCTTCTTGGGCGGCGCGGACGTTGGCAAATCCCATCTCGCGGGTCTCGCGCATGACCTCGGCAAAAGCGCGTAATCCATCGGTAGGCATAGTCGCATGATAGGCATGGCCACCGCTTTCATAAGCGGACATGATCTCCCGCCATTTCTTGAGGTCACAGGAAAAACTGGTGCTCGTGGTTTCCTGCAGTATCGCCTCGGCACGAGCGCTCAGCATAACGAGTCCCGCGCAGGGTGAGCCACTCCAACCTTTTTGCGGTGCGCTGATAAGTACATCCACGCCCGTTTCGGCCATATCCACCCAGAGGGTTCCCGAGGCAATACAGTCGAGCACCATCAGACCGCCATGCTGATGTACCGCATCCGCGAGCGAACGGATGTAGTCATCGGGCAAGATCATTCCAGCCGAGGTTTCAACATGCGGGGCAAACACGACATCGGGCTTTTCCGTCTTAATCGCAGCGACCACTTCGTCGATCGGCGCCGGCGCATAGGCCGGGTGCTTTCCGGTCTCAACAGGTCGCGCTTTATAGACTGAGTGGCTGGCTGGAATACTCCCCATCTCGAAAATCTGTGTCCAGCGGAAACTGAACCAGCCGTTGCGCACCACGAGGCACTTCTTCCCGGTGGCAAACTGTCGTGCAACAGCTTCCATCCCGAAAGTGCCGCTGCCGGGCACCACGATTGCAGTCTCAGCGCTATACGCCTCTTTCAGCATGGCTGAGATGTCATTCATGACACCCTGAAATGACTGGGACATATGGTTGAGTGCTCGATCGGTATACACCACTGAGTACTCGAGCAATCCCTCAGGATCCACATCCTTTCTTAACGCTGGCATAACGGCTCCCTTCTCTTATTCACCCTGGCTATATTCCCGATCGCTGGGACCGCCACGAATTTTGCGGGCGCGGATGATCTCATGGTTCCGCAAAATGGGACAAATACTTCTTTGATCGGGCCACTGACCGCACTCGCCCACTCTTCGTCCGATAAATGAGGCCCCGAAACTTAAGAACGGATTTTCCCCGCATCGGACCTGTGCACGCCAATCAATCACACCAATATTGGAATCGAAAAATTCAATGATCCAGACGACCTAGACAGGGGATTTCGACTTTTAATTACGTTGACGTAAGATAATTGACGTTAACGTAAACATTGTCTACAGTATCTTCTTACATAAAGTCGCCGGACACTTTGAATATCGGTAATCCGGATAAATAGCGATTAAAGGAGGGACATTATGAATACCAGCACACAACCGTGGCTGAGCCACTATCCTGAAGGCATTGACTGGAATGCAGCAGTCGAGCGCCGGCCTCTTTTTGAGACCCTAGAACATACGGCCAGCCGATGTGCCGACAAGACTGCTATCGATTTCCTTGACTACTGCCTTACCTACGGAGAATTGCTCACGCAGGTAAACCAGGCTGCAAAGGGCCTGCAGGCAATGGGTGTCACCAAAGGCAGTCGAGTGGGCTTGTGCCTGCCCAACACGCCCTATTCCGTCATCTGCTATTACGGCGCGCTGCGCGCCGGTGCGGCCGTCGTCAATTACAACCCGCTTTACGTTGAGCGCGAACTCGCCTTTCAGATTGATGACAGCGACACCGAGATCATGATTACGATGGATCTTGAGGTGCTGTACCCCAAGGTCGCTGCAATGCTTTCTCAGACAGAAAGTCTAAAGAAAGTCATTGTCTGCCCGATGGCGGCTATCCTGCCCAAGATCAAGAGCGTGCTGTTTCGTCTGCTCAAGAAAAAAGACCTTGCCAAGATCGACTCCGGCCCTGCCATTGTTCACTTTACTGATCTAATGAATAACGCTGGCGATCCAGACCCGGTGACAGTCGACCTCGATAACGACGTCGCGGTGCTGCAATACACCGGCGGGACCACTGGTAGGCCTAAAGGGGCCATGCTGACCCAGGGCAATCTTTCTGCGAACGTATCGCAGATGCTGCTCTGGTACGTAGACCTCAACCCGGGGGAAGAAAAAGTGCTGGGAATCCTGCCGTTCTTCCATGTCTTTGCCATGACAGCCGTCATGAACTTTGCCGTCGCATCCGGGGCGCAGATGATCCTGTTGCCCCGCTATGAACTGGGACAAACTCTCTCGACGATCAGTAAGAAGAAGCCTACGATCTTCCCTGCGGTACCGACGATCTATGCGGCAATTAATCAGAGCCCGGATCTTTCGAAGCACGACCTTTCGACAGTTCGCTACTGCATCTCGGGCGGAGCGCCCTTACCGCTGGAGGTCAAAGAAACTTTCGAACGACTGACCGGTTGCCGTCTGGTCGAGGGCTATGGCTTGAGTGAGACCGCACCCGTCGCGACCTGTAACGCTATGAATGACACAAACAAACCCGGGTCAATCGGCCAGGTGATGCCGGGCACAGAGATTTCCATTCACGATATTGAGGCGCCACATGATCCGATGCCCCTGGGTGAGCGGGGCGAGGTCCGGATTAAGGGTCCACAAGTCATGAAGGGTTACCTCAACCGTCCTGAAGAAACGGCCGACAGTCTGCGCGACGGATGGTTCCGTACGGGCGATGTCGGGTACATGGACGAAGACGGACACTTTTTCCTGGTCGATCGAATGAAGGACCTGATTCTGTGTAGTGGATACAACGTTTATCCGCGTATGGTCGAAGAGGCAATCTACCTGCACCCATCTGTCGCCGAGGTAACCGTGATTGGAATAGATGATGACTATCGAGGACAAAGTCCCAAGGCCTTCGTGAAACTCAAAGAGGGTGAACAAGTTACCGAAGCCGAGATGAAGTCATTCCTTGAGGACAAACTTTCGAAGATCGAGATGCCTTCCGAGATCGAGTTTCGTCTGGAACTGCCCAAGACCATCATTGGCAAACTCTCCAAGAAGGAACTCGTTGCAGAAGAAGTTGAGAAACACCAGGGATCCGCCAACTCATGACCTCCATGATGAATGACATGCTCACGATTACTGAACTCGCCCGGGAAAGCGGTGTTACCGCCCGGGCGATCCGTTTTTATGAGAGCAAGGGTCTGCTGACACCGCGCCGGGCGGGCACTACACGGATTTACACCTACCGGGAGCGTGGCCGTTTGCAACTTATCCTGCGTGGCAAACGCCTCGGTTTCAGCCTTACCGACATTGGCGAGTACCTCGACCTTTACGATGCAGACCCCACCCAGCATGACCAGATTTTGCTGCTGCTGGATAAGGTCAACACCCGCATCGAGGAGTTGGAGTCGCAAAAAGCTGATCTTAATGACACCCTTAAGGAATTGGCCGGTGTGCGGGAACAGGCACTGACCACCATACAGGACGTTTCAGTTCAGGCGGCTCGAGCCTGAGCCGTGAAATGGCTTCCTGCTATGACATGAATTGATGACATAAGAAATTTTTTCAAAGGAGATTTGCAATGAAAGACATCGTGATCGCCGGATACGCCCGGTCACCTTTTCACTTCGCGACCAAAGGTGCCCTGACTAAGGTCCGCCCGGATGATCTCGCCGCCCATGTCGTCAAGGGTCTGGTCGAGCGTACCGGCGTTAACCCGGATGACGTCGAAGATCTGATCCTCGGCTGTGCTTTTCCCGAGGGTGAGCAGGGGTTCAACATGGCGAGACTGGTCGGCCTGATGGCAGGATTGCCAATTTCGGTTGCCGGAACCACCGTTAACCGATTCTGTGGTTCGTCCATGCAGGCGATTCATATGGCCGCAGGCGCTATCCAGATGGATGCAGGCGATGTTTTCATCTGCGCTGGTGTTGAGTCCATGAGTCGTGTGCCGATGTCCGGTTTCAATCCGATGCCAAACCCCGCATTGATCGAGCACATGCCGGCCGCCTATATGTCTATGGGCGAGACCGCTGAAAACGTCGGCCGTGAGTACGAAATCAGCCGGGAAGACCAGGAAGTCTTCGCGGTCGCCAGTCAACGCAAAGCTGGTGAAGCACAGGCAAACGGACGTCTGTCTGACGAGATCATACCCATTGAAGTAAATGGAAACACCATAGACGCAGACGGCTGTCTTCGTCCCACCACTGATCTTGAGGGACTGGCCGGGCTAAAGCTTGCGTTTGACGAGAACGGTACGGTCACCGCAGGCACCGCCTCACCGCTGACTGACGGGGCTGCTGCAACACTGGTCTGCTCTTTGGAATATGCCAACGCAAATGGCCTCAAACCGATGGCCCGCATCGCGAGTATCGCGGTATCCGGGTGCAAGCCTGAAACGATGGGTTTAGGCCCAATTTTTTCATCGCGTAAAGCGCTCAGCCGGGCGGGGATCGGTGCCCAGGATCTCGATGTGATCGAAATCAACGAAGCCTTCGCCACCCAATCGATTGCCTCGATCCGGGATCTGGAACTCGACACCGCAAAAGTGAACATAGATGGCGGCGCGATAGCGATTGGTCACCCGCTGGGGGCAACCGGCGCGCGCATCACTGGCAAGGCGGCACAGGTACTGCAAAGGGAAGAAGGCCGCTACGCCCTCTCGACCCAGTGTATTGGCGGAGGCCAGGGAATCGCCACCGTCCTCGAGGCCGCTTAAATGCCCTCAATACAGAAAGTCGCTGTCATCGGCTCGGGGGTGATGGGCTCGGGCATTGCCGCACAAATCGCCAATGCGGGGCTTGAGGTCATTTTGCTCGATATTGTGGCGGAAGGATCCGACCGTGATGCTGTCGCCAGGGGTGCGATTCAACGCATGCGCAAAACCAATCCCGCTCCCCTGATGCACCCACGCAATGCCGGAAGAATACGGCCGGGGAATCTGGATGATCATCTGGATTGGCTGGCTGACTGCGATCTTGTGATTGAAGCCGTACTGGAAAACCTTGAGATCAAGAAGGATCTTTATCAGAAAGTGGATGCGCATCGCCGATCGGACTGCATCGTCACTTCCAATACCTCGACAATTCCGCTTGATCATCTGGTTGCCGATATGCCAGAGGATTTTCGCGAACATTTCGCGGTAACCCACTTTTTCAATCCACCAAGATACATGCGCCTGCTGGAGCTCGTGGCGGGTTCGGTTACCCGGGCCGGGGTCATTACGGCGCTGCGTGATTTTGGTGACCGGCTGCTCGGCAAATCGGTTGTCGACTGCAAGGATACCCCCGGCTTTATTGCCAACCGGATCGGCATTCTTTGGATGGGAGTAGCGGTGCGCTTCGCGTTTGAAGACGGTATCACCGTGGAGGAAGCCGATGCGATCATCGGCAAGCCGATGGGTATTCCCAAAACCGGAATTTTCGGCCTGCTTGATCTCGTCGGAATCGATCTGCAGCCCCACGTCGAACGCTCGATGCTCTCACTGCTGCCCAAGGGCGATATGTACCGCGATATCCACCGTCGCAGCGAATTCATCGAAAAAATGATCGCCGATGGCTACACCGGCAGAAAAGGCAAGGGGGGCTTCTATCGGCTGAATCGCAGCGGCGGAGGAAAAATCAAGGAGGCGCTGGATTTAAGCTCGGGCGAATATCATCGCGCAAAAACACCAACTCTGGAGAGCGTAGAGGCCGCACGCGGCGGATTGCGTGCGCTGGTTGAGCATCCGGACCACGGGGGTCAGTATGCATGGCGGGTGCTATCGCACACATTGAGTTATGCAGCGGCGCTGGTGCCCGAGATTGCTGACGATATCCATGCAGTCGACGAGGCCATGAAAAACGGCTACGCCTGGAAGTGGGGGCCGTTTGAACTCATCGACAAACTTGGGCCGCGCTGGTTTGCCGAGCGGCTTGCGGGTGAAGGCATGGTAGTACCACCGCTGCTTGAAAAGGTGGGTGACAGCAGCTTTTACCGTACGGAAAACGGACGGCTTCAATACTTTGGTACCGACGGTGCCTACCACAATGTTGAACGCGCCGACGGGGTATTGCTGCTCTCCGATATCAAGCGCTCATCTGACCGGATTGCCGGCAACGCATCGGCCAGCCTCTGGGACATCGGTGACAAAGTGCTCTGTCTTGAGTTTCACTCAAAAATGAATGCCGTTGACGAAGGCATCATGACGATGACAGCCAATGCCATGAAGATGATCCCTGCGCAAGGGTACGAAGCGTTGGTCATCCATAACGAAGGAACCAACTTCTCCGTTGGCGCCAATGTCGGTCTTGCGCTTTTCGCGGCGAACATCGCGGCCTGGCCCAAAATCACAGAGTCAGTCAAGCAGGGGCAAGACATCTACAAAAAACTCAAGTTTGCGCCGTTTCCCGTCATCGGCGCACCCTCGGGGATGGCGCTTGGCGGCGGTTGTGAGATTCTGCTGCACTGCGATGTGATTGAGGCCCATGCCGAAACCTATATGGGCCTGGTTGAAGTCGGCGTTGGCCTCGTACCGGCCTGGGGAGGCTGCAAGGAGATGCTGCTCCGATGGAGCGACAATCCGAAGCACGCCAAGGGTCCTATGCCCGCCGTCAGCAAAGTGTTCGAAACCGTCGCGACCGCAACGGTAGCGAAATCTGCCGAAGAAGCCCGCAGCCTTCTCTATCTGCGCCCCAACGACGGCATCGTGATGAACCGCGATCGCCTGCTGGCGCGTGCCAAAGAGCGTGCCCTTTCCATGGTCAAGGACTATATGCCTCCTGAACCCCGTGAACTCCAACTGCCCGGCCCCTCGGGAGAGACGGCCATGACGCTGGTGCTCAACGATTTCAGGCGGGCTGGCAAGGCAACGGACCACGACGTTACGGTTGGAAAGAAACTTGCACATGTCCTTGCCGGCGGCAAGGTAGACCCAACAGAAACCCTGACCGAGGACAAACTGCTAAACCTCGAACGCGCTGCCATTGTCAGCCTGCTTCGGACCTCACCGACCCTCGACCGCATCGAGCATATGCTGGAGACCGGTAAGCCGCTGCGTAACTGACCCTTAAAGAGAGAACATCATGCCTAGTTATTCCGCGCCCTTGCGCGATATGCAGTTCGTTTATAACGAACTTTTTGATCCTGCCGAAATTTGTGCATTGCCCGGCTGTGAGGATGCCACTGCCGATCTCGTTGAATCAGTGCTCGAAGAAGCAGCGCGTCTTGCGGAGAATGAACTCTTTCCCTTAAACGCAACGGGTGACAGTCACGGCTGCCAGTATGAAGATGGGCAGGTCACGACACCACCTGGATTTGCCAAGGCCTATCAGGAATATGCCGAAGGAGGCTGGATTGGACTGCCCTGTGATCCCCAATACGGCGGTCAGGGCATGCCTGGTGCACTGAATGTATTGATGGAAGAGATGGCCTGTTCGGCAAACGTCTCTTTCGCGACCTACGTTGGTCTTACGCGGGGCGCCTACCGGGCCATCAACACCTTTGCCAGCGACGAGATCAAGGAGCGCTACCTGCCGAAAATGGTTAGCGGCCTCTGGTCGGGAACCATGTGCCTGACAGAGCCTCAATGCGGCACCGACCTTGGGCTGATCCGCACCAAGGCAGTCCCAGCAGATGACGGCTCTTATCAGTTGACCGGTACCAAAATCTTTATCACTGCGGGCGAACACGACCTAACGGAAAACATCATCCACCTGGTGCTTGCGCGACTGCCAGACGCCCCGGACGGGATCAAGGGGATCAGCCTTTTTCTGGCACCTAAGTTTCTACCAAACGCCGAGGGCGAAGCCGGCGATCGCAACACGATGCGCTGCGCGCGCATTGAAAACAAGATGGGGATAAAGGCCTCGGCGACCTGCGAGATGAGCCTTGAGAATACACAGGGATGGCTGATTGGCGAGCCCCATAAGGGTATGCGGGCAATGTTCACCATGATGAACGATGCAAGACTGGGTGTTGGTATCCAGGGATTAGGCATTGGAGAGAGTGCCTACCAGGCTGCTGTCGAATACGCCAAAGACCGTCAGCAGGGCCGCTCTCTGACCGGCACCCAGTATCCCGACTTGCCGGCGGACCCGCTGCTGGTCCACCCAGATATCCGGCGGATGCTGCTCACGATGCGCGCTTTTACCGAGGGGGGTCGGGCACTTTCGGTCTGGATTGGCCGCAATATTGATGTCCGTGACCGATGCGAGGATCCTGAACAGCGCAAGGAGGCGGATGATCTCGTTCAACTGCTGACGCCGCTTGTGAAATCCTACCTTTCCGAAATCGGTCACGACACCGCACAGATGGCCGTTCAGGTGTACGGCGGTCACGGTTACATAAAGGATAACGGGGTTGAGCAATACGCCCGTGATGCGCGCATTGCAATGATCTATGAGGGGGCAAACGGGATTCAGGCACTCGACCTTGTCGGGCGAAAACTGCCCGCACATATGGGCCGCTACCTGCGGCGGTTTTTCCACCCGGTCCAAGGCTGGATAGATGCCAACACGGCCGATGCTGCACTGCAGCCGTTCATCCTGCCGCTGGCGAAAGCCTTTGGCCGCCTCCAGATTGCCACAGGCCAGATTGCGCAGGCCGGTCTCAAGAATCCGAATGAAGCTGGGGCCGCCTCCAGCGAATACCTAAAACTCTTTGCCCTGGTGGCCCTTGCTTATCTCTGGGCACAGATGGCAAAAGTGGCGCTCGATAAACAGGGTTCTGATGACAGCGGCTTTTATCGGGCCAAGATCGCGACCGCACAGTTCTTCATGGAGCGTATCTTGCCCCAAACCGGGTCGCTCTTTTCCGCCATTATGGTCGGCAGCAAGACAATCATGGAATTTCCGGACGACGCCTTCTAACGACCTGTTCGACACGCTGAAAAGAAGCCATCGTCGTGTATCCCTTCGTTCGAGCCGGGCGAGTCTTCACCAGAGCCCTGACCACTCGGCTTGACCCCGCATTGAGATCCTCCCAGATCGCAATGCGCGTCTGGCCTAATGACCTTGATACCAATGCCCATATGAATAACGGGCGATACCTGACGTTGATGGATCTCGGGCGCTTTGACCTGATGACGCAATGTGGACTCGTCCGTACCGTCCTAAAAAGAAAGTGGTTTCCGGTCGCTGGAGGGGTTATGGTCCGCTTTGATAGACCGCTTCATGCTTTCGAAAAGATTACCCTCAACAGCAGTATCATCGGGTGGGATCAAAAATGGCTGTACTTTCACCACGACATCATGACGGGTACCACGCGAGCTGCGCGCGCGATTGCCCGGGGATTGTTCAGAACACAAGGGAGGTCGGTGCCGACCACCGAAATTCTCGATGCCATCAACTATGACGGCTCACAACTCTCGCCCCCTGAAAGTGTTCGCCTCTGGATGCAGGCTGACCAACTGCTGAAATCGGAGGGTATCGACAGCAAAACTTAAGAAAGCGACGACCCTGGGCGAGTTCATCACCCCAACGGGTCATGCACCTTTTACCGACAGCAGCATGACGACGTCACGGCAAAGTCAGCCTTGTTGAGCGCACTGTCGAGAAGCGTTGTGAATTCTCCCGATTCCTCTGTCTCGCCACGGCTCGTCAGGCACTCGACCAATCCATGCAGAGCCCACACATTGTTGGGGTGCTGGGCACACCGGAGCACGGTGTCGCTTAACCCTAGATCGTCCCGGTAGACCTTTTCTGCTTCTGCCTGCTGACCCTGCGCCATCAGCAGTGCACCAAGCGCATGTCTTGGCGGGTGCATCCAGGGCCAAGGCTCTGAGTAGTGCAGGCTGTCGGATCGCTGGACTGCTTCTCGCAAATGCTCAAAGGCAGTCTCGTGGTTGCCTTTGTGGTACTCCAGCTCTCCCAAGAGCATTTTTTCACCAACGCCCAGGGTCTGCAGCGCCGGATTGTTAAAAAACTTGCGGGTCGGACTGATTCGCTGCAGTGAATCATAAAAACACGTCTTCTGCGACTCAGCCTCAGTGAACTGCTTCATTGCCGCATAAGCAACACCCTTGGCGTAGTGGTGCATACTGGTCGATACACAGTAGAGATCGGGGTTTTCCGGCATCGGCGTATCCACAATCTGCTGCCATTTGCCAAACCGCACGAGCGCGTGCATCTTCATCGAGAAATACCCTTCCATCGTGTGCCGGATAAAAGGCTTGTCCTTAAGATCGATCACGTCTTCGGTTAGGTTCTCGCAAATTTCTTCTGCCGCAGCGAAGGTAGGCCCGAACTGCCCAAGCATCATGCAGGCATGCATCATCAGGTGTAGATCATGGCAGCGGGATGCGGTGTAGTAGTTATGCGGTCCGGCGTACGCGAGATATTCACGATCTACCGCAATCGCTTTCTCGCTTGCGATACGGGCTTTTACATACTCGCCGCAAAGAACATAGATATGTCCTGGCATATGATGGATATGCCCGGCATCAGGGCAAAGTCCGCCAAGGCGATCAGCTGAATCCATCGCCTTCTCAGGTTCGGGGGACATTTCAAGCAGGTGGATATGCAGGTGCAGAATCGCTGGATGCTGAGCCTCACCTCGCCGATCTGCGAGTGTAATCGCCTGCTCGCAGAGCCCAATCGCCTCAAGGGTATCGGCGCCCTCGATCGGGCACCCTTTCTTAACATCCCAAAGATGCCACGGGTTTCGGGTCATCATGGCTTCTACAAAAAGCGCCATGACATCCTGATGATCGGGAAAATCACTGTTGACCCTTCGCATCGCGTCGGCGTAGGCGTCATCCCAACTGTCATATTCAGACTGACTCACCGGTTTGGGTTTTTGAATCCTTTGAGCCAATGCCCGGATCAGCGCAGCCTCAAGCGCTGTCGCGCCGTCCGACAGTGCCAAAGCCTGATCTAAGTGTCCTCGACAGAAGGCAGTACATTCAGTTGCCTCCACCTCACTGAAATCACACCAGGGCATGTTGTAAAAAGGCCCGGCCGCGTAGGCAACCCCCCAATGCAGCATCGCGCATTCCGGATCGAGTGCGGCAGCTGCTTTAAAGCAGGCGAGGCCTTCCTCCTGGTTAAATCCGAAGCACCAGTTCAGTCCCAGATCGAAAAAACGCTGCGCTTCATTTGATGAGGTACTGACCGGGAAAACACGGCTCCCGAGGTCGAAGTCGACCATGGTGTGCTTAGTCATTTACCAATACTTTACAGGGTTGCGGTACCCGGGTCCTGGACACAGGCCGGTGCTTCACTGGCATTAAAAGCGGTAAGGTGCATCACGCGCCGATCCTCTGGCGCGAGTTGCCCGGTTGCCGAATGCCAAACAGAGCGGTTGTGCCAGATGACAAGATCCCCTGCTTGCCAGGCGTGTATATATACCTGATCGGAAGATACCGCCGGCAACATCCAGGTTTCCACAAGTCGCCGTGAGTTCGTGATTCCGTAATACTCCGGACGAGCACTCTGTTGAGTTTCTAGAAAAGCCAGGCATCGCGGTTGGGGCATCAGTGCCTGCCGTCCAGTGTCCGGACACGTCCAAACCAGAGGGTACACCTCGGCTGCGGGGTCAGCAAAAGCCGACCCCAGGGTCTCATTACCGCTTTCATAGCGCGCTTCAGACTCAGGATCGATGACCCGCAAGCCGTTTTTGGTATTGGCAAGGGAAAAGGTCGTTTCAAATGGCCTTGGCAGATAGTGCACCTTGGTATTAAGACATCGTTCTCGCACTTCATCAGTCATTAAATCATAGGCAGTACGTCCGCTTGCAAAAGCAGTCGCGCCAGCGGGACACCAGAGCGGGTTCCCATCACCGAGGTAGTCCAGCCAATGGCCCTCACCGCCCGGGGCCTCGATACAGCGCATCTGCGTGTAACGACCAGGAGCGTGCTCATAGAACGTCCCATCAATATGCCACTGCATTGTGCCGCCGCCCAGCACCTGTGAACCGGAGGTTCCACCATACGCAGCGCGATCCCCCCCGAGCGTGACTTTGAGGTCGTAATGATCTATCTCGCCCTTACCAAGAACCAGCACGCCGGGTTCTGAGGGGATCTGATAAGTCCCTGCCTTGTTACCTTGCTCTACCTTGTACCTTTCCCAGGGATTCTCACGCTGATCGCGCCACACCGCGGCGGCCTCCGGATATACGGCGCGATAAAATGACACCTCTTGCTGCGGTGTCAGATGCCCCTGATCAGGGAATACGACAATCTGTTCACAATGCAACGCACTGCGGGCCGCGCTTATCGACGCCTTATCTATTGATGCACAGTCAACCCCGAGCGCGAGGACCCCAAATGGTGCATCGTCGATAGGTTGCAGTTGCATAGAGTTAGCAATCTGCGATGGTGCTTGGGGTCGATCAGTGCCGTTTGAGTAAATTTAGGCCTCGGCCAACACAACTAGTCACTGAGCAGTTCGCTAATCACCGATTTGCAACTGTTACCAAGGTTCGATTCATGTGCCGCTAGGCAGGCAACTACCTGCCCTTGCCCGACCTCGACAACAAATTCTGTGTCGCTGGCCGGCGTCGCGCAATGATCGACAATCTCCTGCTCGCAAGCTGTACCAATCGCAGCAATGAGGCCTGCCAACACATCAATAGCTACAGCCGCCTCGTACACCGCAACCGCACAACCCACTGAAATCTTGTCCTCATGCGCACCCAGACACATCATCAGCCGACCCTCTCCTGGCGTGACAGTACTGCAGAAGTGGGTTAACTCGTACTCACACGCTTCTATTGCCCGCTCAACCGGATCGGCTGCCAGGGCAACCTTGCCGAAGATGCCTAGAGAAACAAAAATTATTAGCAACAGAACTTTCTCAAAACGCCACATCGGATATCTCCTTTTATTTATTTAATGACCAGCAGTTACCAACCAAACGAATTGTAGCCCCAACACTTGTGAAAAGCGCAAGATACAATTCCAAAGGGAATTATTGAGGTTAAGGTCAGTAACTCTAAGTCTTGCCTGCAATCCATTCTTTGTAGACTGTCTGCACGCTCTTGCGCAACTGAACTGCATTAGCAATACGCTTGACGTTTGGAAACTCGTCCACCGATGGTTGGCCTCGTGAGGGCTTTAACCACGTGATCAGCATGAACAGATAAATATCTACCGCACTAAAACGCTCTCCTAGTACCCATTGGTTGTCACCAATCTGGTCGTCTATCACTTTCCACGTTTCACGCAAGCGCCGGATACCGCGTCTTTGAGCGCCGGGCTCGTCTTCCGGTGTATCAGCGAAACGATCCGGGTAGTAGTCAAGTTGAAACGCATTCTGAACAGAGCTCGTGAAGTAGACCAAAGTCTGTAGATACAACCCGCGTGCGGGGTCATCAGGCGCAGGAGCAAGTCTCGCCTCGGGATGACGGTCACAGAGAAATACCGTAATCGCAGCACACTCGTACATCGCTTTGTCGTCCCACTTCAGGACGGGGACCCAACCGTTTGGATTGATGGCAAGTTGCTCAGGAGAGCGGGGTTTATCCATATCGATGGTCGATTCAATCAGTTCGTATGGAACACCTATCTCCTCAAGTATTACCCGAGTTCCCATTGCGGCGCTTCCTGGTGCATAAAAAAGCTGATAGGTCATTGGTTCTTGTCTTTTTTCACGTTGAAAATTCGGAGACTTCGCTTATCGACACCTTAATGGTTAATAGGTCCATCTCTCCGTATAAGGACGGATCTCGACTTCATTGCTCCAGGCCGATTTAGGTTGCTGAAAGGTAAGCCAGTAGGATTCCGCGACATCATCCGGGTCAGCAAGTTTCTCAGGATCATAATCGGAACCATATAGCTCTTTCATCACCGGCACATCAAGATCGCAATCGAGTCGAAAGTGAGCAATATGAATACCGTCCCCAGCATAGGCCTTTGAAAGACTCTGTGCCAGAGCGCGCAGGCCGAACTTGCCTATGGCATACAAGGGAAAGCGTGCAGATCCGCGAAACGCCGCCGTAGCACTTGAGAAGAAGATACTTCCCGTGCCCCTATCTATCATCTTAGGGAGCACGGATTTTGCGGCGGCAAACGCCCCCATGACTTCTTCCCGGAAATTTGTCTCGAGCGCTTCGTAGGTCATATCCAGTGGGGCACACGATTCAAAATCCCCGCGCACGTTGTAAATCAAAAGCTCAATCTCACCCATTTCCCGGTTGATTCTTGCAATAGCTGATTCGACGGTCTGTGGCTGGGTCACATCGGCCTGGAAAAAGTGGGCTACGCCTGACTTCTGCGCTACTGCCTCAATCGCCGCGGTGCATCCCTCCTCAGAACGCGAAACCAGGCCAAGATCAAAGCCGTGACTGGCAAACTTGGCGGCGAGAGCCTGACCGAGCCCCTCCCCCGCCCCGATGATGACGCATACGGGTTTTGTCATAAGTTAATTCGGATCGCCTCTGGAAGACACCCTTATATCAGTCCAGATAGGCTCTGTCATCGCAACTGGCAGAGTAACATAGGCTGGCATCCGTCCAGATGGCGCGGGTGAAATCTGTACCAGAAAGATCCGCGCCTGAAAGATTCGCCCCGGCAAGATTTGCCTCGCGAAAGTCCGCCCCGGGCAGCACGGCCCACCCAAGATCGGCGCCGGTGAGATCGGCCCCGGTAAAAAAAACGCCCGGACCGATAGCCTGGCGGATATTTGCGGATACGAGACTTGCCCCGGAAAAATCCGCCTGCTTCATTCTTGCAATCAGCAAGGATGCACCCGAAAGGTTTGCGCTACGAAAACTTGCATTTTCAAGTATCGCCTCGGAGAGATCTGCCTGTGAAAGATTGGCTCCGGTCAGTTCGGCCCGGATCAGCACCGCTTTTCGTGCATCGACATTGGCAAGATTGGTGCCAGTAAGGTCGGCAGCGGTCAGCTTCGCCCGGTTGATATTGGCGCCACTGAGGTTTGCCTCACTTAGATCAGCCCGCTCGAGAAAGGCCATCCATAACGTGGCCCCAGCAAGATCCGCGCCGGCAAGATCCGCATCGTTTAACCGGCACCAGACGCAACTATTGCTGGACTCAAGCTCCTCACGATCAGATTCACAACCGCCGATCAAAACCAGCGCAAAGATGATCAGAAGCGCTTGGCTGGGTCTAATACAGTCCAACTTACGGCCATCTGCCAGAGCGTTGCTGGCCCTTATCCATTTAGCGCGGATGCAGCGCAAAGTCGAGAAGATTTCGCGAGCTGCACGTGCAAGCGCCATCATCGAGCACATCACCATGATTTGCGACATGCTGCACGACGACTGATCACCCATACCGGTTTTGTCATAAACTAGTTCGGATTGCCCCTGGAGAATGTATTTAACTTAGTATGGGAATGTTCGATCTCCGCGGCAGGCAGATTAACACCGACTGACAGGATTTCAGGACACACTGATGAACTCTCTATGCTGGGGATCGCGATATCTATCGCCAGCAATCCCGGAGCGTGATGCCCAAAGCAACAGGATAAAGCATTTCCGGACGCTCGTCCCATTCATGCGCTGAGTTCGGTAAATTCATAGATTCGCAGACTCCTTTCGTTTCCAAGAATATCCAAAGGCGCGAGCCAGGCGAGTCGAATTTCGTTATATACAATCAATAGCGGCGACGGTTTTACCCATTTTCCGGTTCTGGGATTCTTGCTAAAGAGCGGTCACATGAAAATCTCTACACATAATCTCGGCCTTGCGCTTTTAATGTTATGTCTAATTCAAATGGCATCTCAAAGCGCCCTGGTGAAGGCAATCGGGGACACATTCAGTAGCGCGCAAATCGTGTTTATTCGTGGAGCCGTAGGCCTTCTTTTAATTATCCCCTTTGTGTGGCGATACCGATTTGCTGCCCTCCAATTCAGCAATCTTCGCCTTCACCTATTACGCGCTCTTTTTGGTGTTTTAGCCATGGCTTGTCAGTTCTTTGCATTCGCACGGCTACCATTGGCGGAAGCGACATCATATTCATTTACGATGCCACTATTTCTGACCTTCCTCGCAGCTATCTTTCTCAAAGAGGCCATCACAAAAACGATCTGGGCGGCCACACTCGGAGGTTTTGTTGGTGTTCTCATTATTTCTCAACCCGGCCAACTCGATTTAGAACTAGCCGGGCTGATTGCACTTGCTGGCGCTCTCTTTCATGCCGTCGTAGTGGTCCTTATAAAGAAACTGTCGGCCCTTGAGCCGACTATCACGTTAATGCTCTATTTCCCGATCGTTGCCGTGATTGCGTTTCTTGTCCCTGCGTTGTCTACCTGGACTCAACCTGACTTGCTGGAATGGATTTACTTGATATTGATAGCGGCCCTTGGCGTCTGTTCTCAATGGTGCTTTATAGAGGCTTGTCGAAGGGTTCATACACCATTAATCGCGCCTTTTGACTACACACGTATTATTTTTGCTGGGGTAATTGGTTACTTTTTCTTCAGCGAGTTACCCAGCCTCCTTGAGGTATCCGGCATGCTCGTCATACTCGCTAGCACCCTGTTCATTACCCTGCTAAAGGGGAAACAAAGCAAGTCATCGGAGACCACTCAATGAATGAGTCATCTGTTAGTGAACTAACTGAGTCCGCGGAGGAATATCGTGATCGAATCAACCGTTTATGCACTGCCTTGCGGGCCAAGAATCTATGTTCGGCACTAATTTTCAACCCGGATCATATCTTCTGGCTCACAGGATTTCAGACCATCGGCTACTTTACGTTTCAGGCACTCCTGATTGACTCGAACTGCCGTGTAACGTTGATTTCAAGAACGGTGAACCAACCGTTAGCCAGTATTAATCCGGTGTTTGATTCATTTGTTGCTATTTCGGATACCGAAATTGGTATCGAAACCCTCACCAATTTTCTGAATCAAGGTTCCAGCAACAACGATCAAATCGGCTTAGAAACCAACTCGAATAACTTCAGTGTCGATGATTATGAGTTTCTTACTACACACTTAAAGGCGTCGGTCGTTTCCTGGAATTACCACTACCAGGAGTTCCGGAGGCAAAAAACCGCCGATCAACTGACCTGGATGAGGCAGGCGGGCCATGCAGCGGTCAAGGGTCTCGATGCAGCGGTTAACGCAATCCGCGTTGGCGCATCTGAGAACGATATAGCAGCGGCCATGCATCACGGCTCTATATCAGCAGGGAGTGAGTATCTTGGACACCCTCCTCTGGTGGTTTCAGGTCCACGTACCGCCCTGTGTTTTGCTATGTGGAAACGGCGTGTCATCGAGCCACAGGATGTGGTGCTCCTTGAGAGTGCCGGATGCATTAATCGCTACCATGCAATGGCTGCAACGTCAGTAGTAGTGGGTCATGCGACCCCTATTCAAAGGGAATCTGCCAGGGTCATTCTGGAAGTTCTAGAGACCGCGATCGATACCATACGGCCCGGAATTCGATCCAAAGACGTTGACGCTGCCTGTCGAAGCGTGACGGACAAGGCCAATGTTTCTCAATACTTCCTTCATCGCACCGGATACGGAATAGGTATCGGCTTCCCACCCAACTGGTCTGAAGGTCATTTTCTTGCCCTGCGCAAAGATGATGACACCGTGCTGGAGCCAGGAATGACTTTTCATTGTGTTCCCACCCTTTTCCGTGACTCTTTTGGGATGTGCTTCAGCACCAGCATAGTCGTGACTGATAATGGCTGCGAGATACTTACCCCGTATCCGAGAACCCTTGTTGAGCTTTCTTTATGAACCTTATCCCTGATAGCCCCTCAACAGCAGAGCTTTTCTTTGATTACGTTCAAAATACTCCTCAACATGTCTTTGCCAAATTTAATGGGAGGGAACTAACAGCAAAAGAGCTGCACGATTCAGTCCAGGACACGGTTCGGCAGTTACGCGACCTCGGGATCGAATCTGGAGATCGGGTGGCGTATATGCTTGACAATAACCTCGACTTAATCGTCCTTATCTTTTCTTTGATGCTTATTGGATCTATTCAGATTCCTATCAACACAAAACTACGCAATGACAGTCTTAAATTTATTGTCTCTCATTGTGAGGCTAAATTAATCCTCGCTGAGAAGAGTTATCAGTCCATCCTCACGCCTTTTGTCAGTCCACAACTCGCGGATAAACTTATTTATCGGCATTCGCAATACTCTTTTCAGTGGCATAACCCAAAACATGGCTACTCAACTGTCGTAGTAAAAAATGAAGCCCTGGGCGCAGATGATGTTCAGTTCATCCTCTACACTTCTGGCACAACGGGTGAACCGAAAGGGGTCTTGGTTACAGATCGAATGCTGAGAGCCGCTGCAGATGCTTGCGCACAAACATCGTCTGCATCCGCCAACGATCGGTTTCTATTGTGGGAACCACTATTTCATATTGGCGCTCTGCAAATCCTGCCACTCGTCCTTTTGAAGCATATCTCTCTGATTCTGGTGCCGACGTTCAGTGCGAGCCAGTTTTGGGAATGTGTCCGATCAGAAGGGGTTACCAAGATTCACTTTTTAGGGGGGATTCTCCAAATTTTGCTGAGGCAACCCTCAAACGATGACCGGAACCATTCGTGCCAAATTGCATGGGGCGGTGGCGCGCCGACCCACGTCGCCAAAGCCTTTGAGCAACGCTTTGGTATAGAAGTCAGGGAAAACTATGGTATGACCGAGGCCTCCAGCCTAACGTCGATTAATACAGATGGACATAAAGGCTCTGTAGGTCACGTGGCACCATATTTTGAAGTCAAAATCGTCTCTGAAAGTGGCACTCGTGTTGGAAATGGTCAAACCGGTGAAATTCTTGTTCGAGCGAAGCAGGACGGGCTGATCACCCCTGGCTATTTCAATAATCCCGAAGCCACGCAGCGCGCGATCAGAAATGGCTGGCTACATACCGGCGATGTAGGCGCTATCGACTCAGATAATTATTTGTACTATCGGGGCCGACTGAAAGAGTGTATTCGAAGAAAAGGAGAAAATATTTCTGGGTGGGAAATAGAGCGGGTAATCGAACAGCACCCGATCGTCAAGCGGGCTGCGGCAATTGGCATCCCCAATGAGTTAGATGATGAAGACATCAAACTCCTCGTCGTCCTGATAGACAATGTCGATCGGGCTGACGCGCTTGGCGAGTTGGAGAAGTGGTGCGTTAGTAAATTACCGAAATTTCAATGGCCTCAATATCTTGAATTTGTCGACGGATTTGAACTGACCGGCACCGAAAGGATTCGAAAAGAAACGTTGTCAACGTCGATCGATACAGCCTCCCCACTTAAGCGGGAAACACCTTAAGGCATCTATACATTGCAGCCCCACACAGCATTAGGGATGTTAGTTCGGAAATTGCTGTTGGACCTGAGGTAGAACGGTTTCCCCAAACTTATCCAAGGAGTGCATCACCTGACTCTGCGGTATATCTCCAAACTGCACAAACAGGCTGATGTGCGTCGGCCGAATCTCCTCTATCTCAGAAATCAATTGATCCGTGCACTTTTGAACGTCCCCGATCAGTGCATTGGTTTCGATCTCCTCTAGCGACAATTCCCCGTCCGCTGGAAACTCCTCCAACATATTACCGCTAAGCCTCTGTGTACGATTCCGCATACTGGTTGCGACTCTCGCCGTATATCTAATGCTATCTGCTGCCTCCCTGACCTCATCAGCATTGTCAGAGATAAACAAATTTCTCTGTATTGCGAAAGGCATCTTGTCTGGATCTTTGCCAACCTCAATGTATTTTTCTTTCCATCGTTCTTTAACCGACACTAATGAGGATGCGCTTCGGGGTCCCGCAGTTGCAAAAGGGGTATACCCCTTTTGTGCGACCCTCCTCATCAACTCGGGAGAGTCTGACAGCCCGGTAATCCACGTCTCTGGTATCTCGGTCTGAACCGGACTAATAGAAAGCGGTGCCTTTGGAATCTGGTAGAACTCACCTTCGTACTCGTACTCGTTAGTTGAAAATGCCATTTCGTAAATGTCTAGCGATTCGCGAAACATATCTTTGGCCTGTTCGAGTTTCACATCGAATCTTTCAAACTCATAGTTCTGGTAACCACTACCCAATCCGACAACTAGCCTTCCGCTTGCCAAATTATCAACCATGCCGATTTCTTCCAGCATACGGGCCGGGTGATATAGCGGCGTAACCAGACAGGCGGTGCCTAACCGAATCGACTCTGTTTGTGACGCAAAGTACGCGGCCATGACAAGAGGCGACGGGCACATACAATAATTTGAGAAGTGATGCTCGGCGAACCACGCGATATCAAATCCTAGCTCTTCAGCAACTCGTGTCTGCTCGACGCTATCCGCATATATTTCTCGAACCGTTTTCTCGGCTCGCCTTCTTGGCATCAAATGAAATATTCCAAAGTTCACTGGCTACTCCGCTCCGTATCAGTAATTTTTATTTCGAAGATTAATATCCAACAATAGTCTCTCCGCCATTAGGGCTAATGACCTGGCCGGTAATGAAATCAGACTCTTCCGAGGCTAGAAACGCGACTGAATAGGAGATCTCTTCTGGCGTAGCCCATCGCCCAAGAGGAACCTTCTTTTCCTTTTCACGAATCTTCTCCATTCCCTGGACCTTGATTGGCATCGGTGTCAAGACACCGCCAGGCGCAACCGCATTGACATGAATATTGAAAGGCGCGAACTCCTTTGCCCACGCTTTGGTTGCACCTAGCATCGCCGCCTTAGCGGCGCAGTAGTGGGACGCAGTGTGGTATCCATTCATTCCCCATATAGAAGAAATATTAATGATCTTTCCTCTCTTTTTTTCTTTCATACCCGGAACTACTGCTTGCGCGCAGAGAAACGAGCCCACAACATGAACGTTCAGCATCTTGCTTAAACGATCAAGTGAAACATCCTCAAGTTCGCAATGTTCACCAATTCCCGCGTTATTCACCAAAATACTAACGCCACCTACCTGATTGACGGCGTCGTCTATCATCGCCTTCACAAAATCAGGTTTGGTGATATCTCCAACGCATTCGACAGCCTGCCCTCCGGCCTCTCTAACAATCTTGGCAGTCTCGTTTAAACCGTCTTCGTTAAGATCATTGATAACCACAACGGCGCCCCGCTCCGCAAACACCTTGGCGTGTGTTTGGCCCATGCCAGATCCTGCCCCAGTAATCAGCGCCACCTTGTTTTCAAGTTGTTTCAATCAATGTCTCCTTGTCATACCATTGTTGCGCCACCATTAACGATTACCGTCTCGCCATTTATGAAACGGTTTTTTTCGGAGGCAAGGAATAAGACCACCTCTGCAATATCAGATGGTTCGGCAGCACGCCCAAGGGGGTTTTTTTTAATTGCGTTTTGCAACCATCCCTGGCTTTGCGCTGTTTCGGTTGAAATTGGACCTGGACTGACTCCATTAACCAGCACATGAGGTGCAAGCTCTGCAGCAAAAGTCTTGGTCAGGCTAACGACGCCGGCTTTTGCCGCCGCATAATGCGCGTTCGTAACCTTTGGGATATACGCGTCGCTGGATGCAATATTGACCACTCTGCCGAACTCACGCTCCAGCAGATCCTTCATGAAGCATTGCGTAACGAGGAACACTGTCTTTAAATTTATTGCAATGAGGTCATCAAATTCATCTTCAGTAATATCTGAAATCGCGACCGGGGTGTACTTGCCCACGTTGTTAACCACTGTATCGATGGGTCCACAGGCCAGTAGTATTTCTTCTCGTACTGCCTCTACTTCCTTCCTCACGGTAAGGTCTGCGGTAAGACCCAACACTCGACTGCTACCCAAGGCAGATGCTTTTTCCTTAACCTCATTCGATTGATCTACCATGACAGTGAGGGCGCCGCGTGCATGAAATTCTTCAGCGATAGTGCTGCCAAGTCCCGTAGCGGCACCTGTTACCAGCACCACGCGCCCTTCAAATTCGTGGCTATCTTTGCTTTTCATTTTTAGCGTCATTGTCGAGAGAAAGATGTCTTCCCGGCACTTTGTGCCGCTCTTATGCAGTTCCTGGTCAATCCAGATTCAGCACGCGTTTAATTTCTTCTAAATGCAGTTTTGCAGATGCTGACCGATTTCGGAATTGATCAGCGGTTTGCCGGGCAACCTCTGGAGGAATCTCCTGAACCTCCTCGTTCTGCATCGAGGCGGCGAGCCACTGAGTCTCACACGCCCTTTCCAAATAATAGAGGTCATCCAACGCTTCAGCCACATTAGGCCCGACAACGATCACCCCATGGTGGGCCATAAAGAGCACCCTTTTCTCACCCATCGCTTCTGCAAGGCGCTTGCCTTCATTCATATCGAATGCGAGGCCATTAAAGGTTCGATCATAGGCACACTCATCTAGAAAGCGGGCTGAATTCTGATGCACCTGACGCAGTTCACCACCTTTTATGGCAGTGAGGGCAGTTGCGTATGGCATATGCGTATGAAGTACAACCTTGGCGTTGGGATGGTTTTGATGAATAGCGACATGGATGGTTGGCCCTGTTCTCAGCGCCTCGCCATTGCCATCAACGGTAATCCCCTGCTCATCGATAACCAAAAGAGCGTCTGGCGTCATCCTTGACCAGTGTCGGCCACGGGGATTAATCAGGAATCGGGGGGGAGATTTTGAAACCATCACACTAAGATGGTTGTCTATGCCCTCATGAAATCCACAGCGCTCACACCACTGATAGGCTGCTGCCAAATCTTTCCGTTCTTCCAGAAAAGTGTTCACTTCGCTTTTATCCGATTCTCCGCAGACTGCGGCGCCTTAAGAATTCGGAAACAAGAATAATTGCCGACATAAACAACAACATCACTGTCGCCACCGCCGCTAGCGTTGGGTTGACCCGCATGACCGCATCAACCCACATCTGCTTTGGCAAAGTAGAAAACTCCCCGCCAGTAAGATAAATCGCCATGGTGAGCTCATCAAACGAGATTATGAACGCAAACATGAACGCTGCGATGAGCCCCCCTTTTATAATCGGGAAAGTGACAAAGCGTAGCGTCTGAATTTTTCCCGCCCCAAGAGTCCACGCGGCTTGATCGAGTCGAAGGTCATAGTTCTTTATCACCGCCATGACCGTAACAATGACATAGGGCATTGTTACTACCGTATGACCCAGGATCAGGCCGAGGTATGTACCAATGAGGTGCAACTTCGCAAACAAGTAGAAAAGTGAGATCGCCAGAATAATGTGGGGAGTAATGATCGGGGAAACCAGAAAAGCAAAAACCGCTCCTTTTCCAAAAAACTGTTTCCGTACCAACATGAACGCAGCCGGGACACCAACCAGCATGGCAAAGAATCCCGCAAACAAGGCGACAATCACCGACCGTCCAAAAGCTGCCGGATAAGGGGAGAGCTCCGCTACAAGACTCTCGTACCATTGCAGTGAAAAGCCTTTAGGCGGCCACGACAGAAACCCCTCCTCGGTGAACGATACTGGCACGATGAAAAATGTTGGCGCAGCAAGAAAGAAAATTACCAGCCCCGCGACAATCCAAAGGGAGCGCCGTGAGTAATCAGTTCTGGGGCGAGCTGGATCTCGCTTTACCAGCTTGTCGTAGAGGGCGCCAAACCCTGCACAAATCGACCCGAGGGCGTTGAGGACACCGACCCCAACTCGAGCGCCCAATCCCTCTTTACGCTTTGTTTCGGTATGAACGGTCTTACCCTGGGCCCCTCCTGACAGGGTTGATAAACCAAGCCAGCGATCGTATAGGAAGAAAATAACCAATACAGTTCCAAGCAGCAGCATTGAGATCGCACCCGCAAAACCCCAGTTCAGCATCGAGTCAATCTGGAACATAATTAATTGAACGATCATCGTTTCCCTGGCACTGCCTAGTAATGCAGGCGTTATAAAGAACCCTAACGATGTGACAAATATAAGCAGACCCCCCGCTGCAACGCCTGGCAGTGATAAGGGAAAATAGATTCTCCAAAATGCCTGACCGCGGCGAGCGCCAAGGGTTCCCGCTGCTTTTGAGAGATTAGTGTCGATATTTTCCATGACCGCTAACATGGTAAGCACGCAAAGCGGCATCAGAGCGTGGACCATGCCGATCATTACGCCGGTAAAGTTATAGATGATCTTAATTGGGTAATCTATGATCCCCAACGCAATCAGCAGATCGTTGATCGCCCCTTTTCGTCCGAGCAAGACAAGCCACGCAAATGTGCGCACCAGAAAACTGGTCCAAAATGGAAGCAACACCCATATGATCAGGGTGTTTCTCAGAGAGGATTTAACGTTTGCCAGCAGGTACGCGACAGGGTAACCGGCGATAATTGCAAAAGCAGTCGTCCAAGCCGCGACCTTAAGCGTAATCAGGAGTACTTTTGTATATAGTTCGCCCTCGAACAAACGAGCGTAATGGTCAACCGAGATTTTTCCATCGACGTCCGCAACGCTGAGTCCCACAAGCAATGCCGTTGGATAAACAAATAACAGTAATAAGAAAAGTACTGCCGGATAAATTGGCCATATCCGGACAAGACGACGCCACTTTTTGGAAACATTCATCAGCGTGCTCTAATCAGGCCATTGCCACGTGTCAAGTGCCCAGCATTATTCTTGCATCGCTTGTAGACCAGCCGAAATAAACCTGATCCCCGTCTTGCAAAGAGCCTTTCTGACTTCCGGTAAGTGTCGTAGCAACCAACTCTGATTCGTCTGCCAGCTCAAGAAAGTATTTGGTTAGTTGCCCAATCATAATCGTCTCTTTTAGTTTCCCTCCAGCAAGGTTTTCTTCGCTGCCTTTATCCAAGGAGACCCGAATATTCTCTGGTCTGATCATGTAGTGCACAGTCTCGCCATTAGATACTTGGGTATCACAAATGCCGCTGACGGCAACACCGTCCGCTCGTTCGATTGTCATACCTTCCGCGACTTGGCTGACAACCTTTCCCGCAAACAAATTTGACTCTCCTAAAAAATCCGCCGCGAATATTGATTCAGGTCGAAAATAAAGATCTGATGGACTTCCAATCTGTTCAATTCTTCCTTCATTCATCAAACAAACCCTATCCGACATGACCATAGCTTCTTCTTGATCATGGGTCACGTAGATCACTGTAATACCGAGATTGTTGTGCAGGTGTTTAATTTCTCGTTGCAAAGAATCACGCAACTTCTTATCAAGCGCACCTAATGGTTCATCCATCAAAATGATCGAAGGCTCGTAGACAAAACAGCGGGCCAGAGCAATTCTTTGTTGTTGGCCTCCTGATAACTCAGCTGGGAATCGTTCTTGCACGTCTGGTAGCTGAACGGTACTGAGCACGCGCGCAACCTGTTCATCAATCGCATCTTTAGACATCTTTCTCATCTTCAGAGGGAATGCGATGTTCTCGTAAATCGTAAGGTGTGGAAAAAGCGCATAGTTCTGGAAGACCATGCCCAGTCCACGTTGATGAGACGGCGTGTATGTCATCAACTCTCCGTCTATCCAAATTTCTCCCGAATCCGGATCATTCAGCCCCGCGATTGCCATCAGCAGCGTGGTCTTGCCAGATCCAGAGGGTCCCAGCAGCGTCAAGAATTCCCCCTCAAGCAGATCTATCGAGGTCCCTTCCAGGGCGACTACGGGGCCGTAAGTTTTTCGAACGTTCTTGGCTTGAAGCTTGACTTGTCTTTCCATGAGAATCCCAATGAAAAAAATGGGTGCGCACCATCACTGGTGCACACCCACCCTCAATTACTCATTTACCTAGTTGATTAACCCAGAACTAGGACAGCAGCCAGGTATTGAACCGCTCCATGATGGCATCCTTGTGCTCACCCCAATAAACATCGTCTGCCGCCAGCATATGTGGCAGATATTTTGGATTGGTAGGCAGCACTTTCGCCCTGTCCGGATCAATATGCGCATACGCGCTAGGATTTGTCGGCCCGTACGCCACGTGCGGGGTGAACTTCGCCTGGCGCTCGCCATCAGCCGCATACTCGGCGAATACACGGCACAAATCAACATTTGGTCCGCCTTTGAGAATACACCACCCTTCATAGGCCCACATTGCGCCCTTCCACACCATCTCGACCGGGGCACCGTCGTCTATCGCCACCTGTGAGCGTCCATTCCAGGTAAATGTAAGGTCAACCTCGCCTGTCTTAAGTAGTTGCGAAGTTTGCGCTCCTCCCGTCCACCAGATATCAATGTGCGGCTTAATTCGGTCCATACTCTTGAAAGCGCGATCCACATCTAGCGGATACACATCCTCCGGAGCAACCCCGTCAGCCATCAGCGCAAACTCAAGCGTATCGTAAGGATGTTTTCGAGCCGCTCTCGCTCCGGGGAACTTGTCGACATCCCAGAAATCAGCCCAACTCTTGGGAGGATTTTTCCCAAGAGGGGTATCGGTTCGATAACACATCAGCGTGGCATAGACATCGTTGCCTGAAATAAATTCGCCGCGCATGCTCTCAGGTATCTGACTCATGTTTGGACCGGGTCCGCCCGAGCCATAGATTGGAGCAAGATATCCACCATTCGCGACGACCTTATGCGAAGATTTACTCAAGAGAGCGCAATCCCAGGTATAGGTCTTGGTGTCGACCATCGCTTTAATCAGGCCAGTCGGCTCGTGATCACCCTGTATACCTACGGCAGTGATGCCAGAGGCTTTTTCAAAATCGTTGTAATAGGCTGCGGCAAATCCTGGGGTAAATGGGCCGCCCGGATCCCGGCAGACAATCTTACGATCTGATGCCGAACGCACGAGAGCGGGGAAAGATAATAAAGATGATCCTACAACCGCGCCCTTTAGCAGATTTCTTCTTCCTGAGTCGGGGGTTTGCGTAACAACCGTTGGTCTAAACTTAATCATGGTTGATCCTCTCCTAGGTTTCTTGGTTTGAGGCAATATTTGCCTTGTCAGTACTGGTATACAATGGTTTTTGATCGATGTAAACCATTTTTCTACATAACAAACAAAAGTTCCGAACGGCAACACCATAAGTATATGTAATAACCGAGATGGATAATCAATCTGGGAAATACGGACTATCACTGATGGAGCGAGAATCGCCATCGAAGAAACTGTTCAAGGATATTGAATCCGAAATGTTTCCTGAAAGTGTATCTCGGTTTCTTGATGATAGAGCCAGTTCCCATCCGGACACGATCTTCCTAAATTTCTTTGATGACGACGATGCCCTCAGCTACCAGGAATTTACCCGCCTGAGCAAAGATTTCGCCCAAGGCCTTAGTCAGCTAGGGGTCGATCACGGCCGTCATGTTGCGGTAATGCTCCCGACAAGTCGCTACTACCCAATCACCTGGATTGCTCTGTCCCGTTTAGGTGCGGTAACCGTCCCCATTAATGTCCGGTACACAGAGAGAGAAGTCCGTTTTGCCGTGACTGATTCGGACGCTGAGTTCCTAATCATTGCTCGTGAGTTTCTGGAAAGTCTTCCTGGTCTCAATCTTTCTGATGTTATCGATGCGGATCGAGTCATCGTTCTAGAAAACTCTCCTGATGTTGATTCTGGCTGGCACGCTGTCCTCAAAGCTGGATCAACGGACTCGAGGCTCAGTGACCACAATCCCGGGCTCGAGACAGTGATGAATATTCAATACACCTCTGGCACCTCTGGGCTTCCGAAAGGCGCCATCCTCGACAACCGATACTGGTTGACCTTTAGTCGCAACGGGGCAGCGCAATTTCTTGACCAGTTAGAGCGCATTCTTATCGCTCAGCCGTTTTATTATGTCGATGCTCAATGGTTAATGCTGATGGGATGCTGGACGGGGGCGACCTTGTTTATCGCACGAGAAATGCATTCAAGTAAATTTCTGGAGTGGTTACGAAGGTATCACATTCAATATTGCAATTTCCCGGAAGTCGTTTCTCGAGCACCCGCAAGTTCAGCTGACTTCATGGAACACCTGATTGCGATGTCCTGTTACAGCCACAGGCCTACAAATTTTCCCGAGTATGAAAAACGTTTTGGTGGGAAAGCGCGGCAGGGCTTTTCAATGACAGAGCTTGGCTGCGCCCTATCGGTTCCCTTTGATGCAGATCACGTCACGGGATCTGGCACAGTTGGCGTCCCGGTTGCTTTTAGGGAGGCCCGCATCTGCGACAAAGACGGTACTACACTGAAGGAGAATGAAGTGGGTGAGATTTGTATTAGGGGGAGTGGACTCTTTCGAGGCTACTACAACAATCCTGACGCCACCCGAAGCGCATTCCACCCAAGCGGCTGGTTCAGAACCGGAGATATAGGAAAGAGAGACCAAAACGGCTGGTTCTGGTATCTCGGGCGTGTTAAAGATATGGTCCGGCGAAGCGGGGAAAATATCTCTGCAGTTGAAGTAGAGCAGGTCTTACGCGGTGTTGACTGTGTGATTGAGGCTGCAGTATTGCCCGTACCTGACGAACTGCGAGGGGAAGAGGTAAAAGCTTATCTAAGGCGTGCACCTCAATTCACCGATGATCTAGCGATAATTAGCGCGGTGGTTAATTACTGTGAATCAAGACTGGCGCCTTTTAAGATTCCACGCTATTTTGAATGTATTGATGAATTTCCAAGAACTCCAAGCAACAAAATAAAGAAATCTGACCTAATCAAAGCCAAGCCTGACTTGCGAGTCGGTGTTTGGGACCGGGTAGAAGAAATGTGGTTGTAGCAGTTTGCGTTAACCAGTCGGACCAGTATTGATAATACGGAGGAGAAATGCGAGAACCATTATCTGTAGAACAGCTCGACGTGTTGCGGATCCAATTTGGAACAGGAACGAGACTATGGAGCAAAATGTTCTCGGGGCTTACGGCCCTGGTTTACAGACAAGAAGGTCATGATGCCGTTCATGCGCTTTGGCGTGAGGTACTTGCATCACATCAGGATGAGCGCTATCACGAGGGCCTACGCAAACTAGGAATCGATAAAGATCCACCCGCCGTCGCGGCTGCTAAATATCACTACTACACCAACCTGATTGGTGGGCTCACGATGCATTATGCAGAAGAAAGCTCAAAGAAGGTTTGGATTCGATATACCGCGCCCAGTTGGACCTACGATGGTGTAGCGATGTTGGCGATGCCGGGGGACCTCAGGCGAACCATTCTTGGTACTTGGCATCCTCGTAACGGAGAGATGATGGGTTGTCCACGACTCGGATGGGTCGCAACCAAATTCATTATGGAAGGTGACCCCTACGATGAAGGATATTTCATGGAGTACGATCATGAACTGTCGCCTGAAGAGCGGTATCGGATCGAGTCTGTTAGTAAGTCGCCTCCACATGATCCTGAACGTGCGCCAACTCTAGATGAGCAAGTTTGGCCAGAGGAGCGCCTGATCCGCGCCCGACGAAACTTCTCATCGAGATACCTTAGAACCACGGTAGAGGTATTGTATAAACAGTTTGGCGAAACTCGTGCGCATGAAATTATCTCTCAAACCATGCGACTTCTGGCAATCCAGTATACGCACGAACTCTCACAAACCTTGAACCGCAATGGTAACGAATCCCGAACAGTCACTGGGTTCATCGGTCAGATCCTAGATTGCTTCTCCCAGGACTTCGACACTGAAGAATTAACTCCCTTGAAGCACACGATCACCCTACGCACCTGCCACCCCTTTGATGCCGATGCTTCAGATAATCTGAAGCAGGCTTTATTCTGTTTTTTTGAAATGCTCACTCAGCAGGTCAATGGAAATATCCGTATATCCCGCCAGTCGATCAATCATTCGGAGGATCTCTGGAAGATTGAGGATACGGGGTCTTGGCTGTGGTAACCACAACCGACTAATTAAGAATTCACCAGAGGCTTAATATGAACGAGACCGTTTTACTATCAAACGTTGGGTCAACTGCTGTCATTACTTTGAATCGCCCGGAAAAGCTAAATGCCTGGGATACTCCCATGCGCGAAGCGCTCGCCGAGATGCTCGGAGAAGTCAATGCAAGCAGCGAGTTTCGGTCCGTCGTCATCACCGGTAGCGGTGACCGCGCGTTCAGCGCCGGCCAAGATCTAGATGAGACCATGCATTTTTCATCGGGCCACGAGGGTCAAAACTGGTTTCTGACCTGGCGAGATTTCTATGACTCGATCCGAAATCTTGATAAACCTTGTATTGCCGCACTCAACGGCGTTGCTGCTGGCTCAGCCTTCCAGTTTGCAATGCTGACTGATATTCGCGTCGGTCATGCAAACAGTCATATGGGCCAACCGGAGATCAATTCAGGAATTGCGAGCGTGCTTGGGCCTCTGCTAATGGCCCCACGAATTGGCCTTTCCCGGACCATTGAACTTACCTTAACAGGTCGAATGATGGATGGCGTTGAATGCGAAACTATTGGATTGATTCAACATCTCGTAGATCAGGGTCAGGTAACCGACGTAGCTCTGGAGATTGCCGAAGACTTAGGCAGAAAAGCTCCAGTCGCGATGAGACTCAATCGCCAGCGGTTCCGTGAGATGACCCAGCCCGCATTTGACGAAGCGTTCTCTAGCGGGATGGAAATTCAGAAGGAGGCTTTTGCATCCGGTGAACCCCAAGCCGCTATGAAGGAGTTTTTTGAGCAGCGTAAAAAGAAAAAGGAGTCCTCATAATTCTGGTGGACTACTTTGGTTTGCTGGCGGTTGCGTCTCGCCGGGCATCAGCAGACGCTTATTTTAATCGACACCGTGGTCTCATCCCACGCATCGGTTGAAGTCGACTTGAAAAGTCAGGACATAACTGTGTCCAGAGACAACTGTCACCCAGAGGCAGAACTGGAAACTTTAAACGGAAGAGATGCGATCACTGCACCTAATTCATGACCATCTGGCAATAAAACCGTCACCGGGTTCCCCGGATTCCAGTGGTCTTTGTCGATGAGTGACAATCCCACGTTCTGACGAAACCCGGGTGACCAGATTGCGCTTGTCACCTGGCCCACTTTGATATCGCCAACAAGTACCGGCCATGGCTTACCGCAGGGCGGGCACGGAGTTCCGTCAATCAACAGCCCGCGCATACGTTGAGACGGACCCTGTGCAGCGATTGCCTCAAGGGCTGAACGGCCGATGTAGTCGATCTCGCCCTCGAGATGACAGAACCGATCAAGATTGATTTCCAGAGGATTATTTTCGCGGGTCATCTCATTGCCGTAGGACAGCAGGCCTGCTTCTATTCTTTCAATCAGATTCGGACATCCGGGTGCAATCTGTAGATCGGTGCCTGCTTCCCATAATGTGTCCCAGAGTGTCGTCCCCAGCGTGCTGTCGTTGAGATAAATTTCGTACCCCCCCTGTTTACTGTATCCCGAACGCGCAACAACCAGTTGCCGACTGTGGAAATCACATTCCAGAAAAGAGAAATAACGAACTGAACGAACACGATCCCCAAAAACATGAGCCACGAGATCTTCCGCTTGCGGGCCCTGCACGGCTAGCGGCCAAACGTCCGGCTCACAAACCTCAACATCAAGATTCATGCCCAGCGCCAGTGCCTTGGCCCAGAACAGAAGATCCGAGTCTGCGATGGAAAACCAGAACCAGTCAGACGCCCGTTTCAGCAGAACGGGGTCATTCAAAAGGCCCGCGTGGTTATCGATAACCGGCGTGTAGTAGCACTGCCCCGGCGTCATCGCGCTGAGGTCCCGGGGCGTCATTTTCTGCGCCAACAGCGCCGCATCTGGCCCACGCAATTCGACCTGACGTTGGCAACCTACATCCCAAAGCTGAACATGCTCTTTGAGATGCCAGTAGTCTTCTTCTACGCTTCTGGCAAAAGACTTTGGTAAAAGCGTGTGATTAACAATCGAAAAACCACTGACCCCAAGAGACTCCACGCGTTCCGTATACGGCGTACGCCGGTTTCGCCGAGAGGTGACAAGACCCGAAGACATCTACAGTTATTGATCCTCGCGGGACCACCATACCGAGTGACTGTGAGGCGCAATCATCATGGGTACGTGGCAGCACTCTGACACTGACGAAAGGTCCAGGTGCACGACAGATTCGCTCACAGGAGAAAGTGCGGTACGTTGCTCCTCACCGAGGCATCTTGAAAAATACTCGCCGGTAAAAAAGATCAATTGGTAGCGGGTTTCAGGCGGATCATGTGCGGTATCGATACTAATCGCGACCCTCCCGGAATTATCGGCGTGCATATCTGTCACAAGTTTGCGTTCACCTGAAGGAAGCAGCCGGGTACAACTCACCCGGATTCCCGCCGCGTCAGATCCATGCACGGAGTCGAGTACATGCGAAGAAATTACCTGCATAGAGGCCTGCCGATAGGGGAATAATGATGGATGATCATTGCGGAGATCTTATTCGATCGACGCTTTATCGCGCTTACTCGTCACCGCCGCCACGATCGGGCTGATCACCCCACGGGTGCGGACATTGACACAGGCGGTTCGGCCGCTGGCCATCGCCCGTCGGACGGCGGGGGCAATATCCTCCGGGTCTTCAACCAGTTCTCCATAGCCCCCAAGACCCTCGAACAGGGTATGGAAAGGAATATCCCGAAAGTCCGTGGCCACGTGGCCGCCGCTGGCAAAGAGTCGCTCCTGTTGCTGCGAGATTGTCGTCAATCCTCCATTATTGTCGATCACCACGGTAATCGGGGCATCTTCCTGAAATGCGGTCTCAATGCTGAGACCCCCTGAAAGAAACGCACCGTCTCCACTGATCACGACCGCGTGTGAGTCCCGATGCTGCAGTTTGGCGGCCAGCGCGAAGGACACGCCCACGCCCAGCATACTGAAAGCCCCGGGGTGCAAGATCCCGGCCAGTTCCTGACCCCGCCATCCCGCAATATTGACGGCGATTTCGGACCAGAAGTGGGTATTGCCGCCGTCGATGACCAGCCAGTCGTCAACACCCATGGCGTCCTGAACCTGCAGTGCCAACTGCAGCGGGTGCGCTCCCTGGCCCGGTGTCGTGTCCTGCGCCATTTCGGCCACCGTCTTTGCAACCCATTCACCCCGCTGTGTCCGCTGCCGTTCCATCCAATCTCCCTTTTCCTGCCAGACTCCACTGGCCGACAGATCAAGAAGCGCATCAAAGAATGCACTCGGGTCGCTCAGCAGAATCTGGTCAGCCGCACGGTTGAGTTCGGTCTCTTCAGCAGAACCGTTGACACAGATCAACTCGCATGAAGCCGGAAAGAGCGGTGGATTACCGAAATTCATCTGGTTATCCAGACGGCCGCCAACCATGACGACCACATCGGCTTCCTGAAGCGCGTTTGCTGAAGGGCCGTACTGATGGATATCGGCAAGTCCCATATAAGCCGCACTGGTCTCGGGTAGCAGTTTCTGGTGATAGGGAATATTGAAGATAGGAATCCCAAGCGTTTTACCTGCCTCTTCCAGTTTGACCTCGGCGCCCGACCACCAGACTCCATGACCGCCAATCAATATGGGTCGCTCGCTCTTTTGCAATGTGGTGACTACGGTCTGCAAGTCATCCGGGTCCGGCCAGGCTCGTGGCGCTGGCCGCGACGCATGCAGATGAGGTCTTTCGTCCAGTTGGGCGTCAGCCGGGAAGGAAGAGAACATGATATCGACCGGCACACTGAGGTGAACCGGTCCCGGGTAACCACTCAATGCTATTTTGTAGGCGCGGTCGACGAACTCGCGGATGCGGTTGCCGTCCGTGATGCTGGCGCTGTACTTGGTGAGCGGCGCAGCAATCGCCACATCGTCGATCTCCTTGAATCCACCGCTTCCCTGGCGTTTCAGCGTACTGGAGCCGGTGACAAACATCACCGGTGTGCGCTCACCCCAAGCCTCCATCATCGCTGGTATGGCATTGGCAAAGCCCTCCGGCCCCACCAGGCAAACGGCGGGTTTGCGGGTGATTCGGGTGTGCCCATCCGCCAGGTGTCCCGCTATCTGCTCGTGCGGACAGTTGATAATCGTGATTCCACGTTCGGCGAGTCCTTCAAGGGCTGGATTGCAAAAACCCCCACTCAAGGTAAAAACCTGTGTGATACCCTTTTCGTGAAGTGCCTGCGCCAGCAAGGCGCCTCCACGGATTTTTTCGTTTTTTTTCATTATCTGTAAGTTCTAAAGCCTGAATTTCAAGACATCATGTCTACAAGACACGAACTGTTTCGTTGAGTTCACGGGTGTGCCGACACCCCAGCTGAGCCATGACTGTACTCAACTCGTTTATCAACAGTTGCAACAAGGCATCAAAGCCCGACGGACCCCCCGCACCGAGCGCGTAAAGCGCCGGCCTACCCACCATCACAAAATCCGCACCACTCGCAAGCGCTCTCGCAATGTCTTCACCGCTACGCACACCGCTGTCGAAAATCAGGGGAAAGTCGGGGCCTAACGCTTCGCGCACCTTCGGCAACACGCTGATCGCAGCAGGAGCGCTGTCAAGTTGCCGGCCGCCATGGTTCGACACATAGACCGCATCCGCACCGGCACTCACCGCCATCTTGGCGTCTTCCGGACTCATCACCCCTTTGAGCACCAGTTGGTGTGGCCACTTGGATCTCAGTTCAGAGAGAAACCGCCAGTCAAAGCGTCCTCTACCAGCCTCACGACGGAATCCTGTCTCGGATGACGGCGAAGTTTCGCTACCCCCTGGGGCCGACATATTGCGGGGCTTGGGAATCCCACGCATCAATGTCGTTAGAGACCACTTCGGGTGCAGACAAAAATCAACGAACTGTCTTGGTCTCAGTCGAAACGGCACCGTAAAGCCATTGCGCTGATCGCGCCTTCGAGGTGCCAGTGCAGGCACGTCGGCGGTCAGGATGAGCGTCCGATAGCCCGCCTGTGCCGCCCGCGACACCAAACCCTGGGTTAACGCATCGGATTCCCCGGCGTACAACTGAAACCAGGCGTTTCCATCTGACTGCTTCAGAATTTCTTCAAGTGACGTCGACGACATGGTCGAGACTCCGAGAGGAAATCCCCGATCCCGTGCTGCCCGCGCCAATGCCTGGTCCGCTCCAGGCCAGAAGAGATTGCCCATCCCCATCGGTGCCACACCGAAAGGCATCTGCCATTCTTCGCCAAGAAACCGAGTCTTGAGGGAGCGATCCTCAACGTTCACCAGCACCCTGCCCTGAAGACAGACCTCTTCAAACGCGGCTGTGTTCCGTCGACTAGCGGCCTCATTGCCGGTTGCCCCATCGAGCGCGTCAAACACCATGCGCGGCATGTTTCGACGCGCCTTCGCCTGAAGATCGCTGACGCTAAAGCACTTCATAATCATCACTCGTGAGCAGTGCTAAAACAGCACCCTCGGCAACCAGGTTGCAAGCCCAGGGGTAAACACCATCAACGCCCCATAAATGATACCTACCAGTACGAATAATGGAATCTCACCGAAGGCGCGCTCCGGGCTGACGTCAACGACAGACGCGGCCGTATAGATACCTACACAGACAGGTGGCGTGATCATACCGACCCCAGCGAAGGCCGTGAAGACAACGAACAGGTGCAGAATATCGAGATTAAACGACAGCGCGATGGCAGCAAAGATCGGCACGGTCAGATAAAAGAGCGGAACGATTTCTATAAAGGTACCCAGAATCAGGCAGATGATGGCAAGCATCAGCCAGAACATCATGGGCGTCACACCAAAGTCGGTGAAGTAGTTGATGATCTCCTGCGGGGCACGGGTGTAGGTCAGGATTACTGACAAAAACATGGCCATCGCGATGATCGAGAAGATGATCGTAGTCGCAACCGCCGTCTGCCTCAGTGCCGCAATCAGCCCCTCGAGTGTCAGCTCGCGATGCACCACGAATCCGATAAACACCGCCCAGACCCCGGCCACTGCTGCGGTCTCTGAAGGAGTCAGCAATCCCCCATAGATACCGCCCAGAATTATCACCGGCGTCACCAGTCCCGGAATTGCCGCCTTGACCGCTTCGATAATCTCAGCTCGCGAGGCTTTGCGGGTCATGCGAATGTGGCGACAACGCCAGACCGCGAGCGCCATCAGCAATATCATCAATACCAATCCGGGGAGAATACCGGCCGCGAAGGTCTTGGAGACCGGCACTGATGTCAGTGCGCTGAATACGATCGCGGCATTGGATGGAGGAATCAACGCTTCGAGCAACGCGGCCGAGGCCGCGAGCACGATGACAAAAGGCGCGGGGTATCCCTGCTCGATCATCTTCGGCATCATGATCGTGCCAACCGCTGTAATTGCAGCAAGGATGGAACCACAAAAAGCCGCAAAAAATCCCATCGTTAAAACCATGCTGATGGCCAGACCCCCGGGCCAGTGCCCGACAAGCGCGGTTGCCATATTGACCAATCGACTGGCTATGCCGCCACGCAGCATGGCCAGCCCACTGAAAATGAACAGCGGAATCGCAATAAGCACCGGCTTCGTGATGGCCGCGTACGACACCTGGATCAGAGTGGACCATGGCAGGTTCAAGTCCAGTATCGCGGCGCTTGCACTGCCCGCACCGAATACCAGAAATACCGGGACCGCCATAAACAGCAGCAGCATGGATGCGGCAATCATCAGGACCGTCATTGGCGCTGCTCCAGAATCGGATTGGAGTCACTGCGCTCTCTCAAAGCCAGCCAGTCCTTCAGAGCGAGCTCGATCGCAAAGATAGCCAGGATCCCAAAGCCTACAGGGAACGACAGGTAGACATACCAGTACGGCAAGTCAAACTCGAGTTCGATGAACTGTCCGAGCGCATGGAAGAGTTGTACGGCATCCACACCCGCCAGAAAAAAAATCACCGCACAGCCAAGGACGAACAAGTGCACAAACAAGGACAACCAGATCTTGCCTCGCACCGAAAGAAATCGCGGCACAAAGTCCACCGTAATATGAGATCTGGATCGAAGCAGTACGCCCGCCATCAGGAATACCATCCAGGGCATCATCACGGGCGGCAGATCCATGATCCAGTCAAAACCGAGCCCGGTAAAATAGCGTGTCACCGCGCCTCCGGTCAGCGCCAATACCGAGAACGCAATGATTACGATTCCGAGCGCGGTGATGACCTTCGCGACGGCATCGTTGACCGCGGTCAATCCCTTTTGCAGTGTGTGCATAAGCTTCAGCTTGGGAGAACAGGTAAAAGGTGGTATTTACCCGCCGCGAATACCCACGCGGCGGGTAACAGACCCTAACTAGGGCGCAGGGTGATTCTGCGCAGCTTCGATGACTGCCGGCGACACCATTTTGGAAAGTTCTGGGAAAACCTTGTCCTTAAGCATCTGGTCAAACTCTGCTTTGGCGTCACCCTGCAAGATCGTCACGGCCCCCCCGTGCTGTGACGTGAATTCATCAAGCACGTCGGCAGAGGCGTCCATAATCCCCGCGGTGGCGGCATCACCGATCTCTCTTCCAACCTCGAGCATCATCTGGCGCAGATCCTCGGGAAGGCTGTTGAGCCAATCAGAGTTCGCCATCAGATACGCGTCCGCATAGGACTGATACGGCAGCTGGCAATACTTGATAAATTCCCACCAACTGTAGGCCCTTAGGCCATTGGGAACAGTATTGACTGTGTCGACCATGCCAGTCTGAAGTGCCGTATAAACGCCTTTGGTGCCGAGCTTCTGATAATCCACTTTCAAGGCTTTCCACAACGGCTTTTCAGTTCCGAAAAGCCGGCGCGCTTTCAATCCCTTGTAACTGTCAATTGAGTCCAGTTTGCTCGTGACACTGCAGGTCAGCACTGGTCCCACCGGGTCGTACATCACCAAGCTAGTGTTCGTCTTGGTAACCGTCTCATCCCAGAGCGCGCGCCCCTGTGGCGTGTTCTGAAAGAAACTGCGTTGATGTTCCAGGCTCTCAAACATGCCGGGGAAACTGGCGATATTAAAATCTTTGACGACCGTGGGAAACCCGACGATTCCGATGATCGCTCCCATCTCAACGGAACCCGCCTTAAGGGCGCCGACAATTTCCTTGATACCAAAGAGCTGTCCCTGGGGATAAACGTCGATACGTAACCGTCCTTCCCCGCGACGATTCACCTCCTCGGCAAACTTTACTGCCCAACCCGCGGCTGTATGACTCGGTCCCCAGTGGTATGAGAGTCGACCAACAATCTCTTCAGCCAGCACGTCCTGGGCAGCATTACCAACCATTGTCAAAACACCGAGGCATGCTGCTGCCAGGGTCTTGCGTCCCCGATACCAACCCGTTTGCGATTTCAACTTCATGACATCCTCCTTATCATCGAGAAAATGGAGCCTTCCGGTTTCAGCGTGATCAAAACCTATATCCCATCCGACTCCCCGAATATCTGTACGTATCGCTCCTTGAATCTTGGCAAAACAGCAGGGTTCACGGGCCGTGCGGCGGGCTTGCCCGAGAAAATATCCAGTAGTTGTGTCGCAGCGTGCTCCGCCATGTTATGCAGACTGTCTGACGTGCACCCAGCGACATGCGGTGTGGCGATGACATTTTCCATCTGCATCAACCGATGATCGGGTTGAGGCGGCTCAACGGCCCACACATCAAGACCCGCTCCCCCAAGATGCCCACACGCGAGCGCATCTGCCAATGCGTCTTCATCGTGAATGGAGCCGCGCGCGGTGTTGATGAAGACTGCGCCTTCTTTCATCCTGTTAAACGTGTCAGCATCAAAAAGCCCGCGCGTGTCGGAGGTGAGCGGGGTGTGAACAGAAACGATATCGGCGTGCTGCAGCAATTCATCAAAGGTTGCACTCTGTGCACCACGGCGCTCAATATCTGATGCTTTCACCAGCGGATCCGTCGCAAGGACTGTCGCACCGAATCCCCCGCTGCAGATTCTGGCAAGGCGTGTGCCGATGTTGCCAATACCGACGATCCCTACCGTCTTGCCAGCAAGGTCAGTCCCCATGAACTCAAGCCGTGACCCCTGCCAGCCTGACCGCAGGACACGGTCTGCCCTGGTAATCGCCCGCTGAACACCGATCATCATTGCAAGCGCATGCTCGGCCACAGATTGGGCGTTTGCGCCCGCTTGGTTCACCGCAAGGACCCCGGCGGCGGTACACGCGTCTAGATCAAATACATCCACACCCGAGCCACTCGCCGAGACCACCAGGAGCTCGGGGGCCCGTGACAGAAATTCAGTGCCGACCCGCAACGACACCGGCACCTCATCGCGCGCGCCGACACATTGATACGCGTGGGCACGACCCAATGTCTCGAAACTCCGCTCGATCGGATCGTCGCCTGATATCCGGACCACTTCATGTTCCGGGCAATTCGCCAGGATTTCCAACGCGTTCGGGGCGGGGAAACTGTTGAGGTAAGTGATACGAGCCATCGACCGGATTTCGGATGAATTCTGCCAAAGTAGGCTCAGTATCCGTCGTTTCAACATATTTGGCAAATAGCATTATTTAACAAATATATTTGTTTTCTATATATTTACGTTCCCATGAACTTAAGACAACTCGACGCATTCCGGGCAACCTTGCGCACAGGATCCATTACCGGTGCTTCACGGACACTTGCCATCTCGCAGCCGAGCGTGACCCGGTTGATCAAGGAGCTTGAACGTTCGGTGGGTTTTGCCCTTTTTATCCGAAGCGGGCGTGGCATCGCCTCCACTGTGGAGGGGCGGCGGTTTGGAGATGCAGTGGAGAATCTTTTCAGCGGTACTGATCGACTCAAGGAGACCGCACAGGCAATCCGTACCAGTGTTGATGGCGAAGTTCAGATTGGGGTGACTCCGGTTTTGGTCTACCAGATCACGCCGGAAGCAATCAGCACAACGCATCTGGACAAGCCCGGCCTCAAGGTCGCGCTGCGGGTTAACCATTCACCAGGTCTGGTAGATGCCGTTACCATGGGGCAACTGGACTTTGCCGTGATCAATGTATATCGAAGGCCCGAGTCACTGACGGTTTTCTACGAGCGGGAACTGCACTATGTCTGCCTCGTGCCCGAAGATCATGTACTTGCCCTCTCAGAAAAAGCGATCGATCTAAAACAGCTGAAGCAGTTGGACTGCATCGCCTACGATGCTTCCAGACTGCAGACCGCTGATGAGCACTGGCAGAAACTGCTTTCATGGCCGAAGGTCAGCCTCTCGGCATATTCCAACATCGCGGTGGCCTCTTTAGCCCGGGCAACGGGAAAACCTGCCATCGTGGACCCCTACACGGCAAAAACCATGATGTCGCTTGGCGGTGTTACTGTGCGCCCCCTTAAACAGCAGTTGACGTCGAATTTATGTGTCATCACGCGTGGTGTCGGCACCTTATCGCTCGCCGCGCGCGAACTTGCTGACGCAGTAGTTACTGAACTCAAACGGCCTGTGTAAGAGATCCCCACTTAAAATAGGCAACGCAATATGAATCTTGGCGAAGCTTAACGCTGATTGCCGCCATCAAGGTGGATACCGATGACAGAAGATCTCAAGCCATTCCTACAGGCGGGCCCGACCGTACAAAGCGATGACGATGCCGTTGTCGGCTTCGCCCGACGCGCCATGGGTACCGAAACTCGTGCGGTCGATCAAGCAGTGTTGCTTTATTACGCCGTGCGAGACGAGGTTCGCTACGACGGCTACGACCTGGACATCTCAGTCGAAGGGCTTTGCGCCCGGCGTAATCTGGAACTCGGTCACGGCTGGTGCATTTCCAAGGCTGTTTTGCTTGCCGCCTGCTGCCGTGCGATAGGCATCCCTGCGCGACTGGGCTATGCTGATGTGCGTAATCACCTATCCACTCGGAAAATGCGCGAGCGTATGGGCACCGATATATTTTTCTGGCACGGTTATACGTCGATTTTTCTTGATGGAGGCTGGGTGAAAGCAACTCCCGCTTTCAACCTGGAACTTTGTCATAAGTTCCGGCTGCAGCCACTTGATTTCAACGGCAAAGAGGATTCGCTTTATCACCCCTTCGATCTTGAGGGACGCCGTCACATGGAGTATGTCCATGAGCGCGGAGAGTTTGCTGAACCGCCGATAGACAGAATAAGGAAAACGTTCAGACGCGAGTATCCCAACTGGCAAATTTCTGGTCAGGACATTGCCGAGGATTTCGAAAGCGATGTTGCGATAGAGACCGCCAACTGATTGACCCAGGTCCCAGCCCGGTTTTTAGTTCCAGTCCAACGGCACCTTTCAGTTAGGAGGTCTGACGGAATATCCGCCGTAACGCTCTGCAAAACGTGTCCAGGCGGCATCAGCCGCAAGTCCAGCACGCGAAACAAGATCCTCCTCGTCTGCTGACTGCACCACGCCTTCGGCCACCACCACCTTGCCATCAATGAGCACCATGTCCACATCCTTGGCATGACCGTGATATACCAGCGTGGTGACCGGGTCATTTACCGGCGTCAGGCCAAGTCTTCGCATATTGACCATCTGCAGATCGGCCTTTTTACCCGGTTCAATCGATCCGATTTCTTCATCCAGGCCGAGCACGCGTGCCGCCTCAATGGTCCCAAGAGCGAGCGCTTCATGGGCAGATAGTATTTCGGGATCGTGTGCCTGAATCCGTGCGCTCGCCAGACACGAGCGCAACACTTCGAAATAGTCCGAAAAGTAATTGTCGATACCCAAGCCCACCTGCATGCCTTTGGCTCGCATGGCCTGAATCGGCGCTACTTCCCCTCGGAACTGATTCATGTGCGGACAATGTGCAAGATGGGTTCCGGACTCTGCCAGGACATCCATTTCCGCCTCGTCTACTTCATAGCAGTGAACAGCGACCACGTCGGAACCCAGCATGCCATGTGTCCTGGCGAAGTCGAACTGCGCCATCCCGTGAATCCGTTGAACAAGTTCACGCTCACCAAAACCAAGGTGGGAGGACAGACGGAGGCCTCTCGCATCAGCGCTCTGTCTGAGCCCCTGCAGCAGTTCCGGCGAAGAGGTCGATAGCCCGGTCGCAGCCATCACGGCCTGAATCCTGCCGCCCGCGCGGCCGTGCCATCGTTCCGCCAGTCCGTTGGCCTGTTCAAGTTGTTGGTCGCGCACTGCAGGATCGAACACTGTTTCACCCCGCGCAAGCGCTTCGAGATTGACGTCGTTCACCATCACGCCAATCTGCGCCCGCATACCACTGGTCTCGATAAAGCTTGCGAAAATCTCGGCATCCTCCTCCATTTCCAGAATCGTCGTCACTCCGCCTCTCAGGAGTTCAGTTACCGCAAGCGCGCCGATTACCTGACGCTCCTCAACCGAGATGATCCCGCTCATCGGCAGATAAAGGCGGTGCGTCGGGGCATGCCCGATGTCCTCAGCCCTGCCCCGAAATACGGCGTAGCCCAGATGATTGTGCGCACTGACAAAACCCGGCAGCACAACTTTTCCGTTGCCGTCCACTACGGTATCGGCCGCCGGATACTGCTCACACAGTACCTGGGTATCGCCCACGGCCACAATGCGGTCCTCCTCGACATAGACCGCCCCGTTTTCAATGACGCGGTGTGCCGAATCAACCGTCACGACCGTACTATTGGTTATCAGTAGTGACATAACGAGACCCTGTGTTCATTTAATTCTGCGTGATCAGCCGGGGCTCCAGCTGGCCCACCCGAAATTTTTTGACTAAATACTCATCCCTGTCATCATGACCACCGGCTCGACTTCCGGCGTTCCCTCGGGCACAAAGAAGTCGCTCCACAGTGGCTTGTCCGGATCCACACGATAACCACTGAAGTCCGTCACGCCCTCCGACGACAGCAGCACATCATCTATACAGAACTGTCCAGTGAATTCGCTCGCATCTTTCGACAGAATGGCGGCAGCTGCGTCGGCCATGATCTCGGGCTTGCGACAATGCGGAAACGCAAGGTTACCCGCCAACACATTGCTGATGGCCGCAGTTGCGATCACAGAATGAGGCCACAGTGCGTTGACCGCGATCCCCTTGGACCTGAATTCTCCGGCCATGCCCAACACACACTGACTCATCCCGAACTTAGACATGGTGTAAGCGACCGAAGGAGCGAACCATTTGGCCCGCATATCAAGCGGTGGAGACATATTGAGAATATGCGGGTTGTCTCCCTTTTCCAAATAGGGCAGGCACTCCTTTGACAGCATGAACGTTGCCCGGACATTGACCGCAAACATGAGATCAAACCTTTTCATCTCAGTCTTGCCGGTAGGCGTCAGGGATATCGCACTGGCATTGTTGATGCAGATATCCAGCCCACCAAATGCTTCTGCCGCCTGGCCGACGGCTGCTTTGACCTGATCTTCGTCACGCACATCGGTCACGATCGGCAGAGCCGTGCCACCTGCCTGCTCTATCTCTTCGGCTGCCGTATAGATTGTGCCCGGCAGTTTGGGATGGGGTTCGGCCGTCTTGGCGAGAATGGCGATACTGCCTCCCTCTGCTGCGAGACGCTTGGCAATCGCGAGACCGATGCCACGGCTACCCCCAGAGATAATTGCGCGTTTATTGTGCAACGATGTCATCAGAAACTCCTTCGATTAGTTTGAACAATTTACTTCTGGTCCGCGGGTCTGCGACTTTACCCAAGACCGCTCTCCCGTGGCGTCGGCCGGAGCGGTTAACTACACCCCAACTCCGTAAACATCTCGCCAGTATGTTATCTGGGCGCACGTCGCAAGCGCAGTCGCTCGTGCGGCATCTAATGTAGTTCGCAGATTTCATCTGCTGCGGTTAAAGGCGCTTAATCGCCACCGCATAAGCGCCCGGAGGAACGCGTGATAGTTACCAGACCCTGCTCAGGCCTCACCTCGACCTGATCACCGGTCTTGATCAGACGGGTTACGTCACCATCGGCGAAGCGGTCGCACATCGCCATGTCAGCGAGAGCCGCCCCCTGCGCCAAGATCGGGTTTACGTTGTTGAACAGAATAGCCTTTGGTGCAACACCGCGCAGCTTCATCTCATGCAGCATCCAGGCGGAAGCAACGCCGCCCTTAGCGGTATTGAACACCATGATCTTACCGACGTAACTCTGTCCGGCCAGCTTGTGCTGCGGGCGCGAAAATATCCCGGCGATACGGTCGAGATCGTAGCGTGCAGAAAAATTATCGTCGGTAACAAGGGCTTCGCCACTAACCACCGGTCCGACTCCGAGGTGGCACCTAAGTTCTATCGTCTCCATCACAAGACCTCCCCCGCGATTGCTGAGGCGACGCAGTTTTCCATACTCGAAAGAGTCGGTTGGTAGCCGTAACCACCAATGATGTTGACCAATTTGACCGAATTGGTCATGAGCCGTTTCCAACCGTTCGCCTCAGCCATTTCGCGCGCGTAACTCTGATAGAAACACATGCCTTCGAGTACCAGCGAGCCGGAGGCCTCGATACGCTCGACCAGTCCCAGGCGCCGCGCATCCGACGCGACCACCGGACTGGTAACTGCGAGCAGGCTGGTATCCCTGTGCACTTTTCTGCCATCCAGCAATTCGGCCAGCGACTGCATTTCCAGCAGTGATAACTGCGGTGCCGAAAAGACCACCACGTCTACTTTTTCACCCTTGCCGTCGTAACGTGCCAGAAATTTCTCCAGATCAGAATGGGTGACGCTTTCAGCCTCCAGGCGCGAAGGATCACAAACTGCATCTAGCGTTGCTGCTTCCGGCGTGACACCGACCACGTGGAACAGGGGTACCGAACCATAGCTCGCCATTGCCGCCCCCATGTGTTTCATTTCATCGGATCCGGGCGGTGAGTCGATCCCTTCGATCACCGGTACTTCCCAATAAGAGCCTACACGCGCTCCGACAATGCCGCCGAGAGCGCCCCAGTCAGCCAAGTGTTGCGGTTCGAATTCCACCCGGTATCGCCGCGTTGCCCTACGATTTCGGTCGAGGTGCAGCCCATAGCGCGGTGTACGCCCGGTGAGCCCGGCGGCGAGTGCCGACGGTCCGCCTTCGAAGTTGGAACAGGCGCCAAGCACGCTATTGCAGTAGATCACCACGCCGGTATCACCGAAAGCGAGATGCTCTCCGCGCAGCGGCGGCATGATGGTCTGGTAATTGATACAGGTATTGGTCATGAGAATACCCATAGCCTCGAAAGCATCGATGGTGCGTCGTTCCAGAGACGCCATCTGCTCAGTCTGCCCAAGACGTCGGTAATGGCAGAAATCGATGCCACGCGGATCGGTAATCATCGGGATGCGTACCTGACGCTCGTGCTGCGGATAAGCCGCCAGGCCCTCGATAAACTCGACGCCCGCCTCGCCGAGCGACTCGGTATCGGCCATGATGTGTGCCTGGGTTACAGGGACCAGGTCGGGGGCGTCGAAAAAACGCCCGACCTGTATCATGTGTTCGATCGCCCAGCGGCATGGTGCACCCAGCTCACCGCTGTGCATGGCCTTCTCTTCTTCGTTAAGTTTCATCTCGTTTAGTTTCTTTCTAAATCAGCCATATCCATGAGAGCGTGGTTATCGCGATAGCCGGCGACAGCGTCCTCCTTGGTGAAGAGGTCAGGTTCGTTCAGCGGTTGTGCCAGTGCTACGTCGAAACCTGATGTCATGTGACGGCCATTCCAGTCATCACTTAACGCCCCAGTCCTTTAACACCTCGGCCGTATGCTCTCCGGGGACCGGCGGCGGTCGTTGAATACTGCCTTGAGTACGGCTGAAACGCGGTGCCGGGCTCGGTTGGGTAATGCCGAATTCGTTGACAAACGTCCCACGGGTCACGTTGTGCGGATGTGCCGGGGCATCTGCCATTCCGAGTACTGGAGCAAAACAGATGTCAGTACCTTCCATCAGTTCGCACCAGTGTGATTGTGGTTCACGCAGAAAGATCTGCTGCAAGCGCTTACGCATCTTTTGCCAGTCTTCCTTTGCCTGGCCGACGCCTTTCGACTCCGCGTCGATCCCGAGCGTATCGAGCAGCAACTGGTAAAATTGCGGCTCGATGGATCCGATCGCGATCCACTTCCCGTCAGCACATTCAAATGTCCCGTAAAAGTGGGCACCACCATCAAGCAGATTATCCTGACGCTGGTCCGTCCACTGTCCCTGCTGCAAAAGTCCATACATCATAGTCATCAGGTGGGCCGCACCATCGACCATTGCCGCATCGACAACTTGACCCTTGCCAGACCCTCTCGCTTCCAGTAGAGCGCAGACCACACCGAAGGCGAGGTAGAGCGCCCCACCACCAAAGTCACCCACCAGATTGAGCGGCGGTGTGACGGCCTTATCGGTGCCAATCGCGTCCAGCACCCCGGCGATCGCAATGTAGTTTATGTCGTGCCCCGCGGCCTGCGCCAAGGGGCCATCCTGGCCCCAGCCGGTCATGCGCCCGTAGACCAGGCGCGGATTTTTCGTCAGGCATTCATCAGGGCCAAGGCCAAGACGCTCCATGACACCCGGCCGGAAACCCTCGATCACGGCATCTGCGCGAGCAATAAGTGCAAGACAGGTCGTGACGTCCTCGGAGTTCTTCAGATTGAGCGCCACCGAGCGCCGACCTCGGTTCAGTACATCCACCTTGAGACCCAATGGATTGGTACCGCCCTCTCGATCGATGCGCACCACATCTGCACCCATGTCCGAAAGAAGCATCGCGCAAAACGGCGCGGGACCGAGACCCGCCATTTCGACAATGCGATATCCGTGTAGTGGTCCCATACCCATTATTACGAAACTTCGCTCGATGTGTTCATAAATGGTTCAAGACTGTCTCTGACCTGCTTTACGCTGACGAAGTATGGCCACAAACGCGACAAGCCTCGAACAGGAAACACCGGTGATACGAGCGTGGCTGCTCCCCACCCAGGACGCCATGTGTAGCCCACATCACGCCTTGGAATGACGCAAGCGACGGGAGTGCCCAGCGCGCTGGCAAGATGTCCCGCGCCCGAATCATTGCACACCAGCGCCCGTGCACTATGAAGCAGGCTCGCCAACGCTGCAATACTAGGCGTTTGTGCCATCGGAAATCGTCCCCTGAGCCGTTCTGTCCACTCGGGCATCTCGGACGGTGCCACCGCAAATACACAATCGTGTCCAGCCTCCTGCAACAACCGGGCCAGCACAATAAAACGCGTTGCTAGCCAGTTCTTTCGTGCCTTGCCACTGGTGGGAGAGATAATAACCGGCCCTTTTTGTTCCCGACTATCGACATCTTTTGGAACCACCAGGCCTAGATCAGCCTTCGCGTTTTTAAGAGACAGTTCATGCCGGCAATAGTGGGTCACATGCTCCACCATAGTCAGCCCGGACTTTGTTTCATCGCGGATAAGCCCGTGCGTGGGTACGCGCTCTTGCAGCCACTCACGTTTGTCGGCCGACAATGTCTCTGGATCGAAACAACCGTCAAGTGATCTCTCGTGGTGTGCTAATGAGAAAAATACCACCCGGCGCGCGAGGTCTGGACGCAAATCAACGCCGTCAGATTGGAGGCCCGGCGCCTGGGAATCCATCAGACAAAAATCAAACTGATCCGGGATACTGGCGTACTCCTCCGTACTGAGGTGTGGGCCTGTCTGGAGCTCTGGCAACCATTTCGCAAGATCATGTGCGCAGTCCCCCCGCACGGTAACATCAAAACCGGCACGGGCAAGATTGGCCGGAATCACAAGGGAGATCAGGCTGTCACCGAGCTTCCCCGGCGTCACAAACAGGACCTTTGCACCCGGGGTAACCTCTACGCGGCGGGATTCACCGTTCGCTTGCATGGCGCCGATTATGGGCTACCTGTCTCTGCCAGACTAATTTGATGATGCCGTTCTCTCGGTACAGTCGGTTTTGACTAATCCAGCTTTATACGTCTATTCAGTTCAAACCGTTCGCTCACAGGGTCCCGGAACGAATCAACAGCCCAACAATGAAAGAGGTTAGGATATTGGCAATGTCCTCGAGTGAAGCGGGACTCTATCGATAACACAAGATTTAGGGTTTGCCAAGAACGCGAGATCACGATGTGAAAAATAAAGCTCATACCATCGTTGCGAAACCAGCAAGGGCCTATTTGCGCGCCCTCCCTACTCTACTTCTCTGCTGGGGGGTGTTGGTCATCAGCGCTGCAAACTATCCGATTGATGCCACTGCAAACATGTCCACGGTCGAGAAGAACTGTTTTGACGATTTTCACAGGGGTGGCGGATCCGAGTGGGGCCGGGCAGTTCGGGGCCAGGCTGCTGACGGACCGGTAGACGATATCGATCTAAACAAATGTAAACCGTTCGTCAGTAAGGACATGAAGACCTGGATAGGCTCAGAACCCGATTCCGGTGAAGCAGTTGGTTCTGGGTCAGTAGTACAGAAAGCAAAACCAGGGATATCTACTGTTGGTATGTCTGAGGTTGAAGCCGTGTGCTTTGAGGCTTTTTATCGGAATAATGGCCGTTACTGGTCGGCGACGACGGTCGGAGCGGGCGACACTGATTTTGACGTAATTCCATGCCTTCCTTTTGTCAGCAAGGACATGAGAACCTGGATAGGCTCAGAACCCGATTCCGGTGAAGCAGTGGGTTCTGAGCCGGTTAATTTTGTACTCAAGATTGTTCCACATCCTTCCGACGGCAAGGTCTTTCTTAATGGAGTCTATGAAGGTCTAGGAGTTGTCAAACTGGATTTAGCCCAGGGGAACTATCTGGTTGAAGTGATCAAGGATGGATTTGAGCCATTTGAGAAGGATGTTGAGTTAAACAAGTCCATCATTCTTGAAGTTGCCATGAACCCCATCCCTGCGCCAACTCCAGAACTTCAACAAGAAATGACGTCTAATGCTGAGGTGGTTTTCTGGCAAACGATCAAAGACAGTGATGATCCAGCAATGTTTGAGGAGTACCTGCGTCAATTTCCTGAAGGAGTCGGACTATTTTCTCGCCTCGCTAAACTGAAACTTCAGGGTCTCAAGGATAAGAACATCCCCAAAACCAACTCAATTCCCGATCTGGATTATGGGTCCTATCACGCGCTCGTCATTGGAAACAATACATATCGGCATTTACCGGATCTGAAGACCGCTGTCGCGGATGCACGACGAGTCTCTGACATATTAGAAGAACTGTATGGATTTGAAGTAAGTCGGCTGGAAAACGCGAATCGTACACAAATCTTACGTCTCGTCTCAGATCTGAGAAAAAGGATTAGCGAAAAAGATAACCTATTGATTTACTACGCCGGGCACGGTCACGTGGATGAGGGTGCCGGCGAAGGATACTGGTTGCCCGTCGATGCTGACCCTGAGGATCCCTCCAACTGGCTTATGACTGATCAGATTGTTGGTCAAATACGGGCAATGAGTGCAAAACATGTACTGATCGTGTCGGATTCGTGTTTCTCTGGTGTACTGACCCGGGGAATAAAGATTGTAGAAAAGACCCCCAGTTATATTGCCCGAATGACCAACTTAAAAGCGAGAGTCGCTTTGACCTCAGGCGGATTGGAGCCGGTCGCAGATTCCGGTGGGTCGGGACACTCGGTTTTCGCAGCAAAGTTTATTTCGCTTTTGGAGGCCAACCAAGCAGTCTTGGACGGCACCCAGCTCTTCAGCGAACTTCGGCCGGAGGTTATGCTGAACTCAGATCAAACTCCTGAATACGGTCGTATTCGCAAGGCGGGCGATAATGGCGGTGATTTTCTGTTCGTAAGGCAGTGATCAGCGGTCCGGGACCTAACAATAAAGTGACCAGAGTCCGGCTAGAACGCTCAGACGAGTATTTTACTGCCAGTAATTGCTGATCGAGCAAACGGGAGGGGCTCTAGTCAGATAATGCCTTTTTCCCGGTACGGGCGATTTTCCAAGATACGCCGGTAGCCAAAGCAGCCAAGATCAAGTGTGTCATAGGCGCCATGAACGACATGCTCCGCAAGACCTCTCCCGACCGCAGGTGCATGCATGATCCCGTGTCCGGAAAATCCGTTGGCGAGGTAAAGATTATCCAGCACCCCCTCGCAAGGACCGAGAATCGGGGAATAATCGAGCACGTTACGCGCATAATGTCCCCGCCAGCTTGTCTCCAACTTGAGTGACTGCATTGCCGGAATCCGATTGGCAAGGGCGGGCCAAACTACCTCGTCAAAACGACTCGGAGAGACAGTAAAGTTCCAACCGGATTTCTCCGACCAGTCGGGAACACCCCCGACATAGCCCTGGCCTTCCGGGCGAAACGCCAGATCCGTTTCGGTCTTGATAAACGGCAGCGGCTCAACAGACGCGTTGCAGCGAAAGAAATAACTTTCCCGCGACATCGGCTCGACGGGTAAAGCGACATCTACCGTCTTTGCAAGTTCGGCACACCACGCACCGGTAGCATTGATAAAGACCTCGGCTTCGAAGACGGTGCCGTCTGCACCGTATGCCCGACGAACCGCACTGCCCGCCGTTTCCAGGTGCGTAATTTCGACCTCCTCATAGACAACACCGCAGGAGATGGCCTTTCGGCGAAAACCCATCAAGGCAGCATAAGGATCGATCCATCCATCATGATCCGACAGCACCGCAAGATCGATACCGTTCTGCTTCAGCGACGGAAAACGCTCTGCGAGCTGAGTTGGACTCAGAAGCTCCACTGGGACACCCATCGACTCCTGCAGTCGGTAGTTCTCTTCCATCTGCTGGGCGCCGCCATTGTCTGAGATAAAAAGATACCCCTGGCGCCTGAAACCAATATCGGCGTTTTGCTCGCCCACTTTCATGTGCTGTGCAAAATCTTGATAGAAGGACAGGCCAAAGTCGGCCATCTGGATATTCTCGGGAAGGCTGAACAGTCTGCGGATACCGCCATTGGCGAGCGGTGTTGCGGCACGGGTGTACGTCGCATCACGCTCAAGCACCAGCACCTTGCCGGCACCAGGCAACTGGCTAAGATGGTAGGCAATGCTTGAGCCAACGATGCCGCCACCAATAATGATGATGTCCGCTTTCACCGATCGTTCACCGAGAGAATCCATTAGAGGAATACTTTAAGGCTGTCCCTACAAAGAGCCAAGGCGAACTACCGTCCAGCCAACACCCTGATACAGATGCGGGTGCTGGTATCAGGGAATTCTAAGTACTTCAACTGCCGACAGAGCAATGCTTCATTGGGGTCTGGATGCCCTCGCAAGGACAAGACGGTTGACGCTGAGAGTCGATACCTTATGATGACCTCCCAACTATTACATTGACCCGAGACTGATCCACCCTGAGTGATCGAGGACAACATGAGCGCACTTTCAAAGGCCCTGCAATCTTCTGATTTTGTCGTGACCAGTGAGTTGACGCCGCCCAAGGGGCTGGATCTCGCTCCACTGCTTGACAAGGCGGCCCTGCTGAAGGCATATGTCAGCGCGATTAACCTGACTGAGTCCCATGCCGCGCGAATGGCCATGGATCCGGTTGCAGTCGGCCACCTGATGCTGGACCAGGGTGTCGAACCCATCGTGCAGATGACCTCCCGTGACAAAAATCGTTTGGCCATTCAGGCGAGTATTCTTGGTGCTTGCGCCTTGGGTATATCAAATCTGGTCTTCATGGGGGGTGATCCCCCGAAAAATGGGGATCACCCTGACGCCAAGCCGGTTTTTGATCTCTTTGCCTCCCAGCTGCTCGAGGCGGTGCAGGCGCTCAACAATGGAACCGATCTCAACGGTAATGCCCTTAACAGAAATACAGAGATCTTTGCTGGCGCCGTTGTCAATCCAGGGGCCAGTGACCCTGATGCCGAGATTGAAAACCTTCACAGAAAAATTGACGGCGGTGCTGAATTTTTTCAGACACAGGCGGTTTACGACGTTGACGCCTTTTCGACTTTTCTGGAGAAAGCCAACTCACCCAAACCCATTCTCGCAGGGATTATCCCCATCAAATCGGTGAAGATGGCGCAATACATGAACGACCGCATCCCGGGTGTGGATATACCGGATCACCTCATTGAGAAAATTGCGGGAGCAGGTGACGATAAAGAAGCCATTTCCCAAATCAGTATCGAGATCGCTGCCAGCACCATACAGGAGCTCCGTTCCGTGACGAAAGGCGTGCACGTTATGGCGATCGGCTGGGAGCAGTACATCCCACAGATGCTGGAACAATCTCAATCCTAGATTAGATATCGAGTACCAGAACCTCTCCGGCCTTCGCGCGGGAAATACAAATCATAATCTCTTTGGACGACTCCCTTTCGGCATCCGTCAGCACGAGATCGCGATGCTCTGGCACTCCGCCGAGTAGACGGATTCTGCAACATCCACACAAGCCGTCCTCGCAGGAGGATTCAATCTCAACCCCGGCTTCGCGCACCGTCTCCAGTATGGTCTTTTCTGGTGTCACCGGTAGACGGATATTCCGGCGCGACAGCACTACCTCGAAGGCTTCGTTTTCCTGAGTGTTCTCAGCGGGCTCCGGGGTAAACGGCTCCCAGTGTACCGAGCCGTCAGGCCAATGTGATGCTTTCTCTCGGACACTGGCAACCAGTCCCAAGGGACCGCAAACATAGACGTGCTCGCCAGGCTTTGGGGTCTTAAGCAAATGATCAAGGTCAATTCCCTTAGCAGGATCACCATTGTCCAGGTGCAGGCTCAGGCTATCACCGAAAATTAACCGGACCTCGTCCAACAGCGGCGCATGCGACTCATCAGGCGCGCAGAAATGCAGATGAAAGTCGACACTCTCCAGACGGAGCTGATGCCCCATCGCCATCACTGGCGTTACCCCAATGCCACCCGCAATAAACGTATGCCGTGCAGCCGTCTGGTCCAAAGGAAAGTTGTTCGAGGGAAGACTGGCCTCAACCCGATCTCCTACGGACAGATGATCCAGCAGCCAATCGGATCCGCCCCGACTTGCTCGCTCACGGCGAATCCCCAATACATATCGGTCGCGCACGGCTGGATCTCCCGCCAGAGAATATGAGCGCCTCAGACCGTCGCCGGTAAAAAGATCGATATGAGCGCCAGGCTCAAACGGCGGTAATTCTTTGCCATCCTCACCCATCAATTCATAGCGGCTGATATCATGAGAGTACTCATCAACATGACCGACGTGGAGTTCGATACGCTCTGGCACCTCCGGATTCATAATCTTCTGCTCCGGCTTTAACAGCAACCGCTCTACGTTGCGACCATGTATCACATGCGTATCGAGAATCTCATCGATATCCTCGCGGCTTTGATAGTGATACCAGATTCCTTCAGGATAGATCACCATCACCGGACCTAGCTCACACCGGTCAAGGCAGCCGCATTTGTTCACACGGATCCGCTGATTGATCTTGAGTTCCTTGCTCCGCGCTTTCATGTACTCCTGAAGCGCTACCGATCCCCGTGCGCTACACGAGCCCCGGTGGTGCCCCGGCACTCTTTCGTTGATACAACAGAACACATGGATGTCGAAGTAACGATCCGACGATGAGGCAGACTCTTTCATTGATTTATTCGTTTCCCGGTCTCAGTTTGGCCAGTCCCCGGATCAGGAGACTCTCGCATAGGCAGTTAAATGATGGCAGTCACGTGTCGTAGCGTCCAATCTATTTTAGTTATTACGCCATGTCTTCATAAGATTCAGCGAATCTGGGTCTAAGACGGGTTATGGTCGGGCTGTTGTTGGGTGATACAGTGAATGCCGCCGCCGCCCGGCGCGATATTATCGATCCGTAATGAAACGACCTCTCGCTGGGGGAACAGCTGTTGGTAAACCGCTTTAGCCCGGTCATCGCCAGGCAGGCCGTACGACGGCATGATAACTGCGCCATTGGCTATATAGCTATTGATGTAGGAGGCGCAAAAACGATCGCCTTCGACGCACTGCCATGCGTCTTCTATAAAGATCAGATCCAGCAAACGCCCCTTCGCATCTGTCTGTCCTTCGAGGGCGCGCCGGTTCTCCATGAGAACGTCATAGCGTGGGTGGGCGCGATCAAACGCTGCTTCGACCAGCACACGTCCCGGACCCACAAAAGCAGCCAGCCCATCGACATGACCATTGGTCTCGTCCTCGTCGGGGTCCCCTGGAATCCAGATCACTTTAGTGACGCCAAGCATCCGGCACAACTCGGCCTCCACCTCGCCCTTGCTCCAGCCCGGATTGCGGTTGGGATTTAAAAAGCAGGTTTCCGTAGTGATCAGCGTACCTTCACCATCCACCGTTATCCCGCCCCCTTCCGCTGTCATTCTGGACTGGTACATCTGCAGTTCCAGTTGCGATAGCAATCTGGGTCCGGCTTGCGCATCGTCTTCAAAAGGCTCGTAATTGCCACCCCAGGCGTTGAAAGCAAAGCAAGCAGCGGCAACATCACCCTGACCGTTGATGAGAAAGTTCGGCCCGTTATCGCGAAACCAACCGTCGTCTATTGGCATCTCGACACACGCGATGTCGCTACCCAAAGCCGCCTGCGCGGCCTTCCGGTCCCGCGGATTCACCACCATTGACACAGGCTCGAACCGCGCAATCGCCTTAGCCACTTCTACGTAATTCTGACAGGTTGCCTCACTGTTGAAGCCTTCACGGCAGGGCCACGCCATCCAGCACCGCGCGTGAGGCCGCCACTCCGCGGGCATATAGAAGCCCGCCGATGCGGCATCGGATAAAACAATATTCACAGTTTCGCTAGACGGCTCTATGAGGAGTGTACGCCGCTTCCCTTCACCCGGTACTCGTCTCTAGGCGGGCTGAATACATCGAGCACCCGGGCACCTTCTGGACCGGCCCGAAAAGCATGGGTCACATTTGGCGGGGTACGCCAGAAATCTCCCGCGGACACCGCGACTTCTTCGCCGTTCTGGATACGCACACCACCGCCCTCCAGCAAAACACCCCATTGTTCCTGCGGATGCGAGTGGACCTCGCTTTCGCAGCCCGGCTCCAGACGAACGACTGAAAGCATCGCGTGGTCCCCAGGGAATATCCGGGTGGAGACACCCGGAGCAAGATCGCGCAGTATTCCCTGGTCAGCAGCATCGAGATTAAAAAAATTTTCTTTCATGTATTGTTTTCCAGTACGAAATTCATTGGCTCGGGATCTAAAACGTTTGTCGTCCTGTGTACTGGCGATCTTTAGCCTATCGCATC
>Ga0233427_10000385_pt1 | contig 57235 bp, 48 predicted proteins | sample SI_118_April2016_5_FD_179885 | JGI IMG/M metagenome (GOLD analysis project Ga0233427, IMG submission 179885) | Seawater microbial communities from Saanich Inlet, British Columbia, Canada - SI_118_April2016_100_MG | ecosystem: Environmental > Aquatic > Marine > Inlet | place: Canada: British...
AGACGGATACCAGCAATAACAATGAAGATTACAGCGATCAAAGCCATGAAGTTCAATACAATCTCAAGAACGTCGAGGATTCCTTGGCGAACTTGTTGTTCGGTTCCGCCTTCAACACCACCGATATCTGGTACGTCACCAAAGATCTGAGCGAAAGCTTTTGGAGCTGAGAGGAATGCCATCGCTGCGTATGATGCGCGAAGAGAAATGGTAGAAAGTTTTGTAGTCATAAAAAAGTTGAGTAGTAGAAGTTTTCACCATTGTTACTGATTGTATGTATGTAGCGCAAGGCAAGAATGCCTTCTGGACAGTAATGTTTCTTGACGCTTACTGGTTTTCATTTCATGCTTACTCTTCTACAACTTCGTTGCTAAGGAAGCCAACAACAATAAGAAGAAGAGCTGGCAAGGAGAACCATAAGTCCTGGTTGAGTATCATGACTTGCATCAGCTTACTCTTCTCTAGAAGAGGAGCGATCGTTGCGAGGTGTTCCATGTTTGGGTCGAGGATCTGTACGTCTGCGACAAAGATAAAGAGGGTAATCATAAGAAGACCCGCTGTTGCCATACCAAACACGGCGGTCAGGATGACATTTACAAAACCTCCGGGGTCTTTTGTATACCCAATCTCTAGCCCCCCACGTACTGCAATGAAGATAATAAGAGCTATAAAGAGGACAAGTTTGACTCCTGTCAGGATAGTTGAGTCCAAAGAAATGCCAACAATATTGAGCATAGGTAGAGAGTCTCCGCTCAGTCTTTCGATGATATTTCCAATTCCTTCTACTGCCAAAATGGCAATATACGTCGAAACGATCACTTTTATTGCTTCGTGCTTTCCTATAATAAAGCTATAGGTAATGACCAATCCAAAGAAAACAATGATGAAGAGGTCCCATGTAGGCGTGATTGTCATGGCATATAGTGTAGCAGTGGACCTTTAAAGTGGAAAATGGAAAAAAGAAGGGGTCATATTTTCACTTTTTGCTCTCCACTTGTACTCTTTCCGCATGCGTCACGGATTCATCCTCATCAATAAACCAGTCGGCCCAACCAGTCACGATATTGTCTATCGGGTTCGCAGGGCTTTGCCTGAACGGAAGATCGGCCATCTTGGTACTCTCGACCCTGCAGCATCTGGATTATTGGTGCTTGCAGTAGGCGCAAAGGCTTTGAAGGTAGTAGAGCTCTTTACCGACCTTTCAAAGGAGTACATCGCAGACGTAACATTTGGAACAGTGAGTGTGACATACGACAGAGAAGGACCATTTCAAGAGTTTGAACGAAAACCAGGAATTCCAGACCCAGAAGACATCACCATTCAAGAGACGATTCGTAATCGCTTCATTGGAAAGGTGAGCCAGGTTCCGCCAACGACGAGTGCTATAAAGATTGGAGGTGAACGTGCATATAGGAAGATGCGACAAGGACGCGATGTCGAGATGCCAACACGGGAGGTCGATATTTCTTATTGTGACCTACTGTCTTATAGCTATCCGGATCTTCAGATAAAAGTAGGATGTAGTAGTGGAACGTATATTCGTTCTTTGGCACATGACCTTGGACAGTCTCTGAAGTGCGGTGCATACCTTTCAGGCTTACAACGTACGAAGGTGGGGGATTTTTCTGTTGATGATGCCGTCGCTCCAGACGATGCTATATGGGGGAAAGTAATTCCATTAAAGGAAGTTCTCGCCTCTATGGAAAAGAAGGAGATCTCTCAGAAAGACTTCGATGACATCTCTAATGGACGCGTCATAGAAGGAAGTTGTACCAAGAATACAGTTGCCTGGTTGGATGGACTCCCTGTGGCGTTACTAGAAAATGGTAAAGAAGGGGGCATCAAAGCAAGAAAAGTCTTGTAGAACGTGAGCTATATCTTTTACCTCTATGTGTTGCAAATAGGCTGTAGCGGTAGAGCAGCCCCGCTGAAGCGGGGTTGGCTGTGGGTTCAAATCCCACAAAATCTTAGGAAGAAATGTATTGTAGAATCTTTGGTATATCCGTAGACTTTTGCTGATCCATTTATGGGTCGGTAGCTCAGTGGTAGAGCAGGAGACTCTTAATCTCTTGGCCGTGGGTTCAAATCCCACCCGACCCACCATAAAAAACCTCATTCATCGTATAGATAGTTTTGAACAGGGCTTACTTCTTCACGCTTTCCATGCTGTTTTTCTGGATGGTTCTCCAGTCGAATGGGAATTTATGTGTTTCAATCACTCGAACGAGAGCGCCAAAACAGTCCCAGACAGTTTCCTCTTTATAGAGGAATGCATTTCCAGCTTCCTGGATAGCATTATAATTTTCTAATGCCTTTGTATTTGGTGCGATTGGAACTACTCCATAGCTCAGAGCCTCTGCAAGCTCTGGAAGATCCGAAGGATCTGAGCAGAAGAGCACTGCATCGGATGCAGCGTACATCTTTCGCATAGAGACTTCGTCATTTGGGAGGATTGCGATCCTGTGAGCATGTTTCTGTGATAGTTCTGTAAAGAGAGAGCCATATTCAGCAGACCCCTTTCCGATAACTAGAATTTGGACATCTAGGCTCATAAGACCAGGAAGAACCTGCTCAAGGAGCTTTCCACCAAGCTTTTCACTCATTCCTGCTGGCAGACAAATAACAGGCCTTTTTGCCTCGGCAGGCCAGCCAAGCTCTTCTTGAAGGCTCACCTTGTTCATACCCTTCTTTTCAAGGGAAGAGGCTGTATAGCGCTGTGTGATTTTTTGGTCTGTTGCAGGTGTCATAAGATTCGTATTAATCTACTTATTATAGCGGAAAACGGCTCTTTTTTGAAGGGAGCTGCACTGGAAAATCTCCTAAATTGTATTATGATTATACTGTTGTTCTGGAGCTCCTAATAGGGCACTCTAGATAGACATGAAGCATCTTGTCCTCGTTGATGGCCATCACTTAATGCATAGGGCTTATTGGGCTATTCCACGTACTTTAAAGACCAAATCGGGTGAACCGTCGAATGTCTCTTTTGGGATGGCATCTATGCTTTTAGCTATTTTTGCTAATGAGGAGCCAGATGCAGTCGTCATGTGTTTTGATGCTGGTAGTTCGACTTTTCGTCATGAGGAATATAAAGAATACAAGGCAGGCCGATCTGAAACGCCAGACGACTTCTATGTTCAGATTCCGACCGTGCTCAGCTTGGTTGATGCATTCGCACTACCAGAGGTGAGTAGTAAAGAGTATGAAGCAGATGATTACCTGGCATCATATGCTAAGGCAGGGGAGGCAGCTGGCATGAGGGTAACGGTGATCACTGGTGATAAGGATGCATTTCAGCTGGCATCCGATGTTACACGTGTTGCTATCCCTCATAAGGGATATAGCCAGGCAGAGTATTTGGGACCTGCAGAGATAGAAATCAAAATGGGCATCCGCCCAGACCAGGTTGCAGCATTCAAAGGACTTAGTGGAGATAGTTCGGATAATCTCAAAGGTGTTGATGGTATTGGTCCAAAGACTGCATCGACACTATTGCAGAAATACCAAACACTCGAAGGTATCTACGAGCACTTAGATAAAATTCGTCCAAGTATCAGGGAAAAACTAGAACGCGATCGCGAGCAGGCATTTTTCTGTCAGCGCATGGCAGAGCTTGTGTGTGACATTACTCTTCCTCATTCACTCGAGGATGTTACGATCTCAAATGTTGACCCAGGGCCTCTGCTTGAATTCTTTGAGCAGCAAAACTTCACACTACTGACAAAGCGACTATTGCGCTTAATGGAAACGGAATTTGGCAAGAAGTACTTTGATACAGAAGACCTCTCAGAAAGTGGCATGCAAAAAGAAGAACCAAAAAATGAAAAAGAAAGTTCACAACTGTCTCTGTTCTAAGAAAAACTGTGCACACATTTCGTACTCACGAAAAATTAGGTGTGTTTTTTGGCCATATTTTTGTTTGTATTAGCCCTTGCCTAAAACAAAAAATATGAATACAAAATGTAATCACAAACGTGCATCGTGTTCATGTTTGTTGCTCAACACCCTCTTGCGTATCTTCTAAGTCAACGTAGACTTCGCTGTGCTTTTCGCAAAACTTTTGTGACAAGCCATTCTCAATGATTTCAATTTTCTTTTCTAAAAACCCACCATGTCAAAAGAAAGAGTTCTTGCCAGCCTCGATATCGGAAGTTCGAAAATTCGAACAGTAGTTGCTGTCGCCGATGGCGAAGACAGCCAGTCAGTTCCGAATGTTATCGGTGTTGGGCTTTCTCCTTCTTTGGGTATGCGCAAGGGGCATGTTATCGATGTTGAAGAACTGATTCATAATATTATTTCTTCACTCGAAGATGCAGAGCGCATGGCAGGAGTCCCTATTAATCATGTGTATGTCGGTATGTCTGGTTCTCATATAGAGGCATTCGATAGTAGGGGGGTGATTGCAGTATCTGGCTCTGAAATTACAATGGATGATGTTGCACGCGTTCTTGATGCAGCCCAAGCTGTGTCTATCCCCGCGAACCGACGTATCCTTCATATCGAACCAAAAGCATACGCAGTAGACGAGCAGCGTGGTATTAAAAATCCGGTTGGTATGACTGGTATCCGCCTAGAGGCTGATGCTCACATTATAACTGGTCATATTCAGCACGTGAAGAATCTCGAAAAGTGTGTAGACCAGGCAGGAGTCGACATCGATGATTTGGTTCCTTCTACTATAGGGGCTTCAGAAGCAGTGCTCACAAAGCGTCAAAAAGAACTGGGTGTTGTCGTGATCGATGTTGGAGCGGGATGTACAAGTCTTGCAGTCTTTGAAGAGGGAACAATTTTGCACAGCGTCTGTCTTCCTATCGGTGGAGAGAGTGTGACAAACGATATTGCTATCGGACTTCGTACATCTGTTGATACTGCAGAGAAGATCAAAATAGAATTTGGATCTGTTCTTCCAGAGGAGATCGCAGAGCGAGAAATGATTGACCTTTCAACAGTGAGCAAAATTGATACACAAACAGTGAGCAAGAGGTATATGGCAGAGATTATGCAAGCTCGGTACTTCGAGATCTTCTCCCTTGTTAATGAGGAACTCAAACGTATTGGCCGGGCCGGAATGCTTCCAGCTGGTGGACTCCTAACAGGCGCTGCAGTGAAAGCACCTGGAGTGCTCGAGCTAGCACGAGATATCCTTGGCCTTCCTGTACAGATGGGATTCCCAGTCGATATCGGTGGCGTTGTTGAAAAGGTCGACGATCCTGCGTATGCAACGGCACTCGGTACTCTTATATGGGGTATGCGAGAAGGCGACAGTGCGAATCGTAATGTCGGAGGCGTGCAAATGAAACGTGCAGTTATGCAAGCGAGTTCTTGGTTTAAAAGTTTACTTCCTTAGGTCTATTTACCCCAATTTGTCTTTCCCCCCGATATCCATGTCAGATACACTTCGATCACTTTTTAACGGCTCTAAGCCACAGAGTAGTGGAGCCACTGGTTCTACAGGTAACGATACTTTTGCTTCTCATTCCCAAGAGGTGCATCCAGATGTTTCGCCAGGTGCAGACATCCGTGTTCTTGGTGCTGGTGGAGGTGGTAGCAATGCGATCAAACGTATGATCGATGCAGGTATTAAAGGCGTCGATTTCATCGCTGTTAATACAGACGTTCAGGCGTTGTACCACAATCCAGCAGCAAAGAAGCTGACTATTGGAAGAGGGGTAACCCGTGGTCTCGGTGCAGGTGCCAATCCAGATATTGGAAAGAAATCTGCTGAAGAGAGTATGGAGGAGATTAAAAAAGCTATTGAAGGAGCAGACATGGTGTTTATCACTGCAGGTCTTGGTGGAGGAACAGGTAGCGGAAGTGCTCCTGTTATCGCAGATGTTGCTCGCAGTATGGGAATCCTTACTGTTGGTGTTGTCACAAAGCCATTTAGCTTTGAAGGCCTGAAGCGTAAGAAGCTTGCAGACGAAGCGCTCGAAAACTTGCGTGGAAAGGTAGATACGTTGATCACTATCCCGAATGACAAGATCTTGTCTCTTATCGACAAGACCACTCCTCTGACAGAGGCATTCCAAGTAGTAGATGAAGTGTTGCAGCATGCAATCGAAGGAATTTCAAATTTGATCCTTGTTCATGGACTGGTTAACGTGGACTTCGCTGACGTTAAATCTATCATGCAAGATGCTGGTACTGCCCTCATGGGAATTGGTTACGGAACAGGGGATAGCCGCGCTGCAGAAGCTGCACGTGCTGCTGTGGATAGCCCACTCCTTGAATTGTCTATTTCTGGTGCGAAGGGAATCCTCTTCAACATTACTGGTGGCAATGACCTTAGTATGTACGAAGTTGATGAAGCTGCACGCATCATTACAGAGGCTGCAGACCCAGATGCAAACATCATCTTTGGTGCAGTTATCGACGAGAGTTCTACAGGAGAGGTAAAATGTACTGTTGTTGCTACAGGATTTGATGAAGTAGAAACACAAGCGTTCCCACGAATGACTGCTGGTGCAGGTGAGAGTCTTACTAAGAAGACATTTGGTATGGCCGAGCCACAGAGAGCAGACGCTTCAGCTCCTCGTGAAGAGTACAGTGCTGCGACGCCGACATCTTCTCCATCACTCATGGAGGCAAAATCTACAAAGGTAGACCTTGATGAAAGTGAGCTTGAGGTTCCAGCTTTCATGCGAAAGCCAATCTCTAAATAATTCGATTTCGAAAACGTTTAAGAGCATCCGGTGGGGGTGCTCTTTAACGTTGCAGCGTCACAACCTCTTCTTTCTTTTCTTCAACGTGTGTACCAGTCGATCCAAAGCCACCACGGCTCACTGCACCGTGGTCATCGACTTCTTCCCAGTTTGCTTGTTCTACTTTTACAAAGATACCCTGTGCGATTCTCTCTCCACGCTCTACGGTAATTTCTGTATTAGAAATGCTTTGTACTTGGATGAGGATTTCATCGTCTGGTCCACAGTAGTCTTGGTCAATAACACCAATGCTGTGCGGGCACACAAGGGCCTTCTTACGAGGTAGGGAAGAGCGCGGTACTACCAATAGCGCGTAACCACTTGGCACCTCTACAACGACGTTACCAGGGACCAGGGCAATGCACCCGGGCTGGATGGTTGTAGTTTCGCGTGTGACGAAATCAAACCCGACAGCTCCTGCCGATTCGTGGCGGGGAAGCGTTAGTGTCTGGTCGATACGTCGAATACGAATGTTCATGCTTCGAGCATGCAGTAATCATTCTAAAAATGCAATACGCTACGCTGCCTGAGTTTTCGGACTGTTCGATGCATCTCTAGGTCTTGTTGAGCTCTACTGACTGGCAGGAGTAACGTATCCACTCGTGTCTTTTACTACCTCTGCAATAACTTTGTGCGCTGGTGCATTCATTTGCCCCTTTGCCTTCAAACTGTCTGCTGTGCGCATAATTTCCTGTGCAGAGATATATGGATCACTTGGGTCTTTAAGAATCTGTCGTACTATCATCGGAGCGAGAGATCCGTTCTTATCCTTTATATTTAGGCGAAGGATTGTATCCATAGTAATCAAATCTGCTTTAACAAGACCAAGCATCATCGGCGTTCCATCCTGGAAAGAGCTATTACCAAGTTTTACCGCAGATCGGTCATCATTCGCATTCGTAATGAGCCAGTTGTTCATGCGCTTTTGTGTTGCATTAATGTAGTTCAGCCGTTCTCTGGAATTACGAGTAAACTTATTCTCTAAATTCTTTGATCTTCCAATAAGCTGGTCTAGGAAATACAGTGCCTTTACTGGTTCGTTGAATTCTCCAGTAGATTGGAGTCCAAGGATTCCACGATATGCTTCTGTTCCAAGGAGGATCATTTCAGAACCGTTGTTCATCATACTAAAGAAGTCATCATCTGCATCACGAGGATTAATACTCGTCTGTACATTTCCAAGTCCTTCTCGATATTTCTTGTATCGGTCATCAAAGATAGAGAACTCATGCCCACGATAGTTGACCTCTTGCGAAGCAAGAATTTTTGCAACGATATGATCGAGCTCCTTTGTGTCTTTTGGCATATTTGCTGCCCCAAGAACTTCTAGTAAGTGCTTCTCTGCAATGTCTATCACTTCACCAAGGTCACCTGCGTGCTCTACACCCTTATCAGTTTTTTGCCATGCTTCAATCTTATGACGGTTAATCTTGAAGTATGTTGATGTCCAACAGGGGTGCACGATACCAATGTTTCCAAGGTCATCGAGCAGATCTTTCGGGAAGAATTTTCGCGCATTTTCGTCATCGCGGAGGTAGCGGAAAATAGTGTTTGTAATCCACGTAGAAGCTTCTCCTTCTTTTCCTTTTTCCATACCTCGCTTCAAAATTCCATGGGCTGCCCAGTAGTTTCCACGACTGAGTTCGTCGTGAAGAACGCGGACGATAACGTCGATATCTGGCGCAGAGACCACACGGTCGTAACCACGTTTCTTCTCTGTATCTTGTCCAGATCCGTTTTTATTATCCAGTTCGCGGAGGTACTCTTGCCTGTTTTGCTCTTTCCATGTTTCTGGTAAGTGATTTTGGATATTGATCCCAAATGCTGTTCCGTTTATAGCATCGTAGTCATACAGCCAGCACCTATCAGCAGCGTACTCGAGCAATGCACGGAAATGGTTTGGGTTATCATTTTTTGTTTTATGGATCATCTCTACCACCTGTGAGAATGATGGCTTTTGGGCCTCTAGTCCTTTCTTGTGCTCGTCTCTCACTGTGTCATTTGCACTTTCGGTTTGTCTATCAAGCACTACTTGCGTCTGCTTTCCAAGTGGAATCCATGCAAGGTTTGCACCGAGACCCTGTGCGAACCGCGCTTCTTTTAGCTGGTTCCATTCTTCGTAGCTTTTCTTTACGGCTTCAATGTACTTTTTCGTTCCAGCAATCATGTTGTTGATACTCGTTGTCCCTGCCCAGAACGATGCCCATGTCATCTTTTTTCCATCGTCTGTACCCGCATCGGAGCTTTCTAGTCCCGCACTATATTCTTCTACTGAGGTGATGCTATCTTCAATGGATTGGAGTTGACCATCGATATACGTTGCTGCTTGTACAAGAGTTTCCGACTTCATAACATTTTCAAAAACACTACCTCGTGCAGTTTCGCGTTCATCACTAGCAAGTCCTTGAGCATCGATAGCTGCTAGGTCTGCAGATATACTCTCTACATTAAAGTCTTCAATTTTTCCATCTTTCAGCTCTGTAATTTCCATGAAACTTTCTTCAAATGCTGCAGGTGTAATGGCGCCAATCTTTAAGTGCATCACTGCGGTTGCTAGTCTTGCATAACCGTTGAGGTTGCTTTGTACGTCCTCTGTAAAATTCATAATACTATCAAGGTCTTGGAGGTGACCTTGTTGATCTTCACCCTTTGTCTTCTCTCGAATAAGGTTACGCATTTCACTTCGCTTAGTCGTCAGCTCATTCAGCCTGTCTTGAACAGAAGTTATGCGCTTGCTCAGTGACTCGAAATCGATGTCCTTTGCCACTTCTGCTCCCTCTTCACCTTCTTCGGGATTATTCATAGCACCTTCTACGGCACCTCGTGTTTCATCGACACCGCCATCGACACCGCCTTCGGCACCTTGCTCAGGTGTTTCTATTGGTGTTCCATCTGGATTGAGTCCAGCACCCGCAAAAGTTTCCTGTGTTGCGAGAGGATCAATCTCTTCTTCCTCTGGAGTGGTTGCATCTGCATCTGGCGTTCCGGCAAAGCACAGCAAACGACGCTCTTGGTTTCCCAAGGCTCGCTTTTTTGCAAAATCCCGATGCCAGAAGTTAGGCAACATCTATAGTTTACAGATACGAATAATAGTGTCAAGTACTCTTTCCTTACGATCGTTTAATTCAGGCAGGAGAGGGGACAGAGTGTCGTGTATATCAAATGGATCGAATTCTCCAATTTGAATTTTTGTCTCGTATCCATTCTTTTTTTCTATGTGCAGTTCGTAGTATCCGTGTCCTTTCAAGATCCAGTACCCATCACATGATGTCCATGGAATGAATGAATCATTAAAAGCGTATCCACTTTCCCATACTCGCATGGTTTTTTCCCGTGGAGCTTCTTCGTGCACTTGCCAGTACAGAATAGTGATCAGAAAAAGGATTCCGGTAAATGACCACGCAGAGGTATATACGCTGTATGCAAAACAGGCCGCAAGAAATAGTAATGCAATAACGTACCACGTACGACTACGTTCGTGGTGCAAATGTTGTGGGGCCTTCCATTCGAGGACGGGAGTTTCGGTTGGGATGTGTGTGTTCATATGTTTATTTGAGTAATCGTTTAATTATAGCGGAAAACGGCGTTTTACGACATCCCAGAGGACTTGCGGTATATATATAATGATTTATAATACTACACAATTCCCTCTGTTGTTTTTCTTCGATATTTGGTACTCTTTCCCCACTTTGGGGGCGATTAGCTCAGTTGGTTAGAGCGTTGCATTGACATTGCAGAGGTCACTGGTTCGAATCCAGTATCGCCCACCACACTTCGCGCCCTGTGGGGCGCTTCGCGTGGCACGCCACACTTCTCTGGAAACAAATATTCGAAGTGTGCCCCGCCATATATTTATTCGTTCTTCTAGTGCCTAGAACCTTTTTTTTTGCATGTGGATGACATGAAGTGATATTTGTTCATCTTTCTCGTATCAAGCGGGCTCCAGTAGAAGTCTTCACAGAAGTAAGATGCCTGCATGATGAAACATATATTAAATATTTTATATCCACATCAGCCCTCTCATCCACTGACAGGACTGCATGTCACACATGAGGAATTGAAAAATATTGAGTGTTCGTATCAAAAAGATATCGGTATCGATGGACTTCCGCATGACATACTCTCTGCTGTTCTCTACAGATTCTCACCACTGTTGCAGCGAGCAATGTTTACGATGAAGTATCGTCGAGATGCAAAGATGGTAGAAAGTGTGACACCATTGTTGCTCGACGGTGTATTCGAAGAAATAACTTCTGGCATGGTGCTGTGTCCGGTGCCACTTCATTGGATGCGACATATGGAGAGGGGCTTTAATCAGTCGGCATGTATTGCAGAGTGTCTTTCGAATCATACTCAGTTACCAGTGAGGCATCTTCTTCGTCGAAAGCGTGACACAGGACACCAAGCATGGAGGCCACGCGAGGCAAGACTTCATGCAATGCATGATGCATTTTCTTTGCGCCGCACACAAAAAATTCCGAAACATGTTGTGTTGATCGATGACATTGTCACTACTGGAGCAACGCTGCATGAGTGCGCAAAAGTTTTGCAAAAAGCAGGCGTACACCGTATTGACGCATGGGTAATAGCGCGAGGATAAATGCGCAGAAAGATCTACATTTGTGCGTTCCAATATTTTTGTGAATGCATGCAACCCGAAGTAGTGTGGAAAACTTTTAAGTTTTCCACTGGCACTGTACTATCGGACTCCGTCTCATTTTTTATTTTGAATTTTTCTTATGGCAGTCCTTGTTTCAACCCTTGCATTCGTTTTACTTCTTACGCTACTTATCCTCATTCACGAGTGGGGTCACTTTGCCGCAGCGAGAAAATTTGGTGTCGTTGTCGAAGAGTTTGGTTTTGGATTACCGCCAAAAATAAAATCTGTTTTTAAACAAGGTGGTACCGAATTTACATTGAACTGGATTCCTTTTGGTGGCTTCGTACGGCTAAAAGGAGAGAATGCAATGTTAGAGAAAGAACGCAGGGCAAAAGGAAGTTTTAGTGCAGCGCCTATACACGCACGCGTCATTATTTTACTTGCAGGTGTCTTTATGAATCTTATCTTGGCACTAACAATTCTCACGATTGGTTTTTCTGCAGCAGGTTGGATTCCAACATACTTGTCGTACGATGAAATGCGCGCAGCAGGAGAGGCAGGAGAAATTAATGTAGAGTTTAGCGTTTTGATCGACAGTGTTGTCGGCGGAAGTAACGCAGCGATTAGTGGTGTTCCTGGAAAAAGTATTGTGCGCACTATCAATGGTGAGGACATTACGTTCCCAGAAGATATTTATACTATTCAAGAAGGAAAATCCCGCGTGAGGTATGTTGTCTCTCGTATCGAAGCTGGAAAAGTATTAGAGGAAACAGAGCGGTACAGTGTTGCTTTATCAGATGGTAAGGCTGGTATTGTCATCATTCCGTATCCACTAGAGCTCTCTTCTCCAGATAGAAACATTGGAACGTCTTTCATGCTTGCATTGCGCGAGGTAAAAGTAATGACAAGCCAAACTGTTATCGGAATCGGAAAGTTGTTCGGCTCTCTTGCAAGCACGGGAAAAGTTCCTGAGGGAATTTCTGGAATTATCGGAATTGCACAGCTGACACACGGTGCAGTACAGGAGGGGATTACGCATTACTTGCGTCTTGTTGCCCTGCTTAGTCTTAGCTTGGCAGTGCTCAATGTTCTACCGTTCCCAGCGCTTGATGGAGGTCGATTGATCTTTGTTCTTGTAGAGTGGATCACTCGTCGTCCAGTAAATAGAACTCTTGAAGTTACAACGAATGCTGTTGGGTTTATTGTCTTGATATTACTTATTCTACTTATTACCTTTAACGACATTGTCCGCCTCTTCTAGTACCCCTATTACATCTCGGCAAGAGGAGGATTTACAGTTGTGGATTGATACTCTAAAAAAGTTGGAGTCTAGCTTACAGCGTAGTGAGTTCATTACGTGGTTCAGGGATACTGCAGTGCTCGGCAGAGATGAGGGGAAGATCATAATTGGATTGCCACTTCCGATGGTTATGAACTGGCACTTAGAACGGTATCAGGTACCGACTCTAGAAGCGGTAAAAGAGCTTGATAGCTCTATTAAGCAGGTGGTCTATAAAGTGGATGGAAGCTTGAAGGATAATAAAGACCGCACAGTCGACCTTTTGGCACATTTCCCAGAAGCAAAAAAAAGAAAGGTTCCAGGAAAACAGGAGGTGCGGATGGCTGAAGGTATTGTCAGCAAGATTTTAAACCCTCGGTACATGCTCGAGAACTTTATTGTAGGATCCAATAACAGATTAGCGCAGGCGGCATGTAGTGCTGTTGCGGTGACTCCTGGTGGAAAGTACAACCCATTGTTTTTGTATGGTGGTGTTGGACTTGGAAAGACTCACCTATTGCAGGGGACAGGAAATGCGATTCTCCAAAAGAATCCTCGCGCAACTGTTGTGTATACAACGTCTGAAGACTTCACAAACCAAGTAGTAGAAGCGATCCGAATGCAAAAGATGGACCAGCTTCGAAAGCGCTACCGCCAGGTTGATGTGCTGATCATCGATGACATTCAGTTCCTTGCAAATAAAGAACGTACCCAAGAAGAGTTCTTCCATACGTTTAATGCGCTCTACGAAGCGGGAAAGCAGGTCATCATTTCTTCAGACCGACCACCAGATGAACTTCAGCTTGAAGACAGGTTAGTCTCTCGTTTCGAACGTGGAATGATTGCAGATGTATCAGTTCCTGATTACGAAACTCGTTTGGCAATTTTGCAGGAGAAGTCAAAAGAGTACGAACTCTTCATCGACATGCAGGTGTTGCAGTTTATTGCAGAGCACACCACAAAGAATGTCCGTGAGCTCGAAGGAATTTTGATGCAAGCAGTCGCCCAGTACGAACTTGAACAGCGAATGCCAACTATTAAAAGCATCGCAGAAATTATGAGTAAGCTAAACAAGGATCCTCATGTTGTTGAAGAGGATGTTGGATTTGAAACGAAGGATCAAAAACGTGCAACATTTCAGGATGTTATGGAGTCTGTCAGTAGGTACTACAGTGTTTCTATCGACGACTTGATTGGAAAGTCTCGTGTCCGCGAAGTGCTTATCCCTCGCCAGGTGGCGATGTTTATCGGTAAGAAATTCTTAAATATTAGCTTTGTTCGATTGGGTGAGTCCTTTGGAAATCGTGACCATACGACGGTTATGAACTCTGTTGGAAAGATCGATAAGACTTTAAATAGCGATTCAAACGTCCTCAGAGAAATCCACGCTCTGACCTCGGAACTAGGCTTAAGATAATACAAACTTTGCTTCACGGACGGGATTGAGAGCTGCTACACTCTGTGCACTATGGCTTCTAGCTCTGAACCAAAGGTTGATGAAATGTACAAGTTGCGTCACAGCATGGCTCATGTTTTGGCACAGTCAGTTTTAAAGCTATGGCCAGATACACAGATCACTATCGGACCGCCAATCGACACAGGGTGTTATTACGACTTCAAATTTTCGACTCCTATTACGGATGAAGACTTTAAGAAAATTGAAAAAGAAATGCGCGGCATTATTAATAAAGGACAGACATTCGAAGTTGATACTCTATCGACTGATGACAGCATCGCATTTTGGAAAGAGCGAAATCAAAAGTTCAAAGTAGAGCTTATTGAAGACCTTGCAAAAGGAGGAGAGACAGAAGTCACACACTATAAAAATCTTGATGCTGAAGGAAGTGAAATGTTTGTGGACCTCTGTAAGGGTGGACACGTAGAGAACTTGAAAGAACTTCCTGCAGATGGTTTCAAAATCATGTCACTTGCAGGCGCTTACTGGAGAGGGGACGAGACACGCGACCAGCTTACTCGTCTGTACGTAGCCGTTTTTCCAACAAAGGACGAACTAAAGGCGCACTTGCAGATGCTCGAAGAAGCAAAGAAAAGAGATCACCGAAAGCTTGGTAAAGAATTAGACCTGTTTGCTTTTAGTGAGATGGTTGGGCCAGGACTTCCTTTGTGGACACCAAGAGGAACTGTTTTGACAGATGAAGTTGAGAAGCTTGCACGGGAGTCAGAAGAAAAAGATGAATACATGCGTGTTCGCACTCCTCATATCGCAAAAGGAAAATTGTATGAACAGACAGGTCACCTGTCTCACTATAAAGAGTCTATGTTCCCGGCAATGAAACTTGATGGTGAAGAAGAAGAGTACTATTTAAAGCCAATGAACTGTCCTCATCACCATGAAATTTTTAAGTCTCAAAAGAGGAGTTACAGAGATCTGCCAATGAGGCTTGCGGAGTATGGACATTGTTACCGTTATGAAGATAGCGGTGCACTCTTTGGCTTAATGCGAGTTCGTTCACTTACTATGAACGATGCTCATATTTACTGTACAGAAGATCAATTCGAAGAGGAGTTCATTAAAGTTGCAAACATGTATCAGAGGTACTTTGAAGTATTTGGTATAGAAAAGTATGTTATGAGGCTTTCTTTACATGATCCAGATCAGTTAGGGAAAAAATATGTTGATGCTCCAGAGCTTTGGATTAAGACAGAAGAGATGGTGAGAAATGCTATGCATAAAACAGGATGCGAGTTTGTTGAAGTAAAAAATGAAGCTGCATTCTACGGGCCAAAAATTGATGTAGAGGTATGGAGTGCAATTGGCCGTTCGTTTACTTTGGCTACGAATCAGGTTGATTTTGACGTACCAGGAAAAGTGGGACTGTCATATGTTGCTGATGACGGGTCTGAAAAGGTACCTCTTTGCATCCATAGGGCACCACTAGGAACTCATGAACGAATGATTGGTTTTCTTATAGAGCATTTTGCGGGGCTATTCCCTCTGTGGCTCGCTCCTGTGCAAATAAATATAATGCCTGTTGCAGATGTTCATGAAGAGTATGCAGCGGAGGTAGCAGCAAAACTAAAAGAAAAGAAGATGCGAGTAGAAATACTTGGTAGCTCGGAATCCCTTGGAAAGCGGGTACGCGAAGGAGAGAAGAAGAAAGTTCCGTATTTATTGGTTCTTGGTGACAAAGAAAAAGAAAGCCAAGGTGTGACTGTTCGTAATATCAAAACGAAAGAACAGGTAGAAGTGAGTCTTGCAGAATTTATTGAAAAAACTGTCGAAGACATCATTTCCAGAAACCTCGAAGCATCTATTGGCTAAGAATCTCGGTGATGACAGCAACAGTGGTATCAATATCTTCTTTTGTTGTACTTGCCCCTAGGCTAAAGCGAATATTTTCCGATGCTGCCTTGTCTGATCTTCCCATCGCTTCAAGAACATGGCTCGGCCCACTAGAGCCAGACGCACATGCACTGCCAGTTGCAGCTGCAATGCCCTTAAGGTCTAACTGAATGACAATTGTTTCACCGCTTCTCCCTTCGAAACGAATGTTTGCGTTGTTTGGAAGTCTGGCAGTTCGTGGCCCATTAAGTGTGACACCGGGCAATGCTTCTAGTTGTGCGATGAAATCATCACGAAGGGTAATCAGTCTTTTCTCTTCAGCTGGCTGTTTCTCTAGTGAGATTTCAAGTGCCTTTGCCATACCGACAATGGCTGGTAGGTTTTCGCTTCCTGCACGCAGGTTAAACTCTTGGCCTCCGCCAAGTATCTGTGGGCAGAGCTCGACGTGGTCTCGTACAATGAGTGCCCCTATTCCTTTCGGTCCGTAAAACTTGTGAGCAGCAATGGTTGTCATATCTGGTAGCACGGGGATTGCTAGTTGCCCTATGGGCTGTACTGCGTCTGTATGGAATGTGATCCCACGTTCTTTGCACAGCGCTCCGCACTCGGCAATTGGCTGCATTGCGCCTACTTCATTATTTCCCCATTGGATAGATATCAAAGCAGTATCTTCCCTTAGGGCTTCTTCAAGCGCTGACATTTCGACCACTCCCTCTTCGTTGACCGGTAGTAGTGATATTCCCCATCCTTCTTTCTGCAGCCTCTGCACTGCCTTAATGCTGCAACTATGCTCTGTACTTAGGGCTATAACGTGTCCTGCTTTCCCGTGCTCCTGCTTCCATTTCTCGCACCTGCCAAAGAGCGCTAAAGAATTCGCTTCGCTACCAGATGCCGTAAATACCACTTCGTGGGGCTTTACACCAAGCAAGGTCGCAATAGTGAGCCGTGCGCTATCGAGCATACTTTTTGCTTCTCTGCCCTTTGAATGTGGTGAAGAGGGGTTTCCCCAGATATTTAGCATAACAGAGAGCATCTCCTCGTAGACACGAGGGTGCAAAGGGGTCGTTGCTGCGTGGTCTAAATAGATCATCCTAAGAAGTATGGATTATACAGCCGGAATTAAGAATACATTTCCTGATTAATTCTTTTCATTGTTTAGGGTAGAATAGTCCTATGTTCGAGGCCTTTACTATTGGACCGGCGATTATTTGGACCAGAATCATCTTTCTGCTCATTGGAGTGTGGGTTTCTGTAGAGTTCTTTCTTCGGCTTGCCGAGAGTGCAAACCTCTCTTTGCAGCACTTTAAAGATAGAGCGTGGTACTTCTTTGGGGCTTTCATCTTCTTTGGAAGAATGTTTGCGGTCATCGCACAGTATAAAGTGTACATAAGAGACCCTGTTAGATTTTTTGTATTGTGGGATGGCTCGTTTAGTTTTATAGGCGCTGCTTTTGGAATAGGCGTTGTTATATACTGGGTGACACGCTCGCATAGATCCACATTCTTACAGTGGTTGGATGTGCTATTGCCTGCTGCATTGTTTGGATCTGCCTTTGACTGGTTCGGGCAGTTTGCTGCTGGTAGAGCATATGGAAAGCCAACAGACATGCCGTGGAGCATTACGTATGATGCGATTAATGTTCGTTACACTGTACCTATTCATCCAGTACAACTGTACTACGCTTTTGCGTTTCTTATTCTTACGTTTGTTCTTCTTGTGATTAGAAAACATTCGAAGCGTGCAGGTGATGAAACGTCTGTCGGAATTCTACTCGCAACATTGTGTACATTTGTTTTTGAATATTTCAGAGGAGACTTTTCTATTCCAGTGTTTGCCACACGAATGGACTTTGTCATCTTACTTGCACTGTTTACCAGTCTTGGCGTATTTGCAGCAGTAGAGTTTCGCTTAACGCAAAAAGCATTAATCATTCAGGAGGCGATTCTCATCGGAGTCTTTGGAGGGTACATGCTTATTAGAAACATGCTTCCATTTGCCACATTTGAATTACGATTTTCACAGTTTCTCGCAATCCTTTCTTTCCTCGCTGTCGTAGTGTACGTTGTGGTACATCGTCGTCGGTACCCCCACTTATAATGACAACAGTTTTAAACTCCTTGCAACAATTCGCTCAGCCATGGTTCGTGTTCCTCGCAGAGGATCCAACACTTCGACTCCTACAGTTTGGTATGATGCTCATTGGTGTTATTGTTATTTTTCTCGTCTTCTTTACAACAAGAGACATCTTGCTCCGCACTCATTCGTTTTGGTATATGTTCCTTTCGATTTTGATCGTTGCATTACTTCCTGTTGTAGGATTTTTCCTCTACGTACTTATTCGTCCTGCTCGCACTATTAAAGAGCGTGAACTCGAAGCTCTTTTACTTCGATTGGTTGTTGATAAGGCGACATCTACCCGTAAGCAGCCAGAAGATACGAAAGGTGGTGTTGTGAAGAAAAAGACGACTACTACTTCTGAAGATATTTCCCTCTAATACTATGTCTCAATTTTTCGTATACCTCTTTTGGCCAAATCCTGCGAATGCAATGTATGACAGTCCTAAGGCTATTGTTCTTACTTCTGTATGTGCTTTGATGATCCTTGGATCCTTCGCACTAAAGCGCTGGAGAAAAAAGATGAGCAATGCACCAACTAAAAAGCTGACGCGATCATGGCCGTCTGCTTCATTATGGTTTGGACTTATCGGACTCTTCCTTGTTGTCTGTAGGGTAGAAGGTATTAGCTTTGTATCTATGCGTGTGTGGTGGCTTATATGGCTCGCGATTCTTATTGCATATTCATTTATCCAGTGGAAAATGTTTAAGGCACGTCACTACGAGATTGTACCGAAACAGAAAAAGGATGTGACCGCACGTGATAAGTATTTGCCGAAGAAGAAAAAGTAGGACTGGCACGCAGATTCATGTTGCTATAGAATTGGTTGGATCATGGGTCCAGATCCCTTTTCTATTCCTTCCCAATTTCCTTCATGCGTGTCCTTACGCACAAAGGCGTTACTTGGCATGACGACCCTGCGCCGTCAGAGCAAGTGTTGTTGGAATTGCAGGAAAAGTATGGATTCCATGAACTAGATATCGAGGATTGTCTCAGTGAACATGAGCGTCCGAAGGTAGAGGAGTATGACTCGTATTTGTTTTTGGTTTTCCATATTCCATATCGTGCTCGCAAGACTGGTCGTATTATTAAGGAAGAAGTGAACATCTTCATGGGTGCTGACTTCTTTGTGACTCTGCACAGAGGAAAGATCCCAATTCTTGATAGACTATGGAGAGACCTCGAAAATTCAGAAGATATGCGGCAAGAATATTTGCAGCACGGAACAGGGTTTTTCTTGTACGAACTTATGCGCCACTTCTTCGATGACGTTTTTCCTCTCGTTGATAGTATCCGTAAAGAGCTTCGACGTATGGAGGATATATTGTTTGAAAACGATGAAGAGGTAGACCTACTAAAAGATATTATGGCCGTGAAACGTAATATTATTAGCATGCGATCCATTCTTCTTCCGCAACGAACTCTGACAGCGACTCTGGAGCACAAGAACAAGAAGTTCGTCCCAGAGGAGTTGGGACTGTATTTCGACGATATCTTGGACGCCATTGAACGTCAGTGGGCATTGCTCGATACTGCAAAGGAAATGATCGATGCATTACAAGACACACATGAATCATTCCTGACACATAAAACAAATGCGGTGATCCAGCTACTAACCATCTTTTCGGTCACCATGCTTCCGCTGACGTTTATCACAGGACTGTACGGGATGAATGTGAATCTACCATTTTCTGGAAGTCCAAATGCATTTTTCATAGTCATTGGCATCATGGGTATTATCTTTACGACGATGCTTACGTACTTTGCACGGAAACATTGGCTGTAGGTTGTGATCAACTCTCCTGTTCAAGTTTCTTGACATCGAGGCATAAATCATCGACCATATTCCTCCTATGCCATTAAAACATTTCACAGAAACTTTTTTGACCGTCGTCCTTGGGGCAGTTATTGTACTCACTGGTCTTTTAACTGCAACACTACCAAATCTTCCAGATGGTGCACTCCCATGGGTAATCTTATTTGTATTGTCAGTGGCATATCCGTTGTCATTGCATTCTATGTTTCAAAAGAGGCGTGCAGATAATTTTTTCCGTAACTTGCACTGGTTCCCAGCAGGAATGCTTCTTGTGTGGCTCCTTTTACAGGGTGTTGTGCTTGGTAGCACTCTCTCTCCGGATGAGGTAGATGTGTACACATGGGGATGGACACTGCCAGCAGTGATTGTTGGTTTTGTAATGATGGTTCTCTTTTGCCTTAAAGTTATTCGTCGACGTGTTCCTCGCTTGTCATTCTTGGCAGCAATCCTCATTCCTTTTGCAGCACTGGCAATCGTTAGCGAACAGGGCCCTCATTTTGAAGAGGAGATCACTGCAGTGCTATGGGATAATAGTCTGATGCAAGTATCTGATTCCGGTATGTTAACAGCATGGATGAAGACTGGTTCTGGAGTAGAAAAGAACCTCGACCCTTCAGAGAACAAAGAAGAGGAGGAGTGGCGTGAGCACTTGCGTATGCAACAGCGTCGCGAAGAGCGCATTGCAGATCGTGTTGCCGGAACAACAGATGAGACGGTAGATGTGGAGAAAGAAGATAAAGAAGATAAAGACCCTGTCCTCTCTGGCACTGGTGATGAATTGCGTAATGCAGGAACAATGCCGGGCAATCTTCCTAGTTCTGGATTTGGTTGGAATCTTATTATTCTCACGATGATCGCTGCATACTCGGCAACTCTACATAAGAGTTTTAAAAAGACTGCATAGGTAGTACGATAGGTGCATGACTACTATTTCACATATACACGCGCGACAGATTTTAGATAGCCGAGGAAACCCAACTATCGAAGTAGATGTAACTCTTGATGACGGTACGTTTGGACGTAGCGCAGTTCCTTCTGGAGCTTCTACAGGAACCCATGAAGCACTCGAGCTTCGTGATGGGGATAAGACTCGTTATCATGGGAAAGATGTAACGAAGGCTATTGCAAATGTAAATGGACCAATCCTCGATGCACTAAAGGGAAAGCCTATTTCTGATCAGCGAACAATAGACCAGTTGATGTTGGACCTCGACGGAACACCAAACAAAGCGTCCCTCGGTGCCAATGCTATTCTTGGAGTGTCTATGGCTGTATGTAGAGCGCGAGCAGGTGTAGAGCATAAGCCTTTGTGGCAGTCTCTTGCAGACCAGTTCGACGTGAGTACGCCAACGCTACTTCCTATGCCGATGATGAATGTTATTAATGGTGGACAGCATGCAGACTCTGGACTGAGCTTTCAGGAATGCATGATTATTCCGACTGGAGTTGCAACATTTTCAGAGGCTATAAGGGCTGGGTCCGAAGTGTTTCATTGTTTAAAAACATTATTAAAAGATGCAGGGTACACAGTCTCTGTTGGTGACGAAGGTGGGTTCGCTCCGCAAGTAAAGAACGCAGAAGAGGCTTTTGACTTCTTAATGAAATCTATTGATGTTGCGGGATACACTGGAAAAATGCAGATAGGTATCGATGCCGCTGCATCAGAGTTTTATAAAGATGGCTCGTACGATGTCGATGGAAAGCCAATGTCTTCATCAGAGCTTACCGATTATTACGTATCACTCTGTGACAAGTATCCACTTATCAGTATTGAAGACAGTCATAGTGAAGACGACTGGGATGGTTTTTCTGACCTTACAGCCCGCCTTGGTGGTACGCATCAGCTTGTTGGGGATGACTTACTCGTTACAAACGTGGAACGCATTCAGAAAGCGATAGATGCAAAAACAGTGAATAGTGTTCTCATCAAGCTGAACCAGATTGGAACAGTCTCTGAAACTGTCGATGCTATAAAACTTACTCAGGATAGCGGCTGGACTGCAGTGGTTAGTCATCGTAGTGGAGAAACAGAAGATACATTTATCGCGCATCTTGCAGTGGGTCTTCGGACAGGGCAGATCAAAACAGGATCACTCAGCCGGACAGACCGAGTCTGTAAATACAATCAATTACTCAGGATTGAAGAGCAGCTTGGCTCTAAGGCAGAATTCAGTAGTCCTTTTTAGGTAAATCATAGTTGCCAGAACAGGGGAGATATGCAATTATCACCCCTTATTTTCCATTTCTTCGTACTATTGCTAAATAGTAGAAAATATGTTATAATAATAAGTCAATATGCCACTCAATAAAGACCAGATATCGGCTGCACGAAGCGCAATAGAAGGGGCTGAACGCCTACTCATTGTTCCTCATGCAAACGTAGACCCTGATGGACTCGGTTCTGCGTTGGCGGCATTTCTCTTATTTTCGCAGCTGGGGAAGGAGATTACGGTGATCTGTCCAGATTCCAAGCCAGAGAATTTACAGTTCCTACCAGGATTTGAAAAGCTTCAAGAAAGTATCGAGTCTTCACAGAACTTTGTGATTACGATCAATCTTCAAGATGGAGTAGAGGTAGATAAGCTGCGCTATACCGTTGAAGACCATCGTGTAAACATCATTGTGATGCCAAAGAAGGGGAAGATCTCTTCTCAGCAAATCTCTTATGGAGATACCGGTCATCCGTTCGATTTGATTGTTGCAGTAGATACTGCAGATCTCCCTCTGATGGGGGACTTCTACACAGAGAACATCGATATGTTCTCAGAAGTGCCGATTTTGAATATCGATCACCATGTCAGTAACTCTAATTATGGTCAATTGCAGCTGATTGATACGACAGCAGCGTCCGCAACAGAGGTGCTATACGAATGGTTTACGAATGTTCCTGAGTGGAAGGAGAAGATCACACCAGATATTGCAACATTGCTCTTAACAGGTCTCATTACAGATACGCGAAGCTTTCAGAACCCAAATACAACGCCACGAAGCCTAGAGGTTGCAGCGGAACTTTTGGAGCGCGGTGCGCGTCAGCAAGAGATCGTGCAGCATATTTATAAAACAAAGCCACTATCGACACTAAAGATCTGGGGACGAGCACTGAATCAGATCCAAATGGATAAGAACGCAGGGATTGTATGGTCTACAGTAAGCAAAGAGGACCTTGCAGAGATGGAAGCAACAGCGAAAGAGACGTCGGGTATTCTCGATGAGCTTATTTCAACTATTCCAGATGCAGATATCCATGTTCTCTTTACAGAACTAGAGGATGGCGCAGGGTTTAAAGCAAGTGCACGTAGCTCTGCAGCGGTAGACGTTAGCCTTCTTGCAGGTCAGATATTTGGTGGAGGTGGGCATAGCCGAGCAGCAGGATTCCGTGTGTCTGGGTTTGATAACTTCCAACTAGCAGTTCTGGACTCTGTGCAGAAGCTAACAGAGGGTATGCGGCAGCAGAAAGAAGCGGCTGCTTCTGGCCCTGTGGATGTACAGGCACGCATTCCATCAGCCGTATCTCCTGAAGCCTCTGCCCAAAAACCACAGAAAGCAGAGCCAAAAGTACCACCAAAGAAATCGACAGATATTGTCGGTGAGATTACGAGTACAGAGTCAAAAGACCCTTCTCAGGGTACAGATATCATCAAAGGGCTAGATCGCTAACTCGCATATTTTGCTTGTAGATCAGCTTTTCTCCCTATAGACTGCTTTCCGGCTCTTATTATTTTTTTATTCTATGCGTCTCGTACAGGTCGCCAAAGCTCTCGGCATGACTGGTCAACAACTTCGTAAGGAGTTGGAAAATGTTGATTTTGGTGTAAAGCCAACAGACCGAGAAGTCGATGACGGACTTGCACAAGGTGTCGTTCGTTATTTTGCAAAGCAGAAAGGAATAGAAGTAGATATGGAAGCCTTGTTTGGCATTATTGACCTCGATGCAGCTCCACAGAAGGCAGAGGCAAAGAAAGAGGAGGAAGAAGAGGCGGTAGTGGAAGAGGAGAAGTCAGCTGTTACACCAGTAAAGTCTGCTGACTTAAATGTTCTCAGAAAACTAACACTTGAAGGCGTATCGAAGGAGGCGATTGCAAAGCAGGAGAACATGATGCAGACAACCAAGACAAAGAAGAAGGCAGGTTCAGTCCGCAGAGAAGATGCTCCAAAGAAGAAAGCAGCAGTACACCAAGAACAGATTAAAAAGAAAGAAGGAGTGGTGATGCTCCCAGACCAGATTACCGTGAAGGAGTTTGCAGAAAAAACAGGAATCCAGGTTCCAAAGGTTGTAGCTGCCCTTATGTCTAACGGTGTGATGGCAACTATTACACAGAATATCGATTACGAAACAGCGTCTATTATTTCTGCTGACCTTGGCGTTACTGTTCAAAAACTTGAAAGTTCTATCGATGCCGAATCTATTTTCAGTCGTAACCTAGAAGATCTTGTAAAAGATGAAGTAGAAAACCTTTCTCCTCGTGCTCCTATTGTTGCTGTTATGGGTCATGTTGACCACGGTAAGACATCTATCCTCGATACTATTCGTAAGGCAGATGTTGTGAAGGGGGAGGCTGGAGGAATCACGCAGCATATTGGTGCGTATCAGGTAGAGCATATTTCGAAAGGTTCTACAGATGTTCACAAAATTTCATTCATTGATACTCCAGGTCACGAAGCATTTACTGCTATGCGTGCGCGTGGTGCACAAGTTACAGATATTGTGGTATTGGTTGTCGCTGCAGATGAAGGGATTAAGCCAACAACGATAGAAGCGATTGACCACGCAAAAGATGCAGGTGTCTCTATTGTTGTTGCCATTAACAAGATGGATAAGCCAAACGCAGACCCTGAAAAGGTAAAAGGGGAGTTGGCAGGGTACGGCCTTCAGGCTGAAGATTGGGGCGGAAAGGTGCCTACAATCCTTTGTAGCGCACAAACTGGAGCGGGCATCGAAGAGCTACTCGACACGTTAGTTCTTATGGGAGAAGAGGCAAAGCTCATGGGAAATGCAAACAGGTCTGGAATCGCTACAGTTGTAGAGAGTCACCTCGACCAATCCCTTGGACCACTTGCAACGATTATTGTAAATACCGGAACACTGAAGGTTGGCGATCCATTCGTCTGTGGGGAAATTTCTGGAAAGATTCGAACCATGATCGACGTACACGGAAAGAGGCTCGACACCGTTGGACCTTCTGACGCTGTGCAAATTGCAGGTCTTTCTAAGGTTGCAAGAGTAGGAGACATTTTGCAGGGTGTTGCTTCAGATCAGAAAGCAAAACAGCTTCTAGAGGCTGTGAAGCAGGAAGGAAACCTTCGAAAGAAACGAAGCTTTGCGGACTTGGTTTCACGTCTTTCAGAAGGAAAGTTGAAGCAGCTAAAGATTGTACTAAAGGCAGACACAGAAGGATCTCTGGACGCTATTGAAAGTACATTGATGAAGAAGACCACAGAAGAGGTAACGGTAAAAGTCATTCACAGTGCTATTGGTGCCGTAACCGAGACAGACATTATGATGGCTGCTGCGAGTGACGGTATTGTTGTTGCATTCCATGCTCCGGTTCCTGCAACTGCCCTCAGAGCGGCAGAGCATGAAGGTGTACGTGTGCAAGAGTACGATATCATCTACCAACTCTTCGACGATATCGACGGACTCCTCTTGGGTCTTGTTGAACCAGTAGAAGACGAGAAGATCTTTGGTCATCTAGAGATCAAGGGTGTGTTTATGACAAAGAGGTCAGAACAAGTGATCGGAGGAAAGGTGACAGATGGAACTATCAAGCGTCTCCCATACCGTATCCAGCGTGCTGGTGAGCAAGTAGGAACTGGACGTATTACATCACTTCGAAAGGTCGACAAGGACGTTAAAGAAGTTGCCGAAGGCGTTGAATGTGGACTGCGTACCGATAGTAGCATCCCGCTTGAAGAAGGGGACGTGCTTGAGGTATACCTAAAAGAATTGAAGAAGAAGGCGTAGCTAGCTTGTTGGTGCTTCTTTCATAGCAGCTTCGGCCTCATCTGGCCTGGCAACAATTTGTTGTAGCTCTGAAGCTGTTTGACCACCGTCTCGGTGGTTTGCTTCGATAAAGTCGAGTGCCATCCCCTTGTTTTTATCTGTACTAATTTTTCCAAGACCCTTGAGGTAGTTACAGGCATGGGAAGCAGGCATTCCTAGAAAGATAGCAGCGATCTCTGGTTCGACAGGTGTCGTACTATCTTTTTTGGTAAGGGTGTCGATATCTTTTTGTGTAATGATTTCGCTTCCGGTTCTACTCTTGTTTCCGAAATACTTTATCATTGCTCGACGCTCTGGTCCTTTGCTAAAAATGTACTGTGCGTCGCTACGTGATAGCTTGTCTCTACTGAAGTTTGTAAAGCCAGTTCCGGTCAGCATGTCATATTTTGAATCTTTCCCTTTAAGGGCGACAAGTCCCCCAAGTAATGCGAGGGTAAAGACACTGAATGTACCACTACGGAAGTTGTTCACACCGTTGATGGCAAGAAGAACAGCGAGTCCTCCCATTGCAAGAACCTTTAGTGCTCCTTTTGCATTTTCTGGGTCTGTACAGTGATGCTCTAGTTCTTGGTCGATGGCGACACTACCATGGTTATTGAGGTATATCATTTCTGTTTTTGGATCGACTGTCGCACTTCGAAGTGCTCTGAGTATTTGCTTATATTTTTCAAAATATTCCGCACGCTCAGGGGTAATGTATCGCTTTGCGTCAGAGACATAGATCAAGTCTTGCTCTAGCTTTTCTCGTTGTATAGTAGCCTTTCCTTGGTACATGACGAAGTAGGTATTTACCTTTGCTCCTTGATTTAACTCTTTGCGGTTTGGGTCGTAACGCAACTTTGATGTGTGCCGTAGCCGTTGGTCAATCTTTCGCATAGCGTCAATTTCACTGTTTCCGCTTGCAGTTTGATGCCCATGGTTTGTTTCTATACTTGCATGTCCTCCTGACGTTAAAAGTCTTGGACGGTTTCTACCAAGTTCTCCTAGGCTTGCTTCATTGAGTACACCACGCATAGCAGTCAGCACTTGTTCAGGCGACCTGTTACTCGCTCTTTCAATAGCTTCATTCGCTGCAGCAGCCATAATCTCGTTTCCATTTTCTGGCATTTGACTACCAAGTTTCATATGTTGTCCAATTCCTCTTTGCCTTGCTTCGTACCTCGCTTGCTCCTCTGCGTTTGCCAAAGCTTCAGTGCCGATTGGTCCAGTTTCAGGGCCTCTGGTTTCAGCGTTTGTTGCAGACATGTTTTATTACGGTGTAGGTGATGTGTCAGGTTTATCCTTTTTTATCTTGTTTATAATTGCTGTTGTGATTGAAGTTTCGTCTAGACCTGCCAAGAACTCTTCTGGTTTTATTTGCTTAATTTGCTCTTCGCTCATACCTTGAGAACGGAACTGTTTTTGTAGTAGGCTATTTTTATTGCCCAATTGATTCTCTATTTCTACTTTAAATGCACCAAAGTTTCCAATAGCACCAGTCTTTGAATCTACTCCTGCAGATGCGGTATTTTGTGCAATTGCAGCAAGTGTTTTGTTCATAGGGCTTTGAGCGTCCTTGAGAGTGTCAGTAACAGAATCAGCACCACCTCCACTGCCACCACCACCAAACGCACCCTTAATGGCCTTACCTGCACTTTGATTCTCAAGGTTCTGCGAGAGTCTTCGTGGAGCATTCTTCAGTTGGTTGAGGGTCATACTCTTACCACCACCAGTTGGGATCGGGATACTCATTGGAAGTTTTAGTGCAGACTGACCAATGCTTGAACCGAAGTTCTTGATTCCATTAGTGACGTTCACATATGTTTCGTCGATCTTCATCGCTGCAAAGAATCCAGTCCAGATGACGAAGAATGACATCAGGAGCCAGAGGAGTGACCATGCATCGTCAATGCCATAGATTATCGTACCAGTTTTCAGGCACATGGGATTGCTTGCACCAATTGTCGTGGCACAATTCGCTGATCCAACGGTACTCAGCAAGATAAATCCAATGCACAGTGGGACTGCGAGCGCGACTGGGAGGAATGCTGCTTTTACGAATTTCTTAAATATTTCAAATGTATTGAACCCAGGGGTAATCTTGTCCTCTGCGACAAACCCTATAAACATGAATGGCATAAACGCCACGGTAAACCATATGATTGGTATACGGATGATGAATACCACCAACATCGAAAGCAGTGGCAAGAACAGCATCATCATAAGGGACATGACGATCAGAATGTGCATCAAGAAAAAGAAGTAACTGGTCAGTCGCTCCATTTCCGTTCCTGCAGCAGCGGGCCCAGAGTTTGGCTTTAGTACGCGGGTAAGTGATCCCAGCCTTCCATACCCAAGGACAAGACCATTCAACATTCCTGCAGAGCTTTCTTGGGAAGGGCCTAAGGCACCACCAATAACGTCGTAGTGTACACAAACGAAATTGGCTACGTATCCTAAATAGTAGTCAGGATCTGTTGACAGAGTACTTGCTGAGGTTTGTTTTGTAATCTGCTTCTTACATCCATCTGCAAGCTTTAGTTTTGTCACCGCTTTACAGGGGACAGTATTACCTTTTTCATCTTCATATTCACACTTTACAGGTTGACCATTTACCTGCATTCCAGCAGGGATCTGATAAATAGTCGCCGTTAGTACATTGGCAACGTCTATAATAACCCGTGGAAAGAACCACGAAAAGTTTACGAGAATAATAGCGAGAATGAATTTTTTGTATTTACTTTGTACCATTTCCTTATTTCCTGTTACAACAGTAAAGATACCAGCTGCAACAAGCATGAATGCAAATATGACATTCATAAGGTCTCGAGAGAAAATCCAAATATCTTTGAGAGATCCTGTTATCACATTATTCAAGAATGAGGGATCAAGCAGCGCTTGAAGAAGATAAATAATTATAAACGATAAAAGTAACATGAATTCTGCCATTATCGCTGCTAAGTTTGCTGTTGTTGAAAATATATTACTCGTTCCGGTTCCACTTCCAGGTGTGGTCTGCGCGAGAGCAGACTCGATCACAAAACTTTGTCCACCAGACATAAACCCAATAATTCCAAGACTGATTCCGGCAACGATTCCAATAAGTGTTTTTTTATGTGTAAGCATCATAGTATTGTACCAAATTTTGGCAATTTTTACAATGGATCAGCCCATAGCTAATAAATATGGTTCTGAATAAAAAAGTTATCTAAGAACACAATATTGGAACATTGATGAGTACTAAATTTGATCATAAATATACCTATATATAGGTATATTTATCACTTTTTGTTTACAGTTAGCCAATAACCCAGAATACAATAATTACCCAAAAGACTGAGCACTTTTCTTGCACTATACACCTATTCTTGAGTACAGTTTGTGAACAAGATAAACGTTCAATTTTGTCTCTATGTCTTCTTCTGCTCTTAAAGCACTGTTTTCGTCTCAAACGAGGGTTAAACTCCTCTCAACGTTCCTGCTACACCCAGATCAGGAATTCTTTATTCGTGAGCTAACAAGGCTTTTGAATGAACAGATCAACAGTATTCGAAGAGAGCTTGAGAACCTTCGCCGCATTGGACTCGTTCGGGCTCGGCACAAGAATCGAAAGAAGTATTACCGTATAGATGAAGATTTCCCTCTCTATCCAGAGCTTCGTAGTATGTTTGCGAAGGAGATCCAGGCAGATAGCCCAGTTGTTGCTGGTATTAAAAAGCTTCCAAAAGTAGACCTTATCGTTCTTGCAGGTACATTTGTAGGTACTGAAAGCAAGGTAGACCTCCTCGTGGTAGGGGATGTGAAGAAAGAGATGCTCGAAGCGCTACTATTGCAGGATCCAGGACTCAAGAACATTAAGTATTCTATTTTTGCACAGGGTGACTTCCTCTATAGGCTGTCCCTAAAGGATCGCTTTATTTCCGACATTATCAACGATCCACGCCATTTGGTTGTTCACAATCAGATTGGAAAACAGATAGAAGAAGCGAAGAAATAGCCAAAAGTCCGATATTTTAGGATTTATGCTTTACACGTACGTATGTGGCCATTAAGCTGCTCCGGAACATGACAAATGCTGTACACACCTTTTCGGCAAAATTCCTTCAGGCTCGACCTGAGGTACGTCCTGGTTTCACGGTTCGTGTTCACGAACGTATTCAGGAAGGAGGAAAAGAGCGTATTCAGGTATTTGAAGGCCTTGTCATCGCTGTTCACAAAGGAAGCACTCCAACAGATTCAACATTTACAGTCCGTAAAATTGCATCAGGTATTGGAGTAGAGCGTGTATTCTCATTGCACTCACCAAAGATCGAAAAGATTGAAGTAAAGAAGGTAGCACGTGTTCGCCGTGCAAAGCTGTTCTTCTTGCGTGGTCGCCGTGGAAAAGCTGCTCGTCTTTCAGAGCGCTTCACTACAGCTGATGAGTTTGCTGTCGCAACTCCGGTAGAGGCAGAGCCAGTATCAGAAGAGGAGATTGCAGAGGCAGTTACTGAAGCAGCTAAAGCTCCTGCTGAAGAGGTTAAGGAGGAGGCTAAAGAAGAAGTTAAAGAAGAGCCTAAGTCAGAAGCAGTAGCTGAAGAAAAGCCAGCTGAAGCTGCTGAAGAGCCAAAAGAAGAGAAGAAGGAGGATTAATCAATACTACTGCTATAATCTAGTACATGCGTTGTTTGTTAATAGGAAATTTTGGCGTTTCAAACCTTGGGGATGAGGCTCTGAAGGATTACTTCCTTCAGCGGTACCCTACGGTAGATTGGATGGTTGTTTCTGGCGCTCCTAAGAGCGCTCAAGAGCTTTATCGACTTCCAACCGGTATTCGCTCTCTTCTTACATTTAGATGGCTTAAAACCCTTCTAGAATACAAGCGATGTGATGCTGTTGTCTTTGGTGGTGGATCGCTCTTTACGGATGCAGAATCGCTACATGCATGCTTTCTTTGGTGGCTTCATGCACTCCCTGCACGAGTCCTTCGAAAGCCTATTCATCTCGCATTTCAAGGCATTGGACCATTCGATACTCACCTAGGCCTCTGGCTAACACTGTCTGTCTGCCGGTCGGCAACGACTATTTCAGTCCGAGATTCACTGTCGTATGGACGACTGCGAAGTAGGGGATTGAGTAAAAAATGTGTTCAATCATGTGATCCTATATATTCGCTATTTAAAGCCAAAAAAGACAGTACTTGTTCACAAAATATACTCATAGTAATACCACGAAACAACTCTTCTGAGAAGTGTACTACCGCAGCACGTTTGGCATTTTTGTCAAAGACTTGGGACGAGGTTAGAGTCATTTCTATGAAACCTGATGACGAGTCAGAAACTATGTTCTGTCAAACGTTGATTGACACAGAGTTGAAAGGTGCCACTTTGGTTAAAGTTCGATCACTCGATGAGATTTTGCATAATATTCAAGAATCTGTTCTTATCGTATCCGAGCGTTATCATGGAGCACTCGCAGGGTTGGCACTTGGCAAAAAGGTAGAAATTGTTGCCCAGTCGGATGGTGACAAGTTAAGTAGTCTTTCATTTGATGCGAACCAAGATTGGGATGGACTTTTGAAATCTGGTGAAGCTCATTTGCTCGAAGCTCTCGATCGTGGATAAAAAAATGAATTTATGGTAGAATAGATATATGACTACATTGTATTTATACACAGAAGAGATTGAAAAGTTTTCAGCATATCCAAAGGACTTACAAGAAGGTTGGACTGTTGAAGAAGAAAAAATGACTGCAACAGATTCCGCAGAAGAAAGAAGTATGCGAATGCAACTTATGCATTTGCGAGACCCAAAACTTAAAGAGTTTTTAGATAGTGCCGAGCATAACCCTGCTGCAAAAGATGTTGCTACAATTCTTCATAGCACAGACCTTCAAGGAGTAGATGATGCGGACCTTGCAGAACTCTTTTTTGCACTTGGTCCAAAGGTGATAACGCTTCTTATTGGATTTATGCTTAAAGATATTAAAACAGATGATGATATAGAGGGCATTGTGTCCATAGCTCTTATTCGCCACAAGTTACTTGAGGCATTTCAATCATAATTATGAGTACACTCGAAACATTCCCGGATACTGAACCAGATAATGCTGAAGTACAGGCACAGGCTGAGTTTATTCCGACACCAGATCGTTTATCTCAATACCTAGAGATGGACATTGGTGAAACGATTGCACGTCTTACTAGCGTAGAAGGGCGACAGGTAATCTTTAAAGATATAGAAGAGAACCAAGAGCATCTTAGAGAAATCTATCCAGAGATTGATTTTGATAAAGTTCGTCATGATCTTGATGTGGTTGGAGAAACATTACAAAAGAAGGAAGACTTCCTAGAAAGTATGGATGAAGAACAGGGTTTACTTCGTAGGGCATGGGAACATGTAAAGAAGTTTCCAAAGAAGCATCCAGTTGTTACTGCACTGCTCGCTGCTGCACTTGTTACAGGAACTATCGCAACAGGGTTTTACATGGCAGGTGAATGGGAGCTGTTTATGTCTTCTGTTGGCCTCGATAAAGTACTTGGCGGAGCAGGCGCTGCAGGGGAGCTTATCCCTCCGACACCATCGACACCAGCACTCCCAGGTGGTGGCATGTTCGAAGTGGTACCTCCAAGCACACCACCAGGTGCGGTACCTGGTCTCGATACATTGACCTAATATAGGTTAGTCCCAAAAAAAACAAAAACAAATACAATGAATCCAATAGATCGTCCTTCAGCGGCATCTGAAAGTAATGAACTGCCGTTCAGTGATAATCTAGATCTATTACAAAAGGTTGTTGGACCAGAGCAAAAGCCACTTCCAGATAAACTCGATGAAAAGGCTCTTATTGAACTGCAGTCGAGCAATATTCGTGACAATGGCTTTGAAAACTTTAACGAGCAGTTTCGCAATAACGAGCTGATCTACCGAAGAGCAGCTCTACAAAGGGAGGCACGGTTTACTAGTGAAAAGAATCCTTCTGAAGAAAGCACAAACGAGCTCATCGTAGCAAATCAGGCTGCAACCTATCATGAATACTTTCAGAGTACTGTAAACCACGTCTTGGGTGTGCTTCGTGATTACGAAGCAATGCGCAAAGACATGCCAAATATTCCAGCCTCCTTACAGAAAGATGAACGGAAGATGGAAATATACATCGATGGGTTGAGCAGCGCTTTGTCTGACCGTGTAGCATTTGCAAATGTATTATTGTTAGATGCACAAATTGCTCAGAGTACTGGGAATGCAAAAATATCACTTCAGAAGAAAAGAGACATCCTTGCATCAGAACTGACAGCTGTATCAAGAGATGCAGTTGACAGTAATACTGATGCCAAGTGGCGTCGTGGTAATGCATTGAACCAACGTATCATTGACCTTCTTTCTGGCGATCATGGCATTCAGGGGCTAGAAGAGGGATTCCTTCCTCAGAAGCTCTATATTGATATATTAAAAATCAAGTACAAGAAAATGCTCGAAGAGCAAAAAGCTATTGCTCGAGATCCAAACCTTATTAAGGCGAGGCACCGTTTAGAGAGATTGCAACTCAAGCATAAGAGTGCAAAAGAAGGCATGGGAGAATTTACCCAGAAAGATGAGGAGGATTTGGCAACCGTTCGAAGGCAGATAGAGGATCGCAATGCAGAATCTGATTCTCTTGCAGATCAAAGGGCAGAGGTGACAGATGAGCTATTGTCGCTGACAGATACACTTGCTGATTATCAAATAGACCAAGCAGAGCTTGCGACTATTCAGAATCAATTCGGCGAAAATGTTGATCTCACTAGTGCTGCAGACCCCCGGCCAGATACCACTCCAGATTTTATCAAAGTTGCTATCGACAAGAATGTCGAACTGCGAAGTAATCATCATGCAGATACGATGACTTCCATGCTTAACAATGTTGAAGAAAATTTACTAAAGCCAGGATTCAAAGAGCATGTTGAAGATTTCTCGAATAAGGAGGGGCGAAAGCTTGTTCAAGATGTTGCAAAAGCTATTTCAAAATTTGTCACGATCCCAGTGCCAGAAGCTGGTGGATTGAAAGAGTACATGCAAGATGCACTGACAGAGCCGTTGGATACAGCCCTTGGGTGGCCTCCTGGGGTCGATAATCTTGATGAGCTTCCTTCTGCAGAAAGAAAAAAGGTAGAAGAGAATATTCGAAAAAAAGCAAAAAGTGTACTTGATGCAATAAATGAGTTTGATAGGGGTACAATTACCCGTATGAAAGAAACGGTAGCTGTGGTTAAGGATATGCCACCTGCCTCTACGTTTGTGGGTGAAAAAATCTCGGATCAGAATATTGAACGTGTTACCCCAGAAAACAAGGATGATCTGATAAAGAAATATGGTGGTGCATCTGTCTATGCTGCACTGTTTGACCAAATGGAAGAAGACTTTGGTAGTGCAGAGGAGGGAACTGGCTTCCTTGGAGAGTATGGAGGGTTCTTACATAAGATTAATGACAATATCGATGTTCATATTGATGTCGGTGAAGCGCTGCAGAAGATATCTTCGTCGTATGGTGGTATTGCAAGGGGCTTGCTTTTGACAGCCTTGGCTTTACTCGGTGCTGGAATATTAACAGGTGCACTTGCTGCAAAGTACACTGGAAGACTTGCCCGATTTACAGGGCGTACGTCTTTGGGAGCATTAAAGAAAACAGGAAAAGGAATTTCTTCTCTTCGCAATGTTAGACCTCCGGGGTTCATGACAAAGCTTCGGTATATGAAGCAGGAAAGAGCGGCTTCACAGTATCTTCTTAAAACACGAGCAGGGGGATATATCTCCAATCTGCGTATTCTTAAAAGTACTCGTTTCACCCGTGGTGTTGGGAAAGTCGCGAAGGGTGTTGGTTGGGTAGCGGTTCCAGCTCTTACTGCGTATGAGCTGTATGCAAATAAACAACGCAAAGATAATGTTGAAGGAAATAAATTATTGCAAGATGAATACGATAGTCAGAATAAAACGATCCTACTAGAAGGCGCTGGTTTTGGGGCAACACTTTTAGTTGCCTCTGGCCCTGCTATTGTTTTGGCTGCCCCTGTATTTTATGCAGGAAGCGTATCGAGAGGGCGCAGTGAAAAGCGTGCAAACTGGAAGCGTGGACCAGAGCAATGGGCGAAAGAGTATACGAGTGATGGTCTTTTGCAGGCAATGGTCGATACTGCTCCTGGTACAGAATTGGATAGTGACGGAGGCGGCGTCTATGCATCGAGAGCACAGGATCTGTTTATGAGAGCGACTCTTCGCGGTGATCAGGCAGATAAAGATCAGGAAGAAGCTGTTGAGACTGTTTCAAATGCAAACGCAGTTTCAAGGGGGCGTATGTATGAGGCGTATTTCAGGAAGAATCTTTTAGCTCCAGAAGATGCACCGAAGAAGGATTCAGAGCAGATGGTGGCAGATAAGGTTGCCTATATGTCTCTTATTACATTTGCTGGATTTGAAAAGCAAAGTTCGGAATCTCTACGAATGGCAGATGGGTATGCAGAGCTGATGCAGAAGTATCGAATACTTAAAGCTGCAGGTGCACCAGAGATGATTTCGTATGTTGATGAAAAACAAGAAACACACTACTTGGATCTAAATAAGTTAGTGCCTCCTATGGGATCTGCTGATGAGGCTCGCTCTATCGTTGCTGATTATGTTCATCGTATTCGACCATTGCAGTCTATGGTGATGTACAACATGCTTGGAGAGGCGGCGAAGGATCATCGTAGTAAGACTGTACGCGAAAGAGAGATTGGCAATGCGAAGAGCACAATTCGACAGTCTATTCTTTTGGAGCTTTTACATGATATCCATGAAGGTGAGCGAAAGTTGATGGCGACCGATTTCTCTGGGTTTGAAGTGACTGGTGGAGAACAGGAAACACGCACCCTGGTTCGATATTATATGAGGACTCGTATACTGAAGGTGGTAAACAAGAGCATCTCTGCTCTTATGCAAGGCTCAGTAACGGAGGCAGGGTATAAAACTATGCTTAAAGCTGCACGCAGCGAGATCCGTACAGTCTCTACTGCTTCAGATATAAAAGGCCTAGAGGAGGAAGCTACTGAGTACTTCCGTAAATTTGGCGGGGAGGAAAACGTAGAAAAGGCTCGATCATATGATAAAAACCCTCTCTATACGCTCTTCGAGACAGAGTAATCACAGGAAATAGTAGCGAAAAGCCCGAGTGCTCATTACTATATTTGCGCTATGGAAATCAGAAACTTTTGCATTATCGCCCATATTGACCATGGGAAATCTACGTTGGCCGATCGTATGATCGAGCTGACTGGAACGCTTCAGAAACGAGAAATGAAAGCGCAACTTTTAGATACGATGGACCTAGAGAGAGAGCGTGGAATTACCATCAAGTTGCAGCCTGTTCGTATGGAATATAAAGGAGTACAAATGAACTTGATAGACACCCCTGGTCACACGGACTTTCGGTATGAAGTCAGCCGGAGCTTGGCTGCGTGCGAAGGAGTTGTGTTACTGGTTGATGTATCGCAAGGTATTCAGGCACAAACATTGGCAGTGCTGTATATGGCACTAGAGCATGACCTTACTATTATCCCAGTGCTGAATAAGATAGATCTTCCTGCTGCAGATCCTGAAAGAGTTTCCGAGGAAGTGATGAAGCTTATTGGTTGCGAAAAGGAAGACATACTACTCATTTCTGCAAAAGACGGACGCGGTGTTGGTGAAGTGCTTGATGCAGTACACGAACGTATTCCGGGGCCAAAGCTTGGGGAAAAATCGGATGTTGCACGCGGTCTTATCTTTGATGCTGTCATGGATACCTACAGAGGGACAGTTGCATACGTTCGTATGATGGAGGGGTCTATAAAGAAAGGGCAAAAGATTCATCTACTTGGAACAAAGATGGAGTTTGAAGCAACGGATGTCGGTCACTTTGCGCCAAAGTATGTTTCTGAAAAGAGTCTGAATGTTGGAGAGATTGGCTATATAGTCACTGGAGGAAAAGATGTTGCACATGTCCGAACCGGTGATACGGTTGCATCTGCTATTCCATCAGAACCATTGCCTGGTTACAAGGAAGTTCAACCAATGGTGTTTGCAGGACTGTATCCGTCTGAAGCTGATGGACACCCAGTGTTACGTGAGGCACTAGAAAAGCTGAGCCTAAATGATGCAGCACTCAATATGGAACCAGAAAGAAATGCAGCTCTTGGAAATGGTTTCCGCTGTGGATTTCTGGGACTATTGCACATGGATATTATCCAAGAGAGATTAGAGCGTGAGTATGATTGTGATTTGATTATCACAGCGCCAAGCGTTCGGTACGAAATTGTACTGCAGTCGAAACAACCAGCAGAAATTGTTCGTTCGAGCCTACTAAAGCCAGATGAACCAGGAACGGCAGTTATCTCTAACCCTGCAGACTTTCCAGATCCTACCTATATCGCAGAGATCCGCGAGCCATGGGTAAAGCTAGAAATTGTTTGCCGTAAAGAAGATGTTGGGCCTGCAATGCAACTGGTGACGGATCGGCGCGGAGTCTATCAATCACTTGAGTACTTGGATGAAGATAGAGCATTGCTCGATTTTGAAGTGCCATTGCAAGGAATTGTCCTCGACTTTTTTGATAAGCTAAAGTCTACGACTGCAGGATATGCCTCTATGAGTTATGACCCTATCGGGTATCGATCAGGGGACTTGGTAAAACTCCAGATTCTTCTCTTGGGAGAACCGGCAGATTCACTGAGTAGCATTGTCCATCGTAGTGAAGCACATAGTGTTGGTGGGATTGTGTGTAAGAAGCTTAAAGAAGTGATTCCAAAAGCGCAGTATCAGATTTCTATTCAGGCAGCCATTGGCGGAAAAGTCGTTGCCCGTGAAACTCTTTCTGCATTCCGTAAAGATGTAACGTCAGGCCTCTACGGAGGAGACATCACTCGTAAGCAAAAACATCTAAAGAAGCAGAAGAAAGGAAAGAAGCGTCTAAAGCAAATGGGAAAAGTAACGCTTACGCAAGAGGCATTCTTGAGTGTGCTCAAAAGAGACTAACGATTGATAAACCCTTGAAGCGTTCGTTGTATGCTTCGCGCAATAGTATCCATGTGTCTACCTATAGAGATCTCACTTTGTGATTCCAAGTCTAGTATTTCAATTTTTTTACCAAATTCCTCAGCAACTCTTTCCGCATTTGCTGACGAGAAATCTAACTCTGTAAGTGACTCACGTATTAGTGCGATAAAACTTTCGCGAGATTCATTTTTAACCATCTCAAAAAGGTTTTCATCACCGATTTTGTTGTTGTAAAATATTACAACAGTTAATCTTCTTCGCTATCTGTTGCACTTTCAGGATTTGCCCTTTCGATAAGTATTTTCTTCACAGAACCGATAAATGGTTCAAAAACTGTCTGCAGAATGCTCGCAGTTAGAGGTTGAAGCTTCTCAAATTCGGTTGATCTCTTTCTATCCTCAAAGAACCTCTGAAGAACAAATGTCGTGAGCTGAAGCACTGTTCCATCAATATTTTTTTCATCGATCATCAGTTTAAGCAGTATCTGCTCTGGACTTTGGGCCAACACCATTTGCATTCGTGTAATCCAGTCTATAAGTGCCCTATTAGTTTCTGGGTCCATATCATCAGATTTTGTCAGTGCAACGTTTTCATCGACTGTATCGTGTGCATCTTTTTCCGATGTTTCTTTTAAGTAGTCACCAGTAACTTGTAGGCTTTCTTCGTCTATTAGTGAAATAATGGCCAGGATAAAAATGCTCGGACAGTCTCTGGCTACAAGGCGTGCAATGAGCGTAAAGAGGTGTGCATTTTTCTCGTCTTGTAAAAACTGCATGATAACTTTCGCTACCTGATCATCTTTCTTTTTGCTTTTCTTTTCTTCTTTACGGATTTGCGTCATAGCAGCACCGGCAGCGGAGAACCGCGCTTTAGCGTCTTCGGAGAGTGCTTCGGGGGCACCTCCAACACCTTCTTCAGGCATGCCGATATCGAGTCCTCCTTCTTCAGACATTAGCTAAACTATACCGTTAAAATAACCTGAGAGCTAATGACTACGCGTCATTTGCTCTCAGGCGTTTCCCCTCACTGGGCCAACGGTGAAGGGGAGTGAAGAGGATAGGACTCGAACCTACAACCTCTCTGGAGATCCTCTTGTGTATTTATTGCTGGCAAGGCAATCCACGTAAAAGATCTTTTATAACCAGAGTGCTCTCCCAATTGAGCTACCTCCTCAAAGTAAAAAAAGCCTACTCTTCTATTCTAGAATATCGAGTAAAAACGATGTGATTATGCAGCGACTGGCTCGATATGCACGAAGGTGCACTTCTCACGCTTTCCGTTGAACTTAAGAAGCCTCTTTTGAGTGAAAGCTACTTTTCCAGGAACGTCTGCATGGATAGTCCAATCTTTACCGATATGAGTGTTTAAACCAGGACGGAACTGGAATCCCTTCTGACGAACGACGATTTCGCCTGCATTGACAGACTGCCCACCGAATCGCTTTACGCCTCGGCGCTTCGCGTTACTATCTCTGCCGTTACTGGTGGAGCCACCGGCCTTTTTATGTGCCATATTATCGAGATTTTACAGGGAATTAAGGGGTTTGCAAGAAATTTCATTGATTTGCTTCTTACAAGTAAATTTGGTTGCGGGGGCTGGATTCGAACCAGCGACCTCGAGGTTATGAGCCTCGCGAGCTACCAGGCTGCTCCACCCCGCGTAGCCGACGTATTTTGCATATAATAGGCGAAATATGCAAGAAAATTGATTCTAAAGGTTCATTTTTAGCTCCTCAATCTTGTCTTTATGGAACAAATAAAGCTTCCAGTGCTCCAGAACTGGCATCTGTCGCATAAGCTCAAAATACTTAGCTTCTTGCTGTTCTAGCTCTGCAACATTATCCTCAGAGAGGATAAATGGGTCTTTGGCAGTATGGGTAATAACTAGGATTTTTTCCCCTGGACGGACCAGATTTAGGTTTTCTTTCGAGTATTTATCTTTGTATTGAGAGCTTTGGAAGTACTCAAGGCTCCGGTGTCCCTCTGCTATCCGCTCTCTGAGAACGTTATTTTGCATGCCAATCTCGCCTAATGTCTGTTCGAAGAGTAGATTTCGATAGAATGAAAGCGCGAATCCAAATGCCATGAATCCGACCACTGTTAAGCCTATGACTATAGTCAACTGCTTGGAAACGGGTTCGAGATTTTGATAGGCCATCGGTAGGAATAGGGTACAGTAGAGACCTATGAAGATCTACTGTTCGGGCATCGGAGGTATTGGATTGTCTGCGTATGCTGCACTGCAACATGCTGCTGGGCATGAGGTCCTTGGAAGCGATCAGTCGTTGACACCACTAACGGTCGACCTTGAAGGGCAGGGTATTACGGTATTCTCTTCTCAAGACGGTAGTAATGTTCCTTTGGATACAGATCTTTTTGTGTATTCAGAAGCTATCCCAGAGCACGCTCCAGAACGAAAGAAGGCTACAGAGCTTGGCATTGTGCAAAAGAGTTACTTCGAAGCACTTGGAGAGTTATCAAAAGACCACACAGTTATTGCTGTCTGTGGTACACACGGAAAGTCTTCGACGACTGCGATGGCGACGTTAGCACTTATCGATGCTGGTATGGATCCGACTGTTGTTGTTGGGACAAAAATTCCACAATTAGATGGTCGCAACTGGCGCAAGGGAGAGTCCGATATCTTTTTGCTAGAGGCATGCGAATACAGAGGGTCTTTTTTGAACTTGCATCCGCGCATTGTTCTGATGACTAATGTTGATGGAGATCACTTTGATTCATTTAAAAACCTCGAAGATTATCAAAATGCATACAGCGAATTTCTTGCGCGACTTCCTGAAGATGGCGTTGTTATTACACATATGCAGGATGCTGACTGTCAAAGGATCGCAAAGCAGTCTTGTAAACCAGTGCTTGATGCAGACGTCTGTCCAAAAGTAGAACTTTCTGTGCCCGGTGTTCATATGCAAGAAAATGCACTGTTGGTATCTGCACTGTCAGACCATATGGGGTTCTCTGCAAGTAAGTCCCTTAAGGGTTTTACTGGCACATGGAGACGCATGGAAGTAAAAGGGGATACAAGTAGTGGTGTCACTGTCATTGACGATTATGCACATCATCCAGTAGAAATTGCAGCAACAATTGCTGCTGCAAGAGAGGCGTATCCCGGAAGAAGAATTGTGTGTTTATTTCAGCCGCATACTCATGATAGAACCATTCAGTTTTATCAAGAATTCCTTATCGCTTTTGATGCTGCAGATTTGGTAGTTACGACAGATATTTATGATGCACGACCAGATATTGAAAAAGAACTCGTGGATATTGCTCAGTTCACAGCAGATATTCATACTACTGCACAGTACGGCGGACCCCCTATGGAAGCTCGCACACTTCTAGAGCGTGATATCCTGCAACAGGACGATGTCCTCCTGGTCCTTGGTGCAGGTGACATTACTACTATTGCGACAGAGATGGTCTCCTAGAGGCTACCTCCTTGAGTCTCGAGTGTATCTTCAATGTAGAGATCTATAGCATTTACAATAATTTTTGCTACCTCTGCACGGTTGATTGCATCGTTTGGACGGAAGTTTCCTCCACTATCGATGAGTCCATCTACTGCTGCAGTTTCGATGACATTTGCATACTTATGGGTTGGTGGTACATCACCAAATGTTTTTCCTTCTGCCCAAACGGTTCGTACATTTAGTGCACGGAGAAGTGTTGCAATGACCTCACTGCGCTTAGCTGGCCTGCCTGGGTCGAGCCACTTGTCGCGCCATACCTCCCACCAGCTTTGTTCGGCTGATGCAAAGAATCCTTCAAACCACTGATTTTTTGCTTTGGCATTCTGCGTTGGCACTCGCACTTTTGTCTCATCGATTCCTGCAACTTTATGCGCGATCTTGCTGAGCTGTGCAATGGTTACATTATCCGTTGGGCCAAACTCCCCGTTGTATTCTCCGCTTCGGTCTCTGTATCCACCAAGAACACCTGCTTTCGCTGCTGTATATACATATGCTGCATACCAGGTTCCAAGCTTTACATCTTCAAAGACTACGGTTTTTCCTTCCATAGTTAAAGTGACGAACTCAAGTGTTCGCTGGTTTTCTTTCCCGAGATCAGACTCTTCTAGGTTGTCGCATACCACTCTTATTTGAAGGGTGATACGACTGTCTTTTACGAGCCTGTCAGACTGAGTAGGTAATGTTGGACACCCTTCTATCTGATCGAAGTATGCAGCGTACTGTCCTTCAGGATAGTTCTCGAAAAACATTGGTGTTGTTCCAGTCATTTCCATGTCATTTGGTCCTTTAATAGAAAAGCCGAGTCCGCCTGGTTCACTATTAACAGCGACTGTTCCTGTTCGAGTATATGTGTACTGAACCTTTAGAGATACATTTGCCCCTTCGGAGATTTGAAATGATACCTGTGGTCTTTCGATCGTGTCGATAAGGTCGCCATTTTCATAATATTCGATAGTGGCAGATGCCCCTTCTGGAAGTGTTGTCGTGAATGTGTAGTTTCCAGGTCCTAGGTTTTGAAATGAGAACCCTGCATCATCCCCTTCAGTTCGTTCGTTTCCTGGACGGATAAGAGTCCAGTGCCCAAGAATATCTGGTGTCTCCTCTGGTCCAATAAGCTCGAAGCTCATCTCTCCATTTCCAGTTAAGGGAGCTGCATCTTGTGCAAGAAGACCTACTGGTTGCATTAATGATAATAGGACAGTGCAAATAGTAATCGTTGTAATAGAAGAAATCTTCATAGTATTTTGGGGTACAGAGAGTTCGTACAGTTTGGCGGTTCCCTCAGAAAATGGCAATTGACTGGGAGTATTTCGTTGAGTCTTTTATAAGATGAATGCAAGTAAAATCTCTAGAACCGTCAAAGCAACCTACAAGTGTATGGTTGCTAGGACGGAACCCTTCCCCGTACCGATTCGTCTCTATACCGTTTATACTACTAATTTTTTAATTCTGTTCGTTGAAAGCGTGGTGAGGGCAGCGCCGATAAGTGCTGCAAAGGCGATCAAAAGATCGTATCTAAATCCTGTCTGTGGCATGTATGCAATACCTACTCCTACAACGCTACTCCATGCTTCTGGGTAAAGGTCTGCGTCTGTTTCTTCGCTCACAGCGTGTGCAAGAAGGACAACGCGGTCTCCAGATTTCAGGTGGCTCATTGCACGAGCTTCAAAAGTAGTAGTCCATGTCTGGCCTGCGAATAACTCTTCGATATTCCATCGAAGGTTTTCACCGTCGATAGCACCTTCATCCATAATAGAGAGGATTTGTAGGCTTGATGGGTTGAACCTATCTGTGACATCAATGTCATGTAGGGTTCCTCGTGTAAGGTTTCGAATGGCGATCGTAAAGCGGATGTTTCCGCCAGGTGTTACCTCTGAAAGGTTACTCGTCTGTACGATGCGTGCATCAGGAACATCTGTATGTGCTGCATCTGGCGTAGGTGCTTTAGGCATCTTTCCACTTGCTGTTGGCTCTGTTGTTTTTCCTGCCATGCTAATCGGACGCTCTCCACAGTTAAGATTAGAGTAGAAGATGAGTGATGAACCTTCGATAAGTACTCGCTCTTGGCTCTTTCGTACTTCGCAGTCACGAGTAACATCGTAGTTTAATCTGTACATAATTGGAGCCATGTCATTAAAAACAGCTGGTGTCGTTCCGCTAAATACTCCACCGTTCATATCAGTCATGATAAACGCAATACCAGATGGATTACTGTGTACCTTTACTGTTCCTGTGTAGGTGTACCCTGCCTTTAAACGAAGCGCTTCACCGTCTTTTAGTTCGAATGTCATAATAGTAGCTGGGTTCTCTTGAAGAAGAGATGGTCCACGCTTTAGTGTAATCTTTGTTACCGCTCTGTCCGGTGCACGAACTGCAACGCGGTATGTTCCTGCTGGAAGGTCATTTAAAATCTTTGTCTTCAAAGATGTCTTGTACTCAGATCCATTAGGAAGTGTCAAAATCCACTGTCCGTAGACAGAGTCTGGACTACTTTGCTCCAATGTTAGTGAGCCATTTGCTGCTGCCTCTACACCTTGTGTCGATGCAAGCCCGATTGCGAGAGCCAATGAGAATAAGAGTGATTTCATAGTGTATGAAGTAGTCTTTTGTACCATGGCAAAGAGGGGATGACTAGGAATAAGAGGGTGGTATTAAACCATCATAGTATTGATATGTCAACTATACTTTACCTTTCAAGGGCAATATGCAGTCCGTTTGACCATTTGGACACTAAATCTGAAAGAGTAGAATCGATAATATTTGTGCCATTTTTGGTAATTTTAAGCCGGGGATCAGTGGTTGTTTGTCCAATGATTGATGATGATAAGCCTGCTTTCTCTGCATCTTCTGCACTCATTTCTAGTAGGAAACCACCAGTCTCTGAGAAGAGAATAGTGTCTGTCGCACCTTCTAGGTTGTCGAGAGTGATGTCGAGTCCTATTTTTCCACCAACTTTTCGCTGGGGCAATGTCATTTCAAAGAGGGCAAGAGCGATTCCTCCGTCAGAAATGTCATGACTGGAAAGCACGGAACCAGATGCTATCAGGTCTAGGACTTGTACCATTTCTGCATTGGCAGTTTTAAAGTCTGGCCGCGGAACACTATTTCCAAGCAGGGCATCTGTTTCTGCATTGCAGAGCTCTTCTAGGATTGCATAGTATGCAGAGCCACCGAGCTCTGCTTTGCGTTCTCCGATAAGCACGATGACAGAATCTTCTTTCTTGAGCTGCATAGTTACTGCTTTTCGTGCATCTTTGAGCACTCCTGTGGTTGATACAATGGCAGTCGGGTCGATAGAGGATCCATCAGGCTGTCCGTTATATAGCGACACATTTCCAGAAATGACGGGGACTGGCTCCCCTTCGAATTGCATAGTTTTAGCGGCGTCTGCAATTCCCTGCACTCCCTGTTCCAGTTCCGCTAGTTGCTCTGGGATCTCTGGGTTTCCATAGTTCAAACAGTCTGTTAGTGCACGTGGTGTTCCACCAACGGCAACAACGTTTCGCATAGACTCGAGCGTTGCGTTGACCCCTTGCCAGTATGCACTAATGCGTCCGTATCGTCCGTTTCCATCACCGGCGATTGCGACACCTGTCCATCGGTCAGATTCTGACAGATCCCAACCTGGGTGCTCTCCTTCGTGGACATGGCTTTGAAGGTCTTGCAGTGGAGCAATGACACTTGCGTCTGCTTCTCCCGCTTCGATGATAGTATTTCCTATAACGTTTTTGTCGAAATGCCTAAAGGCAGGGGACTTAGACGCATAGTTTGGATGGCCAAGCATTGCTTCGAATATACTTTGTAGTGTGAAGCTTTTCTCTAGGACAGAAACGGTACTTTCTGCACAGGTAATTTCTGGTTCTGGTAACTCCTTTTCGTTTAGTTTTGTTGGTCGTTCGTATTGAATTCCACAGGTGAGCGCTTCTGCAGAGGCTTCACAAATGACTTCTCCTTTGTATGATGCTCGGTATATCCCGTCGGTAGTGACTTTTCCGATTAAGCTTGCTCGTGCATTTTTTGCCATACTTGGCAGGTCCCAGGTCTCATTAAAATGTTTAAGGATATGCTCTGTAAGGTCTGGATGACACGTAATACAGAGCCGTTCCTGTGTTTCCGCGCAGGCTATAACTTCTGCTGGAAGGCCTTCGAGACCGACATGAACGTTATCTATCTGAATATCTGCACCAAAACCTAGGTCTACGACTTGTTCTACAGATGCGCAGACTACTCCTCCGGCTCCAAGGTCTTTGCAGCTAATGCGTTCTAAGTTACCACTTGCGATAACCCAGTCGAATAGTGCATAGAACGATGCGAAGATGTGGCGTTTCAAGAATGGATTTGGTTCTTGCACTGCACCGCTGTTTTGTTCGCTTTTATCTTCCTCCATACTGGCAGATGCAAATGATGCTCCTCCAAAGCCAGACCTGTCGGTTGGCTTTCCAACGAGGATGATGTCATACCCGACTTCACCTGCTTCCGCGGGGCAGTAGCTATGAATGATCTCGTCTTCGCGAACGATACCGAGGGCTAGGGCATTGACGAGGCAGTTGCTGTTATAAGAACTATCGAAAAATGTGTCTCCTCCGAGGTTTGGTATCCCAAGTGGATTTCCATACCCAGCAATACCACTGATCACTTCTTTCGTGATACTACGAGTCTCTTCTGTTTTCAGGTCTCCCATTCGGAGTAAGTCCATACATCCGATGACACGTGCACCCATACAAAGGACGTCACGCGTGCTTCCTCCGATTCCTGTTGCTGCACCCTCGTAGGGGACTATCTGACTTGGGTGGTTGTGTGATTCGTGTGTGACAACAAAACCCCAACGCTTCCCAGGAGGTCCATCGGTGATGGCTACAATCCCACTGTCTTCTACGGGCCCAAGAATAATATGCTTTCCTGTGGTGACAAACTTTTTCAAAAAGCGACGACTAGATTTGTAGCTACAGTGTTCACTTCCTTGTATTCCCCAGATCACGGCTTCTGTTAATGTTGGGTCTCTTCCGAGTAGGTCTACAATCTTTTTTACTTCATCGATTGTCAGTCCAATTTTGTATTCTTTCAACATATTCAAGAGTTCAACGTCACTCGCAGTGGAGAACGGGAGAACCTTTGTATTTTCGGAAATGCTCATGCCAAGAGTATGCAGGATTCCGCGGTGTAGTGAAATAAAAAAAAGACCGACCCGTGGGAAGAAACACGGATCGGTCGGTGGAAGTCGGCTCTAGGCGGGCCATAAGACGAGGAGTAGCTAGTCTCTTGGCTCACTGTCGAGTAAAGATCACCGGCTATATGGAGCGGGCTTTCACGACCTAATCTGTGCGAAGACACAGCGCACGACTTCCGATATATCGTTGCCATAGTAAGACATATTTTTCTATCCTTCGCAAGCTTTACAGACCTGTTTTAGGTTTAGCTGCTGCGCGGCATTCATGCTGTGCTGGTAGTAAAGCGTCTTTATTCCTTGCTTCCATGCAGTAATGTAGAGCTCGTTAATATCTTTAACCGGAGTATCTGGATGCACAATGACGTTTAAGGACTGTCCTTGGTCTATAAACTCTTGCCTTGTTGATGCTTGGTAGATGATTGCTAATTGGTCGAGCTCTGGGTATGTCTTGAATACTTCTTTCTCCTCATCTGTCAGGAAGTCTAGGTGCTGACAAGAGCCGTCATGGTCACGAATGTCCTTCCAGACATCTGTTGTATTCTTTCCCTTTTCTTCGAGAAGCTTTTCGAGGAATGGGTTCTTGATAGTCGTTTTCATTTTCTGGATGTCTTTGACGTAACAGTTAGACCAGACTGGTTCGATCCCTTGGGAGACTTGTCCAAGAATGAATGCGGAGGATGTTGTAGGTGCTACTGCCATGAGAGTGGTATTACGTCGTCCATATCCCTTGAGGACTTCTGGCTCTCCATATTTTTCTGCCATTTCTGCAGATGCTTCGTATGCACGCTGCTTGATCATCTTAAAAATATCATGGTTGAGCTTTGCTGCGTCTCGGCTTTCAAAGGTGATCATGTTTGCTTGCAAGTAGGAGTGCCAACCAAGAACACCTAGGCCAAGAGCTCTGTGGTTTTTTGCAAAATTGTATGCGCGTTCCATGAAGAGGAATGTTCGCTGATCATCACGCTTATCAGAATCTCTGTAGGCTTCTAGCTTTTCGAGGAATTCTGATACGACTGCATCGAGGAAGTAGGCGAGCGTCTCTACCGCGTCTGTATCTTTCCATTCGTCGTAGTGCAGGATGTTGATGGAAGAGAGGACACATACAAAAGAAGCATCTTCAGAACTTGGGAGCATGATCTCTGTACAGAGGTTACTAGCGCGGATCTTCATTTCTTTATCTTTGTATACGTCGACCGTGTTGTTGTTAACGTTATCCGTGAAGAAGATGTACGGGTATCCGATTTCGCCACGCTTTTGGATAACTTTAGCCCAGAGTGCTCGCTTACTCTCATCTCCATCAATCATTTCTTGCATCCAAACGTCTCCTACACATACTCCGTGGGTTAGTTTCTGAATAGGGTTTCCCTCTGTTCCGATCTCTAGGAATTCGTCAGCATCTGGGTGTTCTATAGGAAGGTACGGTGCAAACTGCCCGCGACGCGTTGCTCCTTGGCTGACGATATCAACCATCTTGTCAAAAAGCTGCATAAAGTGAACTGCTCCAGACGATGCTCCGTTGTTTGTAATGTCTGCCCCACGAGGACGAAGGTCTCCGAAGTATCCAGATGTTCCGCCTCCTAGCTTTGACATCATTCCTACTTCCCCTTGCGTAAACAAGATCTCTCCCATGTCATCTCCTATGTACGACCCAAAACAGCTGATTGGAAGACCACGCTTTTTACCGAAGTTTGACCAAACAGGGGACGCGAGTGAGTAATATCCCTTGGACATATAGTCGTAGAACTTATCTGCAAACCCTTCTACTTTATTAAGCTCTTCTGCCCTGTCTGCGATTTCTCGAATACGCTCTTCGGGTGATGTGCCCTCTACGAGATATCCAAGTTCTAAAAACTTTCTACTATTTTCGGTGAGCCATTCCATAGGTGGTGGGGAGGAGGGAGGGGATTAAAATAGATCAGCACTTGTGACACTCTTACTACGCTTGTTGTAGTTCACAGACCTCTTAACAAAGAAGTCGCCGTGCTTTGTTCCGATAATTTCGTCATCAAACCAGTCAGACTCTGCGACGAGCTTTTCGTCTACGTCAAACACTGGGTCGATGTTGATGCTCTCTAAAGAGTTATTCAGCCTGTTTTTAATGAATTCCAAAATGACATTTTTTGGAAGAAAATCGAGTTCTCCTTGCTCAAATATCCAGTCGATAATTTTACTTTCGGCCTCGTACGCCTGCATGCAGAGTGCTTGTACATTCTGGCTATGTTCTTCATCGAACCAGCTTGGGTTTTCCTTCTTAATAATGTTAATAATCTCTATTCCGAAGTTTCCGTGGATCTGTTCCTCTTTTGATGTCGCTTCGACAACATTTGAAATTCCTTTCAGCTTATCGCGATGCTTGTTAAACGCCATGATGATCAGGAATTGAGAAAAGAGTGATACATGTTCTATAAAGAGAGAGAACAGAAGAATGGACTGTGCGTACTCTTCCTTATCTTCACTGCGCGCATTTTTAAGTGCGAGCTCTAGGTAGTGCACACGCTCCATCATGACAGGATTTCCAATGATGTCTTCAAACTCTTCATTGAGACCTAAGATCTCTAGTAGGTGACTATAGGCATCGTGGTGGCGTACTTCGCTTTCTGCAAACGTTGCTCCGACCGCTCCGATCTCTGGCTTTGGCATTTTATCGTAGATGTTTCCCCAAAAGGTTTTTACGGCTACTTCTATCTGGGAGATGGCGAGCATCGTATTTTTTATAGCGTTTCGTTCAGACTCATTGATCCCTACTTTGAAGTCCTGAATGTCGCTCGTGAAGTTGAATTCTGTGTGAATCCAGTACGAGTGACGAATAGCATCTGTGTACTCCAGAAGTTCTGAGTACTCGTATGGCTTTAGACAAAGACGCTTCTTGAAAATGTCTCGCTTTCTTTCCGCTGCTCTGTTTGCCCGATAGAGGATGTAGACCTTTGCGACATTATGGAAATTACTACTCATGAGTGATTCCTCTACAGTGTCTTGGATAACTTCTACATCGAGCATTTTATTCTCTGCAGCCTTCCTAATAATGTTCAGGAGCACGGTGTGAACAACAATGGCAACGTTATTCTGCATGTAGGGCTCTAGCTTCTCTTTCTCTGTCAGTTCAAAGGTAGACCGGAATGCCGCTTCTATTGCATCTGCGATACGCTTTTCATCAAATGAAATAGCACTTCCGTTCCGTTTTTTAACAACGATTGATTTCTGAATGGCGGAGAGGACGGAGCCGTGATCTGTTTTGAAAGCGGTAGACATAAGTGGGGGATGAAAAAAGCGGAGATGTTTTGCACCTAACATCACAGTTGTGAGTATCGGTGCTTCGTGCGAGCAGTGCGGGTCGTCTGACTTTAACAGTTGCGCGACAGTGGGGAATTGCACCCGCTTGACGTATTCCGCGTAAGACTGAGTATGGATTATCTAGTGTCTTCATGCAAACCCACACACAATATGTTGTGTATGTCGTTTTTTTGTTTTCAGTTACACGAATAAATATTCTTTACAGTGTAGCTTCAAATAATTTTGGTTTGTATGGCAAGTGATAATAAAAAAAGAGACCTGTTCACGAATGCGAACAGGTCTCGGTAGGGTGGGAAGCCGCCTCGCGGTAGCCTTACTCTGGAGAGCCTCGGTTCAGCTTGAGTCTCGATCAACAGAGTGACGGAAGCAGGCTCCGCTGAGGCAGACCTCCTGGTTGCGCAGGCTGGTCTGAGGTGTTCCGGCAAACACCACGGCTTCCCTTGGTTTATATGTATATATAGACATAAAATAAATATATGGTCAATGATATTACTCATAATATTCCTGTGTTAAGATGCCGTGGTGAAGAAGATACTGTCGCAATTTGGCCAAAATAGGATCCTTGGAGGAGCAGCTGTTCTTGCTGTAATGCAACTCGGTGCTTCTATTATGGGACTTATTCGCGACAGGACTTTGGCATCGACATTCCCAGGACTCGATACAGTAGATGTGTACATTGCTGCGTTCCGTCCGAGCGATTTACTTTTTCAGATGATGATAATGGCGGGGTTCTCGGTGGCGATTGTTCCGCTGCTTGCGCAGTACCACGCCGATGGTAAGAGGAAAGATATGCACGAGCTTTTACATTCAGTTGTTGCACTTGCAGCGCTCATCTTTGGATTTGTCGGCCTGGTCATGAGTATTTTTATGGCAGATATAGCACCATACTTGGTTGGGTTTACCGGGGAGTCGCTAGAGATGTACATTGGGTTTGCGCGCCTAGCTCTTATTACAAACTTCTTGTTTGTTTTTGGAAATGCATTTGGTCAGTACTTAATTACGGTACAGAAGTACTGGGTCTATGGGTTAACCCCGATGCTGTATACGCTTGGTACTATTCTCGGAACTGTGTTTCTTACTCCTATGTACGGACCATACGGTCCGATGTACGGGACACTTGGAGGTGCTGTGGTGTATGTCATACTCAGAGCAGTTAGTGTGATCCTAGAGGGCTCTAAAGAAGACGGAGCAGATGTGAAGTGGATCTTTATACATCCAGATTTAAAGCATATCCTCAGTCTTATGTGGCCACGTATGATGGCCCTTGGGATCCTTCAGGGTCAGTTACTTCTTTTCGATAAAATTGCATCAGGGCTTGATGCCGGTTCTGTGACTATCAATGCGTATGCAAGAAATTTCCAAGCAGTCGCTGTAGGAGTCGCTGGCATTGCGCTTGCCCAGTCTGCGTTCTCGCTACTTAGTCAGGCAGCTGCCAAGAAGCAGGCAGACCGGTATTATATTTATCTTCGAAAGGGGATCTGGATGCTACTAGCGCTTACTATCCCCGGTGCCGTGGTCCTTGTAATGGTGGCACCAATTGCGGCAAACCTTGTGAGCCTTGGACATGTGCTTCCAGTCTTTACAACATGCTTAGTCTTCTATGCCATTAGTATTCCATTTGAAAGTATTAACCATCTACTACTTCGCGCATTTTACGCGACAAAACATACTATTACCCCGGCCATCTTTAGCGTGGTCAATGGCCTCACTGCGATCTTCGTTGCGTGGTACTTGGCTCCAACATTTGGTGTGTATAGTCTCGCGATTGCTTTTACGTGTGGACAGGTGATTCAGCTCATTGGACTCGGGCTCTTATTACCAAAAAGAGTACGAATGACTATGGGTTAAGGAAAGATAAGACTGTTGTAAAATTTTACAACACTACTTCTTCTTCGCTTGTGTGAAGTCTAGCTCTACTGGAGTTTCACGGTCGAAGATAAGCACGTTTACCGTGATCTTTCCTTTGTTAATATCGACAGCGTCCACTGTTCCTTCGTAGTTCTTGAACGGTCCATCAACAATGATGACAAGGTCTCCAACTTGGAAGTCAGACTTGAACTTCGCTTCTTGCTCTCCAACACGACGCTCGATAACACCGAACTCGTCTGGAGTAACAGGAACTGGAATGTTACCTGAACCTACAAACCCAGTAACGTTTGGCGTATTTCGGACGAGGTACCAAGAGTCTTCTGTAACGATCATGTTTACAAGCACGTATCCTGGGAAGAGTTTCTTCTCTTCTTCGATAGGCTCTCCTTTACGGAAGGTAAGCTGCTTCTCTTTTGGTACTTGGACATCGAAGATGTAATCTCCCATTCCCATACTTTCAATACGTTGCTTTAGAGCATCGCACACAGCATCTTCGTATCCACTGTATGTGTGGACAACGTACCAGTTTTTTCCTGCATTTGGGTCCTGCTTTCCAGCCATGATATTAGTATGTAAGGGACAATAAGAGTTTTACAACGAGTGAAAGGCCATAGTCGATAAGACCGAAGATGACAGACACTGCAGCGGTAAAGATAAGAACGATAATCGACAGACGAACAGCCTGCTGACGAGTAGGCCACCTGACATGACGTAATTCAGAGATGGCGTCGTTGATGTACGTAGTGATTTGCATAGGTTTTCTTTCTAAAAAAGCCCCACCGGGGTTATATGGTTATATTACTCCCATTTGGGCGATTTGCAAGTACATAGTACAAAACAGGGTATATTTTTAGAATCCATAGTAAGGGCTCTCAAGGATATGCATTTTACTTAATGGGAGTGCTACGACCCATACACGGCCTAGAATACTGTCTTTATCGACAAATGGAACAGAGTCTCCACCACCGTCTCGGAAGCTTCTACTATCGAGGCTGGCTTGGCGATTATCCCCAAGAAGGAAGTATTTCCCCTCTGGAACGCGATAACGTACTTCGTCCGTATTCCCAGTACTTGGTGGTGCTTGGTAGGTTTTTCCTGCATTTTTGTCGTTTAGATATCTCTCGTCGAGGTCTATTTCGTCTTCGAGCCCCGACGGTCTGACAGAGACAAAGCCTCCTCCGATGATCACTTCGTCACCAGGCATTCCGATAACACGCTTTACGTATGGCTTTTTTGGGTTGCTTTGTGGTCTGAAGACTACGACATCTCCGCGGTTTGGCGCTCCAATGTGGTATGCCAGTTTATTGATGACGATATACTCCTCATGTTCAAGAGTAGACATCATAGATTTTCCCTCTACTTGAAAAGGTGAGATCAGAAATGTCCGAATTGTTGCAACGATCGCAACAATAATAACGATGTTAAGAATAACATCGAACAGGTGAAACCATAGGGTGTGTTGCTTAGCGCTCATCTGAATTAGTATAGCGCAGTCCGTCTTTTGTACAATACAAAGAAGACCTATACTATAGTACTACCAATGATTGGAGATCGACTATTTACCCGGCACATTGAAGAAGATGAAGAGCTCATACTCGTCATCCATAAACATTGGGTTCTTGGTATTAAGAATTTGCTGTGGCCAGTTACTGGGTTTAGTGCAGGGTTCTTATTTCTATATATGTTTCCTTTCACGACGATTTATTACCTGACTACGCTCTGGGCGATTGGATGTTTGGTGTGGTTCCTTCGAAACTTTTATGATTACTATTTGGATGCTTGGATTATTACAGACCAGGGGATTGTTGACGTAGAGTGGCACGGATGGTTTCACCGTCAGTCTTCTCGAGTTCTCTTTAGTGATGTTCAAGGACTGAGTTACGAGATCGAAGGAATTGTTGGAACAGTGATGCGCTACGGAACTATTAGTGTTGAAAAGATTTCAAATGGTACGGTGATCGCTTTGGATAGCGTGAAGAACCCGAAGATTGTTGAGGGGGTGGTCCTTAAGCGTATGGAAGCTTATCTGCATACAAAAAACCTTTCTGATGCAAAACATGTCCAAACGTTGCTTTCACAGATTGTGGCAAACGAAATCCAATTGAATCAATTTGAAGATGAGGAAGGGGGCGAGGAGGACGACGATGACGATGATTACGACGATGACGATTGATGATTGCTCTCTACATTCTTATTGGCCTTGCGATATTGAGCGTGCTTGTTGTTACTCTTCGCATAGGGCGTCGTGAGAAGATTTCACCGCAGGTAAAGAAGAAACTTCTAAAGATGTGGGAAGAGGTTGATAAACACGATAACGATAATCAAAGAGTGCTCGAAGCGGAGAAGGTCGTCGAAATGCTGTTTCGTGAAATGGATATTCAGGGGTCGTTTGCTACAAAGCTCAAAACTATGGAGGCGTTTATTCCTGATAAAGAAAAAGTATGGGCTGCGCATAAGTTGCGTAACCAGATCGCGCATGAGCCAGGGTTTACCGTTACTCGGTCCGATGCGAAGCATGCCACAAAGGCTTTCAGAAAGATTATTCTTAAATACTGTTCTTAACCTATACTCTTTGCATGAAACCAGCCCTTGTTATCGTCGGCCTAGGAAATCCTGGAGACCAGTATAAGCGCACACGTCACAATGCAGGTTTTATGGCTATTGATAAATTGAGCGACGAGTTTGGAGAGGGTGAGTGGGAAGATAAGCAAAAGTTTCAGTCGTATATTCAAGAGGCACGCGTGGGTGTAGTACCCGTTCTTTTGGTTAAACCAAAGACGTACATGAACTTGTCGGGAGATGCAGTCCGGAAAATCGTTGACTTCTTTAAGCTGGATGTTGCGAACCAGATTCTTATCTGTGTCGATGATATAGACTTGCCACTGGCAGAACTTCGCATGCGAAAGTCTGGAGGCCCTGGAACACATAATGGTATGAAATCTTTGGTTGATACATTTGGAGAAGGCTTTCCTCGGCTACGTATAGGGCTCGGTACTCCTCCTACAGGAGGGGACTTAAGCGGCTGGGTACTTAGTGCCATGAAAAAGGAAGAAGAAAAGGCCCTCCAGGAGTCTTTCGACACACTGTCAGGCCTAGTTTCTGATTTCGTATTAGGCTCTTCTTAAAAGAGGAACTTGCGTCCGAATGTTCCACCGAATCCAAGTCCTATGAAGATGGTTGTAAGCCATATGGTCATTGGAAGTGCTGGGTCAGAGATAGGTCCTGATACCGGTGATGCTGCAACGCTTGGTGTAAGGTACTTGGCAGTACTTCCGATTCCCTTGATGAATCCTCCGAGTCCTGTGACTGGTGGTCGAGGTACGACGATGGTGTGCGTGTCGCTACGTGTGAGCCCTTCTCCACGAACCGTTGCAGTATTTCTGATAGAAGATCCTTGTGGCACAGAGTCTTTAACACGGACACGGTAGCGAACGACTGTTGTAGAGTTTGCTCTGAGCGTTCCAAGATCCCACTGTAGCGTTCCTCCTTGGTTGATTCCTCCTCCTGGGTCTGTGATGGTCATCATGCTTTCTGGGTAGTCATCGCTGAGTGTTGCGTTCTTGATATCACGGTTTCCAGTGTTTCGGATAGTGATAGTGTATGAAGCAACTGATCCTGCAAGAACTTCCGTTCGGTCTGCAATCTTATCAATTGTAAGGTCTGGCTGACTTGGCGTTGGATCGTCATCGTCATCATCGTCGTCACAGTTACGGTTTCGTATACGAGTGATCTCTGTGTCTTCGTCTCCACCAGACACTGCCACGCGGAGCCTTAGCGTATCTCCGTCACGAGCGTCGCTATCGACACGGACACGGAGCCTAAGAGTACGACTGCTATTTCGGCTTACTTTAACGTCATCCCATTCAACACGGTCTCCGCTTCGCTCTTTTCCTCCACCTGATGAACTTCTGTACTCGGTGTCAGAGTCGAGGCTAGCGATGACATCAACTTTCTCGTTAGAGTTATTACTGTTAGAGATACGGATTTCGTATTCGAGGTCGTCATCGTTACAAACATCGATTGGGTCTGGATCGTCATTTACGCTGATAGACACATCTTTATCATCGTCGTCATCATCATCATCATCATCATCGTCATCGTCATCGTCGACTTCGATAGTAGTATTGTCGTCATCACATGGTCCGCCGCTTACACATGCAGTGTTTCGGACGGTGTCGTCATCGTCTGCATCATCGTCAACTCGAACGCTCATGCTAAGAGTCTTTGTAGCCCCTGCTGCAAGGTCGAATGTCCATTTCACCGTGTTTCCACTTCGTACACCACCGTTATTTGCAGAGCGGAAGTCTACGTCGCTTGGAATGTTATCTGTCACCACTACTTCTGATGCATCTCTTGTTCCTGTATTTCGTACAGTGATAACGTAGTTCAGCGTGTCACCTGGTTCGGCAACAGTTTTATTATCAGTCTTTGAGATAGTAAGTACAGGGTCCTCACAGAGTATGTCTGTTCGTACAGCATTACTCCACTGAGGGTCTACTCCTGGATGGTTAGACCAGATGTCTGCGATGTTTGTGAATGTACTGTCACAGACAGCAGTGTCGCTTACCTTGAAGGTAAGAACGAATGTCCGCCTATCACCAGCATCAAGGTCGAACTCTCCACAGATCACTTCGTCTGTTTGTCCAACGTAATGACAGATGTTGTCGTTTGCATGGATGAATGTAAGGTCGCCTGGTATTGGGTCGATCATTCTGTTTCGCGTTGTGTCGAACCCGAGGTTGTTTGTGACAACAATAGTGTATTCGATCTCGTCTCCACGAAGGACACTGGTAGCACCTGCCTTTGTAATGTCGAGAGTTGTGGTTGCACAGTTTACTGTCGAGGCAGCCTCATCGTCATTATTACTGGTGTAAGGGTCGTGTGTTGTAGACTCTACAATCGCTTCGTTAATGATCGCTGCACTACATTCTGCTTCCCATGGAACATCGAAGGCGATAACTATGTCTTCTGATGTGTTCGCAGTAATAGTATCAAGGTCACAGTAAACAGCGTTTCCTGACTGGTGACATCGGTTATCAGAATCGGAACTATTGAAGATAAGGTCGATTCTCTGTCCATTTGCGCTCTGTCTTTTAACATCAGGGATAGCGTCTGTAATCTGTACGTTTTGTGCAGAGCTAGGACCGTTGTTTTCAACGGTTAAGATGTATTCGATAGTTGTTCCGCGGAAGATCTGTCCTACTCCAGTTTTCTGTAGAGAAAGATCTGCTTCATCTTGAGGACATGTGATGTACGTCTGTACCTGGTTTGTCGATCCACTTAAGTTGTTGTTATCCATGAACACAAGCTGTGCTGTGTTGTAGATGTTTGCATCACATACTGCTCCGCTGTTTACCTCGAAGATGAGTGTGTAGGTGTCATCGTTTCCTGCGTCGATCTCGTCATCACCACACTTCACGTCATTTCCTTGCTGGAAACATCGACTGTCTGAAAGACCTGCGTTGAATGTAAGACCTGTAGGGATAGTATCTATGACCCATGTTCCACCAAGTGTTACGGCTCCTGTATTGTCGATATCAATATCGTACGTGATTCGGTCACCAACTTCAGCTGTTGTCTTATCAACAGATTTTGTTGCTGTGAA
>Ga0233427_10000386_pt1 | contig 57141 bp, 51 predicted proteins | sample SI_118_April2016_5_FD_179885 | JGI IMG/M metagenome (GOLD analysis project Ga0233427, IMG submission 179885) | Seawater microbial communities from Saanich Inlet, British Columbia, Canada - SI_118_April2016_100_MG | ecosystem: Environmental > Aquatic > Marine > Inlet | place: Canada: British...
ACGAGCAGTTACGGCGTAGGTTGTCAAAGAATCCAGCCACCACGCCGTCGCTATTGGCAAAGTTGTTTGTAGCTGCATCGCCAGCTGTGATTAAAAACCTTGCCGGACATCGCCGTATACCAGCGGATATACTGATGCGCATTGCCTGGCGTGGGGAAGAAACGCTGCGTACTGCGTTGTGTGGCAATGTTAATACCCCGGTGGAGTTGCTGCGCGAACTGATGGTTGGCAGTTCTTCAGCAGAAAAAAAAGGCATTGTCACTAATCCAAATACTGATGAGGTGCTGCTCGGTGAGCTCTGGGATAAAGGTGATAAGTTTGTTCGTGGTGAAGTGGTTGCGCACCGCGCGTGCCCGCAGGATTTGCGTCAACAGGCGTTGCGGTGTCCTGAGGTGCTGGTGCGACGAAAGCTGGCCGCTAATGACACGCTAACAGTGGATAGTTTGTTACTATTGATGAAAGATGAAGATGCCTTGGTGCGCGCTGCGGCTATCGGTAATGTGGTGCTTGAGGATGACCATCTGGGTGAGGTTAACGAAGATTCCTCCATTCGAGTACGTCGCACCGAGGCGAAGCGTAAAGGGCTTTCTGCACAGGTTGTTGCAGGGCTGGCGGGTGATGATGATCACTGGGTTAGGCGTTGGGTCGCCAGGCAGCCGGCGGCAAGTGATGATGTACTTCAAAGCCTGTCCCAAGATAAGGTGATGGAAGTAAGACGGGCGGTGAGTCGTAACGTGAACTGTTCGAGTGATATTCTTGAGCGATTGGCCGAAGATGAAGACTCTTGGGTGCGTGCAGGTGTGGCTCTGCGAGATGATTTGCCCCGGCATATTCTAATGGGGCTCGAAAGCGACGCAGATATTGATGTAAAATCCGCGGTGGGTAAAAATCCGGCAACAGATGTTGCTATTTTATTGGCTATTGCGGCACATGATAATAGAGATGTACGGCGATCGGTGATCGTTAATCCGAATGTGCCGGACGCAGCGTTAAAAAAATTACAGGATGACCCCTATCCATTAAATCGAGCTATTTTGGCAGGCCATCCTAATTGCTTGACTGAAAATCTTTGGTTTTTGTTGAAGGATCCTGAGCCGCAGGTGAGATATACCGCGGGTAAAGCTTTGGCTGCCAGGTGTTTGGCGGCGCTATAGTGTTTGTAGAAAAGTTGGGGCTTGATTGGCTTGGTCTGTTTGTGGCTTGGCAGATTGTAGTCTAATATTTTTTAAATTGGAGAAAGTACGTATGAAAATACTGGTAGCAATAAAGCAGGTTGCTAATCTCGATGACGAATTCGAGATTCGCGAAGACGGTAAGGACGTCGATCACGATTTTTGTGATTACGAAATTAACGAGTGGGATGATTACTCACTGGAAACGGCTCTGCAAATCCGTGAAAACAATGGTGATGAAGGCGAAATTGTTGTAGTAACAGTTGGCCCTGACGAAGCTGAAGATGAGCTACGTAAGTGTCTAGGTAAAGGCGCAGATCGTGCTATTCGTGTTTGGGATGACGCTATCGAAGGTTCTGATCAGGTTGCCATCGCTCGCATTTTGACCAAAATCGTTGAAAAAGAAAGCCCTGATATGGTGTTTATGGGTGTGCAAGCGGCAGATAATGCCTATGCGCAAACGGGTGTAGCGGTTGCTCAGCAGTTGGGTTGGCCACATGCTGCCGTTGTGAACTCTTTAGATTACGCGCCAGGTGCTTCTTCTGCGACTGCGCGTCGTGAGTTGGAAGGTGGTTTAGAAGAAGAAATTACGGTTAATTGTCCTGCCGTTCTGACGATTCAGCTAGGTATCAACGAGCCACGTTATGCGTCTCTGCGCGGTATCAAGCAAGCAGCGGGCAAGCCTTTAGATGAAATTTCTCACGGTGACTTGGGTCTGTCTGATGATGACGTGGGCGAGGCGGGTAGTGTTTCCCGCGTTAGAAAAATGTTTGTCCCTCAAAAAGGTCAAGCTGAGCTGATCGAAGGTACACCTGCTGAGCAGGCTGCACGTTTGGCTGAAATCCTTAAAGAGTTATCAGGAGCATAATGATGAGCGAAATTCTAGTTATTGCAGAACACCGTGGTGGCGAGTTGCGTCCAGTTTCTCTGGAGCTAATTGCTGCTGCTAACGAACTTAAAGCCTCTACGGGCTCAACTGTTGCTGTTGCACTGATTGGTGCTGATGCGGCGTCATTTACTGGTGCGGTAAGCGTCGATGGCGTTGACGAAATTGTGACTGTTGCTACCAATAGCGCTAATTTTCAGCCTGATGAGTGGGCAGCCGCTGTGACCGCGCTAATCGAAGCGCGCTCCTCTTCTTTGGTGCTACTTCCTCACAGTGTTGATAGCTGGGGCTTTGCTCCTGCATTGGGCGCAACAGGAAATTATGGCTTTGCTACTGATGTGTTCGGTATTGCGCAGGATGGTGGTGAGTGGATTGCAACTCGTGCAATGTACAAAGAAAAAGTACATGCGGAGCTTGATTTTCCGGGCAAGAGCACGGTGGTCTTAACGGTTCGTGGCGGCACATGGAAGCCTGCTGAAGGCTCTTCAAGCCCAGCTGTTTCCTCTTTGGAGGCTTCTGCGACAGCTAATAGCCAGCACGTTTCCTTTGTTGAGCCGCCAGCAACAGGCGATGTGGATATTACTCAAGCTGAGTTCATGATGTCGATTGGCCGTGGTATTGCTGACGAAGACAACGTTGAACAGTTTGCTGAGCTGTCAGAAACAATTGGTGCAACATTGGGTTGTTCGCGCCCCATCGCGGATGCTGGCTGGTTGCCTAAGTCTCGTCAAGTTGGTCAGTCAGGTCAGATTGTTGCTAACTGTAAATTGTACTTGGCTTTGGGTATTTCAGGCTCCGTGCAACACCAGGCAGGCATGAAGCACGTTGAAAACATCATCTGTGTGAATACTGACCCTGAAGCATCTATCTTTAGTATTGCTCGTTACGGCATTGTTGGCGATATCTTTGAGATTGCTGAAGAGCTGGAAACGCATTTCGAGTAAATTGCTACTATTAGAGACTGTTGCATGAAGTAGGCGACGAGATAAAATAGTTAAAAAAGTCTGATTTTTGTTGGGAAATTTGCCAATAGCTAGCTATTGGCTGCATTTCCCGCCTCAATCAGACTTTTTTTACTCTATTTTCCTTCCGTCTCCTCTTCATGCAAAGGTTTCTGTGACTTTAGTAAGCAATTGGATATGGTGTGTGGTCAGTATTTTTGTTTGACCATGCACTACTGGATTTTGTTGTTTTTATGTTGTTGATGTCTGATCGGTAAACAAGGCCCTAGAAGGTTTTCTCAATTAAGGGCACCGCTATTAATTGAAATTGTTCCAGGCTTACAGGAGCTTTTGAGATCAAGGCAGCTTTTTTAAAGTCATGCTCATTGCCTGACGTAAAAAGCTAACGATGAGATCGAAGGCTCCTGTAAGCTCCGAAGGGCGAGGCCAAAACCTCCATTCGCTGTGTTGCCTGCTTGCTAAGGACTCAGGCCATTAGCTGCGCAGTGCGCCTTGCGAGATGAAGGTTTTGACTCTCGCTGGTACAAATTTGAATTAATAGATGTGCCCTTTTAAGACCTTTTCCTCTCATTTATGCTCGGCGGGGGCACTTCTCTTTAGTCTGCGAGTTATGCTGAGACCTTATGAAATCCAATGTTAATATTTAACACCCCTAATGGCGATAGCCTTGGGAGCTGATTGGTAGATAAAACAGAGTGTTTTCTGTGGGTACTTATATAGATGCACTTCCTGCTGGGGATTGATTCTTTGAGCGTCCGGGAAGAACATTGCTTAAGATTTTTGTTGGTCTAACATGAGCTTTATTCGAAGTACTAATGTAGGTGTTAGAAAAAAATAGCAGCGTTGAATCTTATCTTTTAACATCCGAGGAGATTGTTAGATGGGCATTACTCGAAGAAACTTATTACGCGGTACAGCGGCAACTTTGGCTGTTGTGGGTACGGGCTTCTCTACACAGCTATTGGCTGGACAAAAAACAGTTAAAATTGGTCTAAATATTCCAATGACTGGCGATTATGGGCCATGGGGCCTGCCTGGCTTTTATGGTTGTAAAATCGTTGCTAACAATATCAATGCGGCAGGTGGCGTAGAAATTGGTGGTGAAACTTATCTAATTGAGCTGGTTGGTTTTGACCATGGTTACGATACAGAGAAAGCAATTATCGGCTATAAAGTATTGATTGGTGATGATGCAGCAATGATCATGATGCTGGGTGGTGCTACTGTAGGTGCTATTCTTGGTCGTGCACAGCACGGCAAAAAAATGGTTACTACCTTGCTGCCAAGTGATATTACTCCGGACACACCAAATTTGGTGGCGCCTAGCGAATCTCACCCGCTGTATAATGCGACGGGCGTTGAATGGTTAGCTGAAAACTTCTCGGAAGCGAAAACAGCGGTTATCGTTACAACTAACGATATTGAGTATGGACAACAGTCTGCGGCTGTTTATCAGGCTGCATTTGAAGTGGCTGGCATTGATGTTTTGGAGACCCACTTCCACGGTTTCGATGTTACTGATTTTAATCCAATCGTACAGAGGCTATTGTCTAATAAGCCTGACATCTTTTGCATGGCAACCGACGTATATACAACGCCTCTGGTTGAAGCACTATATAATGCCGGCTTCCAAGGTAAGATTATTTCTTGTACGTTGGATTTGTATGAAGGGATTATTGCTAAAACAAGCAAGGAATATGTTGAAGGTATTATCTTCCAGTTCCCTGATTTTGATGACCCAGCACTGCTTAGTGAGCAGGTTCAGTTCCCTGATCCAAAAGGCTTTTGGGATACTTTCCAGAGAGATCATCCTGGACAGTGGTCTGCTGTTGCATGGCAATACCCGACAATTTTGACTAACTGGGTTACTGCTGCACAAGCCGCTGGTTCTATTGAGTCAATGGATGTGTTGGCTGCTATGAAAGGTAATCCAAACCCGCCACATACTTTCGGCAAAGCGAAATGGTGGGGTTCGCAACTGTACGGACAGGATAACTGTGTTGTTGGTGATTGGCCGGTAGTAACTATGCAAAACGGTCGGGCTCGTATTGTGGAGTTCAGAAGCGTGGTTGATTGGCTAGATAGCAATAACGATGTATTAAAGCGTAAAATGCAGGATTTAGGACTACGTACTGTTTAATACATAGTTAATTTGTTAGATGTTAAAGGGGTAGTTTCCAAACGACCCTCTTTTCTATTTTTTGAATAATATAAAGTGGGCAGGGTGTTGCCATTATTTTGGTTGAGCAAAATGCTGCGCTAGCGCTAGCGCTAGCGCTGGCGTTAGCACGTCATGCTTATGTGTTTGAAACGGGTTTTGTCTCACTTGAGGGTGAGACCAGCACGCTGATGGATAATGACCACGTATGCCAAGCTTATTTGGGTATGTAGTTGAAATAGTGTGGTGGGCGTGGCCGGCCACGCTATTTTAGTTAATAATTGAGTTCTAAGGCGTGGTAAAAACGGTGCCTGCAATACCTTCCTTTTCCTTTTTCGTTTTACACTGCCTTGCCAGTGATTAAGCTACCTTCATGTGTGCCTCTATGCTACTGTCTTTAGTCTTACACAGGACTAATTAGGCTTGAGCTTTAAGTAATATTTTAATGTGGCCTTTGTGCAAGAGATGTCAGCATAGCTTGATCACTGAGATGAAATTGCTAAAAAAGCTTTGTTTTCTGTTTCAATTGAGGTCTCCTGCGCTCATTTATGCCCAGCGGGGTATTTCCCTTTCGTCGCTGAGGCATGCTGAAATCTCTATAAAACAGTGACCAAATGGAAAACTGGGCATTTTAGCCATGTCATCGCCACGACTTTTTTATGCTAGCCTTTCCAGAGTTCTCGTGACCATATTATAGCAATAAGGAATGTTCATTTGAGTGAAGAAATTTTAATTAATGTATCGCCAATGGAGACGCGAGTAGGTGTGCTTGAAAACGGTATGCTACAGGAGATGTATATCGAGCGTGCCAGTAAAAGAGGCTTGGTAGGCAACATCTACAAAGGTAAAGTGGTTCGTGTGCTACCTGGCATGCAGGCGGCTTTTGTTGATATGGGGTTGGAGCGTTCAGCTTTTATTCATACTGCGGATATTGTGGTCCTCAATGAGTATGGTTTAGAGCAGCGTGAAAAGAATACCGCTGATATTTCGCGTGCTTTACGCGAAGGTGAAACGATCATCGCTCAGGTGATTAAAGATCCGATTGGTACGAAAGGTGCTCGCTTGACAACGCATCTCTCATTGCCCTCTCGATATCTAGTGTATATGCCACGTACTGAGCATACCGGTATTTCCCAGCGTATTGAGGATGAAGCTGAGCGTGAACGACTTAAGGCATTGGTTCATGAATGTGCCGATGAAGTGGGTATGGCAAGGAATACCGGTTTTATTGTGCGGACCGTTGCCGAAGGCGTTGGAAAAGAGGAAATTAAGGCTGACATTCGGTTTCTAAAAAAATTATGGGACGTGGTGCAAGACAACATAAAAAGCGTAGCGACTGCGACTGCCATTTATGAAGAATTACCCCTTTATTTACGCACCATGCGGGATTTGATTCGCCCTGATTTAGAAAAAATTCGTGTCGATTCTCAGGAGTCCTACCAACGTATTTTGAACTTTGTCTGCACTTATATACCTGAACATAAAGATCGTGTTGAACTGTATCAAGGCGAGCGTCCTATTTTTGATCTCTATAATACCGAAGACGAGATTGAAAAAGCACTTGATCGCACGGTGCTTTTAAAGTCAGGCGGACATTTAGTTTTTGATCAGACTGAAGCAATGACTACCATTGATGTCAATACGGGCGGATTTGTTGGTCATCGTAATTTAGAAGAAACAATTTTCAAAACTAACCTTGAAGCCGCTCACGCCATTGGTCGTCAACTCAGACTGCGCAATCTTGGTGGTATTATTATTATTGATTTTATTGATATGCTGGAGGTCGAACACCAGCGCCAAGTGATGCGGATGTTAGACAAGTACCTTCAAAAGGACCATGCCAAGACTAATATTATTGGCATGTCTGATCTTGGTTTAGTTGAGATGACACGTAAGCGTACACGGGAAAATCTACGCCAAATTTTGTGTGAAACATGCCCTGAGTGCCAGGGCATTGGTACGGTAAAAACGCCTGAAACGGTATGTTATGAAATTGTTAGAGAAATTGTACGTCAGGCACGGACTTATAACTCGACTAGTTTTCTTGTTATTGCGTCACCAGCAGTCGCAGAAAAACTAATGGAAGAGGAAACATCTAGCATTGCCGATCTCGAAGCTTTCATTAATAAAAGTATCAAAGTGCAGGCTGAGGCAATGTATTCGCAAGCGGAGTTTGATGTCGTGTTTCGCTAGCAGTTGCACAGGCAGCCAAATTTAGTGCCGCGTAATGTTATTAACTTTTTGAGTGTATAAGTACCCATGCCTATAACTTCTTTAGGTGTTAGCATCGCTAAAAAAATCTGGGCAACCGTTGCTGTTGTTTTGATACTGTTGGCAGTCTATGTCAGTGTCGGGCGACTTATGATGCCGCATTTAGATAACTACCAGGCACAGGTCGAAGCGGTGTTGAGCGAGAAATTTGGGCTGCAGGTATCAGCAGAGTCCATGCGGGGTGGTTGGCAAGGTTTTCAGCCAGTTGTTAGCCTACAGCAGGTGACAGCTTCTTTATCTTTAGCTAGCCAAGAAGTGCTCCCCGCAAAGAAAGTCATCGAACTTCGTGAAGTTCATATGGAGTTGGATGTCATTGCCAGTACTTTGGCAATGCAGCCGGTTTTCTCATCCTTAATATTAGAAGGTATGCACCTTGACCTTTATCAACAACCGACTGGGAATTGGCTAGCCTCTGAGCGATCTGCCTCTGAACTACCTGCTAGTGAGGGCGGTGGTTATTCTCTTCTCAACTGGTTGTTACTGCAAAAAAAATTATTACTCACTGAGGTTGAGTTAACGCTGCACCCCCAAGAAGCGCCAGTAAAGCAGGTTGATATTGCTGCATGGGAACTGCGCTGCGGGTTGGATATTTGTTCAAGTCAGACCAGTGTTAGTTTGGCGGATGGCACAGAGGCTACGCTACAATTGGCGTTGAATATTTATAACAAGCCGAGTGACTCTGGGTTCAAATTACAAGGTTATTTAGTCAGTCCACCGGTATCACTGCTTGAGTGGCTTGCGCTGGCTGGAATTGATCCCCCATTCCTTAATGATATTAAAACCCTAGAGATGGGTGCAGAGGTTTGGTTTGAGTATGGCGACGGGCAGCTTGTTGATGTGCGAGGCACACTTGATCTTCCCAAAATACGTGTAGGTCAGCATAACGATGTCACGGCTGCCGTAGATTCTTTGCGGACTCAATTTTCCTGGCAACCGGGTACTGCTAATCAAGCAGCGCTGTGGGCGTTGAACTTTAGTGATTTAACCTATCAGTGGGCGGATAAAGCATTGGCGCCGACCCAGGGGCGTATTTCTTTATTAGACAAGGATGAGGGCCATGTTGCTCGGTTGATTGCGGATAATGTTACGTTAGAGCCTGTTGCCAAGACACTCGTCGCTTTTGATAGTTTGCCTGTGGTTTTCAGAAAAGCATTATCAACGCTTAATCCGAGTGGGCAGTTGGCAGATTTACAGGTTGACTACTCGTTGCCAACGGCTAAAGGAAAAAGTGTTTCACCAGTATTTAAATTACAAGCAAACTTAAATGATGTTGCCGTTTCAGCCTGGAGGCATGGGCCTGCTGTAAGTGGAATTAATGGTTCTATTGAGCTGACACCCTCGGCAGGTAGTATTGATTTTGTATCCGCCGATATGCAATTACATTTCCCCCGTGTTTTTAGCCGAGCTTGGCAGTTTGATCGGGCTGAGGGTATGCTGCATTGGTTTCGCGAAGGGCGAACGCTTTGGATGAATGGCGAACAATTCGTAATGACGGGTGAGGTGGGGGATATTACCGGGCGTTTTAGCTCACTGACATCAAAGGATGGTTTTGAGCCGCGCTTATCGTTGTTAATGGGCCTTGAGAATTCACGCTTGCCCGATGCAATGACCTTTATGCCTGATAAGCTTTTGGCACCTAATGTGGTTCAGTGGTTAGAGCAGGCTTTTGCGCAGGGTAATGTAAAGCGGACACGCTTTGTGTTGGAACAGCGGCTTAAAAAAGGCGCTCCTGCGATAACTAAAAGTTTGGCAATGGATGTAGATGCTGAACAGGTGGATTTTTCTTTTCATCGCGACTGGCCGCATCTTACCGAGGCGGGAGTCAATGTGCGAGTTATTGACCAACAGGTTACGGTGGCAGCTACTGAGGCACGTTTTTATGATTTGATGCTAACTGATATTGCCGCGGACTACGCTATTAAACGGGGTGCTTCCAGACTTAAAGCAACAGCACAGGTGCGGGGTGAGCTGAAACAGGCGTGGCAAACTTTGACGGATACGCCCCTGCAGAAAATGCTTTTTGGTTTGGCCAATGATTTTCAATTGGGTGGGCAGATGCAAGGCGTGTTGGCGCTGGATGTACCTTTTTCTGAGTTAGAAAAAAGCAATGTGGACTTGGACTTCTCTACGCGTAACGGGCGCTTGAATATTCCTTCACTTGCGGTGTCGGCTAATGATATTGAAGGCAGCTTTCAATACAACACTCGATCTGGACTTGTTGCGCCAGAGGTTAAAGCCAAGATTTTTAATTTTCCTGTGCAGGCCGCTATTGAATCGAAAAAGACGACGGCGGGGGTGCTGAGCACACTAACCGTAGCTGGACATCTTAATATATCATCACTAGCTCCCTGGGTTCCTCCAATGGTTTTAGCGCAGTTGGCAGGAGAAACTGATTACCAAGCACAGTTACAATTTGGTCGTGGTTTAGAAAGTCAGTTAGCAGTCGATAGTAGATTAAAGGGTGTTGCTGTCGCGCTACCGACGCCATTTGGTAAAACAAAGGAGCAGCCTACCACCTTTAGTTTTAATGCGACGTTGTCCGATAGGCAGCATCACCGATTGCGTTATGCCGATCTTTTTGGTTATAGCCTGATGTTTGAAAATCAAGTCTATCAAAATGGTGAGATAACTTTTGGCTCTGCTACACCTCGGTATGTGGAGGGTAATGATATTTTAGTTAAGGGGGTGTTGCCCGAATTTAATTATGATCAGTGGCAACAACTTATCAAAGAAGGCGGCCCGTCGACGGGAGCGGGAGGCGTTTTAACACCGTCTAAAAGCGCACCAGCCATGATATCAAAAATAAAGAATGTACAGCTTGATGTTGCTCGTTTTGATTTCTTGAAAAACCGTTATCACGACGTTAGCTTTACCGCGGAGCAACATGATGGTGACTGGCGCGTTGCTTTCGACAATCAGCGTGCAAAGGGTGTGCTGGATTATTACCGTGCGCCGGAAAAGCCGTTGGCCATGAGTTTTGATTACCTTTACCTGCCTGAGGGATCTGTTTCTGCCGGGTTAACAGTGCTTGGGAGTAGCGCTACTGACACTGCTCGACGCGATGTTTTAGAAAATAGCATTCCACAGCAATTGCCAGCGCTGGATTTGAATGTAAAAAAACTGTTTTTGGGACAACAGGCGTCGGGGCGCTGGGCTTTTAATATGCGTCCTAATAGTCACGGTGTCAGCCTAGAGAGTCTTGAATTCAAGCTGCGTGGATTAAAGGGTAAAGGGGATGTGGATTGGTGGTATAAAGAGGGAGTGCACAGCAGCCAGTTTCGTGGCAAGGTGCTGATTGCTGATGTTGCAGAGATGCTCGATGCCTGGCAGCAAACAGCGGCTATTGAAGGCAAAGGAGCCAAGTTTAGAGGCCAGGTCGATTGGTCTGGCTCGCCAGCAAACTTCTCTTTATTAACGATGCAAGGTCCGGTAACGCTAACGGCAAAAAAAGGCAGGGTTGTGGACGTGCAATCGCTGCGCTTGTTGGGCGTGCTAAATTTTAACACCTTGGCTCGACGTCTTCGTTTTGATTTTTCCGATTTATTTAAAAAAGGTTTCAGCTTTGACGGTGTTGATGGTGCTTTTCAATTTGAACAAGGCAAGCTCCAGTTCATTGAACCGTTGGTGATTCACGGCCCTTCAGCAAAATTCAAAGTGGAGGGACAGACAGATTTACTTAATGAGCAATTTGAACATGATGTTACGGTGGTGTTACCGGTCTCCGATAATATTCCATTTATTGCCGCATTAGCGGGCTTTCCACAGGCGGCTATTCCTGTTTATATTTTCAACCAAACTTTTGGTAATCCTTTTGATCGTTTTAGCAGCGTTAACTATAAAGTGAGTGGTTCATGGGATGCGCCTGATGTCGTGCTAAATAGTTATTTTGATACTAGTGGCTTACCTGGTATTGATGATAACTCCGTTAAGCGATCGCAAAAAAAATGAATTCCGCGGTTGCGGCACTGCAAATGAGTAGTACGCGTGATAGGGAGGAAAACCTAACATGTGCGGAACTGTTGATTAAAAAAGCAGCAGGGAGCGGTGTCAAATTAGTGGTGCTGCCAGAAAATTTTGCGCTGTATGGGATTGATAATCTTTATCCGGCTGGTTTGCGTGAAAGCGAGAATAATAGTGCTGATAGTTTGAGGAAGTGGTTATCTTCGATAGCGATAAAATACCGTGTTTGGTTAGTGGCCGGTTCTATACCAATAGCCAGTTGTCCTGCTGACCGCTTACTTGATAAGCATGTGCGTGCGGCTTGCCTGGTGATTAATGACTGTGGTGATGAAGTGGCTCGATATGACAAAATTCACCTATTTGATGTCGATGTGGCAGACGATAAAGGCCGTTATCGTGAATCGGCTACGGTTGCCGCTGGCGATCAAGTGGTGTTAGTCGATACGCCCTGTGGACGATTAGGTTTAACGATTTGTTATGACTTACGCTTCGCCGCACAATTTCATCAATTACGTCAGCAGGGCGCTGAGATCATTACGGTGCCCTCCGCTTTTACGGCAACGACGGGTGCTGCGCATTGGCAAGTGTTGTTACGCGCCCGCGCGATAGAAACCCAATGCTATATTGTGGCACCTAATCAGTCGGGCAGACACTCGGCAACACGTTGTTCCTACGGGCATAGCATGATTATTGACCCCTGGGGTGAGGTGTTAGCCTGTTTGCAGGCAGGCTGCGGTGTGGTGAGTGCGGAGATTGATTTGGAAAAACTGACAGCGGTGCGGAAAGGTATGCCAATCCAAGACCACCAGCGCTTAGTTTTTTGATAACAGGCCGCTCGCTACTTACTCATTTGTTGCTTCGGAAATCTCACGTAAATAATGGAACAGCTTACGTGTGCTGCCGACGTTTTTTTGTTGTGATTGTTCCTTTTGCGCGTTGCGGATTAATTGCCGCAAACGCTGCATATCAGCGTCTGGATATTGATTCAGGTAGTCTGTTAATGCGGTTTTTTTTGTTAATAGCTGATCTCGCCAACTTTCTATTTGGTGAAAACGCTGGGTATGCTCAACGTGGCTGGCATCAAAGTAATTAATGGCGTGTTTGATTGCATCAATGGCCGCTATGTTATCGTCATCGATGTTGCGCATAATGCGGCCGATGTACTGCATTTGACGACGTTTGGCTTCCCCTTTTTTGAGGCGCTGGTACTCTTTTATAGCGGCCTCTAGCACGTCACCCATTGGCACCTGCTCTAGTTGTTGATGGTTGAGCGCAGTGAGGCGCAAACCTATTGCTTGTAAGGCTTCCATTTCCCGTTTAATTTGGCTTTTACTTTTTTCTTCTGGGAGGTTGTTTGGATCGTTTGGAAAATCAATCATAGGGGCACGTGTTTGTTAGGCATAAAAAATGGTGGCCAAGCCAAGAAAAGCGACATAGCCAACGACATCAGTAATGGTGGTTAACACGACATTGCCAGCAATGGCTGGATCAATATTGCCTTTGCGCAATATCATTGGCAGAGACGCGCCGGCTAATGCAGCAAATAAGAGATTAATGATCACCGCCAAGGCAATGACCATGCCCATTTTAGGGTCATTAAACCACCATGCTGCAATAACTGCGACGATAAGTGATAAAATTAGACCGTTCAATAGTGCTACCACGAGTTCGCGTCGTAGCAGCCAGTTAGAATTTTTGTCTGATACGTGGCCCAGCGCAATGCCGCGAATAATCAGTGTTTGTGTCTGACTGCCAGCAATGCCCCCCATACTAGCAACAATAGGCATTAAAATAGCTAGGGCGACCACTTTTTCTAGGGTCCCCTCAAATAAGCCGATTACATAGGACGCGGTAAACGCAGTGAATAAGTTAATCACTAACCAGACAGTGCGTCGGCGGGTAGATTTCAAGATAGGGGCAAAGGTGTCTTCATCGTCATCAAGGCCTGCCATGCCCATAAATGAGTGTTCAGCATCCTCAATGATCACATCAACCACATCATCAATGGTAATGCGGCCAAGTAATATGCCCTGGTCGTCAACCACGGGGACAGAAACCAGGTTGTGACGTTCAAACAAATGCCCTACCTCGACATCGGAGGTATTGGCTTTGAGCGAAAAGAACTCGGTCTTCATGATGTCTGCGACCATTGCATCTGGGTCGCTGGCAATGATTTGTGTGATAGGTAATATGCCCAATACTTTCCCGGAACGGTCGACCACTGGAAAATGATCGGTCATTTCAGGTATTTCTGAGTGTATTCGGAAAAAACGTAGTACCACGTCAAGCGTGATGTCCGGGCGCATGGTAATAGTGTCGGTGTTCATTAGACCGCCCGCGGTATCCTCAGGGAAGGATAATACGGTTTCTAGGCGTTGACGATTTTGGCTGTCCAGAGATTGCAGTACTTCCTGAACCATTTGATTAGGAAGTTGTTGCAGTAAGTCAGCCGTGTCATCGGTGTCGAGCCCGGAGGTGGCGTCCACCAGCTCCTGTGGATCCATCTTGCTCAGGATGTCGCTGCTGATTTCTTCGCTAAGATGTTGGAGTATTTCACCGCCCTGATCTTTGTCGATCAGGTCCCATAAAGCACGACGCTCTTTAGGTGGCGATGATTCTAATAGGTGAGCGACTTCAACTGCCGGCAGCTGCTTGTTAAGAATGGTGCGCGCATCTGCGAAGGCTCTTCGCTCAAGAGCTTCGTTTAAGTTTTGGCGCGTTACTTCAGTGCTGTTGTTAAACTGATACATGCAGACGGTCTAGTCGTTGAAAATTAAAGACCCGCTAATTGTATAGGTTTGGGGGTAGGTTGTCTCAATTCTAAAGCTCCTTAAGTGATAAAAGAGACCTTTGCACGAAGTAGGCGATGAGATGAGGTGGCTAAACACAGCCTGCCTTCGATGAAAAAGAGGACGTTAGAAAACTTGCCAATACCCCAGTGCACTCTCGCTGTGGCAAGCTTTATTCACCTTGTAGTTTGCTATTAGTGGCATTTTTCGCCGCAATTAGACTATTTTTACCTTATTTTCCTGCTGCCTATTTTTCATGCAAAAGTCTCTAAAAGGGTTTAAAAAATAGACTTGTGTCTCACTGTAATAAGATTATTGGTCTTCACCAAACTTATCGTTAATGATTTTTTCTATAGCATCCATTGCCAATATTTCATCGCTACCATCAGCTTCCAGCTGCACAGTGGTGCCTTTACTGGCTGCCAGCATCATTACTGACATAATACTTTTTGCATCCACCATGCGTTGCTCATTACCAATTTGGATTTGGCTTGAAAAAGCCGCGGCCGTCTTGACTAATTTAGCCGCTGCGCGGGCATGCAGGCCGAGTTTGTTGATAATGGTGATTTTATTTTTGATCATGTTTTTTGATGGTATTACTTACTGTTCAAGATCGCGATGACGGATTTGTACGTTACTTAACTTTTCTGAAAAGTATTTTGCAAGACGTTCGCTTAGGTATACAGATCGATGGTGTCCTCCGGTGCAACCAATAGCGACGGTCATATAACTGCGATTATTAGCTTCAAATTTCGGCAGCCATTTATCAAGATAATGACATATATCTGTGAACATATCCTCGACAATAGGCTGTTTTTCGAGGAACTTGATGATTTGTTTGTCACGTCCGTTATATTTGCGTATTTCAGGATCCCAGTAAGGGTTTGGTAGGCAGCGGACATCGAAAACAATGTCTGCGTCATTAGGTACCCCACGTTTGAAACCGAAGGATTCAAATAATAATGCCAGTGTTGCTGCGGTCTGTTGAGCGACTTGTTTTTTAACGATGTCTCGTAACTTGTGAAGTGATAATGTACTGGTATCAATTTTCAAGTCGGCTAATGTGGCAATAGGGTCTAGCAGATCGCGCTCTTTTTTGATCGCTTCCTCCAGAGAAATTGTGGCGCTGCTTAAAGGGTGTTTTCGGCGCGTTGCACTAAAGCGAGTCAGTAGTGTCTGGTCGTCAGCATCAAGATAAGCGATGGTGTATTCGATGCCTATTTTTTCGATGCTGCGAATTGTTTCAGGGAATCGTTCTAGATTAATTGGTACATTACGGGCGTCCATACTGATAGCAACGGCTTCGCGCTGCATATCTTGACGCTGCATTTCATCTATTAATGCAGGTAACAGCCCGCTGGGCATGTTATCGATGCAATAATAGCCGAGGTCCTCCAGTACATGAAGCGCGGTGCTTTTCCCTGATCCGCTACGGCCACTAATAATAATAAGTTTCATTTTATGTGTAATATGCGTCCTGATTATTACAGACCACAGCAGTTTTTATACCGGTTTTATGGCCACCTGGTATAACTCATCACCGCTGTCCGCGGCACGTAAAAGGTCTCTATAGCTGCTTTGACTAAAGCTTTCTGCAACCGCCTGTAGTGCTAGTAGGTGCGCATCAGCAGCTTCTTCAGGCACCACAAGTGCAAATATTAAGTCTACGGGTTGGTTATCAATAGCATCAAAATCAATGGCCGTACTCAACTGTATCAATACGCCCACAGTGTCACAACAGTTGTGTAGGCGGCAATGAGGGATGCCGACGCCTTTGCCAATCCCCGTGCTACCAAGACGTTCACGCGCCATTAAACTGTCAAATATTTCCTCTTCATCGAGGATGGGGTGAGCTTGGGTCAGTGTACGTGCGATGAGCTCGAAAAGTCGTTTTTTACTATCGCCAGGGATTTTGACAAGCGTGCATTCAGGGGATAATAAACGTTCAATATTCATAGTAATGGCTGTCTGGATGATTGTATTTTAGTTGCTATCAGTTCTCGTTATACCAACATAACGGCTGTGTTTGCATAATACTATGCCGAGGTCTTTGGTTGTCGTTTTTATGCTAAGCGTTTACGCTCATTGGAGGCAGGTATGGCTAATGACTCCCGGTATTTAGCAATGGTTCGGCGCGCTATTTTGATGCCCTGTTCGGCAAGGATGCTGGCTATCTTGTTATCGCTCAGAGGCTTGGTAGGTTGTTCGGCTGAAATTAGTTTTTTTATAATCGCACGAATTGCTGTCGAAGAATAGCCATTGCCACTCTGGTTGTCGACTTGGCTGGAGAAAAAATATTTTAGCTCAAAAATACCACGTGGAGTGTGGATGAATTTTTGGGTGGTAACACGAGATATGGTGGATTCGTGCATTTCAACGGCTTCGGCGACGTCCTGTAGAACCAGTGGCTTCATCGCCTCTTCGCCATGTTCTAAAAAGCCCTGTTGAATGTCTACAATACGGGTGGCCACTTTGAGTAGGGTGTCATTACGGTTCTGTAAGCTTTTAAGGAACCAGCGGGCTTCCTGTAGCTGGTTTTGCAAGTAGGTATTGTCATTGCTTTTGTCGCCGCGTCTAATCATAGCAACATAGGTTGAGTTAATTGTTACCTGAGGCATAGCGTCATTATTAAGGATAACAGACCACTGGCCATTGATTTTTTTGGTCGATAGATCAGGAATGACGTATTGCGATGTGCCATTGCTGAGGATGTCGCCAGGGCGGGGATTGAGTGATTGAATAAGTGTGATGACCTGCTGTAAGTCCGCTTCCTTGAGGCGGGTGCGGCGCATTATGACATTGAAATCACGACCGGCTAACTCTGTTAGAAACTCTCTTGCAATTTCCTTTGCTTTGTTTAACAAAGGCGTTTTTTCGTTTAGCTGTTGTAGTTGCAATAGCAGGCATTCGCTTAAATTGCGGGCGCATACGCCAATAGGATCGAAGTGCTGTAGGCGATGTAAAACGGCTTCAATTTCATCTAGTTCGATGAGGGTATCGCCTGAGGGGTTATCTTTTTGCAGCATTTGGTTCAAATGCTCGGTCATTGGCTCTAGAGAGCCCTTCAGGTAACCATCATCGTCAACACTATCGATTAAGGTGATTGCAATGATGCGATCAGTGTCTGACATAGGTGTCAGATTGAGCTGCCAGTGCAGGTGGTCCTGTATAGAATCTGAGTTGGGAATATACGCTTCAAAATTAGTTAACTCATCGCTGAATGACATCGGGGTAGAGGGATTTTTTTCGAGTTCTTCCCAATGGCCGTCGACGGGAGATTCTATAGGGGTTGGCTGTGCACAGTACTCGTCAACCGGCTTGCTAAAATCATCACTGGATTCAGTTTTGTTGGCTTCTTGGTTTTTTGTCTGGGGGCTATCGTCGAGCCTATCCTGCTCTTTTTTATTGATCTCCTGCGTTTCGTTGCCGTTTCCAAAATCGAGCATCGGGTTGGATTCAACGGTTTTCTGAATTTCCTGTTGTAGGTCTAGTGTTGATAGTTGCAATAGGCGGATAGCCTGTTGCAATTGGGGCGTCATGGTTAGCTGTTGGCCGATCTTAAGTTGCAATGATTGTTTCATATAAGAATCAGACATACATGCGAGTGAGGGCCTAAAGCTTAGTACAAAATTGCTTGAGTGTATGCAGGGAAAGTATCGATTTTATTTACAGTGCCTAGTTTGTAACGATAGGCGACGGGCTCTCAGTTGTTCGAGAGAAGAGAGTGGGCTAGAGGCGGAATTTTTCGCCAAGATAGACATCGCGTACGCGTTGATTTGACAGTACGACTTCAGCATCACCTTCGGCAATGATATGACCGTCACTGACAATGAAAGCTTTTTCACAGATATCCAATGTTTCGCGAACGTTATGATCGGTAATGAGGACGCCGATATTGTTATCTTTGAGATGACTGATAATTTTTTTGATGTCAGACACAGAGATAGGGTCGACACCAGCAAAGGGCTCATCTAATAGTATGTAAGCAGGCTCCATTGCTAATGCCCGCGCAATTTCAACACGGCGCCGTTCGCCCCCTGACAAGCTCATGCCAAGGCTATCTCTAATGTGGGTGATATGGAATTCCTGCAGCAGGCTTTCAAGCTTTTCTGTGCACTGGCCGCGATTTAAGTCTTTGCGTGTTTCTAAAACCGCAAGGATATTGTCGCTGACACTGAGTTTTCGGAAAATAGAGGACTCTTGCGGTAAATAGCCAATACCTTTACGGGCACGATCATGCATGGGTAGGTTTGAAATATCTTCGCCGTCGATGAGGATCTGACCCTGGTCAGCTTTGATTAAACCGATGATCATATAAAAACAGGTGGTTTTACCCGCACCATTGGGCCCCAGCAGTCCAACAATTTGTCCCGGTTCAATAGTGATTGAAACGTCTTCTACAATATGGCGGTCTTTGTAGCTTTTAGCGAGGTGTAGTGCTTTTAAATCACTCATTGAGTCGTACTTCTTTGGTTGATTTTACTTGGCTGGTTTTATTGGGCTGGAGAATCAAATTAACACGTGGTGTGTTTTCGTCAAAGTTACTTTGATCGCCTCCGTAAGCTTTTACTATACGATGTTTAATATCGTAGTCGATGCGTTCACCGCTGAAGGTGCTTTGCTCTTGCTCCAGCTTGGCTTGTTTTATCAGCTTAATACGCTCTTCGGAAACAAAGTATTCGATGGTGTTTCCAAAGGCATGTATGGGTTTCTTTCCAACCTCTGGTAGCAGTTGAAAATGGGCGGGAGTGTCTATGGCGACTAATTTTTTGATGCCGCTTTCATTGTTGTGGATGGTGATTTTTTGAGCTTTTAGAACGATTGAACCCTGGGTGATGTTGACGTTGCCGAGATAGATAGAAAGCCCGGTCTTCTCATCAACTTCAGCGGCATCAGCGGTGATGTAGATAGGCTGGTTTTGATCGTCAGGTAGCGCAGTGCAGATGGCGGGTGCAGCAAGTAAAAAAAATGCGATCAGTAGGGGGTAAGTTTTAATTAACTTTAGCGGGGTCATGTGTGACTCGTACTTTGGAGAGAAGGTTAATTTTATTTTTTTCAAAATCAACCCTCATGCCGTTGGCATGAAGGTTTGTTGAATTATCAATCACCACCACACTCTGCTCTGTGCGTGCTAGGTTTTCAGAGGCTACGACGGTTAATTTACTGGTCTTAATATTTAGGTTATCGGGCGCTGTTGCTCGTGTTAATAATACGTTTTCAGATAGTTCAATGATGTCATTTTCTTCAGTCATGCGACCTTGTTCGGCACTGATATGCCAAGTCGTACCGTTGGGATGAACAAAGGTGATCTCGGGATTGGTGGCATCGGTAAAATTGTTAGCCGGAAAGTGTTTTATAGCCTCATATTTTAGTGTGTGGTCAACTGTACCGTCAGTATTAAACTGAGTAGTGACTGCATTTGACATAAAAAAATCAGCCTCACTGTCGATATTTGCTTGCTGGTCTGTAGTTGCGTCTGTTTCGTTGTCCTGCCAATGGACTAGGCTTGCAAGTACCAGCATGGCAATGCTGAGCAAGGTAATAAAGGTTAGCCGTGACACCTTAGCTGTTCCTGTTTTGGATGGTTAGTGGAGGTACTGGTCTAGTGCCGGTACCAGCGTGTTTTGTGCTGCCATAATGAAATCACATGCCTCACGGACCGCACCATTGCCCCCCTCAGCCTTAGTGCACCAAAGCGCGTGCTCTTTGACAAGAGGGTAAGCATTGGCTACCGCCATGCCTAGGCCAACACGGCGAATAACAGGCAGGTCAGGTAAATCGTCGCCTAAGTGTGCGATTTGTTGGTAATTGACATCGATAATATTGAGCAGTTCGTTCAGTGCGGTAATTTTATCTTCCCGGCCCTGATAAAGGTGTTTTATGCCTAGTTCTTTGGCGCGTTGTTCCAGTGCCGACGATTTACGTCCGCTGATAATGGCGACCTCTATGCCGCTACAGCGTAACATTTTTATGCCGTGACCGTCGTGGCTGTTGAATGCTTTAATTGTCTCACCCTCAGCGCCAATATATAGCCGGCCATCGGTCATTACACCATCGACGTCGAGCACTAGTAATTTAACTTCTTTAGCTGAGGCAAGGGCTTTTTGAAGATTTTTAGTCATGTGATTCCGTTGTTTATTGGCTTGCAGTTTTGGTCATTAACGCAGCGTATATAGGTTTTCAGCTACAGGACACCTGCGCGCAGTAAATCGTGCATATTTAATGCACCGACCGGCTGGTTGTTGATGTCCGTGACAACAAGCGCATTAATTTTATTAGTTTCCATAATAGCTAATGCTTCTGCAGCCAGTATGTCAGGACGAATGGTCTTACAATGCAATGTCATTACATCACTGGCGGTTGCCGTGTGGAGGTCTATGCCGTTATCGAGAGTTCTTCTTAAATCACCATCGGTGAAGACCCCTAAGAGCTGATTGCTTTTGTCAATAATAGCAGCCATGCCCAGTTTCTTTTCGGTCATTACCAGCAGCGTTTCGCTCAGTGGTGTGGTTGTATTGACCAAAGGGATTTGTTCGCCACAGTGCATGATGTCTTCTACTTTTAGTAATAATTTTCGTCCCAAGGCACCGCCGGGGTGTGCGATGGCAAAATCTTCAGCACTAAAGCCGCGTGCTTCTAGCATTGCTATAGCTAATGCATCTCCCATCGCTAGCGCTGCCGTTGTGCTGGCGGTTGGTGCTAGCCCATGGGGGCAAGCCTCTTCGGCGACGCTCACATCCAGATGTATGTTTGCATTTTGTGCGAGTGCTGAGGAAGGGGATCCTGTCATGCTGATGAACGGAGCCTGCAGGCGCTTAATGAGCGGTAAAATGGTTAAAATTTCAGCTGTTGTGCCGGAATTCGACAGCGCAAGCACCACATCTTTGTTGGTGATCATGCCCATGTCGCCGTGGCTTGCTTCGCCGGGATGAACAAAAAAAGCGGGCGTGCCTGTGCTGGCAAAAGTCGCTGCAATCTTATTCGCTATATGGCCTGATTTACCCATGCCGGTGACAATGACGCGGCCGTGGCAGTTGAGCATAAGCTCGCAGGCGGCAATGAAATTTTCGTCAACTCTAGTGATTAGTGATTCAACGCATGCGGCTTCCAACGCGATGGTACGTTGGCCTGCTGAAACGAGTGTGTTCGCATCTGTTTTTGTCATGGCTAGTCACCTAAATCCAAGGAATTCTAGATTGTCATAAACGGCACATTATAACTTTTTTTATGGTCCATGTTACGGCAATTCGTTGTTTGTAAATTGGTGAATTGAAGTCTCACAATATCATGATTGTAAAAAAAGTATGGCGAGGTACGTGCCATAAATACTAACAAATAGAGCGCCGAGTACGCGGCCAATATGCATCGAATTAGGGCGTGAGACGCTGACGTAACAGAAACCTATCAGCAGTGTCGTGAGTATCACCATTAAGCCGTAATCGCGCCACAAAAGATCAGCTGAAAAAGAATAGGGGGCGATGGTAGCAGGGACTGACATTACGGCTAAAAGGTTAAAAATATTTGAGCCAATGACATTGCCCAGTGCAATGTCATGGTGCCCTTTAAGGACGCTTGCCACTGATGCGGCCAGTTCGGGAAGGCTAGTGCCAATCGCGATAATGGTGAGACCAATAATTAAGTCGCTGACGCCGAGTAGTTGAGCGATGTCAGTGGCAGCCCAGACCAGTGCTCTGGAGCTAATGATTAACAGCGTTAAGCCCGCTAAAAACCAGAAAATAGCCTTCCTGGTTGTTAAATGCGTGAGCGCTTCAGCTTCTTCTTTAAGGGGTTCGCTGTTATTGCTTTTCGGGTGATATGCGGCCAATAGATACAGCGTTATACATAGGCTTGCTAGTAGTAGTAATCCGTCAAGTCGGCTTAACTCTAGGTCTAGCAATAATAGCCCTGCTCCGAGCGTTATAACCGCTAGAATGGGCAATTCTTTGCGAGCCAAGGCAGATCTTATTGGCAGTGGTGAAATGAGTGCGGTGACGCCTAGCACTAAACCAATATTGGCAATATTGGAGCCGACTGCGTTACCTATGGCGATACCGCTGGCACCCACTAATGCCGCGGTTACTGAGACGAGAATTTCTGGCGCTGAGGTGCCTAGAGATACCACGGTTAGACCAATGAGTAGCGGAGATATGCCAATATTGCGAGCCAGAGATGCGGCGCCGCTGACAAATCTGTCGGCACTCCAAACTAGCAGCACTATGCTAAACAAAATGGTGATAGAGGCGGTGATCAAGTCGTCGTACCCAGATAGTGAAAATCAGCTCGCTATTAAAGGGGGAATTGGTGGTTATTGCAAGCGTACAAACGCGCTAACGTGTGATGGTTGTTGGTTATTTATTTTGATTGTGAGACGGATTTTAGTTTGAACTGGGTTTTGGCCTTTGCTGCGACTCAATCGCTGGCGGTCAAATATGGGTCAACTGGTGGTAAGCCAGTGTCAGTGGTATATTTCGCGGCAAGAGATTTGCGTTTTACACTGGTGTGTAGAGCTTATTAATAGCTAAATCGGAAGTAGACATAGAATGCAGGCTGATAGCGCTAATATCATTGAAATTCGCGGGTTGTACTTCTCGCGTGGTGATCGAGTGATTTTTGATGGTGTTGATATGGATATCCCTAGAGGCCAAATCACCGCTATCATGGGGCCTAGCGGCACAGGTAAAACCACCCTGATGCAGCTTATGACTGGTCAAATCAAGCCTGATGCAGGAAGCATTTTGGTGAGCGGTGAAAACATTTCGCAGTTACGGCGAGATGACTTGTATCGGGTACGCCGTAAAATGGGTATGTTATTTCAAAGTGGCGCCTTGTTTACCGATCGCAGTGTTTATGAGAATGTGGCATTTCCTTTGCGCGAGAACACCAACTTTACCGAACCTATGATTCGAGATTTGGTGTTAATGAAGCTGCAAGCTGTCGGTTTGCGTGGTGCTCGTGATTTGCTACCCAGTGAGCTGTCGGGTGGTATGACGCGCCGCGCCGCGCTGGCTCGCACCATTGTTTTGGATCCTGAAATGATTATTTATGATGAGCCATTTGCTGGTCAAGATCCGATTGCTATGGGCGTGTTGTTGCAGCTAATTAAGTTGCTTAATGTTGCGTTGGGGCTTACCAGTATTGTGGTATCACATGATATAGATGAAGCGGCAGGCATTGCAGATAATCTGTATATCTTATCGCAGGGCAAGATCATTGGTGCTGGGACGCCAGCTCAGATTATGGCGTCAAAATCCTCTCGAGTGGTTCAGTTTATGAACGGTAGCCCTGATGGCCCTGTGCCATTTCATTATCCGGCTAATGATTATTTGGATGACCTGTTGAGTGGAGATGTAGAGTGATTAGTTGGCTGAGGATTTTGGGTAAAGCTGGGCTGGGCTGGCTATCTATTAGTGGCCGTGCCGGAGTGTTTATTGCCAGCGCTATGTGGGGTCTTCCAAATATTCGAAAAGGCCTGCCATTACTGACAAAACAATTATATTCGGTGGGGGTGCTGTCATTACCCATTGTGGTGGTGTCGGGTTTATTTATTGGCATGGTAATGAGTCTGCAGGGTTACAGTATTCTGGTCGATTATGCCTCTGAACAAGCGGTAGGGCAGATGGTTTCCTTGAGTCTAGTAAGGGAGCTGGGTCCTGTGGTGACGGCGTTATTGTTTGCTGGGCGTGCGGGGTCGTCCTTGACAGCAGAAATTGGCTTAATGAAAGCCACAGAACAAATCACCAGTTTAGAAATGTTAGGTGTGGATCCGCTGCGATATGTTATGGCGCCGCGTTTACTGGCTGGTTTTATTGCTTTGCCTCTGTTGACGATGATCTTTAATGTTGTGGGTATTTGGGGTGGTTATTTGGTCGCGGTTGATTGGTTGGGTGTGTATGACGGCTCTTTTTGGTCAAATATGCAGGCGGCTACAGATTTTAGGGTAGATGTGCTCAATGGTGTTGTTAAAAGTATTGTTTTTGCTTTTGTTGTGACCTGGATTGCAGTGTTCCAGGGACATGATTCAACGCCGACCGCTGAAGGTATTGGTCGGGCAACGACTAAAACAGTGGTTTATTCCTCTTTGGCTGTGTTAGGGCTAGATTTTATTCTCACGGCTGTCATGTTTGGAGATTTTTAATATGCGCAATAAAGCATTGGAAGTGACGGTCGGTCTGTTTATGTTAGCGGGATTTCTGTCGCTGATTGTATTAGCGCTTAAAGTTAGCGGTTTAACTTTTTCTGGATCTAAAGATAGTTATACCGTCTACGCTTCGTTTGAGAATATTGGTGGTTTAACTGAGCGATCAAAAGTGACTGTGGCGGGTGTTGCAGTAGGGCGAGTGGTCGCTATAGGGCTAGATAAAGATGATTTCTCTGGTGTCGTTGAAATGGAGATTGAATCTGAATATGATCAGTTTACCACTGATACCTCGGCCGCTATTTTGACTGCGGGCCTGTTGGGCGAGAAATATATTGGTTTGATCTCGGGTGCTGACGATGAATTTTTGGAGTCAGGGGCGACAATTTATGACACACAGTCCGCCCTCGTGCTGGAGGAACTGATAGGGCAGTTTTTGTTCAATACTGTCAATAATTAATGGCTTTTTCCAGTTAATAACTGTGGGTATAATTTAAGTGTTTAAAAGGGCGCGAAGAATAATGACAGCGGTTCATATGACGAAAGGCCTGGCGGTTATGTTGATGGTGTGTTTGGCCACTATTGCGCAGGCGCAGGCGCCAACAAATGATTTTCCTAACCAAGCTGCCTATGACGTGCTGCAGCTAGCGACTGATAAGTTGCTGAATAAGGTTGTTGATAATCATGTCCTTTATGTCGCAGACACTGACGTTTTTTTTAGTGACGTGGACGATCTGCTTTCTAGCATTATTGATTTTCAGCGCATTGCTCGGCGTGTTATGGCGAGGCACTATAAAAAGGCTGAGCTTGAACAGCAGATAGCATTTAAAAAAGCCTTCAAGCATAGCTTGCTTAATGTGTATGCCAAAGCGCTGCTCGACTACAGTAGTGAAAGGATTGTGATTTTGCCCCCTACCGGTAATCAAAAAATAAATCTTAAACGGCAGCGTGTGGAAGCCGATTTTTACAGTGCGGCAGGACGAAAAATCCCCGTTACCTATGCGATGTATTTGAATAAAGACAGCCAATGGAAAATAGAAAACATTATTGTTAATGGTATTAATATTGGTTTGACCTACCGTAATCAATTTTCACGTTTGATGAAGGCTAATAACAATGATGTTGATCGCGTCATCACTGGTTGGCGCTCGGGACTGGAACTTGATGGATAAGCTATGATGGTTGCTAGCGTGGCTCGCGAGTCTAATCAATTACTGTTGATATCAGGCCATATCGATTTTGACAATGCGCTTGCCTTAAAGCAGCAGGGTGAGGCGCTAATAAGCACGGGTGACAGCCACTGTAAAATCGATTTTTCTGCTGTTACGCACGCCAACAGTGCGGCGCTGATGTTGCTGCTGAACTGGACTCGACATGCGGCTAGCTTGAGTAAAACGATTGAGTTTACCTGTTTGCCTGAAGATCTATTGGGTGTTGCCAAGGTGAGTGGTATTGATCAGTTGTTATTTCTTAAGTAGTCCTTGTTTGGCTGCTAATGTTGGCTGCCAATATTTGTTGAGGTTATTCGTGACGCTTTGTTGTTAAAAGACACCGTCGATGAACGCTAATAGAAAGATTAAAGTCGCTATCAGCAGCGGAATTTGATAACTTATCGGCCTTTTCCAGTCAGTATTTTTAATGGGTATTAAGATGGAAACCGATGAAGTAAAAAAATTGCTTTTGGCGCAGTTTAGCGATTGTAATGTGCAGGTTGAAGGTGGCGGAAGCAGTTTTCAAATTGTGATTGTTGGCGCGTTGTTTGATGGTTTGAACGCGGTTAAAAGACAGCAGAGTGTTTACGCCGTCCTCAATGACAAAATCACCGATGGTACTATCCATGCGGTCACTATTAAAACGTTTACCCCGACTGAATGGGCTGCGCGTTAAAATAGTTTGGTATGAATGAGTCATGACTTAAAACATAATTAATGCATTGATACCTTTGCATGAAGAGGCAGGGCCCAAAAAAACGAGATAAAAGCAGTCTTTTTATCGCCTCGCCTATTTTCTGCAAATATCTTGCATTGTTCAAAGAAGCCGAAACAAATGGATAAATTGATTATTGAAGGTGGCGTCAGACTGGAAGGAGAAATCCGTATTTCTGGTGCCAAGAATTCCGCGTTGCCAATTTTGGCGGCTAGTTTGTTAACGGACGAGCCGTTAACGATCGGAAATTTGCCGCACTTACACGATATTACCACAATGATTGAGTTGTTAGGTGTGATGGGCGTTGAAGCGGTCATTGACGAAAAACTTAATGTCGAAATCAATGGTGGATCGATTAAAAGTTATGAAGCCCCCTATGAATTAGTAAAAACCATGCGGGCATCAATTTTGGTGCTGGGCCCCATGTTGTCACACTTTGGTCAGGCAAATGTTTCCTTACCGGGTGGTTGCGCAATTGGTAGTCGTCCGGTTGACCTGCATATTCGTGGTTTAGAGGCGATGGGGGCCGATATTGTTGTTGAAGATGGCTATATTAGGGCTAAAGTCGCAGGTCGTTTGAAGGGTGCACGGGTGTTTTTTGATACCGTTTCAGTGACTGGCACAGAAAATATTCTTATGGCTGCAACTTTGGCGGAGGGGGAAACGGTGCTTGAAAATGCGGCGCGTGAACCTGAAGTAGTCGACTTGGCAGAATGCCTAATTACAATGGGTGCCAAAATCAAAGGTCATGGTACTGATACGATCACCGTACAGGGCGTTGAAAAACTGCATGGCGGCTATTATGCCGTGCTGCCAGATCGTATCGAAACGGGCACTTACTTGGTCGCGGCTGCAGCCACTCGCGGACGTGTACGCGTCAAGGATACTCGTCCCGATACGATGGAGGCTGTGCTAACAAAATTACGTGAAACAGGTGCCGAAATCACGACGGGTGACGATTGGATTGAATTGGATATGAAAGGCCGTATACCTAAGGCAGTGAGTGTTCATACAGCACCTTACCCGGCCTTTCCAACTGACATGCAAGCGCAATTTTTGGCAATGAATGCAGTGGGAGAAGGGACCTCGACGGTGACTGAAACCGTCTTTGAAAATCGGTTCATGCATGTGCATGAAATGATTCGGATGGGTGCTGACGCGAGACTGGAGGGTAACACTGCCATTGTAACGGGAGTTGACGAACTCAAAGGTGCTCCAGTGATGGCAACTGATCTACGCGCCTCGGCAAGTTTGGTTATTGCCGGACTGGTTGCTGAGGGAGATACCACCATTGAGCGTATTTACCACATTGACCGTGGTTATGAGTGTATTGAAGAAAAACTGCAGTTGCTCGGCGCAAAAATTCGCCGTGTACCTGATTAAGCCCGATAATTGATTGGATTCTTGTAATAGATCATGATGCACAAATTAACGATCGCGCTCTCCAAAGGGCGAATTTTAGATGACACATTACCGTTGCTCAAAGCCGCTGGCATTGAACCATTGGAAGATGTCCGTGCTAGTCGTAAGCTGATTTTCCCAACCAACCATGACAATGTTCAGTTGGTCGTTATTCGTGCGACCGATGTGCCAACCTATGTGGCGCATGGGGCAGCAGATATGGGTATTTCAGGAAAAGATGTGCTGATGGAATATGGCGATGATGAATTGTATGAGCCATTAGATTTAAAAATAGCGAGTTGTCGCTTGATGACCGCTGGATTGGTCGGCGCTCCGGAACCTCATGGGCGTTTAAAGGTAGCGACTAAATTTACCAATATTACCAAACGCTACTATGCCGAGCGTGGTGTGCAGGTTGATATCATCAAGCTCTATGGCGCGATGGAGTTGGCGCCGATTCTTGATTTGGCCGACCGTATTGTTGATATTGTCGATACTGGCAATACTCTAAAAGCAAATGGGCTTGAACCGAAGGAAATGATTGCATCAATCAGCTCTCGTCTGGTGGTAGCTAAGGCAGCCATGAAGATGAAACATGCGACTATTCAACCGCTGATTGAACGTTTGGCGGCGGCAGTTGATCAGGCTAATGCAGAGGACCTCTAATAGAGGTCTTTGTATAATTCAATTACCGGGTTGAAATGGCTAAAAAGGCCTTGTTTCCTCTCACATTCATGCCTAACGGGGTGCAAGGTGAATTGCCTAGCAAGAGAGGGTGTCCCGGGGTATTTCTCTTTCGTCGCTGAATGATGCAAAGGTCTCTAATAATTTATCAGTAACAATAAGTAGAAAAACGATTATGATGAACGCAGCAATTACCCGACTCAATTCACAACAGGCGGATTTTTATGCGCAGCTGAACAAGCTGCTGGCATGGGATGACATATCAGACCAACAGGTTAACGATATCGTTGATGAAGTGCTGAGCGAGGTAAAAGCGCGTGGCGATGAGGCGCTGGTTGAGTATACCTGCCGTTTTGATCGATTAGACATTACCGATGCGGCGGCCCTGAAAATAGAACCAGCGCGTTTACAGCAAGCTTTACAGCGTATCAGCGACGAGCAACGACAAGCGTTACAGTGCGCCGCTCAACGTGTAACGCGTTATCATGAGCATCAGAGGCAGGACTCTTGGCAGTACGAAGAGGCTGACGGTACTGTGCTAGGGCAAAAAATCACACCTATGCAGCGTGTTGGTGTGTATGTGCCGGGTGGTAAAGCAGCTTATCCTTCAACGGTCTTGATGAACGTGCTGCCGGCTAAAGTGGCTGGTGTTGAAGAAGTAGTCATGGTGGTGCCTACGCCTGACGGTGAGGTTAATGATCTGGTGTTGGCGGCGGCGGCGATTGCTGGTGTTGATACGGTATTTACTGTTGGTGGTGCGCAGGCAGTTGCGGCATTGGCTTATGGTACAGAGTCAGTGCCTAAAGTGGACGTTATTGTTGGGCCTGGCAATATATATGTCGCTACGGCTAAGAAAAAAGTCTACGGAGTGGTCGGCATTGATATGATCGCTGGACCATCAGAAATCTTAGTGATTTGTGATGGCAAGACTGACCCTGACTGGATTGCCATGGATCTGTTTTCTCAAGCAGAGCATGATGAAAACGCACAGTCGATTTTAATTTCAACTGATGAAAACTTCCTGGATAAGGTAAGTCAGAGCATTGAACGTCTATTGCCGAAAATGCCACGGGCTGACATTATTACTGCCTCTTTACAGGGCCGTGGATTACTGCTTAAAGTTGACTCATTATCTGAAGCGGCTCAGCTTGCCAATCACATTGCGCCGGAACACCTTGAGCTGTCGATTGATGACCCGCAGGCCCTGTTGCCTGAGATTCTACATGCGGGGGCTATTTTTATGGGGCGTTATACTGCTGAGGCTTTGGGCGATTACTGTGCTGGGCCTAACCATGTCCTGCCGACATCGGGAACGGCACGTTTTTCATCGCCATTGGGTGTCTATGATTTCCAGAAACGTTCGTCATTAATCATGTGCTCTTCAGAGGGTGCCTCAGAATTAGGTAAAGTAGCCTCTGTGCTGGCTCACGGTGAAGGCCTAACGGCACATGCGCGGTCCGCTGAATATAGAATTAAACCCTAAGTTTTACGGCCGGTGAGCTGTTATGCCTCGCCAGTTAACATCAAATACTTTAAAGACAGCTAATACTATGACTGCCAATGATTCGCTGGATCAGCTAATTGAACAATGGATTAAACCTGAGATCCGTAGCATGACGGCTTATCATGTGGGGGATGCTCAAGGCATGATTAAACTTGATGCCATGGAAAACCCCTATAACTGGGATGATGATGTCGTTGAAAGCTGGCTCGCAACGTTACGTAATGTGCACTTAAACCGTTACCCAGATCCCAGTGCTAATCAGGTTAAACAACGCTTACGTGAAATGATGGATATCCCTGCCAGTCAGGATATTGTATTGGGTAATGGTTCCGATGAGCTGATTCAATTGTTGGCGCTGGCGGTTTCCGCTCCAGGTAAAACACTGTTAACCGTTGAGCCCGGTTTTGCTATGTATCGGCAGATCACACAAGTCACTGAATTAAATTACCAGGCAGTGCCATTGACCGCTAATTTTGATTTAGATATGCCGGAATTGTTGGCCCAGATTGAGAAACAACAGCCCGCCCTGGTTTTTCTAGCACAACCGAATAACCCCACCGGTAACTTGTTTGGCGAAGATAATATCCGTCAGATTATTGCAGCCGCACCGGGATTGGTGGTCATTGATGAAGCCTACACCACCTTTACGGAGGCAGACTATCTGCCATGGTTGGAGCAATACAATAATGTGTTGGTAATGCGCACCTTATCAAAAGCCGGTTTGGCCGGGCTTAGGTTGGGTCTGTTGGTGGGTCATCCGCGTTGGATTGCCGAGCTGGAAAAAATTCGTTTGCCTTATAATATCGGTACTTTGACGCAAGCAAGTGCAGAATTTGCACTCCAGAATTATGAAATATTGCGCCAGCAAACCGATTTGATTTGTCAGGAACGGACGGTTTTATACGATGGCTTAAATACCATAGATGAATTGACGGTCTGGCCAAGCGAAGCTAACTTTATTCTGTTCCGGACTCAACAAGGTAGAGCCGAAGCGATTTATAATGCCCTACGTGAACGGCACATTTTGATTCGCTGTCTTCATGGCGCGCATCCCCTTTTGGCTGATTGCCTGCGTGTAACAGTAGGTTCAGCGGCAGAAAACCAGACTTTTCTAAAAGTGCTGAGAGAGGTGCTGTAAATCGAGTGCCAGCATTTTTTGTTAGCGTTGTTGCGGTGCACGCTTATCAACGGTGGCTTTAATAGTTTTTTCCTTGCCGTTACTCAGCACGACAATATCAATCGTTTTACCAGGTTTCGTTTGTGTGATTTTTGACATAGCTTGTAAATCACTTATGACTTGATCACCATCGACTTCCAATAGTATATCGCCGGGCTTAATGCCTGCTCTATCAGCGGGTCCTTGCCGGTATACGCCAGCAATAACCAGACCTTTGATTTCATTTAGCCCTAGTGATTTAGCCAAATCGGCAGTAAGAGCTTGGGTTTCAATACCGAGCCAGCCTCGTACGACACTACCGTGCTGGACGATTTCTTCCATGATTTGATTGGCTAATACCGAAGGAATAGCAAAACCAATACCCTGTGAGCCACCTGACTTTGAAAAAATAGCAGTATTAATCCCAATGAGGTTGCCGTAAGCATTGATTAGCGCACCGCCTGAGTTACCGGGGTTAATGGCCGCATCCGTTTGGATAAAGTCTTCGAAAGTCGTGAGCCCTAGTTGATTGCGCCCTGTGGCGCTAACAATCCCCATCGTTACGGTTTGACCGACACCAAAAGGATTGCCTATGGCTAGCACCACATCGCCTATACTAATAGTGTCAGACGAGGCTAGGGTGATGGTCGGTAGATTTTTAGTGTCAATTTTCAATACCGCGAGATCCGTTTCGGGATCGGTGCCGACTACCTGAGCATAACTTTCGCGGCCATCTTTGAGCGCAACGATGATTTCGTCTGCATTAGCCACCACATGATTATTTGTTAATAGATAGCCATCACTGCTAATAATAACGCCAGAGCCGAGACTTGATTGCATGCGTTGACGTTTAGGCTCGCCGCTTTGGCCAAAAAACTGACGAAAAAAAGGGTCGTTAAGAAGTGGGTGAGGCTGCTGTCGAACGGTTTTTGTCGTATAGATGTTGACCACTGCCGGGGCTGCTTTACTGACCGCATCGGCATAGGAAACGGGGTTGCTTGCTTGGTTAGTCGCTGTTTGCTGTAGCTGTTGCGGCGAAAATAAATACAATATGCCAGCAGCGATAATGGTGCCGGTGATGGCTGGTAATATAATAAGGCGTAGCAGAGATTTCATAAAGTCATCCAAATTAACTAATAGCGAGCTTTTAGGGGGCTGCTTTTTCCTATTTGGAAATGCAAAGGTCTCAAATCAACGGTATTCAGAGCTTGCTAGTAAAATGCTATTATCGCATGGCAAATAAGTATGTAAATGACTCGGGCGTAAAGAAAGTACGGCAAGGTCTGGGTGCTGGAAAATTAAAAGTAGAAAATCAAAGGAACAGGCATTATGCCCACTCGGTTAATTGACATTATTGCATTGTGTGAAAAAACACTTGAGCCAGAGCACTTTAGGGATTATTGCCCTAATGGCTTGCAAGTAGAGGGTGCCGCGCAGGTGACTAAAATTATCAGCGGAGTTACTGCTAGCCAAGCGTTGATTGATGCTGCTATTGAGCAACAAGCGCAGGCTGTGTTGGTCCATCATGGCTACTTTTGGAAGGGTGAAGATTCACGAATCACCGGTATGAAGCGCAATCGATTAAAAGCGTTATTGAAAAATGATATAAGTTTGCTTGCCTATCATCTGCCGCTCGATGCCCATGGCGAACTGGGTAATAATGTCCGTTTGGCGCAGTTGTTAGGGCTCAATATTGAAGCGGGCATGGAGCCTGATAATGATCGTAGTATTGGTTTGGTCGGGTCTTTACCCCAAGCACTGTCGGGTGACGAATTTGCCCGCCATATTGAGGTGACATTAGGGCGTCGTCCGCTGCATATTGATGGCTCTCAACGGTTGGTTCGTCGCGTTGCACTTTGTACGGGTGCGGCTCAGGACATGATTGGTAAAGCATCTGAATTACAAGTGGATGCGTACCTGACAGGAGAGGTATCCGAGCCTACGGTACATTCAGCGCGTGAACTTGGCATCCATTTCTATGCCGCAGGCCATCACGCGACGGAGCGTTATGGGGTGCAAGCATTAGGTGATTATTTGGCAGCACAGCTTAGTATTGATCATGTGTTTATTGATATTGATAACCCGGTGTAGTTTGATAATCACCCGCCCCGCGTTTTAGAGTACTCGTCTAAACAGTTTTTTGTTCCGCCGGGTCTAGCACCACGTCCACTTCGTGTTTGTCGGTATTAATGCTGAAGGCTTCTGACAGCATGCCTTCGGTTTCTGTACAGTTTGTCTTTGGTGCGTAATCCTTGGGTGCGATCATGTCGTCTTGATTGTGAAGCTCATCAACAGATTCTTCAATATTATTGATAATTGATACTAGCTGTTGCTCGTCCTGTCCCAATTGTAGAGACATTTGCTCGGTGTTAGTTAGGGCTTGCGAGCCTTCAGCTAGGTGTTGATAGACTTTCGCGTAATTGACCGTTAGCTCATTAACCAAGGCCGATGTTTTGGAAAAATGACCTGAGACACAGTCTTTGTAATCCTCGAATTCTTTTTCAAGCGACTGTATTTCGACTTTGAGCCTATCAGCCTGCGTCGCATCGGAATACTTTGACCGATGGATATAAATGCCTACGGCGGTGCCCAAAAAGAATGTGAGCAGGGCGATAAATGCGGGGCTACTTAATAAATCCACAACAACTCCTAACAATTGGCGGGGTGGGTTTGTTCATTATGATGCATCTTCATGCTGAGGTCTTCTATTACCAATGGTTTTGTTATTTTCACGAACGAGGTCTTTTAAACGGCGGTCACATCTTCTGCCTGTAACCCTTTTTGGCCTTCGATAATGTCGTATTCGACTTCTTGACCATCATTTAATTTGCGATATCCTTCACCGCGAATCGAACGATAATGAACAAAAATATCCTGTCCATCATGATGTTCAATGAAACCATACCCTTTGACGTTGTTAAACCACTTCACTATACCTGTTTGACGCTCTGACATACTCTTCCCCTGCCTGTTAAAACCCTTGGCTGACGCCTACTATGGGTAGCATAGGCTAAAGTGAATTTTTATAGCTGAGGTCGCTATAAAAATTAAATTTTATTATATCTAGCTACAATGATTTAACAATAAAAACGTATTGGTAGTCGGTAGGGCGTTTTATAATATTTTTTCCATTTGTGATAGCTGTTCTAGTAGTTTGCTATGCGCCGTCTGTAATTCGGCTTGGCGCGTTTTTTCTTTTTCAACGACAGCGGCTGGAGCTTTATCGACGAAATTGGCATTGCTCAGTTTATTGCTGACGCCGCTTAGTTCTTTGTTGATTTTTTCAGCTTCTTTATTGAGGCGAGCAACCTCTGTGGCAACGTCAATCAGCCCTTGCATAGGTACCAAAATTTCCAAATCGCCTACCAGTTGGATGGCGCTTAGTGGTGCGTCATGCTCTTCGGTTAATAGTTCAATGCTTTCTAATTTAGCCAGCTTGGCTAAAAACTGACGGTTATTTTCCAAGCGCGCTGCATCTTCAGGCGTTGCGTTTTTGAGCAGCGCGTTGATCGGCTTCGCTGGCGAGATATTCATTTCGCCACGAATATTGCGCAGCGCCAGAATAACACCTTGCAACCACTCAATGTCTGCAACGGCGTGGCTATCTATCAGAGTGCCGTCTGACTGAGGGTAGGGTTGAAGCATTAAGGTCTCGCCGTTTTTACCCGCTAGCGCTTTCACTCGTTGCCAGATTTCTTCGGTGATAAACGGCATCAAAGGGTGAGCGATACATAGAATTTCTTCGAGCACGCGAATTAGTGTACGGCGGGTGCCTTTTTTCTGTTCGGTTGGGGCATTTTCATCCCATAGCACCGGTTTTGAAAGCTCTAGGTACCAGTCGCAATACTCGTTCCATACAAAGCCGTACAGCGCTTGTGAGGCGAGGTCTAAGCGATAATCCTCAATGCCATCTGCGACGGCTGTTTTGACATCTTGAAGACGTGATGTAATCCAGCGGTCCGCCAGAGATAACTGGTAATCGTTGGTGTCGTCTTGGCCACAGTCCTGTTGTTCAGTATTCATCAGCACGTAACGCGCCGCATTCCAGATTTTGTTGCAAAAATTACGGAAACCTTCAATGCGGCCTACATCAAAGTTAATGTCGCGACCATTAGACGCTAGCGAATAGTAGGTGAAACGTAAGGCGTCGGTACCATAGGAGGCAATGCCCTCAGGAAACTCCTTACGTGTCATTTTCTCAACTTTTTTCTGTAATTGCGGTTGCATCATGCCTGCAGTCCGCTTGTTAACAAGTGTTTCCAGATCAATGCCATCAATTAGATCAATGGGGTCAAGCACATTGCCCTTAGATTTTGACATCTTCTGGCCTTGGCTATCGCGTACGAGGCCATGTACATAAACCGTTTTAAAGGGCACGTCATCCATAAAATGTAGGGTCAGCATGATCATGCGTGCAACCCAGAAAAAGATAATGTCAAAACCCGTCACTAAGACATTGGACGGGTGGAAAGTTTTTAATTCTTCAGTGATTTCCGGCCAGCCTAATGTGCCAAAGGTCCATAGCCCTGACGAGAACCAAGTGTCGAGCACATCTTCGTCTTGCTTTAATTTAATGTCGGCGGAAATATTGTTATCGCTACGTACTTCAGCTTCGGAGCGGGCCACATAGACATTACCTTCATCGTCATACCAGGCTGGAATGCGGTGACCCCACCATAACTGGCGTGAAATGCACCAGTCTTGAATGTCGCGCATCCAAGCAAAGTAGGTGTTTTCCCACTGTTTTGGTACAAAGTTAATGTCACCCTCTTCAACCGCTTTGATAGCTTTGTCGGCTAGGGGCTGAGTGCTGACATACCATTGGTTGGTCATGTAAGGTTCGATTACCACCCCGCTGCGGTCACCGCGTGGCACTTTGAGCTTGTGGTCATCTATTTTTTCCAATAACCCTAGGGCATCTAAATCGGCGACGATTTGTCGACGGGCAGCAAAGCGTTCCATGCCTCGGTATTGCTCGGGGACCGTATGGTTAAGGTTGGCATCGTCATCGAGAATATTGATAATCTCTAGGTTGTGACGTTTGCCCATTTCATAGTCATTAAAGTCGTGGGCTGGTGTGATTTTTACACAGCCAGTACCAAATTCCTGATCCACATAGTCATCTGCAATAATAATGATTTCACGATTAGCTAGAGGTAATGTGATGGTCTTACCAATGAGGTGCTGGTAGCGTTCATCGTCAGGATGAACAGCAACGGCGGAGTCGCCAAGCATCGTTTCGGGTCGGGTAGTGGCAACGGTTAGGTGGCCAGAGCCATCGGTCAATGGATAGTTGAAGTGCCATAAAAAGCCATTTTCTTCTTCGGAGATGACCTCTAAATCGGAAATCGCAGTATGTAGTTTTGGGTCCCAGTTAACTAAGCGTTTGCCGCGATAAATCAAACCTTCTTTATGCAGTTTGATAAAAACTTCCTGCACGGCTTTATAGAAACCGTCGTCCATTGTGAAACGCTCACGTGACCAATCTGGTGAAGCGCCTAGACGGCGTAGCTGTTGAGTAATATTACCGCCGGATTTTTCTTTCCACTGCCATACTTTTTCGATGAATTTTTCACGACCAAGATCGTGGCGTGAAATCCCCTCGGCTTCCAGTTGGCGCTCAACCACCATTTGGGTAGCGATACCGGCATGATCTGTACCTACTTGCCAGAGGGTGTTACAGCCCTTCATACGGTTGTAGCGTACTAGGCCGTCCATAATGGCTTCTTGGAAGCCGTGCCCCATATGTAGACTGCCGGTGACATTGGGTGGTGGAATCATAATGGAATAGGCATCGCCTTCACCTGAGGGTTTAAAATACCCTTGGCTTTCCCAAGTTTGGTACCAGTGTGTTTCGATCTGTTGTGGCTGGTAGGTTTTTTCCATTGTTTCGGCGTCTTTAGTCACTGGTATCTTTCTCTGCGCAGGTCGTGGTGTGAGTGGTTTAAGGTGGTTTAACAGGTGGCAATTATACAGTCAAGCGAGCGTTGGCGGTAGACGCGTACCACGGGTTATTTTGCTACTTTACGCCGGTCATGGGTGTTGAGTGGATAGCCCCGCTCACGGTAAAAGCCAAAATGGTTCCGTGTTATTTCTAGTACGTGGGGTTGTTGGATGACTATTTCGATACAGCGCTCAAAGCGGCTAAAAGAATTGGGAATCTCAGTGGCGAGATTGATTATCACGTCATTGTGGTGCCCTGCATTTTTTAAACACTCATCGCTATGGCCAATGGTAATAGCGGCGGGGGGGGCGGTACTTGTTGATAAATGATGTGGAATAAAACTTTCTGCTTGATGGCTCCAAAGTAACTCGTCAATCGATTTGCTGGTGGCTTCGTCATCGGTGTGGATATACACGCGGTGCTGTTGTTTGTAAGCCTTTGCCACTAGCCGGCAGAGAAACAGTAGGCGGTCCGGATGTTCGCTGCCGGGCAAAATGTAAAAATCAATGCGTGTCATGTTAAAAACAACCCTTAGCCTTGCTCTGTTGAGCGGTCGATTAAATACTGAGTTAACAGTGGCACGGGGCGGCCGGTTGCGCCTTTGTTGCTGCCTGATGTCCAGGCTGTACCGGCAATATCTAAATGTGCCCAACGCTGACCTTCAGTGAAACGGGCTAGAAAACAGGCGGCGGTGATGCTGCCAGCTGCCCGTCCGCCGATATTAGCAATGTCGGCAAAATTACTTTTTAACTGTTCTTGATACTGCTCGCCAATGGGCAGTTGCCATGCTGTATCGGCACTGCTTTCACCGGCTTTAATTAATTGCTGGGCGAGACCATTTTGATTGCTAAAAACGGCGCTGGTGTGGTGTCCCAAGGCAATAATGCAGGCACCAGTAAGGGTGGCTATGTCGATAATAGCTGCCGGGTTAAACATCTCTGCGTAGGTGAGGGCGTCACACAAGACCAAGCGGCCTTCAGCGTCGGTGTTGAGCACTTCAATAGTTTTCCCCGATAAACTAGTGACGATATCGCCAGGTTTTGTCGCTTCACCGTTAGGCATGTTTTCGGCAGCAGCTATAATCCCAATGACATTGATGGGCAAGTTCATTTCAGCTACCGCCATTAGCGTGCCAAAGACGCTTGCGGCACCGCACATGTCATATTTCATTTCGTCCATGCCAGCGCCAGGTTTGAGACTTATGCCACCGGTATCAAAGGTAATGCCTTTGCCGACTAATACCTGAGGGGCTTGCTCTTTTTTTCCACCCTTGTAATTGATCACGATTAATTTTGCCGGCTCTACACTGCCAGCAGAAACTGACAATAGTGAGCCCATCCCCAGTTCTTCCATCTGTTTTTCTTCAAGAATGCTGGTGGTGATGCTTTTGTATGACTTGGCAAATTGTGTTGCTTGCTCTGCTAGGTAGGAGGGTGTGCAGATATTGCCGGGTAAATCTCCCAGTGTTTTGGTGAGTTGTTTACCTTTGCCAATAGCATGCCCTTGGCTAATCGCCTCTTCAATGGCATTGGCCTGTGTGCGGTCGGCGACACCGAATTGTAGTTTTGCTAATTTACTCGGTTTGCTAGGCTCGCTTTTTAATTCCGTGAAACGGTATTTGCTGTCCTCAGTGATTTCGACACAGTGGCGTATTTTCCAAGGCAATGGGCGTTTTTCACAATTGATGTCATTAAGATAGAATAATGCATCTTTAGCTCCACAGCCTTTAATAATATTGAGACAGCTGGTCAGCAGGCGAGTAAATTTGACCTTGCTAAGACTACGCTCTTTGCCGGTATGTACCAGCAGCACACGCTGTGCTTTGATGTTGTCTAAATCATGTAAGAGTAAGGTTTTACCTGCTTGGCGTGGTAAGTCGCCACGTTTAACTAGTTTGCTGATGTAGCCATTACATGCTCGATCCAGCTGTTGTGCCGTGGAGGAGAGGTTGTTATTGCCACTGACGGAAACGACTAGACAGGCGGTGGATTGTTTTTCCGGGCTGGCGGAGTTGATTTTGTATTCCATACGTTCCTCTTAAAAAAAGACTCTGACTCGTGACAGTTGTAATGGCAATTAAACAGCGTTGTCAGTTAGGCTGGTTAGAAAACTGAGTGTACGTAAAAAATTAACGATTACCAGTTATCAATCTGAAAAGAAGCGTTATAGAATGCTCAAGTAATTGGTAATACAATGGGACCTTTGCACGAAGTAGGCGACGAGATAAAATGGCTAAAAGCAGTCTGATTTAGTTGAAAAATGGAGTGTTGGAAAACTTGCTAATAGCTTGCTCCAGAGAGGATGCCCTAGGGTATTAGCTGCATTTCCTGCCTCAATCAGACTATTTTACCTCACTTTCCTTTCGCCTCATCTTCGTGCAAAGGTCTCACAATCACTTTCCCATTAGCTTTTACTCCACTAGTGACAAGCCTTTGATCATATTTCGATATCTTGCTAAACAAGTCATGGTTACCATGCTGGCGATTACTTTCGTATTGCTGCTGGTGGTGATGAGTGGGCGTTTCATTAAATATCTTGGTGAGGCTGCGGTTGATGGCTTGGGCGCCGATCTGCTAATCAGTGTAATGGCTTTTAGAATTCCAGAGTTTTTGGAAATCATCCTGCCGCTGGGGTTTTTCCTTGGTATTTTGATGGCCTATGGACGGTTGTATCTAGATAGTGAGATGACTGTTTTGTCGGCCTGTGGAATGAGTGTTCGACGGTTGATGGCTTATACCTTGCTGCCTGCCTTTTTGGTGATGTTGGTTGTGGCGTATCTAAGTTTAAGCTTAAGCCCCTGGGGGGCAAGTCGAGCCCAAGCTTTGTTCGAGGCTCAAAAAAATCGGCCTGAATTTGGCTTGTTGATTCCGGGGCGTTTTCAACGTTTGGGTAATACGGGTCAGGTCGCCTATACGGAAACAATGAGCGGCGATAAACGTCGCATGCATAATGTATTTATTTCCCAGCGTACCGAAGGCTCCGACAACTTGGCTTTACTGGTGGCTGAAACGGGGCAACAGTATATTGATGAAAAGACGGGAAGCCATTTTTTGTTACTTACAAACGGTTCTCGTTATGATGGGCTGCCAGGCGAAGCTGATTACCGCGTAACCCATTATGATGAATACGCGGTGCGGTTGGTGGACCCGGAAATGGTGGCTGACAATTTAAAAGATGAGGTGAAAACCACCGCTGAATTGATGCATTCAACCGCAGCCGAAGACATTGCTCAATTGCAATGGCGTATTTCCTTGCCCCTACTAGTACCTATTATTGCTTTGATTGCGGTACCAATGAGTCGGGTTAACCCTCGCCAAGGACGCTACATGCGTTTATTGCCTTCGGTGATTCTTTATATGGGGTATGTGACGTTACTTTCGGCATCAAGAGCGGCGATTAGTGAAGGACAAATTCCAACTTGGCTTGGCCTATGGTGGATTCACTTTATATTTCTTGGCATTGGTTTGGCGTTACTGACAAATCTGCATCATAAATTGCCGTGGGTTAATAAATAGCACCATGGAGCATTTATGAAACATCTGGATCGCTATATCGTTAAAACTGTTGCCCTGTCTGTCTTATTGGTGTTGGCAGTTTTACTTGGCCTGGATATGGTGATGTCAGCCATTAGCGAATTGCAGTATTTACAAGGCGAGTACCGTGCGCCGCAAGCCTTGCTCTATGTACTGATGACAATTCCTGAGGGACTTTATAATGTGATGCCGCTGGCGGTGTTAATTGGCAGTTTACTTGGCCTTGGTACATTGGCTAATAACAGTGAGTTAGTAGTTATGCGGGCTGTGGGCATGTCCTTGGCGGGTATTAGTTGGGCCGCGATCAAACCCGCCATCGCTTTTATTTTTGCGGCATTACTTGTCGGTGAGTTTGTTGTTCCTCACTCAGAGAATCATGCCCAGAGTCATCGAGCCTTGGCTGAAAGTAGCGGTCAGGCGGTGAGTTCAAAGCATGGTTACTGGCATCGTGAAGGTGATCTTTACATGCATTTTAATGCTGTGTTACCGGATGGCGTTATATACGGTGTCACTCAGTATGATTTCCAGCAGCAAAAACTACGCAAAAGCCTGTTTGCTCAACGGGCCAGTTTTCAAGGTGATCATTGGTTATTACACAATGTGACGGTGAGTGAGCTATCTGAGCGTGGTGTTCAGGTGGGCGATTATTCAAGCTTACGTTGGTATACAGAACTGACGCCTGAGGTGCTAAAGGTGGTGGTGGTTGATCCGACAGATTTGTCGATTACAGGTCTTTACACGTACACTAACTACCTTAAAGAGCAGGGTTTGGATGCAAAAAGATACCTGTTGGCTTTTTGGAAGAAAGTGCTGCAACCCTTAGCGATGATCGTGATGGTGCTAGTGGCACTATCTTGTATTTTTGGGCCTTTGCGCTCCGTGACCACGGGTTATCGCATTTTTTCGGGGGTAATATTGGGGATGTTATTCCGCTATACGGAAGACTTTTTAGGCCCTGCGAGCATTGTGTTTGGTTTTGAACCCGTGCTAGCCAGTTTGCTGCCAATTAGCCTCTTTGCTGTGGCAGCGGTGTGGCTGCTTAAGCGGGCAGCTTGAGGGCGCTTCACGCTTTCTTTTTATTGAAAATTTTATCTCTTTTTGGCGTCATTATCAGCTGTGTCTCGGAAAAACGATCCGGCCATGTCAATTTTTCTTTGTCGATTAACATCCAAAAGTAGCCGAGACCTAGTGTTAATAAGGATGCCGTGGCGGCAATAATTCTTAGTAGGCATTGAGTGAAGGTGATGGCTTGCCCGTTACTGCTGACAATGCGGATGTCCCAGCATTTCATACCGAGTGTTTGACCACCATGGCGCCAAAATTTTGCAAAAAAAGCAAAAATGGTCAGCACTAAAATAGATTGATGAACCGCTGTTTGGCCTAGTTCAAGGAAGGCTAGAGGCAATGTCACCAGCATCAGTACGGCGATCACCTGAAGTGTATCGTAAAGTATCGCGCCGAAGCGTCGGCCTAATCCTGGCGGCGCCGGTTCTGGTGGTGTTTGATTATCTGAGTGCATAATTTGGTCATCGAATGAAAGCGAGTTAATTTTAGGTTAATTTATCTATTAATGACATAGTGAGGCGTTCCCACGAAGTAGGTGAGGAAATAAAATAATAAAAATAGCCTACTTTTTGCTGCAATCAGACTACTTTTATCTCATTTATGCCCAGTGGGATATCTTCCTTTCATCTCCGCTTCATGCAAAGGTCTTATTGTCATTGTTGTTGTCTAGTTTGGCATACTCTCTAAAGGTTTTTGTTGATGAAAAAATACATTAGTGCCAGCGACGCGAAGTCTTGGAAGCATTGCCGGCGACGTGTCTGGTTTGATCATAATCCTCCTGCGGGTATCGCTGCCGAGGATGATGCCTTTGAGTTGCTTATTCAACAGGCAGGTGAGGAGCACGAGGCGCAGGTTAAAGCTTTGTTGGAATTACGTGGAAACACGATAGAGGCGAACTCAGCGCAACATACGAAACTGCTAATGGCGCAGAAAGTGGCAGTGATTTATCAGCCAGTTATTGTTGATGAGGAAAATGCGGTCATTGGTAAGCCAGACTTTCTTATTTTAACCGACAGTGGTAAATATCAGATCGCCGATGCCAAGTTGGCTCAAACAATGAAAGGTAAGTCGGAGCTTGAGATCCAGCTAGGATTGTACCGTAAGCTGTTTGCCTCTGAGCTGCCGGCATTAGTTTATTTGGGCGGTGGGGATGTCGTTGAAGTGGGCGCTGAAGATGACCGCAAACTTGATGCTAAGGTCGATGCTTTTTTGCATGATATGCAGGTGTTATTGGCGCAATCATCGCCCCCCTTGGTGCATTATGGTTATTCTAAGTGCCAAGTTTGCCCCTATCACAAGCACTGCGTCCCTGAATTTGAAATAGCGGGTGATTTACCCCTGCTGTACGGCCTTGACCCTCGTGCTGTAGCTGGTTTACAGCAGCAGGGTATTGAGACAATTGAGGCGTTGGCTGAGGCTGATGCGTTGCAGCTTGGCGATGCCCCTTACTTTAAGGGGCGGGCTAAAAAACAGCGTTTGATACAGCAGGCTCAGAGTTATCTGAGTGGCGAGTTTCAGCTTATTGCGCCTATTAAGTTCCCCGAGGGTACTTGGATACACTTTGATGTAGAGGCAAATCCCTTGCCGGTGACCGGTAATGAGGTTTATCTCTGGGGCTTGCTGGAGCCGCCCTATGGTAATGCGGCGTTCCAGTCTATTTGGAGTGCTGGTGATGAAAACGGAGACTATGCTGCGTGGTGTGCCTTTCTGGATAAAGTCGAAGGCTATCGCCAGCGCTATGCTCGTTTAGTACTAGCGCACTTTGCCAATTACGAGGTCACACAAATAAAGAGTTATGCTGAGCGTTATGGCATGCAGGATGATGCGCGGGTGCAGTGGTTGCTGGGTGATGATTCGCCGTTATTTGATATGCGCGATGTGCTGACCAAATCACTGGTGCTGCCTTTGAAAAGCTATGGTTTAAAGCCTGTTTGCAAGGCTGAAACGCTGGTTAATTTTCAATGGGAATTGAGTGAGTCGGGTTCACAATGGTCCGTGGTGCGTTATGTTGATTATCTCAACAGCCAAGACGAGGCGGAACGGATAGCTATCGAACAGGAAATATTGATTTATAACCGTGATGACGTGAAGGCGACGCGGGCCCTTGAACTTTGGTTAAGAGGATTTGAGGCGCGCTAGTTGTATATCATGCGGTGATTTAGGGTAACGCCAACTCAAATTTGGCGTTCACACGGCCATTTTCAGTAGCACGGTCAATGCTCACCTGTTTAACCAGTACCCCTTTTTGTTGCTGTAGTTGCGTTAGCCATTTCAGCAGGTTATTGAAGGGGGCGTCCTCCAACCATAAGCGCAGGCCATTTTCGCCAAAGGGCTCAAAACGTTTGAAATTGAGGTCGTTATTTTGCGCTGTGCCGGTGGCCAAGCTGAGCAATGATTGCCCGCTGGCGCTGGGTTTTTTTGTTGATTGTGTTGGTAGTTTACGGGCAGCCGTTTCATTGCCCTGCATCCAGGCGAAAATTTCTGTACGTTGTTGGTGTAATTCTGCCGCTTCATTGGCATAGCGGTGTGCGGGTAACAAGATGGCATAGACAAGGATGATCACTGCTAGAAACAGTGTTAATAATAACAATGCTTTACGGTCTTTGGCCGGCATGGCATTGATGCGTTGTCTAATTTCGGTGATCTTGGATGTTGTCATAGTAATTGTTAGTACTCATGGAATTTGTGTGAAGAGTCCAGCGTATGGCGATTTATTTCGCTGTCTTCTTTTTATAGGCTTAGGCGAATGCGTCCTTCAACCCATTGTTGCTCTTCGTTGGCGGATAAAATGGCGGCGGTGATATTACCATTTGCTAACCCCTGCTTTAATTGCTCCAGGTGTTTGATTTTTTGTACGCGGATATTAAGCATTAAGGTTTGGTTTTGGTCGTTATAGCGCAGTTGTTGTACCTTTGCCTGATCACTGTTTTTTAGGGCTTTAGCCAAGTGCGAAAAAAGGGTCAGGAATCCGTTAGCTTCTAGCGCGCTACCCTGTTGGTTAAGGTGGCCCTGCATCTGCACGCGCACTTTGCTGTAAATGATTTTTCTGTCCTGCGGAAAGAGCTCCTTGTACAGGGATGTAATTTGGTTATCTACCTGCCGAGTTTGGTAATTAAGGTAGAGCCCGGTGCCCACATCAAACACTAATTTCAATAGAATACTGAAGGTGATGGTTGCCGCAATGGCGCGCCAGTTTGGTGCATTGCGTCGCTGGCGCTCGGTGGTGACTTGGTAAGCACCACTTTGTAGGTTTGGTAGCTTGCTGGCCTGATTTGAGGGTATGAGATTGACCACCGAAGCACAACGGTATTCAAAACAGTTGCCGGTTGTTTCGGTGCTTATTGACAGACCCTCTACCTCCAGTTGGGTGGCGAGTGCTTGGGCTGTGGTGCTGGCGGTTTGATTGAGGTTTTCTGCCAATACTAAGGTCGCCGATTGAGGGGGTTCTTCAGCTAATGAGGATAAAAAGCTGTCGGCAACAAATGACAGGTTGCTCAGTGGCGCATTGATGACGGGTTGTTGGGGGTAATGGAAACTGGCCTCTGAATTATCGATGATTATTTTTAATTCGTCTGGATTCAGGTTGCCGAGTAAGTTATCTGGCCACATAGCATCGGCGCTAATGCTATGTTGTTTGGTCAGCGCGTGCCAAAATTTCATGCGCGCATGACTAATACCAAAAATACTAACGACATTACCCTGTAGGCTGCTGGCGCTAAGGTGCATATCTTCAATTGGCGTCGCAATGTGTTCTTCCACCAGAAAGGGCAGGGTGCGCTGCAGATGTCGTTTTTGGGTGGCTGGAACCTGCAGGTTAGTTTGTAGCACCTCTTGCCCAGGGATTAGCACAATGACCTGTGGTGTTGGCACGGTGTTTAACGACTCGCTAAGTGTTTCCAAGGGGGCATTGCAGGCGCCATCAACGCGTAAGCTCTCGTCGTCAAAAAGAGCCCAATTTACGGGGGCAGAGCTGTTAGTAGCAGTGTCCTGTGTCAATTGGATGAAGAGGCTGTGTGTCATGCTGTTCCCCGCTTAGTGCGATCTGGATGAAGATGTATGATGCTAAATATGTTTAGAGTTAATAGTGTTTATTTACTCTGCTGTGGCCTCTGGCCACAAATACTTGCTGCTTCTATCACGTGATATCAGTCGTATTTTTCCGTTTGTTGGGTTGCGGTGCAAGCGTGTTTGTAATTTTATCGTGCGTCCAGCAAATTGTGACTCGGTGTATAGCGCAAAATACGCGCTGTTAATGGTCGCTTGAGTCGTTTTAACCTCCAGTCCTGCGAGGCTACTATGGGTGACAAACGCATCCATAGTATCAAATCCATCCTTGCCCCGCGATGCAACAAGACTTTCTGCGCCTAATAGTGGCAGGCCCTTTACCAATGCTGCTAATACCTCTGCGGGTGCGGTATTGACATTAATCAGTGTTTTTTCGGGTAGTGCGGTAATAAAGGGAGCTAATGTTGTTACGGTATCATGATCCCAGCCCTTTAAGAGTGCTAGTTCTGATAAATGAACCAAGGGTGCGTTAGCGGCGCGATAGGGCTTTTCTAACGACAGGTAACCGGAGTCCTCACTGTCCTGTGCGATAGGCGTGGTGTCTTTATCTAACCAGTCCACCAGTACGCTCAGTAATGAAGGCTCCAATGATAACAGTTCAAATAAGCGCTGAAATTGTTGAAATACCTCGTTATTGATTTTGCTTTTATTATTAAGCAGGTTGTTGATATTTAGGCGGGCGTGTAGGTCCTGTACTTTAATAGTGAGCTGGCCTTGCTCAAACGCGTACTGTGGTTCTAACGCAGACCAGCTTTCGTTGAGGTGGTCATAGCTCGTTTTTTCATTATCTTGATATAAAAGTTGTCTTATCAACTCTTCTCCACCGAGGGCGAACTGATAAGCTTGTGCCTGAGCGTGTTGATGGCTGGCGCGCTGGATGTGGAAATTGACACGTGTTGCCAATTCAGTGGCAATAACTGTGGCGATAAATACCACCAGCATGACCGTGATGAGTGCAACACCGCATTGACGGCGAGGTATTGGTTGTTGGTTGACGCGGCAATGAGACATTAATAATCATCCTCGTTGTCGTTATTACCATACCCGTATTCACTACCCAAGGTGCTGCGCTGAGTTTTAGATGTGTTGTTTTTGGGTGTTGTAACGTCGCCCATTTCACTCAGTTGGAACAGGCGCTTAATGTGCCCCAGCGCCGAGGTGTGAATTTCAAACGCTATTGCGCTTGGTAGCCCCACGGTTTTTTTGTCTGATGCCAGTGTTGCCGGCCATTCAGAGTGCCAGTCACCTTCAGGCCCAAGGAAACGAATTTGCAGGTCATCGATATTTTGTAATAACACTTGGGTGCGCGGTTTGCTGTCCTGCGCACGATCCAATACCTGCCAGTAGTGACGCAATAGTTGGTTGCCATTGCCGCCGTTATCGCCATTGTTATGGTTACTGCTATTGGCATCATTGCCACTGCCTAGCTCATAGGCGACACGCTGTAGTTGGCTGCGAGGTAATTGCAGTGGGTTACGCCAGCCTTGGCGGGTAAACTCAATTAAAAAATTATCCTGCGGTGCGATCACTGCAGGCAGTTTATCTTCATAGTTATCACGCACAGGTCGGTCGACCAGCTGCTCAAAGTCCGCGCTGATCAATTGCATGGCGCGCTCTATTTTACGCAGTGCTTCGGAGTGGTTTTCGACCCGAGTTTGCGACAGGATGACCATGTCCAGCATGCGGTAAGCACCAAGACCTACCACTGCAAAGATACTGATAGCAATCAACACCTCTAAGAGCGTGAAACCGGCTGTTTTTTGGCAAGTGAGCAGCATTAATGTTTTCCAATATAACCATGTAGATTGGTCAGGGCATTGTCCTGTCCTGCTCGAAAAACGGCGACTTCAACGTGTCTTAAGGATGCCTTTCCGGTACCGGAAACCTCCACTTTGACCGTCCATTCGCGGTCAAACTGAGAGTGGTTATCACGTTGCTCACCGAGACTGGGCCATTCTTCTTTTAAGCGCAGTTCTGTGAGCGTGTTTTCTGCCAACCACAGCGCGTAGGCTTTTTCCTCTAGATAGATCGATTGAGAAACACTCTGACTGCTTTGGGATAGCAGGGCCATAGCCGCGACAGAAAACACCACCAGAGCGATAAGCACCTCCAATAGCGTGAATCCGGCTATAGACTGTGTTTTTTTTGCCCTGTGCGTTGCTGGCCTCATAGTGCATTACTCATGCTGTGTTTGCAGCTCTAACTCGTTTAGCCCGTCACCACTGAGGGTGATATAACTGGTGGAATCAGGTGAGCTAAAATGAATTTCAAAGGGCGTGCTTTCACCGCTAGAGAGGATTAATAAGGAGGGTTTGAGTGGGTCATTCTCGGTGTTTTGTTGCTCCTTTTCCTTACCACTGAATAACGCCTGTAAGGATATTTTATTGCCCTCTGATTGTAGCGAGAGTGTGGCGCTATCGGGTAGTCGGTGATGTTTAAAAGCGTTGGTATCGGCAGTGCTTTGCCAGCGTTTTGTAGTCTCGTTAAAGGTCACCACTTGATAGCTATCCTTGGCTAACTTCAAACCGTATTCTTTGCCCTGCAATAGCGCCTCATCTTCAGCTAGCCGAATGATAATGGCAATGCGCTGGGCCTCTTGCTTGAGTTGGCGTAACGGATCCGTACCGCTGGATAGCACGGCCATACTGGCTAGAAATCCGATGATGACAATTACCACCATAATTTCTATCAGTGTAAAACCGCGCTGTTTTTGGGGTGTGAAATCAGCAGTCATCACTGAGTAGCGTTACGTTTTTTGGTGACTATGGATATTTCTAAAAATAGTGATTTTTTTGTGAGAGCAAGGAAACGCCGCGCGGAGAACCTTAGTGTATAAGGCATGCATGAGGAGAGCCTGCCCCGCGTTATCGGGTATTCGAGTACGGAGTTGACGCTGCTATCGCGAGAAAAGCGCATTTTTAGAGGTGCCCTTACTCCACAACCCAGGAGGTGATGTCCTGGTCGAGATCTTCACCGCCATCGCGGCCATCGGCACCAAATGAGTAAAGATCGAATTTACCGAACTCGCCGGGGCTTAAATATTGGTATGCATTACCCCAGCCATCTTTAGGGACCTTCTTAAGGTAGCCATCTGGATTCCAATTTTTGGCCTCTGGGGTGCCGCTGGGTTTTTTTACCAGCGCTTCCAAGCCTTGATCCGTGCTGGGGTATCTGTAGTTATCCAAGCGGTAGAGGTCAAGGGCGTTGGATATGGCCTGGATATCCGCAGTGGCTGCGGTAGCGCGCGCTTCGTCGGGCCGCCCAAGAATGTTTGGCACCACCAGCGCCGCCAAAACACCCAGAATAACAATTACCACCATGATTTCAATCATAGTGAAGCCGCGGGCGGAGGGTTTGCTATGGATAGTTAAGTTTTTCATGTTGACCTTAAATAATTAACTGACAAGTTGGTTGAGGTTGAGTATCGGTAGCAAAATAGCCAGTACAATTAATAGCACACTTAAGCCCATGGCTAACAGCATAAAGGGCTCAAATAATCCTAGCATAATACCAATAAAATTCTGTACTTCACGCTCCTGACTGGCAGCCACCCGCTGTAGCATGGTGCCCAGCTCACCACTGGCTTCGCCACTGGCGATCATATGGACCATCATGGGCGGGAAATATTCCGCCTGCGACAGGGCTTTGTTTAATGAACTGCCTTCGGTGACTTTACGGGTTGCTTCGTTGACCAACCTTTTTAGCCACTGGTTGGATAACACATCTTCTGATATTTTCATGGCATCAACCAAGGGCACACCACTGGCGGTAAGGATACTCAGTGTGCTGGCAAAGCGTGCCGTATCCGTGGTGGCAGAAAAGCGGCCAATAATGGGTAGTTTTAATAGCCGGCGGTGCCAGTGCAAGCGTAGGGCAGGCTGTTGTAACAAATAACGTAAGCCAAAGGCTAATGCCGTTAGCGCGATTAACAGATAGAGGCCGTAACTGGAAATAAAGTCACTGACAGCCATTAGGCCAATGGTGAGTGCCGGTAACTGTTGACCGGTATCAACAAATACTTCAACAACATCGGGTACCACGTAGACCATCAGGCCACTGACAATTAGCACCGCTAAGACAAAAAGGATCACGGGGTATAGCAGCGCCATCATTATTTTTTGACGAGATTCATGACTGGCCTCGGTATAATCGGCCAATCGATTGAGGATTTGATCAAGGAATCCTGATTTTTCACCAGCAGCAACGGTGGCGCGGTAAATAGCCGGAAAAGCGCGGGGGAAATCCGCCAAAGAGCTGGCTAGCGAATGGCCCTCCATTACCTTGCTGCGCACCGACAGAATCAAGCTGCGCACCTTTGGTTTTGATGTTTGCGCTGCGGTGGCTGATAGTGCTTCTTCAAGTGGTAGTGAGGCCTGCACCAATGTCGCCAATTGACGAGTGAACAGGGCGAGTTCTTTGACGCTGATGTGGGATGCGAGCAGGTTGCTAAAGGATTTTTGCTGCTGTTGCTGTTTAGCGCTGCTGGCTTCAATGGTGAGGGGCGTTAGGCCTCGGTCGCGCAATAGCTGGCGCATTTGGCGGCTGCTATCGGCCTCAAGTACGCCCTTTTGTTTGCGTCCCCGTTGGTCCAGCGCCACATAATCAAAGGCTGCCATAGTGGTGCCTCGTTAGGGGGGCTTGGTGAGTGGAAAAAAGACCGTTTGCTTGCACTTAGCTTTCCTGTGTTACGCGCAGTAGCTCTTCAAGGCTTGTAACGCCAGCCAATACTCTGGCACGACCATCGGCACGAATACTCGGGCTTTGTTGGCGCGCGTGCGCGGTGAGTTCTGCTTCTGCTGCGCGATTGTGAATTAAGGTGCGCATACCGTCATCAATGATGACCACCTCAAAAATACCAGCGCGGCCCTGATAACCGGTGTGGTTGCATTTTTCGCAACCCTTGGCGCGGTAAATGGTTGCTGTTTGATCGCTAGCGAGGTGTAGTTTTTCGCGTTCTGCGGCATCGGGGTGGTGTGGCTCTTTGCAGGTTGAGCATAATTTTCGTACTAGCCGTTGGGCGACCACCCCCACCAGACTAGAGGATAGTAGAAAGGGTTCTATGCCCATGTCATGTAGCCGTGTAACAGCACCAATGGCATTGTTGGTATGCAGGGTTGATAATACTAAGTGCCCGGTTAAGCTGGCTTGTACGGCAATTTCAGCGGTTTCCAAATCGCGAATCTCACCAATCATGACGACGTCGGGATCCTGCCGTAAAATAGCACGCAAACCGCGAGCAAAGGTCATTTCGGCTTTGGTGTTTACCTGTGTCTGGCCGATGCCGTCCAGATTGTATTCAATGGGGTCCTCGACGGTCAGGATGTTACGTGATTTGTCATTTAAGCGAGTTAGTCCGGCATACAGCGAGGTGGTTTTACCTGATCCGGTGGGGCCAGTCACCAGTAAAATACCATGGGGCTGCTGCAGTAATTGATTGAGTGCCTGTGAATCGCCTTCAGCCATACCAAGCGATGTCAGGTTGAGCCGCCCCGCTTGCTTGTCTAATAAACGCAGCACCACTCGTTCACCATTGCTGGCAGGGATGGTGGAAACGCGGATATCCACTTCACGGCCACCAACACGCAGTGAAATGCGGCCATCCTGCGGTACGCGTTTTTCGGCAATATCGAGTTTTGCCATGACCTTTATGCGCGATACTAATAAAGGCGCCAGTGCGCGCTTGGGTTTGACCATTTCACGTAATACGCCGTCCACCCGAAAACGTACCACTAATTGTTTTTCAAAGGTTTCGATATGAATATCCGAGGCGTTCACTTTGACGGCTTCGGTGAGCAGCGCATTAATCAGGCGGATAATCGGTGCGTCTTCCTGTTGGTCTAGGAGATCTTCGGTTTCTGGCACGGAATCTGCCAGACTGGCGAGATCCATCTCGTCACCGAGGCCTTCAACCATCTGAATTGCGGCATCGGAGCTACTTTCGTAGGCTAGGCTAAGTTTCGCTTTAAACTCGTCCTCTTCAACCTGCTGGAAATAAATAGGTTGTGCGAGGAAGCGCTGAACTTCAGCCATTATCGGTAGCGCAGGTTGTGTGTGGCATAACACCCTGATTGGATTGTGACCTTCAGGGTCAACTAGCACGCCATGACGCTTGGTGAAATTAAAGGGCAGGTTGGCTGCCTGTCTGCCTGTCTGCTCAGTTAAATCAGTTGTCGCGCCTGTTTCTGTGGTTGCTTCGCTCATGTTATTTTTTGGCTGCCGCGTCAGTGTTTAGCTGTTCCAGCAGGGGGGCATTTTTAGGAATAAAAATACGCTTATGCTTCTCATTATACTGCTGTTGCTTGTTGCGCAGATCGTTATAACGCTCACTGGTGGCGCCATTGTTTGCTGCGCGATCAGCAAGAATGAGTGGGTGAATAAAAACCATTAAATTATTCTTTTGTACTTGGGTGCTAGTGCTGCGAAACAGACGGCCTAGCAGCGGAATATTGCCGAGCACGGGCACTTGATTCTCGGTGATATTTGTTTGATCGGAAATTAAACCGCCAAGGACCAGTACCTGATCATTTTCCAGTAAGACATTGGTTTTAATATTACGCTTATTGGTGATGATGTCGGCGGTGGTGGCGGATGAAGTGGCAATGTTTTCAACGGTTTGATCAATCGCCAAGGTCATGGAATCATTTTCATTGATGCGCGGTTTTACTTTGAGCGTAATACCGATGTCTTGGCGTTCAATGGTTTGAAAGGGATCGTTGGTGGATGAGGCTTGGCCGGTGGAAGAGCCGGTAATAAAGGGTACGTTAGAGCCGACTAGAATTTCAGCTTCTTCATTGTCCAGTGTCACGATAGTGGGTGTGGATAGAATATTGGCAGAGGAGTTTCCTTCCAGTGCGCGCACTAGCGCGCGCAAAGAGTCGCCGCGTAAATAGCCGAGCGTTAGCCCGTTACCCAAGGCAGGTAATTCCGTGGCCGGAGTGCGTGCGGGTAAGGCGCTGAAACCAGTGAACTCGCCATCGACTGGCAGGGCGGTGCGCCATTGAACGCCAATATCATTCAGTACATCATCATTGACTTCGACAATAACCGCTTCAACCAGTACCTGTTGGCGACGAATATCCAATTTTTTAATCACCCCTTTCATGGTGTTAAGCATGGCTGGCGAAGCAGTAATAATTAGTGCGTTATTGGCATCGCTGGATTGAATGCTAATTGCACCGCTATCAAAGGGCTGGCCTTTTTTAGATTTTTGCAGGGTACCACTGACACTTTCGAGAATGGGTACAAGGTCCGCCGCCTTCGCATAATAAACATAGATAACCTGAGTGTTGCCTTCTCCAGAGAGGGGTTGATCAAGCTGTGTAATGAGTTTCCTGACCTGTTGGCGGCTGGCGGGATCGCCTGTTACCAGAAGACTGTTGGAGCGTTCGTAGGCGACGAGTGTTAATGGATTAGAGAGTTCTTTTTTATTGCCTTGCCCCAGCAGGTCCTCAATAACGTCAATGATATCGCTAACGCTGGCATACTCTAGCGGGATAATTTCAATGTCAATGGTGCCGACATTATCAATGTCGTGCACGATGCTAACGATTTTTTCAATATTGTCGGCACGGTCGGCGACAATTAAAACGTTGCTTTGCAGGTAGGCGCCAAGGTGGGCGACCTGTGGCATCAAGGGTCTGAGTAGTGAGATTAACGGTGTCACCGCGACATTTTTAACTTTGATTAGGCGTATAACCAGCTCTTCGCCCAGCGGGCTTTCGCTGCCGTAAGAGGTTGTTGATTGTTTGGCCAGTGCATCGGGCAGGATTTTAATTGAGCTGTCGGTTTCGACGACGGCGAAGCCGTGCACCTGTAGAACCGACATAAAGACGTTGTAGGCATCGTCCTCGGTAATGGGTTCGCCTGCCAATACGGTGACTTGGCCCTTAACGCTGGGGTGTACAATAATGGTTTTGTCAATATGTTGGGAGGCCCATTGAATCAGGTCCTGAATGTTTGCCTTTTCTAGTGACAGGGTGACGTCTTTTGCCATGCTAAGGGGCGCTATTGAGAAACTTAATAGTAGGGCGCAAAGCAGGCGCAGCAAAGAGCTGGTTGCAAAGGCAGTGTTTTTATGAAAAGGGGAACGGTTAGCCATAGTCATTGTTGTCATTGTCAGGTTGTTTGAGTTGTTGTTGCCTAGAGGCCCTTGTGCAAGGGTCTCGTTGAGTCTAGTTGCCCATAAGCGCTTTGATTTCCAGCAGAGATTTTGTGCGCATAGGATTGTCAGGCACTTCCTCTTCCTCATCATAATCTTCTTCGTACTCATAATCATAGTCGTCATCGTACTCATAACCATCATCGTAATCGTCATAGTACTCGTCATTATAGTCTTCACTGATATCACTCTTGTTGGCCGCGATGTTTGACTCGCTATCCTCTGCCCTGTTGTCTCGGCTAACAGGTTTGCTTTTTGGGTTGTTGATTTGTGATCTGATTTCCAACAGAGACATTTTTGCCGGAGGTGCTGTCGGTGTGGTGCTTTGGGGCGGTTCATAGGCCGAGTTGCTAGCAGATGCTACGTTGTTCCCTCGGTCGTTATTGTCAGCTGTTTGGGTTGAGCCTGTGATGTTTCTTAAAAACAGCAGTTTCTCTAGCCGCCCGCCGCGGCTTAACACGACATGGCTGGAGTGAACTTCCTTAAGTGTTGCGTTACCCGGTAGCTTATCATCAACCGCATACAATTTTGCGCGTTCCCGTTTGCTGGTGGCGATAAGAGCGCCAGCCTGTTCTGAATCAGTATGACTAAAGGTACCCTTGAGAACCAGTTTGAGATTGGTTTTGGGGATATGTTGTTGTTTTGGCACGTTTTGCTGATCTTTCTTTAGGCTGCCAAATAGCGCCAGATCAATTATTTCGGCTATAGGTAAAGTGCTGCTGATCGGCTCTTTAGGTGCCGGAGTTGCCTGGGTGTGCTGGTCGTCTGTTGGTGCGATGTCTAGGCGTTGATAGGTGAGGGCGGCGCACAGGAGTGCCACTAATAGGGCTAGCCCTATCAGGAAGCTGGGTTGATTGATTAAATTGGCGAGTTTGTTAAATGCTTGTTTTGTATTCACGTGCTGACTGCCAGAGCGATGGAAAGAAATTTGGAAAAAGCATAACACTTATTGCTTGGCTTCAATACGCGCGAGGCAAATAAAGCATTTCAATAGGCGAGTAACAATACTGTATTGGCGTGCTCAATTCCATCCTATCGTCAAGGATGGTTGTCGTTGCCCTGCTCTTAGCCTCTACTGCTATTTATGGCTATCTTGCGGCGCTATTTAAAGGGGGTGTCAATAACCTCGGCTGTTGCCTAGACGCTTTCTTATATATGCGGTGTTAATATTGCGTATTTGCTTATTTATATGTCTACTATCGTAACCCCCCTTCCTCTAGCTACCTATACTTTGTATCCGTTTGTATCCATTTATAGATATTCCTCTGGGGGGTTATTATTATGTTGACAGGGGGCATTGCATCGCAAATAATGCGTCAGTATCAAGTTGATATTAGTATTTGATATCAATATTTGGGGGGCCCTCTGGCGTTTGGCGTAAAAAGTTGAATTAAAGGTGGGTATGATAGGAAGGGTGTTTCGGCACTTAATTAACTGGGATGTTGCTCTGGTGTATGCCAGAGCTATTTTAAGACAAAATAATTATTACAGAGGAAATTGTTATGATTAAGAAGCTAATTGTTGCAGCCAGCCTTGCGGCTGTCGCTGTTACTGCCACACCTACTTTCGCTAGTAGCAAATGCGGCAACTCTGGTGTTGAAGGTGACAACCTGAGTAACGTCGATCCTTTTTTCTACAACGGTGGTGATGCCACTAAAACGACCGATTCAGGCATTCCACATCTGCCTACCTATTACGGCCATATGAGCACTAATAATACTTACCGTTTTATCAACATTGGTGAGCAAGTTGTTACCATGATTGGTGATGGTAAACATGGTCTGTGGCGTACACAGGATAACGGTACTGTACGTGAGTACTTGGCGGCGAATCCTGCTGTAGCGACCACATATGCGGGTAGTACTACTGTTGTGAAGACGTATACCAACAAAAACGGCAACCCAATAAACAACATCACTGAAAAGAAACAGGCGCGATTAGATGTTCAAATCGCAAGACAAGAAGCACGGAATGCAAAAAGAGTAGCTAAGGGTAAATCAGCAAGACCAACGATTACCTCATCTATTGTTTATACGGCTTCTACTTCTAAAACTGGTCTTGCTGTAGGCGCTGATTATAGTACAGCGGCTAGTGTTGCTAACTACACGCACTTAGATGCGGCAGCTAGCTGGGGCGCTTACAGAGCCGATGGCAATCAGGTGAATGATAATGGTACACCTGATGTCACTTCTGATGATTACCTGAACTATGTTGATCTGCCGATCACTCACGCTAAGTACGCGGGCGCTTATGATGCACACGTTGCAATTGATTTGCCTTCTTACTACTGCACCATGTCAGGTCCTGAGTATGCGTATGCGCGTTCCGCGATGCTGTATGCCTTTGGTCAAGCAGGCGCTGGTGCTGGCAACGTAGGTACTTTGGGCAAACGTGCTGGTCTAGATGTTACACAGAACTACACTAAGATCCTGCAGCTTAAGACCTTAGGTGATGGCCGTATCTGGGTGAATGCTGGCGGTGCTCTCGATCGTGCTGGTACTGTTGTGACTGATACGATTAACTATCAACCGATTGCTCTGGGTGATGCTACTACCGGCCTAGAAGTTGAGTACTACTTGGTTGAGCGTCCATTCTTTAATGAAGAATATCTGTTCATCATTGCAGTATTTGATGATGCAGCGGGCACTCACGAGTATATTCGTCCCAATGGCGCTTATTACGATAGCATCGTAGATCGCGCAGCTGATCAGTCCGACACGGTGATTACTGTAATACCTAATACGGTTCTAAAAACTGCCGCATTTGCGATAGATAGTGCTCCTGCTGCGCTGACAGATGCTAAGGCCGTTGGTTTGTACGGTGTACATCACCCAGCAACGGGCGCTTGCCCATCGGTTGGTGGTGACTTTGGTGCGGCTTACTACGGTGGTAGCTGGCCAACGGCTTACCAAGAAGTAACACCTTTGTGTGATGCGGTTGTGGTGGACATTAAGTTCTACGCTAACTTGGATGGTAGAAACTGGGGTGCTGCCGACGTAAACCTAGCCAACGCTACCATTGGTGGTGCATCAAACACTGGCGATCTTGACGGTGATGCTTCTGCAACAACCAGAGGTTACACTACGACAGCTGGTACTTACGGTGATCTGAGTGCTGAAAACAACGGTGATGCATGGTTGCTGGCTAATAACCCGCACTCTGCAACTCCTGCTTCTGGCGCTTGGGTTAACCCTGAGCAAACTACGACTACTGCTACGGAGAACAAAGTGTATCCAATTCCGCAAGATGCGCCAGTTCCTGCAGCTTCGTTGACATTCACTCCATCTCTATAATAATTAGAGTGATTTAGTCAAAGTGTAGTAAAAAATCGCTCTCCGGTTTTTGGAGATAAAGCGACATTTAAAAGCCCCG
>Ga0233427_10000387_pt1 | contig 57134 bp, 53 predicted proteins | sample SI_118_April2016_5_FD_179885 | JGI IMG/M metagenome (GOLD analysis project Ga0233427, IMG submission 179885) | Seawater microbial communities from Saanich Inlet, British Columbia, Canada - SI_118_April2016_100_MG | ecosystem: Environmental > Aquatic > Marine > Inlet | place: Canada: British...
TGCAGATATCCTTGGCGACCGCATGCGGTGATCTCGAGTCAGTTTCAAAAATAATATCAGCTTCAGCTCGATATAGAGGTTCACGCTCCTCCATAAGCGCCTCGAGCACTTTCCGGGGATCTTCGCCCGTATTCAGCAATGGGCGGTTTTTACTGGACCGCGTCCGCTCAACCAGCATCTCTAGAGTCGCATGCAGATAAATTACAAGACCGTTATGGCGCATCGCCTTCCGGACGTCTTCTCGAGTGACCGCACCACCGCCTGTGGCCAGAACAATATTTTTGCGCTTCACCAACTCAAAAATCTCTTTTGCCTCTCTCTCCCGAAAACCCGCCTCTCCTTCGATATCAAAAATAGTACTGATGCTAACGCCTGTACGCTCTTCGATCTCTTGATCTGAGTCCACAAAGTCCATCCCCAAACTCTTTGAAAGAGAGCGGCCGACAGTTGTCTTGCCTACGCCCATAGGGCCCACTAGATAAATATTGCTCGCAGATATCATGACAAGGCGCTAAGAAGCGTAATAGTAATGGTTAAGAAATCAGCCCGATGTCAGTACTGGATTGACAATGCGTGGCGTCAGAAAAATAAGTAGCTCACTGCGATTATCAAGGATTCCTTTGGTTCTGAAAAGGGGGCCAAGGATGGGAAGGTCCCCAAGCACCGGAACTTTGGACACATTATCGGCTGTTTGCTGCTCGTAGATCCCGCCCAGCACAACGGTCTCTCCATTATCCAACAGCACCTGAGTTCTAACCTGGAGTGTGTTGATATTCTCCTCAGTTGCCGAAACGAACGAATCTTTTGTCAAAAAGACATCAAGAATAACGCGGTCATCTGGCGTGATCTGGGGTGTCACCGTTAGACCTAAAACGGCTTTTTTAGTTACAACGGTTCCTTCTCCAAGTGTGTTTGTCGTAAAGATACGCTCTTGACCTTGTTCAATGTGAGCCTCCTGTTTATCTGCCGTTAACAATCGAGGATTCGCCACGATCTTCCCGTTACCTTCGGCTTCCAACGCTGAAATCTCAAGATCAATCAAACTGGCCCAGCCTGCGCCGGCCTTAGCAAGCGTTAAGGCGTAGGATGCGGGAGAAACCGACCCAATACCTTGCGCGGGAAAATTGACGCCTAAAGAGCCATCACCACTTGCACTTACGCCATCCGTCCGAATAGTTCCCGTGTTGGATAACGAACCAGAACCCATTGCCGTCCCAAGACTGGTGTTACTGTTTATGCCAGTAAGTCCAAGTTTAACGCCAAGGTTTCGACTGAAATTTTCTTTTGCCTCTACGATACGTGTCTCGATCAAAACCTGCTTGACCGGTCGATCTAATTCAGCGACCAGTTTTCGAATTTCACGGATCTTGCTTTGAGTATCCTGTACCAGCAAAGAATTGGTGCGCTCATCAACCGTTACACTCCCACGCTCGGAGAGCAAGCGATTCTCTTCTGTCTGCACCTCTGCTACCGACACGTTGCCAAACATGGACTGCTGAACATTTGGCTCTATTGCTCGAACCGATTTTAGAAGTTCGCCAATATCTTCAGCTTTCGCATAGTTGATTTGGATTAGATCAGAGACTAAAGGCTCTAATTCACTGACCTGTCGGGACGCTTCAAGCGCTAAACGTTCCTGATTCGCAATCTCCTCGGCGGGCGCGATCCAAACCACATTACCCTGCTCCCGTCTCGCAAGACCTTTGGTTTGCATTATCGTATCAAGCGCCTGATCCCAAGGCACATCCTTAAGGCGTAAGCTCATTTCTCCCGTAACTGTATCGCTGATTACAAAATTTAAACCCGTTTCTTGCGCAATCTGCTGAAGGGCGCTTCTTATGGAAATATTCTGAAAATCAAAGCTAATTAAATTTCCACTATAGATTGCCGATTCAGATCCTTCAGTTACACCAGCCAGTTTTTCGGAAACTTCCAAGATAAATCGCTGTCCGGTTTGAATGGAGACAAAGTCAAAGCGGCCATAGGGCGTGACCACAATTCGAACGCCGCCTTCAGTCGCAAATGCATCAACAAACTGCACTGGCGTTGCAAAATCAACGACATCAAGGCGTTTCTGAAGCGAGTTGTCCATATTTGCATCTGCGATATCGATCACAATCTCACCCAGATATTCCCGCACGTCAACTCTCGCATCTTCATCCTCAAATTCGAGGATTACTCGCCCGGCAGAATCAGGCGTTCGCCTGAAATCTATTTTTGATAGTTCAACACCATTGACTCGAGATATGTCCGACGCACTATCGACTTTTGGAGCGTCCGCAAAATTTGAGGTCGACGCCACTGGATTAATAATCAACGTCATGCCGTCACTTCTATAGATCGTCTCAAAACTGGCCGGCGCACTAAGATTAACAACAATCCGAGATCGCTTGTCGTCTTCAGCGACAAGCAGATTCTCAACAGCGCCCCGACCAACCTCTATCACGGAGCTCTCAATCTGTTGATCCAAACCAAAGAAATCAAGCACGAGCCTATCAGGTCCGGTGGTCCGAAACATGCGCGGCTTCTCAAAGGGACCATCCGCATCTAAATCAATCTGGACTTTTCCACTGGGGAGGTACGTATGGGTAACCGACGTTAATGAGATCGAGTCTTGAGCCCAACTCACTGAAGGCAGATAACTCGCCACAACGACGATGGCCAAAATCAGTCTCAGGCAGTTGATGGAAGAAAGGCGATGTTGCATAGCGTTGAATCTACTCGAATTCAAAAACAATTACTCACCGTTCGTCATTTGAATCGAACGAACTTCCCAACGCCCCGATGCACCCTGGAGCCGCTCTTCGATCTCAAGACTGCCTGTCGATTCGTCAATCTGAATTATTTTTCCAGTATTTTGTCCCAAATAGGACCCAACAACGACTCTGTAAATCTGACCATCTGGCGCATTAATCAGGGCCCAATTCTGTCCATCGAGACTCATTGTTCCCACTAATTTCAATGCGTCCAGCGGAAAATCCTCGAGAGGCTCTCGAGATCTAGTGGCATCAGGTGCGAGTGGATCAGGTCCAATATCCGGCTCCACGCCATCATCTTCTTTACCAAAAACATTACCGGGCGCAAACGGATCTCGGGCCTCGTCAGCAGTATAAACAACCACCTCGACCGACGGCTGATCGGGTAACCCTTCAACTTGGGGTACCGTATCTTGATGAAGTGTCAAAACATAGCGTTCAAGGTCGGCAAGGGTGCGCTCCTCAGAACACCCGAACATTAAAAAAGTAACTAGCCCTAAACTCAATGCCCTCGTTACCATGCTCAACCCAAGACTCTCCACGTTAAAAACCGTCCGGAAGGTAGCTATAGGTCTGAAGCATTAACGAAGCGCTAACACGATTGTCATCCCCCGAGCTCAGCCCCATCTCCCCGACCGTGACAATCCTGGGCATCTGAGCGAGGTCACTTATAAAATTCGCAATCTGGTGATATGACCCTTTTACTTCAACGAGAATAGGTAAAGACGCATAAAACGTCTCCAGGACTTGCGATTGGGGATCAAAAACCACGAACTCTAAACCACGGCGAGCCCCTGCCTCAGTGATATTAACAAGCAGAGAGGGGACCTCTGAACTGTCAGGTAACTTTTCCAACATCGCTGACAGCAACGCTTCAATCTCGGTCATCTGCTTCTTGTAAGCCGGGAGATTAACGACCATTCCCTTTTTGACATCAAAACTTTGTTTAAGTTCTATTTCGGCGTTCCGGGATGACGCTAGCGAGGACCTCTGGCCTTCAAGCAAAAAATACCAAGATAAGAAAACAAGGGTCAGACACCCAACAAACGCAGTAATTACGATGAACCACGCGGGCCAATCGCTTGGCTGGTTCATATCAACACGTTTCAGATCATCCTGCCAACTCATGCGCCAGGTCCCTTTTTGCGAGTCACGGTTTCCCCTCGTTAATCTCTTCCGGCTCACCGGATTGAGTCGAGGAAACCCATAGCTCGAACTCCTGGGTTTCGCCCACGTTAATTAGGTCAAGTTTTGGGCGATCGAACGATGGCGTGCCTGTCAACTGCTCCATAAGCGCAGAGATTCGGGAACTAGATTGTGCGACTCCTGTAAAGCTAATCCCATCGGGAGTTCTTTTTAGGGATGAAAAGAAAATTCCTTCAGGCATGGAAGTTGCGAGTTCCATCATTCCCCGAACCAGTTTTGGTCGCTCAGCCTGCAATCGATTGATCACTTCCATTCGCGCCATCAGTTCCTCTTTTCGCTTCTGGATATCTTTAATCTCTTGCAATTGACGCTCAACTCGCGAAATCGCCTGCTTCAAAAACTGGTTACGGCTATTCTGGTAACTGATATCCGCATTCTGCTTCCACCACACCCCTGCAAGACCCATAAGAGTGGCCGAAAAAAATATTGCAGCAATTGTGATAGCCGTTCGTCTTTGACGCTGGCGACGCTCATCTCTCCACGGCAGTAAATTGATGCCTGAGATCATCGAGCACCTCGCACTGCCAACCCCACGGCTTTAGTCATTATAGGCCCATGGCGAGCCACTAACTTACTTGCTCGAATTCGACTCCCCGTCGCAAAAGGATCGGCAATGAGCGTGGGAACACCAATATAAGACTCAATCTCCCGGGCAACCTCAGGAATTTGCACGCAGCCCCCACTAATCAGTAGCGCGTCAACATGCGATAAACCATGTCGGGTCGACAGACAAAACTCCAGCCCACGGGCCGCTTCACGCGCCATTGCTTCTCGGAAAGGTTTAACCAGATCCTGCTGATAGTTTTGTGGCAACTCCCCGGTTCGTTTGAGCGCCTCTGCCTCTCGATAGTCGATTCCATAACGTGAGCGAATATTTTCGGTCAAAATCCGGCCGCCAAAACTCTGATCCCGACCATAAACCGATCTGCCGTCCATAAATAAATCGAGGCGCGTTGTCACGTCGCCGAAACTCATAAAAGCAATTGCCCGGCCTTCCAGGGATTCCCCCAATGTTTCAGCAACAAATTCATAGCCTCTTTCAATCGCAAATAGTCCAGCATCCACAACAACCGCCTTGAGTCCTGCGATCTCCAGAGCAGCAGCATAGTCTTCGACAATTTCTCTCCTGCACGCAGTAATCATAACTTGATCATCACTGCCATCCCGCGCGCCGCCTGATACTGCAAAGTCAAGATATATCTCCTCAAGCGGATGTGGAATCTGCTGAGCCGCCTCGATCATGACCTGCTCTTCGATCTCACCGTCACTTAACCCAGCAGGAAGGTTGATCGTCCGAGTAATCACATGGGTTTGGGAGACAGCAACAATCGCCGACTTACGCGAACTCTTTGAATGAGTAACGGCCCGACGAATAGCTTCACTGGTCGCTTCGAGATCATTAATACCGTGCTCGATAATTGCATTTTTTGGGAGGGGCTCAAATCCCGCGCGGTCCGCTCGATACCCTTTACCGGAAGTCGACATCTCGAGGACTTTTACCCCTGCACTGCCAATATCGATTCCGAGTGCGGCGGGTGTTTTACTTGATAGGAGACTCATAGGATGAAGTTTACCGCGAGGATAAACTTCACTGCGAACATCCTTTTACTTCTTTTAGTCGATCAAATTCCCGCATTTGGTAAAATACCCCCCAAGAGCCCGATATCCGTCGAGCATCACCGCCCATCATGCAAAGAAGGCATCTATGCGAATTCGCACGCTTGCTTGGCTCCTAATCGGACTTGCCGCCACGGCAGTCTTGATCATAAGCAGCGCTGTCGCGATCATTTGGGGCGATCTCCCCAAAATCACCGAGGTCCAAGATATCCGGTTAAAAGAACCCCTTCGGATATACACAATTGATGGAAAGTTAATCGGTGAATTTGGGGACGAGCGGAGAATTACGGTCAAGATTAGTGACACCCCGCAACCCCTTATAGACGCTATTCTGGCTGCAGAAGATGATCGGTTTTACGCTCATCATGGTATCGATATTTTTGGGGTCGCAAGAGCTATTTTTGCCAATCTAAAGTCAATGCGAACCCGCCAAGGCGCGAGCACGATCACGATGCAAGTGGCGCGCAATTACTTCTTATCTCGGGAAAAGACCTACAAGCGAAAAGTAAAGGAGGCCTTACTTGCGTTCAGGCTAGAGCGTGAGCTGGAAAAATCGCAGATTCTTGAGTTGTATTTGAACAAGATTTTTCTGGGGCATCGCGCCTATGGGTTTCAAGCCGCATCATCTTTTTATTACAACAAACCACTCTCTGAATTATCTCTTGCCCAAATTGCAATGCTGGCAGGACTACCCAAGGCGCCTTCGACAAGTAATCCTGTTAGCAATCCACAGCGAGCATTGAATAGAAGAAACTACGTACTCGGCCGCATGCACGACTTGGAATTTATTTCTGATGACAAATTTCTCCGGGCAAAATCTGAGCCGATTACCGCCAATCGACACCGACTTGAGATCGAACTCGAGGCGCCCTACGTTAGCGAAATGGTCCGTGAATATATGTTTGAACAATATGGGAGGGCGGCTTATGAATCTGGGTATCGGGTCTACACAACGGTCGACTCCAATTTTCAACAGAGCGCAAATAAAGCAATCGTCGACGGCTTGATCGCATACGGAGAGCGCCGTGGATTCAAGGGTGCTTCAGGGCGAATCGATCCCGTTCTTCATGATTCAACTGACAAACGAATCATCGAATTACAAAAATTTCCTGGGGTAAGCAATTTACAGCCCGTTATGGTGCTTCGCCCCGGGGGGGACGCAATTGAAATCCTGACCTCAACGGGTATCCATAAGTCACTGAGTTCTGACAGCTGGCGCTGGACAAACAAAAGTCCTTCGCAATTACTGCACCCAGGTGATGTTGTTTACCTTTTCAAAGCTGAAACCGGAGCTCGACTCGCAAATATCCCTAAAGTGCAAGGCGCTCTGGTTTCTCTCAGTCCGAGCGATGGATCCATACTCGCACTAACCGGTGGGTTTAGCTTCCGTCAGAGTCGCTTCAACCGTGTTACACAGGCCCAAAGGCAGCCCGGATCCAATATAAAACCATTTATTTATTCCTCAGCGATAGCAAATGGTTTTACAGCTTCCACCTTGGTCAGTGGGGCGCCAATTGTGATTGAAGATAGCATTGGTGGCGCCTGGCGACCCCAAAATTACAGCAAGAAAGTCTTCGGTCCAACTCGACTTCGAAAAGCACTTAGCCTCTCTCTAAATCTGGTTTCTATTCGATTGGTAAGGGCGCTTGGTATCGATACCGTGCGTGCCTATCTTGGAAGATTTGGTTTTGATTCCGAGCGTCTCCCCAAAGGGCTGTCTTTAGCGCTTGGCTCGGCAACAGTAACGCCACTGGAGATTGCTCGAGGATATGCCAGCTTCGCAAACGGCGGTTACTTAATCAATCCTTTTCTTATCGCACGAATAGAAGATCAGGATGGCGCGATCGTTGAGTATGCAAATAGAGAAATGATCTGCCCTGACTGTCCAGCGCCCAAAACGAAAACCAGCTCAAATCAAAATAGAACTGTAGATAGCCGGTTTGCCCCACGCATTATCTCTGAGGAAAACGCATTTATTGTCGATAGCCTAATGAAAGAGGTTGTCAGTAACGGAACAGCGAAGGCCGCACTGCAGTTAAATCGCTCAGATCTCGCTGGGAAAACGGGAACCACTAACAATTACTTTGATGCTTGGTTTACTGGATACAATCCCGATGTTGTCACAAGCGTATGGGTCGGTTTTGACTCACCTCAGGATCTCGGCAAGGGTGAATCGGGCGCTCGGGCGGCGCTTCCGATCTGGATAGACTACATGCGTGTCGCGTTGGAAAACCGTCCTGATCTTGAACGTGAAATCCCCGAAAAAATCGTTGAACTGCGCACTAATCCAATCAGTGGATTGCGGGCGACAGAGGAAGAATCTGATGCCTACCTCGAATTTTTCGTGCGCGGAAGCGAGCCGCCGTTCCCTGATCCTGAGTCGTTAATCGACCCCATCCAGGGTCTGTTCTGAAAAATCACCAACAATCTTGGCAACTTAAAAGATCACTTCCACACTCGATGACAGCGAACTTTGCAATGTCAGGAGTAAGGCTAGCACTGATAACATTGGTGAGCTTGACATCACTCAGTTAAAGCAGAGTCAGTGACAGAGTTTGTGTTCTTTTTCTTTTTTGAAATTTTCTTCTTGATGGTTTTTTTCTTTATTACTTTCTTCGCTCTTTTTGGTCGCGCGGCCGGTTTATCCTCAATTTTCCAACTCCCTTCTCGGAAGAAACCTCTCCATCCTGTCGCCTTCCCATCGATTTCAGTCATGACATACTGCTCTTTGGTTTTTCGACTAAATCGAATTTGAGCAGGATTCCCGTCCGCGTCATGGGCCGGCGCGTCAGCCAAGTACCGATGCTTTGGATCGAGCTGCTCAGCAACCGTAAGCACCTCCACAACCAAAGGCGCACGCGTTTCCCGGTTGCGAGGAAACTTGCTGGCGGCTAGAAATAATCCAGATGCTCCATCGCGCAGTAAATAAAAATCATCTACCTTCTTACAAGGCAAATCAGGCATTGGAATGGGATCGGCCCTAGGAGGTGCCGGCTCGCCGTTTCGTAATAATTTTCGAGTATTTTTACATTCATCAGAAGAGCAGCCGAAATATTTTCCAAAACGCCCCGTTTTAAGCTGCATCTCCGCGCCACATTTATCACACTCTAATGTGGGGCCATCGTACCCTTTGAGCTTAAACTCACCGGATTCAACCTCAAATCCGGAACAGTCCGGGTTATTCCCGCAAACATGGAGCTTACGATTTTCATCCACAAGAAATGAGGTCATGGCGCTTTGACAGATGCTACAGCGTTTGACCGTGACTAACTGTCTCGCTTCGTGATCATCATCAACGGTAGCTTCTTCAACGTCCTCTCCAGGAATAAGATTTATGGTCTGAGTACATCGCTCTTTCGGCGGCAACGCATACCCTGAACACCCCAGGAATACGCCGGTTGCACCGGTTCGAATTTGCATCACTCTCTCACAGGCAGGGCATTTAATGTCAGTCTCAGTGGGTAGATTTGCGCGCATGCCTCCAACCGCCGTCTTACCCTCTCCTTCGCCCCGAGCCGCTTCAAGTTTCTGCTCAAAACCACCATAAAAATTATCGAGTACCTCTTTCCAGTTCCGGCGACCTGACGCGACTTGATCTAAAGTTGCCTCCATTTCCGCCGTAAAACCATAGTCCATCAAATCGGAAAAATTTTCCCGAAGACGATCTGTCACAATCTCGCCCATTTTTTGAGCGAAGAATCGACGATTGATCAGTTTCACATAGCCGCGATCCTGGATCGTCGAGATAATTGAAGCGTACGTGGATGGCCTACCAATACCTCTTTTCTCCAATTCTTTCACCAGGCTGGCTTCAGTAAAACGTCCCACTGGCTTCGTAAATTTTTGTTCTGGATCCAGTTCAATGAGAGTCAATACTTCTCCTTCCGGTATATCAGGCAACACTTCGTCTTCCTGCTTGCCCATTGGCGGGAGGGCTCGCGTCCAGCCATCAAATTCCAGTATTCTCCCTTTTGCCTTTAACTCAAATGTTGCGCAAGTTACCTTGATCGTAGAGCTCAAGAATCGGGATTTTGTCATTTGTGAGGCAACAAAATAACCGTGAATGAGGGAATACAAACGCTCTTGATCGCGCTCTAAACCAAGCTGATTAATATTCTGGTAGGCATCAGTAGGGCGTATCGCCTCGTGAGCTTCCTGCGCACTTTCCTTGCTCGAATAAAAATTCGGCGTCTCGGGCAGATAACCATCGCCATATTCACTTTGGATAAATTTTCGACAAATAGACAACGCGTCTGCACTTAAATGGGTCGAATCCGTCCGCATATAAGTAATTAACCCGGCTTCGTATAAACGTTGAGCCAGAGTCATCGTTTTCTTGACTGAAAATCCGAGCCTCGTGCTGGCCGCCTGCTGCAACGTTGACGTAATTAGTGGAGGATTGGGTCCAGATTGCGTCTTGCGATCGGTGCGTCCGCTAACGGTATAGGCTTCTGACTGAAGAATCGCTAATGCTTCGTCCGCTTCCGCTTTATTGGTGGGTCGAAAGGATTTATCTCCTTGCTTGACAACTTCTAGCCGGAGCGATCCTTGCTTTGACTGCATGTTCGCAAAAACTTCCCAATACTCCTCCGGAACAAAGGCTCGAATCTCCCTCTCCCGATCCACCAATAAACTAACCGCAACAGACTGAACGCGACCGGCGGACAGGCCCCGTGCAACCTTAGCCCAGAGCAATGGAGAGAGCATAAAGCCAACTACTCGATCAAGAAAACGGCGGGCTTGTTGCGCATCTACCTTATCGTTGTCCAGTTTTCCCGGTTTGGCAAATGCATCTTGCACGGCTTGCTTGGTAATCTCGTTAAAAACCACCCGATGGTAGCGATCAGGGTCTGCCCCAATGACCTCTTTGAGATGCCATGCAATAGCCTCACCTTCACGATCAAGGTCAGTGGCGAGATAAATCTCATCGCAAGATTTCGCAAGTGTTTTTAGCTCATTGACAACCTTAACCTTATCCGGAAGCACTTGATAATTTGCCGCCCAGTTTTGCGCTGGATTAATACCCATGTTCTGCACAAGGTCTCTACGAGCCTTTTCACGCCGATACTTTAATTTCTCATCCGGAGACATTTTTCGAGTTCGGGCCGCTTGCTGCGCGCGCGCCTTGGGATCCGTTTTTGCTCTGGACCCACTAACCGGCAAATCACGAATGTGACCAACACTCGAACGAACAACAAACCGGTCACCCAAATAACGGTTGATCGTTTTAGCTTTCGCCGGAGACTCAACGATGACTAATGCTTTACCCATAGTATTAAAATTAAGTAGCTCTTAACCCTTTAAATAACCCAAAAATCTCAGTTTTTTGTTGCCAAAGCGCTCTTGATACCTGATTACTACACCAGTCGAATATAGCCGGCCGAGCAGGTCGCTATCAATTTTTCACATTCCATCCTTATCAGCATGGCGCAAATTTCACTAATCGTCAAACCGGAACGCTCAGCAATCTGATCAATACTGGTCGGGATAAAATCGATCGCGCTAAGTATTTTTATAGACCATTGCGGAGGTTTCTGATGCTGATTCTGGTTAGAAAAATTAGAATTAAATCCTCCTAATGCCTCAAGAATCTGGTCACCCGATTCCACCAAACATGCCCCGTCACGAATAAGGTGATGAGGGCCTCGTGAGACTGGCGAGTATACCGAGCCTGGCACAGCGAAAACCTCCCTTCCTTGATCGGCTGCAAATCCGGCTGTGATTAAACTCCCGCTTCGAATTGCTGCCTCTACAACCACGGTCGCAACCGCAAGGCCACTGATCATCCGATTTCGTCGCGGAAAATTATGTTTCCGAACGGGTGTCCCAACTGGAAACTCAGAGATCAAAACGCCCTTATCAGCTATATCCCTCGCAAGTTCAGTATTCTGTCTCGGATACACGCGATCCAGCCCGGTTGCGCACACTCCAATTGTTGATCCGGAGGCGCTAAGGGCCCCCACGTGCGCAACGGTATCAATACCTATTGCGAGACCACTAACCACGGTAAAGCCTGCAGAACTAACGACTGCAGCCATTTCCTCAGCGATCTTGAGACCACCGGGTGTTGGTTTGCGACTGCCCACCATCGCGATCATCTGCTGACTTAACAGTTTTTGATTGCCCTCACAAAAAATCGCGATGGGCGGACAAGAAACCTCCTTTAGCTGCGACGGAAATAAATGATCAGTCAACCCGATGACCGATCGCTGCGGCAGTGAGCACCAATCCACGTCTTGGGCGATATCCTGTTGATCAACTAGAGCTAATAGGTTTCGATTTAAAGGTCGTGAACGCTGAGATCGAGTATCTAGCGATTCAAGGTCAAACCGTAATGCCTCCCGGGGATCAGGGCATCGCTCCAGTACGCTTCTTTTGAGTGCATCGGGTATTTTGGCCCGAGCTAATTTGATCCACGCACGTGATTTCTCATCTAACATTGACCCTCCATGGTCTTTGCTTTTTAAACAACCCGCTCCTGTTGAAAATGTTCAGGTCTGGGTGGTAGAACTGAATATTCCTGATCTAACTGCGGGACGCTCTAACACGGTCCCCAACGTAAATCTCACGGTCAACTTCAAGTAGCAATGCAAAACTCACCTGGTCAAACGCTCGATAGACGATTAACTCGCCTGATTTTTCTTCAGGGAGATCGATCAATTCAGATGATCGACCCGTAAGCTCGCGACTCGAAGGGGTGCGTTCTTTGCATCCTAGCAAGCGTGCCCCGGGCATCTTTAGCGATTCTCGCCTAGGCTGACAAGGTTCTGATCCTTTTCGGATAATCGTCGACACTTGGTCGGTTAGCAGCAACTGTCGCCCCGGACTGAAAACATCAAGAATATCTCCTGCGTCAATCCCATCTTTAAGGCCCGCCGAGATAATAACCATCGAATAACTGCCCGATCCACCAACCGAGCCAGAGCTCTGAACAACATAAGCATTAATATCGGCATTTGATCTGACCGGCGTTAAAGCGAGCGCGGGAGGTGCCTCATGAAAAGGCATCAATCGATCCCCCACCATAACCTCCTGATCACTTTCAATAAGCGTCAGCTTCGCGACATCATTATTTTGATCCAACCTTGCGATTCCTAAAAAAGCAGCCGTAATGGCTAGCGTTTGGCCGCTCGCTGGATCCAGAATCTCCTTGCCAGGCCGAAAGGTCGTATAGAGACCATTCGCAGATTCTGGAAGATCGGTAGCCAGAAACTGATTAAACTGACCCCACATTGATTGACCACCTACCCCTATCAAAGCACGGCCATACGGTATTCCTGACATCTCATCCATTAGAAGCGGACGCCCAACGAAAGGCGCTAGAGCATGCGGCGGTATCGAAATCGATTGAGGGACCTGTTCAACCACTCGGACCTCAGCCTCGCGAACCTCAACCGGCAAAACCACATAGTTGGGCTGACTGTCCTCGGCAAATGCAACAGAAGTAATTGGGCTCACCAAAATTAACGTCAGGATCACTCTAAGACACCGCCGTACACACCCCCCAGTGATTAAAAGTGGGGTGTCGAATACAACGCTTAAAGATCGGGTAAAATTCGAGATCATTATGTTTGGGGTCTTTAGTTAGCGACTTTGTGTAGTATCACGCTAATCTAGTCCCCCCCTCATAAAATTCCAAGTGACGCGCTTCACAATCTTAAAATTTCAGCGTACTTTATGGCTATTCTCGACATTTTAGTTTATCCCGACTCTCGACTCCGAACCCGAGCTGAACCAGTCGACCGGTTCGATCCTTCAATTATCAAGTTGATCGATGATATGGCCGAAACCATGTATGCTGCGCCGGGAATCGGATTGGCAGCCACTCAAGTCAATGTGCACAAGCGCGTGGTGGTCATTGACATATCGGAAACAAAAGACCAACTACAGGCATTTATTAATCCAGTCCTGGTTGGATCAGGGGATCAAATTGAAACCGATGAGGGGTGCCTTTCAGTGCCGGGCGCTATTGTTCCCATCTCGAGATTTTCAGAGGTCCACGTGACTGCACTTAACCGGTCAGGTCAGCCATTTGAAATAAACGCCTCCGGCTTGTTATCAATCTGTATTCAGCATGAAGTAGACCATCTAGACGGGAAAGTATTTGTGGATTACTTATCACAACTCAAGCGTGATCGGATCAGAACACGACTGGTTCGCGAATTTAACTCCTCCGAGCACTCGATCCCGCGAAAAAGCAAAAACTCGATCGCTTCATAAATTCAATGGCTACCCGAGCAGTATTTGCTGGCACTCCAGATTTTGCCGTGCCCTGCCTCAACGCCTTGATTGAGATGGGGATAGATGTCGTCGCGGTATACACTCAGCCCGACCGGCCAGCAGGTCGCGGGCGAAAGCTAAATGCCTGTCCGGTCAAGCGTCTCGCGATTGAAGCCGGTCTTCAGATTCGTCAACCATGCACGCTTGCTCATGAATCAGAATTTTTAGTTGACCGAAAAATTGATATTGTGTTTGTCGCCGCATATGGCCTGATTCTCCCTGAACAGTTTCTAAAAATTCCGAGCATGGGCTGCATCAATGTGCACGCATCGTTATTACCTCGTTGGCGCGGCGCAGCCCCGATACAACGCGCGATTGAAGCGGGTGATCTACAAACCGGAATTTCCCTGATGAAAATGGACGAAGGATTGGACACCGGCGCTGTCTTGGCAACAGAAAAAACGCTTATCCATGCCGATGAAACCGGGCTTAGTCTGCATAATCGCTTATCTGAAATGGGAGCGAGCATGCTTAAAAAATACTATGAAGCGTTAATAGACGGGTCGCTTGAATCACAGGTGCAACCCGAGGATGGCGTAACCTACGCCCATCAACTTAGTCGACACGATTCATGGATAGACTGGAGACGCTCTGCAGGCGAAATTGAAAGATGTATCAGGGCATTTAATCCTTGGCCACTCACACGATCAAATCATAATGATACTCCACTCATTATTCGAAAAGCTTGCCTTGGCCCAAATCAGGAATTAGCGAGTCCCGGCACCGTCATCGAGACCCAGCGTGACTTCATTCGCGTTCAAGCCGGCGAAGGCACTCTAGACCTGATCGAGATACAAAAATCTGGTGGTACTGCATTGTCCGTTCGGGCTTTCCAAAATGGATACTCAATAAACGCTGGTGATCAACTCACGTCGCAAGTCAGACAAAATGCCAACTGCTGAAACTTGCGCAGCGGCGACTCGGATCGTCCATGCCGTAACAAAGAAAGGTCAATCTCTTGACAGGGCAACTTTTAGTGAATGCAGTAAGTTAAAACCTGAAAATCGTGGAGAAGTTCGGGAGATTTCATGGGGAACGTTACGATGGTGGTTTCGTTATCAAGCCGCTGTGTCTTCAAAGCTCAATCGTCCTATTTCGAAAAAAGATCGGATTCTCGAGTCGCTGTTGTTGTGTGGTGTATACCAATTAGATCATCTGAATGAGCCTGATTATGCTGTTACCTCCGGTACCGTTGAGGCAGCCCGTGTTCTGGGTCTTCCAAAAGCGGTGGGCTTGGTCAATGGCGTTCTTCGCTCTTGGTTGAGGAATAAACCTAACGATCTAATGTCGAGCGAGGAGTGCACATTCGCCACTCCCTCGTGGCTACTGCAGAGAATAAAGAGCAGCTGGCCTGATGAATGGCAAAAAGTTGTCAGTTGCGCAAATCAAAAACCACCCATGACACTGCGCGTGAACACACTGAAGATCACGCGCTCAGAATTTATTGAACTGCTCGGCCGCGAGAACATCAAAGCATGTGAAACTTCAATCAGTCCTTGGGGAATCACTCTGGAAAAACCTCGGGACATCTCATCAATACCTGGTTTCTCTGCGGGTTTCTGCTCGGTACAAGATGAAGCCGCCCAAATGGCCCCTCTGGCATGTATCCCGTTCGATGGCGGGCGTGTTCTTGATGCGTGTGCTGCACCAGGTGGCAAAACAACTCATCTAATAGAAACACTCAAAAATATTGAATCGGTTACCGCAATTGATCTGCCGAATAGAACCAGATCGATCAACGACAACCTCAATCGACTTGATCAAAGTGCTAAGGTTATCTCGGCAGATATTCTCAATGATAAAAAATGGTGTGATGGAGAGCTCTACGACTTAATCCTTCTTGATGCGCCTTGCAGTGGCACTGGTGTCATCAAAAGACATCCCGATATTCGTCATCACCGACGTTCCTCTGATATTTCAACCTACGCTTTGCAACAGTCACAGTTACTGTCGACACTCTGGCCCCTGCTGCGAACCGGCGGTCGACTGGTTTACGTTACGTGTTCTATTTTAAACGAAGAAAATGATGCGCCAATTGATAACCTGATTCAAAAATTTGGGGATGTGCAGGTTCAGGACATCACAATTCCAACTGCCATTGGTACAAAAAACGGGCAGCAGCTTCTCCCTAATAATGAACACGATGGTCTTTTCTATGCATCTCTGGCGAAAGTATGATGTGAAATGATGATGACCGTATAATTAAAATAAAAATCTCTAATAAAAGTTTCTTTATTTGACCTCGATATGAACCTGAGTTTCAACCCAAAACAACTGCAGCTCGCGCTGGTGATCTTTTTTATCGGCCTGCCCGCAGCACTCGCGGACTTCGTCGTGGAGCGTGGCAATTCAAATGTTGTCGATAGAGTAATTACAACCTCCGCCCGCCTGAACCTAACCATATCAGGAGAACCGGAAGTCGCACTGAGCAAAGGAATTGGCCTTATGTTAGAGGTTCAAACTGAACTTCATCGATCGAGTCTCGCATCTGTCTATTTTGAAGTCGCCGCATGGAAGGATCGTTACCTGATTGAATATCAAGGTCTGTCGAATCGCTTCACTTTAACGCGCCTCGGGACTGGCTCAACCCAACACTTTGCAACATTATCCGAAACGTTGTCATCTTTTAAACAATATCAATCAAAACTCGCGTTGCCAGAAGGTGTCAGCACAGAAGATGACCTTCAGATACATCTTCGTATCATCCTGGATCGAGGCCAATTACCAGGGCCATTGAGACTCATCGCGCTTATTTTTCCCGAGTGGCGCCTGGATAGCAGCTGGGGACGTTGGCCGGTTAACGTTCCGTGAACCGCGCGCTTGGATTTGGCGTCACCCTAACGGTTTCGCTTGCATTATTAAGCATTTCTGTTTTTCTAACCCAAACTGCAGATCAAGAAGATCTGTTTGGCAATTATTACGGCGCCTTAATTGCATTAAATATTTTTGGAATTTCAGCACTCGCCGTTCTAACGCTTTTTCAAATCAGAAAACTAGTAGGTTCAATTCGAGCGCGAGCCCTTGGATCCAGATTGACCATGCGGTTTGTCGCGACGTTTGCCGTGCTCGCCGTGATTCCTCTGGCGATGGTCTACTACTTTGCGGTCCAGTATCTGAGCCGCAGTATTGATTCATGGTTTGATGTCCAAATTGAGCAAGCGCTTGACGACGCTTTTCTTCTCGGTCGGAACACGCTCGAGACAATCAAGCTTGATCTTGTAAGACAGGCTCGTATATCCGCGCGGCGAATCGAGATCACAAACTCTTCAGCACAACTTTATAACCTACTTGATAATCTTCGAGCAGCTGGCGGCTACGATGAGATGAGTCTGCACTCCTCAACGGGACGCATATTAGCCTCAAGTAGTAGTTTAGCAATTTCCTTAATTCCCGATGCTCCGAATAAAGAAGTACTCAACAAGGTTCGTCGAGAGAAGGTCTATGCAGAATTTGAGCCTGCACGCGATGGCGGGTTAATGCTTCGGGTTGCGGTTCCCGTATCGGGACTCAGTGTCAGTTCACCCGATCGCGTTTTGCAAGTGCTATACCCCCTCCCGCTCCGCTACTCGAGACTCGGCGAAAGCGTTGAGGCCGCATCACGTGAGTATGAAAAATTAAAGTACCTTCGAGGGCCGTTAACCTTAAGTTTTGTATTGAGTCTGACGCTGGTTACAGCGATGACCCTATTGATCTCATTGTGGGCTTCTATTTATCTTGCACAGCGATTGCTCGCACCATTGCGAGATCTAGCTGAGGGCACCCGTGCTATCTCAAAAGGTGACTATGGAAAAATTCTCCCCGTGCACGGCAGTGATGAACTAGGTGTTTTGGTTGAATCATTTAATCTGATGACTCGTCAAATCTCCTCCGCCCAAAAAAGCGCGCTTGAAAGCCAGCAACTCGCTGAATCTGAGCATGCCTACCTCAACACGGTTCTCACTCACTTATCAGCCGGCGTGCTCACCCTTAGCTCAAACCATGAACTCATCACCTTTAATGCCGCCGCGGAACGCATCCTTGAAGTCAATCTGGAAGACCTGCGAGAGTCCAGTATCGACGTTATTGCTAAGGCGTTACCTAACGCATCATCTCTGTTAAAAATTATCAAAGAAGGTGTTTCGGGCAACCTGAACCAATGGCAAAAAGAAATTAGCATTTCAGGCTCGGATACCAGGCACACCTTGATTTGTAGTGGTACCCGAATTGAATCCGAAAGCGGTGATTCCGGTTACGTCATCGTCTTTGAAGACGCCACGGATCTACTTAAAGCGCAGCGCGACGCAGCTTGGGGTGAAGTGGCCAGACGGCTCGCGCATGAAATTAAAAACCCTTTAACGCCCATTCAGCTTTCTGCTGAACGTATTCGACGTAAATACTTAGACACCTTGGCTGACGAGGATCGTGAAACTTTGGATCGATCGACACGAACCATTGTCCAGCAAGTTGAAACCATGAAGACAATGGTTAATGCGTTCTCAGACTACGCGCGCCCCGCACCGTTAGATCGGAAACCAACAGACGTCAATCAACTTGTTGTCGACACCGTAGATCTATTTCTGCAAGCGGAAGATAAGGTTGCAATTACAATGCACCTTAAGGAAGATTCTGAAGCAGTGGTTCTTGACCCAAATGCCTTTCGTCAGGTACTCAACAACGTCATTATTAATGCGCAGGATGCTTTCCCGGATCGCACGGGTGAAATCACTATTTCGACCCAAATCAATGCTCAAACCAATAGCTTTCAAATCATGGTTTCTGACAACGGGCCCGGCTTTCCTGTTGAGAACCTCGAACGCATTTTCGAGCCTTACGTCACCTCAAAAGAGAAAGGAACCGGGTTAGGACTCGCAATTTGCAGACGGATCATTGAAGAACACGGGGGAGTTATTCGGGCGGTCAATGCGCCGGAGGGCGGCGCAACCGTTATAATCTCACTTCCGCTCAGACAGCTTTAGAACCACCGACGCTAACCTAAAACCCTCCATGCGCGAATACTCTGTTCTGGTTGTCGATGACGAACCGGATATCCGGCAAGTCGTGGGTGATATCCTACAAGATGAGGGATATGTTGTTAATGTGGCAGCAAATGCGGCCGAGGCACGAGATCAGTTTACGCAAGTTCAGCCAGACCTGGTACTTCTTGATATTTGGATGCCAGACACAGATGGCATCGCACTCTTACGGGAGTGGCGAGAAAATGGAGTCATCTCTACTCCAGTTATCATGATTTCGGGGCATGGCACAGTCGAGACCGCAGTTGAAGCTATTCGAATCGGTGCGTACGACTTTCTAGAGAAGCCCTTATCAACAGCAAAGCTGTTGGTCACCGTCGAACGGGCACTTGAAGCAACCGCATTGAGAACCGAAAACTTAAGTCTAAAAACTCAATTAGAGCCAGTATCTGGATTTGTTGGGCATAGTGATTCAATCATCGCGCTAGAGCAACTTGTTAACCGAGTAGCAGCAACTGACCAGCCTGTCATGATTCGAGGAGAATCCGGCTCGGGAAAAGGTGTTGCGGCAAAAGTTTTACACCGCGCAAGCGCGTTCGCAGAAGGGCCTTATGTTGAAGCGAACCTCAGCACTTTTGAAAAACAACGGATCATCGAAACGCTATTCGGCTCCGAGAACGAGGACAACGTATCGCCCGGCCTATTCGAACAAGTTTCAAACGGCACCTTAGTGCTTGACGAAATCAGCGACCTAGACTCAACTGCTCAAAAAAGAGTGTTGAGCATGTTGGAAACGGGATTCTTTTTACGGCTGAATGGAAATAAGCGGCTAAAGAAAAACTTCCGAATCGTCGCGACATCTAATCAAGATCTTGAAGAGAAAATTGCCCAAAAACGGTTTAGTGAGGATCTTTTTTATCGCTTAAACGCAATCACAATTGGGGTGCCACCCCTTCGGGCGCATCGCGAAGATATTCCGGACCTAATAAACTTTTATACTCAGTACATCATTGATAGTGAGCATCTACCATTTCGAAAATTTTCAACGTCCTCGATCAACTATCTTCGCAACCGGCCTTGGTCGGGCAACATACGTGAGCTCGTCAATTTCATTCATCGAACACTTCTCACCACCTCTTCAGCAGTCATTGAAGCAGATGAAACCCGTGAGATTATGGGACAAAGCGGACATATGATTAACGAAGTTCAGGAAAAAAATGCTTGGAGAGATTTTGGTCAACCTTTGCGCTCGGCGCGCGAACACTTTGAAAGGGACTACCTAGAATTTCATCTGCGTCAAGCAAAAGGCAATATGAGTGAATTAGCGCGCCGCACAGAACTGGAACGCACGCACCTCTATCGGAAACTCAAAGGTTTAGGTATAGATCCGAAAGACGAGAAATACCGCGAAGACGCTGCGGCAGAAAGCAGGGATCCAAAGTCGTGAAAATTATTGTCCTAGGTGCGGGTCAAGTCGGAACTTCAATGGCGGAAATACTTTCTCGAGAAGAGAACGATGTCACCCTGGTTGATATCGATTCGGAAAAACTGTCGGGACTGCAGGATCGAATTGATATCAGAACAGTGCATGGTGCCGCTTCATACCCAAGCGTCCTTGAGAGGGCTGGCGGCCACGATGCAGACTTGGTGCTAGCGGTGACAAATCATGACGAGGTTAATATGGCAGCCTGCCAAATTGCGCATTCGTTATTCCATACGCCTAAAAAAATCGCGCGAATCCGATCCGCCGAATACCTTTCTCATCGTGAAATTTTCACCGATAACGCCATACCCATCGACGTCATTATCAGTCCCGAACATATCATCACTCAACACGTTCTGCACCTGATCCAGTACCCTGGAGCACTGCAGGTGGTGAACTTTGCAAATGATCGTGTTCAACTGGTCAGCGTTCGAGCCAATGAGAACAGTCCCCTGATTGGCCGAAAATTAAAAGCACTTCGGGAAGATCTTCCAGATATCGATAGTCGCGTTGCGGCAATCTACCGTCAAGATCGCGCGATTTTGCCTGACGGTGATACGGTCGTTGAACCCGGAGACGAGGTTTTCGTTTTGGCGGCGAGAGAACACATTCATTCTGTGATGAGTGAACTGTGCAAGGTCGAACGGCCTGGACGGAGAATCATGCTGACCGGTGCTGGAAATATCGGCTTGCGACTCGCAGAACGGCTTGAGCAACTTAATTTTCACGTAAAGATTGTCGAACACAATGCTAAACGCGCCAAGCAGGTATCAGAACTGCTCGATCGATCTGTTGTTCTGCACGGGGACGCGGCTGACGAAGATTTGATGACTCAAGAAAACATCGATAATGTTGATGCCTTCTGCTCTCTTACCAACGACGACGAGGCAAATATCCTTTCGGCTATGCTCGCCAAGCGCTTAGGCGCAAAAAGAACAATGGCACTCGTTAATCGATCTGCCTACGTCGAGTTGATGGAAAACTCCTTGGTCGACATTGCAATTTCTCCCCGCGTGGCAACAGTGGGCACGCTTCTAACTCATGTCAGAAAAGGGGATATGGTTGCTGTTCATTCTCTACGACGAGGTGCTGCAGAGGCGATTGAAGTAATTGCGCATGGCGACAAGGATAGCTCGAAAGTGGTGAACCGTTCGATCTCTGAAATCAACCTTCCGGACGGTGCTATGGTGGGTGCAATTCTACGAGGCGAAGATGTCATTATTGCGCATAGCGACACCGTAATTGAGTCAGAGGATCATGCGATTCTTTTTGTAATAGACAAAAGCAAAATACGCGACATCGAACAATTATTCCAGGTTGCGGTAACCTTCATCTAAGCGAGAAGAAGCCATGTTTTCCTCTGCAGTCCTCAGAATTCTCGGCGTGCTTCTTGTCATGTTCAGCACCACGATGATACCGCCTTTGATTATTTCTTGGATGAGCTCTGATGGAAGTGCTGGCGCGTTTTTTTTCGCCTACCTTGCAACAGTGAGTGTTGGAGGAGCGCTTTGGATTTTGTTCCGAAACAAAGCTCGCGAGTTACGGGTTAGAGATGGCTTTTTAATTGTCGTTCTTTTCTGGACAGTACTCGCTATCTTTGGCACTGCCCCACTACTCTTGTCACCTAATCCAGCATTGGGCCTAACTGACGCCTTGTTTGAATCCATGTCTGGATTAACCACGACCGGAGCCACGGTACTCACGGGCCTTGATAATTTACCACCGTCAATTCTCTATTACCGGCAACAGCTGCAGTGGCTCGGAGGCATGGGTATTATCGTGCTCGCGGTGGCGGTAATGCCCATGCTGGGTGTAGGCGGGATGCAACTGTATAGAGCCGAAACGCCGGGCCCGATGAAGGACTCCAAACTGACACCGCGCATCACCGAAACTGCTAAAGCGCTTTGGTATATCTATCTGGGTCTTACCGTTTCCTGTGCAATGGCCTATTGGGCGGCGGGTATGACTGTTTTTGATGCTGTTGGTCATGCCTTCTCTACCGTCGCCATCGGCGGTTTCTCTACACATGATGAGAGCATTGGGTTTTTCAATAACCCGCTCGTAATGCTCATCGCAATGATATTTATGCTGGTGTCTGCCATTAACTTTGCCCTACATTTCACTGTCGTTCGATCGCGCTCATTAAGCACTTACTTCGGCGATACTGAGGTAAAAGCATTTATGGTGTTCATGCTACTGGTAATAACCATCGCAATTACTGTTCTTGCGGTCTGGGAGGCCTATCCCTCCTCTGGGCAAACAATCCTACATGGCGCTTTCCAGGTAATCTCCATTGGCACAACCACTGGCTTTACAACAACAGGGTTCCACTGGTGGCCTTCTTTTTTACCTGTCTTGCTCATCATTATGAGCGCAGTCGGCGGATGTGCCGGGTCCACCGCAGGTGGAATGAAAATGATTCGTTTCGTACTCTTATATAAACAAGGAAAACGTGAAATCGGACAACTGATTCACCCCAGCGCGATGGTGACTGTCAAGATTGGGAATAAGCCTGTACCCGATCATGTGATTAATGCGGTTTGGGGATTTTTCTCGCTCTATATCCTAAGTTATGTCGGATTATCCATCGCGGTCACTGCGACAGGCGTAGATTTAATAACGGCATTCTCAGCGGTAACGGCCTGCCTTAACAACCTGGGTCCCGGCCTTGGCGCCGTGGCGGAAAATTACGCACTCCTCAATCCCGCCACCAAACTCATCTTAACGGCCACAATGCTTCTGGGAAGGCTTGAAATTTTCACACTCTTAGTGCTCCTCACCCCAGCATTCTGGCGCAGCTAAATCTCCCCGTTCCCTGCCAAATTTCAATCAAAGCGTTGCTCGATTAATCGCATTAATAACAGAACGCACGGATATCGCATTAATACAATTTTGTTTGCAAAGCTGACGTCGATAACAACGCTGGCAGCCGACATCTGCTCTCAGCACAAAAGAGGTCGGACTTCTAGGACCCACTAACGCTTCATTAGTGGGACCAAACAACGCCACTAGCGGTCGATCAAGAGCTGATGCCACATGCATTGGAAGACTATCGCCGGCTACAACAACGTCTGCTTGATCCATCACGGCGATAAATTCAGTCAAAGATAGGTCTCCGGCCAAATTCATTACGCTCTCCGATGGGTAGCTCGAAAATGCGCGATCAATATGAATCCGATCTTCGAGACTCCCTGTGGCAACGACGAAAAACGTGTCCGTTATTCCATCAACAAGTTCAACAAAATTATTCAGCGACCAATTTTTGGTCGGCCATCGAGTCATTGGGCAAATGACCGCGAGTTTTTTTCTGCTCATCAACAGTTTATCGAGGATCAAAGATGCCCGATCGTGATCTTTTGGGGACACCGTCAATATTGGCCGTTCCTGGGACGGTTGAACACCACAGAGCTGAAGAACGCCATCCATTTCGTCAATTGCGTGCAGCTGTGGATCATAAAAGCGCTCGGCAAACCACCATCTTCCTTTTACAAACCGTGATTGGGTGCGTGCTGCCCAAAGAAATATCACTGTTTTCCAGCTACCCTGTAGGTCAATTACAAGATCGAATTCTTGCCTTCGAACTTTTTTTATCGAGTGCCATATATGACTTAGCGTCCAGCAAGGATGCCGCCACCAGTCGGACTTGACCCGATACCGATCGAAGGTCAAAAGGACATCAACATCTCTGTTATTTAAAAATAGATCGGCGGCCGTTGTTGAGGTCAAAACGGTAATGTGAGCATCTGGAAATGCAGCGCGAACAGACCGAATAGGCGCCGTAGCATGAACGACATCACCAAGAGATGTCTGTTTGATCAGGAGAATGGTTTCAGTCACTTAATGACCTTAGCCGCCAAGTCATCATCGGCATATTAAGCGTCATAAGGGGATGACTCACCGTTGGGACGCGTCCGGAACCATTTCAGCGTCCACAAATACTGCTCCGGAGCATCTTGAATATATGTCTGAAAAGCAAGATTGACCTTAGCTGCATCAAGCTCTGGATTTTGAGTTGGAAAATTCTCAATCGGATCACCTAAGGCCACTTTATATCGACCCTCTTCACTAAGAATACAAAACATTGGGATAACGGTCGCGCCAGTCATCTGAGCGAGTCGACCCACAACCGGCAAAGTTGCCGTTTCAATACCGAAAAAGGGAGCAAAAACAGAATGCTCACCACCCAGATCCTCATCTGGCATCAAGTAGCCGACATAACCCGATCGAATTGATTTAACGAGCGGGCGAACGCCCTGACTGCGCATGAATATTCGCGCCCCAAAACGAGTTCGCCCCCGCAATAACCACCGATGAAGAAGAGGGTTAGAGGGTTCTTTCATCATTGAAGCACCCCTTGCCACCCGCGCTAACGCTGCGCCTGCCATATCGATTCCAACAACGTGCGGGATAATGAGGAGAATTTTTTCCCCAGATTGAACCCGATCTTTCAGTTCTGCTTCAACTTCGATAGTGCAAAGTCGATCAATCGTTTTTCTCGAACCCCATCGTATTAAACCCAAATCAATGATTGCTTGACCATATCGAGTCAAGTGCATCTTGAGAATTCGCTCTCGCGCCTGATGATCCAGATGTGGAAAGCACCAGCGAAGGTTAATGCGGGCGATTCGTACCCGCTTTTTATTAACCCTGAAAAATAAGCGCCCAACACCACGGCCTAACATCATTACCCAGGATCGGGGTAGAAAGACGCAGCATCTAACGAGTCCAATAAGCGCCCAGTTTCCCCAATACCTCGGTAGCAATAAACTTGGACTGAACAGAGAAGGGAAAGGCCGTTTAATGTTCAAGGTTTTTTATTATCACCCACCGATTCAAAACATTAAGCATGAATAACGCTATTCACCACTAAAGCCTGCCTTTTCTTCCGGCGATCCTGAGGCGAAGGGCGTTTAACTTTATAAAACCTTCAGCATCTGCTTGATGGTAAGCGCCGTGATCATCTTCGAAAGTCACAATGCTTTCATCGAAGAGAGAATCCGAGTCTGATCGCCTCCCGGTTACATCAACATTGCCCTTGTAGAGCTTTAACCTAACAAACCCATTAACAGGTTTTTGAGAGTCATCAATCATTCCTTGAAGCATCTGCCGCTCAGGCGCAAACCAATAGCCGTTGTAAATGAGTGATGCGTACCGCGGCATTAGATCATCCTTCAGATGTGCGACTTCACGATCTAACGTTATGGACTCTATCGCTCGATGCGCTTTGATCAGGATAGTGCCGCCTGGTGTCTCGTAACAACCCCGATTTTTCATACCCACAAACCGATTCTCGACGAGGTCGATTCGACCCACGCCATGCTTGGCGCCAATCGTATTTAGCGATGCCAGCATTTGAGCCGGACTAAGGGTCTCGCCGTTGAGTGAAACGGCATCACCAGCCTCAAATCCCAACTCGATTTCTTCTGGGGTATCCGGCGCGTCCTCGGGCGAGACGGCCCAGCGCCACATCTCAGGATCTGGCCGATTCCAAGGATCTTCAAGCTCTCCTCCCTCATATGAGATATGGAGCATATTCGCGTCCATTGAATAATCGGCACCCCCATCCTTTCGAGTTTCAACCGGAATGCCGTGCTCACGAGCATAGCTGACGAGGCGCTCTCTAGAATTGAGATCCCATTCCCGCCAGGGCGCAATTACGTGAATCTGCGGATTAAGCGCATAAGCATTCAGCTCAAATCGAACTTGATCATTACCTTTACCGGTTGCACCGTGAGAAATTGCATCAGCTCCGGTCTGATCTGCAATTCTCACCAGATGTTTCGCGATCAGCGGTCGTGCAATCGACGTTCCCAATAGATACTCGCCCTCATAAAGCGCGTTTGCCCGGAACATTGGAAACACGTAATCGCGTACAAACTCTTCACGCAAGTCCTCAACAAAAATCTCACTTACACCCAATTTTTTCGCTTTTTCTCGAGCAGGCTCGACTTCCTCGCCCTGACCAATATCAGCCGTAAACGTTACCACTTCGCAGTTATATTGATCCTGAAGCCACTTCAGAATAATCGATGTATCCAAACCGCCAGAGTAGGCAAGAACCGCCTTTTTGATTGTTTTCACTTTTTAAACCATGTCAGGGAAAAACAGCGACCGTCCTACGCTCGCTAACAATTTGTAATTATATCAGCGTACTTTAAAGACCTTGCGCGGTAATTGGTGCAACGCTAGACTCTTGACCAACGCCCCCGAATGGGCGTTTTTCTTTTTTCTGACCCCTCATTTGAGACGTGCCATCCATGAAGCGCCACTTTCTAACCCTCAAAGACCTGACGCCCTCAGAACTGACTGCCGTCATCAATCGCGCGAGTGAATTAAAAAAAACGAGTTTTAATTCTGCCACTACAGAACTCCTGCGTTCCCGAGCGATCGTCCTGATCTTCGAGAAATCTTCTACTCGCACTCGGGTTTCCTTTGAAGTAGCTTGTGCCCAATTCGGCGGCTCTTCAATATTTCTATCGCCTGGCGACAGCCAGATGAGTCGAGGTGAATCGATCAGCGATACTGCGCGAATTGTATCAAGCATGGCTGACTTGATCGTTATGCGCACGGGCGCCCATGCCCGTCTGGAAACAATGGCCGAACATTCTGCTGTACCCGTGATCAACGCGCTCTCTGACGATTTTCATCCGTGTCAGCTGCTCGCCGACTTACAAACGTTTAACGAACATCGAGGAGATATCCGTGATGCCAAGATCGCTTTTGTCGGTGATGGCAGCAGCAATGTGTGTCACTCATGGATCAATGCCTCCTCGATGATGAAGTTCTCTATTACAGTTGGAACGCCTCCACAATATCACCCAAAATCAGAGATCGCATCAGTGGCAGGCGCTCGCTATAAAGTGACGGATAATGTCTCAGAAGCGGTAAAAGATGCAGATCTTGTGATCACAGATACTTGGGCTGGTATGGGTCAAGAAAAAGAGAAGGCGGAACGCCTTGCTTCGCTATCTGCCTTTCAAGTGAATGGACCCGTCATGGACGGTGCAGCGTCTGATGCTATTTTCATGCACTGCTTGCCGGCCTACCGTGGTCAAGAAGTCACAGCCGATGTGATTGATGGGCCCAAAAGTGTTGTATTTGACGAGGCGGAAAACCGCCTGCACGCACAAAAAGCATTAATCGAGTTGTTGATGTCCTGAGTGCTTCGATCATCTATTAACTTGTAAAAAAAGCGCCTCACGGCGCTTTTTTTATCCAGCCGCTTTAGGCGGAAACAGTGGTTCGCATTTGCTCCATCGCGCGTTTTTCGATCTGACGAATCCGCTCCGCAGACACCCCATATTTATCTGCCAAATCACCTAACGTCAATTTGTCTTCTCTCTCACCGAGCCACCGGGCTTCGATGATATTGCGACTTCGGTCGTCAAGTACTGACAGGGCATCTCGAAGTTGTCGCGCCCGATCATTAGCTTCATCAGCCTCGAATATCAGTCTTCCGGGATCGAGCGAGGTATCGCCAAGTGCATCAGCGGGCGCTAACGCTCGCGGCGTATCATCATCTTCGACATCCGCCTCAAACGCAACATCTCCGCCACTCATTCGGGTTTCCATTTCCCGGACCGTTTCTGGTTTTACGTCAAGCGCTTCGGCCATAGATTCGACCTCTGCTTGTTTCATTACGCCGAGGCGAGCACGATTTTTCCGTAGGTTAAAAAATAGTTTCCGCTGGGCTTTGGTTGTTGCAACCTTGACCATCCGCCAGTTTCGAACAACATAATCATAAATCTCTGATTTAATCCAATGCACAGCGAACGAGACTAACCGAACATCGCGGTCGTGATCGAAGCGCTTCACTGCCTTCATTAGGCCTACGTTTCCCTCTTGAATCAAATCCCCGAGAGGGAGCCCGTAACCCGAAAATCCTCGGGCAACAGATACGACATAGCGCAGGTGCGAAAAAACTAACTGACGCACCGCTTCAAGATCGTTATCGTCCGAATAACGACAGGCGAGCGACTTTTCTTCTTCCGCAGATAAAATAGGAGCGCTATTGACCTCAGCCAAGTACCGAGAAAGCCCTTGCCCAGAACCAATATCAGACATTAACGATAATGATTGACTCATACCTATTCCTCTTTGTTTCCTTATTTCCTTTATTTTAGCACTCTTACACCACGAGTGCTAACATCGATTTCACTTTTTAATACTAAATAAATGTATTATTTTCAAGTATTTAGTATTATGTTCGGAAATATTGCTTTCAGTTTCCAATATGCTAGTCCAAATCGCCAAGAAGCGCGGCTGCATAGTTCATGGGATCAAAAGCCTGTAGATCCTGTAACCCCTCCCCTACCCCAATAAAGGGAATGGAAAGTTCGAGTTGATCTGCAAGAGCCACCACAATTCCGCCCCGTGCGGTACCGTCTAGCTTAGTGACGCAAACACCGGTTAAATCGACTTCTGCCCCGAAAGCCTTTGCCTGGGATAACGCGTTTTGACCGGTACCGCCATCAACTACCAAAAAAGTCTCGTGCGGAGCGGCGGCATCAATTCTCGACAGCACGCGCTTGATCTTTCCCAACTGTGTCATCAGTTCTGCATTGATGTGCTGTCTGCCTGCTGAATCGATAATCAGGACGTCGACGCCGCGCGCGCTCGCGGCCATAAAGGCGTCGTGCGCAACGGCTGCCGCGTCCGCACCATGAGATTGGGCGATAACCGGTACATCTAGTTTGCCCCCCCAGAACTGGAGCTGCTCGATTGCTGCCGCTCTAAAAGTATCACATGCCGCGAGCATAACGGTGTGCCCCGAATCCTGGCACCAGGATGCCAGTTTTGCACTTGTCGTCGTTTTGCCGACACCATTTACGCCGACCATCAAAATAACATAGGGTCGTTGGGAATTGGCTTCAATGCTTATCGTCCGACGTGCATCACCTAATATAGTCGCGATCTCTTCAATGAGCGCGTGCCTTAATTCTTCGATATTATGGAATCCTTTACTTTTAGCGCGACGACGAATCGACTCGACAGCCATTTTGCTCGCCGCTGCACCGAGATCGGCCATAATGAGTTGATCTTCCAGGTCCTCGAGTACGCTATCATCAAACTCAATGCCGTCCCCTTTAAAGATACTTGCTAATCCATTCGAGAGTGACGCGCGAGTCTTTTTAAGACGGGAAAAGAGCCCGTTACTTTTCTCAGTTTGATCCATTTTAGCCCGTTAAATATAAAAGAATGCTAGTACGACGATTATCCTATCATTCGGTGTCAATTAAAAAGTGATACAGAATTTAGCGTGAATACTCCCCGAAACGAGCAGCATGGCAGAGTTCGAATTATTGGTGGTCAGTGGAAAAAGCGCATCATTCGGTTCCGCGGATCAAACGAGTTACGACCCACCCCTGATAGCGTTCGAGAGACCGTTTTCAACTGGCTGGCGCCGCATATTTTAGGCGCGCGCTGTCTTGATCTTTTCTCAGGCAGTGGCGCCTTAGGCTTTGAGGCCGCCTCACGAGGGGCCGCATCGGTCATCTTGGTAGAAAGCCAGTTCAAGACTTGGCGACAGCTTCAGGACGTAATAAACCTTTTAAATGCCAGTACCGTTGTCGCTGAGCACGCTGACGCGCTGGATTGGTTAACCCAATGCAGTAAACAATTTGACCTTGTTTTTGTAGATCCCCCATATTGCTCTGGCTTGGTCGATAAAGCCTTAGCCCGCCTGATCCGAACTAATTGCCTAAAAACTGATGCAACCATTTATATCGAATACCGAATTGATGAAAAACCGACTATCCCAATACACTGGGAATTGCTTCGACAGAAAAAAGCGGGACAGGTCTGCTATAGCCTTTACCGACACACAGAGTTGTTAATCAAAACCTAAATGTCTCTATCCCGATGAGACGTGTTTCGGACAGTTTATTTCAAGTTCACTTTATGTTCATGATTGAAAACTCGCCGTAGCATGGGCTCAAAAAACTCTAACGACTCACTATTGAATTCTGGGTCAAAGCAGTTCTGATCGTATTCTTCACAAAAACGAACGGCATCATCATACCAACGGTGATCTTTAAACTGATCCCGCGCATCACGATCACCCCCTAAGTGATGGGCGTAGTAATACATTTGAAAAAGACCATGATATTTGATGATCCAATAAATCCGCTCGGAAACAAATGGGCGAAGAATTGAGGCCGCCATTTCACTGTGCGACAGTGGCGCGAGCATATCGCCGATATCATGCACGAGGGCAGCAACAACCATCTCCTCATCCTCTTCCGCTCTATACGCTCGTGTCGCAGACTGCAGCGAGTGCTCAAGCCGACTCACCTGATATCCCGAAAACGATTGATCGAGATTCCGAAGACTAGCGAGAATTCGGTCGGGCAAGCTCCGGACAAAATCATGTTCTTTCGCATCAAGAAGTTCATAGTCCTCTCGACTTCCGTCTGCCATATGGGTAAAACTGACGACTTCCATTGCAAAACCTCATTCGATACGGTGGTTCGTAAAGTAAAAGTATGGATGACTTTGATAACGATTGGTAGAGTAACGGTTAATCTTTCATTTTCCTGATTCTGGCAGCGCTGATATGGGCACCAAGGCAATTTATCCCGGCACCTTTGATCCGATCACTAAAGGTCACATCGACCTTGCCGAGCGTGCGGGCGCTCAATTTGAAGAGGTTGTGGTTGCGATCGCGGCCAGTCCAAGCAAGCAGCCCATGTTTTCTCTTGAAGAGCGTCTGGACATGGCATCGATCGCATTACAGCATATCAGCAATGTGACGATTACCGGATTTCAGGGACTGTTGATCGACTGCGTTCGCAAAGCCAACGCGCAGGTGGTTCTTCGCGGATTGCGGGCGGTGTCTGATTTTGAGTATGAGTTTCAGTTAGCAGCGATGAATCGCCGACTTGATCCAACTATTGAGACCATGTTCCTAACGCCCTCAGAAAAATACACGTTCCTTTCAGCCTCAATGGTCAAAGAGATTGCAACTCACGGTGGCGATGTTTCGCAATTCCTTCACCCTGAAATCAACGAGAGACTGATGAATCGTCTCAGTGTGTAGTTGCTAGATTTATCTCAGGAATTGAACGCATGGCCTTAATGATCACTGATGAATGCATTAACTGTGATGTTTGCGAACCCGAATGTCCCAACAATGCGATCTCCCAAGGTGAAGAGATTTACGAAATTGATCCTAATCTTTGCACGGAATGCGTCGGTCATTTTGAAACGTCACAATGTGTCGAGGTGTGTCCTGTCGAATGCATACCTGTAAATCCCGATTACCGCGAAAGCAAAGATGTTCTGCTAGAGCGCTATCACTACCTGACCCGCAAGGCTGTCGAGCCTTAGTTCGCTTTAAGCGGCACCTCAAGGCATCGCCATAAATACCATGTGGCAACCGAGCGATAGGGGCGCCACCGGAGACCCGCTCGTCCCAGTTTTGCCGGATCCGGCAACTCCTTAAATCCTCTCATTTTCTGATACCCCTTTAGCACCCCAAGGTCCCGAACAGGTAAAACATCCGAGCGTTCAAGATCAAAAATAAGCAACATCTGCACTGTCCATTCGCCAATGCCACGAATCCCGATTAACGCCTGAACAACCTCCTCATCACTCATATTATTCAGGACCCTCCGGCTAGGCAATTTACCGCCCTGATCCCACGCTGCCAGATCATAAAGGGCAAGGCATTTCGAATGCGACAGACCCGCTGAACGCAAGACACTGATCGGCAGAGCGCTCAGCGCGGCAGACGTTGGTTTATTGCGCTCAAATAAATTAAGCATTCGCCCGTGTATGGTGCCTGCCGCTTTACCACTTAACTGTTGATAGACGATTGACCGCGCAAGATACTCAAAAACCGTGCCGCTCCCTCGACCGCTTAGCATGCAATCCCCTACGCTTGAAATTACTCTCGCAAGCCCGCGATCGTGTTCAGACAAAAATAACTGCGCCTCGGACAAATTTATTTTGGACTTCCTCATGGATCGACTGTCGCTTTTATTTTTCTAACGGAACGGGCTGGCGACAACTCCCAGATGTCAATCTCATCATTATCCTGCCTAAATCCATCCAGACAGGCTGCGCTAAAACAACCGGTCAATACAGCCTTGAATGCCATATTAGCGCCTTGATGACCGACTATTAACACATCTCCCGGAAACGCTTGAATCTCAGCAACAAGCGGTGTGAGCCGATCTGCCACATCTTTGAGACTCTCGCCCCCCGGTGGCGGCAATAAAAACCCTTCCGAGCGCCACTGATCATAAAAATCAGAATCTTCAGCCCGTAAATCGGCTTCAAACTTGCCTTCCCATTCACCTAAATCGAGCTCTGTCAGTCGGGCATCCACCTCAATATCTAAAGATAAAGTGGCGCCCAGAATCTGTGCAGTCGTCTTGGCTCTTGCGAGTGGCGAACAGATAAGTCGCTGTAGTTTACAAGGCGCGTCGCGCAGGTGATCAGCGAGGGCTTTCGCTTGTTTCTCTCCCATCGCATTGAGAGGAATATCGCTCCTCGACTGCCATCGTCTCGCGAGATTCCAATTCGTCTGGCCGTGACGGGCAATTAATATCATCCGTTAATGTTACCTCCTATCCCCAACAAATTAAGGTCAGTTTCAGGACCGCTGTGACTGAAAACCTGATCCTTCGATAACATTAGTTTCGGCTATTGACTTCACTCGTGTTCAGCGTTAGAGTCGCGACAGATTTGTGCAACGCACAATATCTTTTTTATCCTCCTCCTATATTTAATCCCGCTTTGGCAATCATTGCGGGATTTTTTTTGGCTTTAAAAACAGTAGATTATTAATTAATAGATAGAGATTATGAATCTTTATCCATAAATAGATTGGCACTGACTATCGACACCAAACCATATTTGTTGCTTTGCAACATTTCTAGAATCACTAAAAACACCAAACCCGAGCAGAAGATAAAATTGCGCCTTGCGACAAAGGCTTTTTAACACTATTCCCGGTTCCCTAATGACTTTAGATGCTCAACCTGTTCTTTTTATATTTCCCGGCCAAGGCTCCCAGTATCCCGGCATGGGCAAAGACCTCTTCGACGCCTTCTCGAGCGTACGAGACATTTATACCGAGTCCAGTGATGTGCTCGGCTATGACATCGCGGCGCTCTCTTTCGACGACCCAAAAGATCAGATTCATCTCACGCGCTTTACCCAGCCGGTCTTACTCACACACTCAATTGCATGCTTAAACCTCTTTCAAGAGCAACTCAGTACGCGAATCACTCCGCGAGCCGCCGCCGGTCATAGCCTTGGGGAATATGCTGCCCTCGTTGCCTCAGGCGCTCTCGATTTTGCGTCCGCACTGCGACTGGTAAATGAACGAGGTCGCCTAATGGGCGAGCTTGGTGAAGGTGAGATGGAAGCCCTGCCCCTTGAATTTCAGGACGCCAAGATCATTGCGGAGAAACATTATTGTGCAGTCGCGGCTTGCAACCTTCCCGATCAAACAGTGGTTGGGGGTCGGGCTGCAGATCTGGACAGTCTTATTGAGGAATTTGGAATCCATTTTCCCGAAAAACGATCGGCCCGCCTTAAAACTGAGGGCGCGTTTCATACTTTTTATATGATCGAGACCGCAATGAAATTTAGATCAACCCTAGCAAACGCACCGCTACAAGCACCCTCTGTATCAGTATTGTCCAATGCGTCAGGTGCTTTTCATACCAAAGACCCGGATGCTATTCGGGCGGCTCTGTTTATACAGCTCTTTAATCCTGTCCTTTGGAATGCCAATCTTAACCACGCAGTTGAAAACGGATGTCAGGCAATCATTGAGTTTGGCGGCGGCATTGGCAAAGGGCAGGGTCCCGCAGGAAAAAAACCCAATCTTGCGGGTATTGTTAAGAAAACATTCCGGCGGCATGATAATCCGCCGCAGTATTCAAGCGTAATAAACATCGACACTCTAGAAAAATCGATCACACTCTGCACAACGTAACTTGACGCAGCTTCCTAGCAAAAAGATTTAAATTTTTTTGAATACGTTAGCGCTTTACGGCCTGACCGTCTTGATCTGGGGATCAAGTTGGTTTGCAATCCGCTATCAACTTGATTTTGTACCGCCTGAAGTGTCACTGTTCTACCGGTTTCTTCTCGCCTCTATCATTCTTATTGTTTGGTGTTTAGGACGAGGAATCTCATTAAAAATAAAAACACGACAGCATTTTTTTCTTGCAGCACAGGGATTTTGCATGTTCGGCTTGAACTATATTCTGTTCTACCATGCTGCATTTGATATAGCGAGCGGGCTTTTGGCCGTCGTATTTTCGATGATCACCGGCATGAACATTATCAACGGGGCGGTGTTTCTCAAGCGCCCCATTCGAACCAAGACAGCCGTGGGTGCGGCGATCGGCCTATGCGGAATGGGTCTTGTTTTTTGGCCAGAAATCACGTCATCAGGTAAAGTGGCCGTGGGCGCACTTATCGTTAGCGTGGCGGCCACGTATTCCGCATCACTCGGTAATATTCTGTCTGCACGCAATCAAGCCAGTGGCATCTCGGTTACCGCGGGCAACGCCATCGGTATGACCTACGGTACCATTTTTCTATTCGTATATTGCATGTATTCGGGCTCCCCATTCGTCCTCGAGCCCAGTCTGAAATATCTCGGATCACTGATGTATCTGGCGTTCTTCGCCTCGGTTATTGCCTTCGGTTGCTACCTGACCCTCATTGGTCGAATTGGCCCAGGCAACGCAGCGTATGCAACTGTTTTAGCACCTATCATTGCGCTCGCGTTATCGACAGGATTCGAGGGATACCAGTGGCAAGTGAGAGCAATAATTGGTGTTGGGTTCGTACTTATAGGAAACATTTTGGTTCTGGCCCCAAAACATGCTCTGATCAAGGCTGGCCTACGCCTCAAGTTAAAGATCTAAACGGTTTTCTCTTGTCTGTCTTGGGCACGACGAAATCCCAACCACGAAATCGCACCCAACGCCAATGCGATTGCCGGCAAGACCATCATGTTCAGCATTCTCCATCCTGCTAACTCATGAATAATCCCGGAAGTGATCGCGGTAAACGCTACTGTGGAAAAAATTATGAGATCATTCAAACCTTGGGTTTTTGCCTTTTCCGATGACGAATAACTTTCTGTCACCAAACTTGTGGCGCCCACGAAAAGAAAATTCCATCCAATTCCAACCAAAATCAGCGCAGCCACAAAATGAGGTACTGAGGTTCCGCTTATATTCACTGCAATGCTCGAAAAAAGAACTAACGCTCCAACTCCCATTACTCGAACCGTCCCATAACGGATGATCAGATTGCCGGTAAAAAAAGAGGGTGCGTACATAGCGAGCAAATGCCACTCAATCACGACCGCAGTGTCAGCAAATGAATGTCCACATCCTGCCATTGCCAACGGCGTGGAGGTCATCAGTAGATTCATCACCCCGTATGCAACCATTGCGCTGAAAATAGCCACCAGAAACTTAGGTTGACGCACTATCTCTCCGAGAGGTCTCTGATGTCCATAGCGCTCAGATTTAGGAGGCGTTGGAATCTGAAGCCTTGAAGCCAGCGCAATAGACAAAGCGTATATAACAAGCAAACTTGCATAGCTCCCAACAAATGGAAAACCAGCAATTAAATCACGATTAGCGCTCGCCAAGTTAGGTCCAATAAACGCTGCCAAGACTCCTCCTGCAAGCACCCAGGATATGGCCCGACTCCGGTAGTCATCATTACTGATATCCGCAGCTGCAAATCGGTAGTAGTGACCCACGCCATTCAACATCCCGACCAGAAAAGAGCCTGTTGCAAACAACAGGAAGTTTTGATAAATGATTGCGACAATCGCGGTCAAAGCGCCAAGCAATCCGAACACTGGCCCCCACATGAATCCGCTACGCCGACCAATCCGTTTCATCAGGATTGATGCCGGAAAAGTAGAAACAAGTGTGCCGATATAGAGGCACCCAATTGGCACAGTTGCCCACAACTTATTCTCAGCCAATGAGAGCCCTATCAGTGCAGACGTCGCAACAATCAGCGAACTGCCTGAGAGCATCAGCGCCTGACAGGCAGACAGCAGTAAGACATTACGACGAAGTAACCCAGAAAAGGTCACATATTTCCCCTTGTTTGAGCTTGAATTTGTTGTCGGATTCGGGAGGCAAACAGCGGACTTACATTCCGCGACGGTATTTTCCGCCCACTTCAAAAAAGGCCTGAGTCAATTGACCCAGAGAGCAAACCCGAGCGGCATCCATTAATGGATAGAACACGTTTGCCCCGTTTAGTGCCGCATCCTTGATGGCGCGCACAGCCGCACGAGATGCGTGTTCATTGTGTTCATGAAAAGCCGCCAGCCTCTTTAACTGACGTTGCTTTTCTGACTCAGTGCCGCGCGTCAAAGCAACCGGAGATTTCTCTGCGCCTTCTTCTGAGATAAACGTATTGACGCCCACAATCGGAAAAGTACCATCGTGTTTTTGAGTCTCATAGTAGAGTGACTCCTCCTGGATTTTTCCGCGCTGATAACCTGTCTCCATTGCGCCTAAAACGCCACCTCGCTCAGACAAACGGTCAAATTCTTCGAGTACGGCCTGCTCGACCAAGTCAGTGAGTTCCTCAATGATAAAACTTCCCTGGTTTGCATTTTCATTTTTTGCTAAACCCCACTCTCGATTAATAATGAGTTGAATAGCAAGTGCTCGTCGCACAGACTCTTCACTCGGCGTGGTAAACGCTTCATCGTGTGCATTAGTATGTAAACTATTACAATTATCGTAGACGGCAATCAATGCCTGAAGGGTCGTACGAATATCATTAAAGCTCATTTCTTGGGCATGCAAAGATCGACCTGAAGTTTGAATATGATATTTCAGTTTCTGGCTACGCTCACTAGCACCATAACGATCACGCATCGCAATCGACCAGATCCGTCTCGCAACGCGTCCGAGCACAGTATATTCAGGATCCATACCGTTTGAGAAAAAGAACGAGAGATTGGGTGCAAAATCATCAATCGCCATACCGCGCGCCAAATACGACTCTACGTACGTGAATCCATTTGAAAGCGTGAGGGCCAACTGCGTGATTGGGTTCGCGCCAGCCTCGGCAATGTGATAACCCGAGATAGACACAGAGTAGAAATTTCGAACCTGGTTATCAATGAAATACTCTTGAATATCCCCCATCATTCGGAGACTGAAGTCTGTCGAGAATAAGCAAGTATTCTGACCTTGGTCCTCTTTGAGAATATCAGCCTGTACCGTGCCCCGCACCTGCATGAGGGCCCGACTCTTGATCTCCCCATGCTCATGCTCAGTCGGCAAGCGTCCTTGCATCTCATTAAATTTATCAACTTGCTGGTCAATTGCTGTATTCAGAAAAAACGCTAATACGGTAGGCGCCGGGCCGTTGATTGTCATCGAGACAGACGTTGCGGGATCACACAGATCAAACCCCTCGTAAAGCACCTTCATATCATCAAGCGTAGCGATAGATACACCTGATGTTCCAACCTTACCGTAGATATCAGGGCGTAATGCAGGATCAGCGCCGTAAAGCGTGACCGAATCAAAAGCGGTTGATAATCGTTTCGCGCTGGAATCCGCCGACAACAGTTTGAATCGTTGATTCGTACGCGCAGCGTCCCCTTCTCCTGCGAACATACGGGTCGGATCCTCATTTGCCCGCTTAAATGGGAACACGCCCGCGGTAAACGGAAAAAGACCCGGCAGATTTTCAAGCATCTGCCAGCGCAACCGATCCCCGGCATCATGATATCGAGGCAGGCTGATCTTGGGAATACGTGTGCCGGAAAGTGAAGTAAAGGAAAGCTCGACGTCATGGCGTTCTCCGCGGACATCGAAACTCATAGTGTCTTTTTCATAGCGACCCTTTAAATCATCAAACGTCGCAATAATCTGAAGCATATCAGGGCCAAGTGCTTCTTCTATCTCATTAAGCAGGGTCACCAAGGCATGGGTCGTGTCGCTGTGCTCTTCTAGTAGTGCGATGCTTGTTCTGAGATGCTGAGAGCGACGCGCAAGTTCCTCGAGCTTGCAAACCCGTTCATGGTAACGCCTTACACTCAATGCAATCTCCGAAAGATACCGCTCTCGGTCGCTTGGTATCGACACATCTAAACTGCTCTCTGACTCTGGCGGGCGCAAATGATCACGTCCTTTTACAAGGCCATGCTCAACCAAGCACAAACGCAAGCCTCGATAAAGATCAGTTACGCCAGCGTCATTAAAACGAGACGCCATCGTCGCAAATACCGGCATATTCTCAACCGGTCGAGAAAATGCCACACGATTTCTCTGCATTTGCTTTCGAACGTCCCGGAGCGCGTCCTTCGACCCTTTTCGATCTGACTTGTTAATAGCGACCAAGTCCGCGTAATCAAGCATCTCAATCTTTTCTAATTGAGATGCCGCACCAAATTCTGGTGTCATCACATAAAGCGACACATCTGCTTCTTCGACAATTCCAGCGTCTCCCTGACCAATCCCTGGTGTTTCGACAATCACTAAATCAAAGTCTGCCGCGCGACAAGCGGTAACCATCCGGCTCAGTTCAGCTGGAATTCCACCACCCGCGGCACGAGTCGCGATAGACCGAAAGAATACGGTTTGCCCTTCGATCGCATTCATGCGAATACGGTCTCCTAGTAGCGCGCCACCGGTCTTCCGGCGAGTCGGGTCTACCGCTAAAACTGCAATTCGGAGCTCATCATCAGAGTCGATCCGCAATCGCAATATCAATTCATCGGTTAAAGATGACTTTCCTGATCCACCTGTGCCCGTAATACCCAGGACCGGTATCTTCTTCTGAGCTGAATCTACGTTAGATTGAATTTGCCGCGCCATATCATCACTTAGCGTACTATTCTCAATCTCAGTGAGCACCCGCGCGAGACACGCATGATTACGCGCATCCAGCTTATCCAAAAATTGAGTGGCTTCTTCACCCGGATAAAAGCTTGCCCGCGACAACATGTCATCTATCATTCCCTGCAGTCCTAGTCGCTGACCATCTTCGGGGGAATAAATTTTCGAAACACCATAATCATGGAGAGCCCGAATCTCCTCGTCAACAATAACGCCACCGCCACCGCCGAACACTCGAATATCACCTCGACCTTTTTCGCTCAGCATGTCGACCATGTATCGAAAATATTCTGTGTGGCCGCCTTGATACGAGCTGACCGCGATCCCCTGAACGTCTTCCTGAACCGCAGCATCAACAATCTCAGCCACGCTACGGTTATGGCCGAGATGAATGACTTCAGCGCCTGATGCCTGTAGAAGCCGACGAATAATATTGATTGATGCATCGTGACCATCAAAAAGGCTGGCCGCCGTAACAAATCGGATTCGATAATCAGTATCAGCGTAGGATTGTGGGGCCGATGAGGATTGACCGGTCAGAACTACACTCATGAAAACTCGCAATTGAAACAAATGATGAGTTGAGTTTAGTTTCCGTTTACGTAAACGTCAATTAAGTCTATAATTGCATCATGCTTTCTATCTCCGCGGCCCTCGATGAAAAAGACATTTTGTTCTCTATCTCTGATCTCGCGAGAGAATTTGGGGTTACCACTCGGGCGATTCGTTTTTATGAGGATGAAGGACTGCTCAGTCCGGGTCGCAGCGGTCGACAACGCGTCTATACGTCTCGGGATCACGTCAGACTCAAACTGATCGTGCGAGGCAAGCGTCTTGGATTTTCGCTAAGCGAGGTTCGAGAGATTATCGAAATGTATGACCTTGACTCGGGCGAGAACGGGCAACTTCGTTACTTTTTAGAGCAAATTAAGAAACGCCGCGAAGCACTGCAACAACAGCGCTATGATATCGAGCTGACGCTCGGCGAGCTGGATTCGATTGAGTCCGAGTGTAAACATCGACTGTCTGCTTTAAGTTAGCAATACCTGCTGAAAGAAATCGATCTACCAGCTCCTGTTTTGTGATGAATCTTTCAGAATCCAGTAAAGTGTCACAGACACTTCTAACTCTCGCCGCTTTCATGATAGTGGTTGCGGGCCTCAAAGCCGCCGCGCCGATTGTCGTTCCGATGTTAATGGCGATTTTTCTGGCTATTATTTCTATCGCACCGCTACAATGGCTCCAACGTCACGGACTACCACTATGGCTTTCCATGACACTTATATTCGCAATACTTATTACAACGCTGGTTATCGTCGGATCAACGCTTGGCGCATCCATCACCCAGTTAACCGCAACACTCCCTGGTTATGAAACACAACTGGTGGACCTAATTGATCGCTCGGCAATCTGGGTCTCAAGTCAGGGAATTGATATCCCCGCTGGCGGCATCGTCGGACTCATTGATCCTGAAGCTGCTGCAAAATTTTTTGGCCGTGTTGTAAGCGGTTTCGGCGGACTTGTCGCGGACAGCATGCTGATCCTTTTCACCGTGCTCTTTATTCTCGTCGAATCAACAACGATCCCGAGCAAGCTCAGAAGTTTCCTTAAAAACCCGGACGATACGCTTTTGAATCTTTCCGGATTTATGGATGGAGTGACTCAGTATCTGGTTATTAAGGGAATAATGAGTCTCATAACGGGCGCGCTAATTACCATTTATTTATTGATGCTGGATATTAATTTTGCGCTACTTTGGGGCGCGCTTGCTTTTTTCATGAATTTTGTCCCGTACATTGGTTCCATTATCGCGGCGGTGCCTGCTGTCATTCTCGCGCTGCTTGATGCAGGCCCGGGAACTGCCCTGGCCGTTGGAGCCGGATTCCTGGCGGCCAACATGATTGTCGGCAACGTGCTCGAACCACGATTTACTGGGCAAGGATTGGGATTGTCCACGTTAGTTGTTTTCGTCTCTTTGGTATTTTGGGGCTGGGTGTTTGGGCCGGTTGGCATGTTCCTCTCTACACCTCTAACCATGCTGATGAAAATTGCTCTTGAAAATGACCCGAGAAGTCGGTGGATTAGCATCTTGCTAAGCTCTGAAGCACCCCCATCACCTCCCAAGTATTAATTTTAGGCGGGCACATCACTCGACTCGCCGGTCAATGACATCTCGAGCAGGCTCAGGCTAATGAAACTAGATGCGCTTCGTTCGCCTCGCTACCGACGATTCTGGTTCGGCTCAATTGGATCAACGGGAGCCTCCCAACTCTACTTTGTCGGACTTTCCTGGCTGGTTTTCGAGATGACAGGCTCAGCCGCCTACCTTGGTCTTCTTGGATTCTCGATGGCAGTGCCAACAATTGTTGCAACCCTTATGGGCGGTCTACTTGCCGATCGCGCAAACCGCGGCCGGATTCTTTTGCTGACATCAATTCTGGCGGGACTGTGCCTCTCGTTTCTGACGATTCTGGATCTAACTGAATCGGCGCAAATTTGGCAGGTGCTTATTCTGGCCGCGTTTTTGGGATTGATTTCTGGCTTTGACCTGCCAGCGCGCATTGCATTTTTTCCTTCGCTAATTGAGTCTTCTCAAATGATGAGCGCTGTCGCGTTGAGTTCCATACTTTGGCAAGGCACCCGAATGATTCTGCCGGCAATCGGGGGCTTGCTCATCGCCCTAGTCGATACCTGGCTATTGTTTTTTTTATGTTCAATAGGCTTTGGGGTAATGGGCTGGATACTGATCGGTCTGCAGACTCCGGACAAGCCCAATCCGCCAGAGGGTCAAGACCAATCCCTTGGGGCCGCAATCACCTTCATTAGGCGCGAAAAACTATTCTTAGTTCTGATCTCAATAACATGGATTTCGATGTTCTTTGGCACATCCTACGTTCAGATTATGCCTGTATTTGCCGAGCTTCTTGAGGCAGGTGAGAAAGGCTATGGCTATCTTATCTCTGCAACGGGTGTTGGCTCCGTATGCGGCACATTGATTATTGGGCGCTTTCAGCACTCCCCCCTTCTGGGTCGTTACATGATGGGAGGCGCAGTTCTCTTCGCTCTTTCGTTGGTATTCTTTGCAGCAGTCACCGGTCTTCTCGAAGGAGGCCCGGTGGCGTTCTATGCTGCATGTGGCTGTGCCATCCTGGGCGGAATCGGTGGGTCGTGTTTCCTTATTAGCTCTATGACTGTGCTTCAAATCGCTGTCCCTGACCCATTACGCGGCAGAGTGATGGGTATCCACAGCATCACATTCAGTCTAATCGCGCTAGGTGGTTTAGTATTAGGGCCGATTGCCGAACTACTTTCTGCACCGACAGCGGTACTTTTCGGTGCGATCACTCTTATCATCAGCCTAATCGGTTTTTCTGTGCGCTTTCCAAATTTATGGCGGCTCAACGCGCAAAATAGCGACTACAAGATCTAAGCTCACCTCATCAGCATCCGGAGTACTTTTTTGCGGGAAGGAGCTTCGGAGAGCAGTGCTAGAATAAAGCGTCTGTCAATCCTTAGGCCTGCTAGCTTGAGTCACTCAGAACCTTTCGATCTCTCGGCACTCACTGCCCTATCCCCCGTTGATGGACGGTATGGGACCAAAGCCGCCGCACTAAGACCGTTTTTTAGTGAATTTGGTCTTATCCGTTACCGAGTCATTGTAGAAATACGCTGGCTGATTACACTTGCTGAAAATGACAGCATCTCTGAAGTTCCCGCAATGTCCGAGTCTGCCAAGAATTTTCTTGAGCAAATCATTTCTGATTTTTCAATGGCTGATGCCATCGCCGTAAAAAAAATAGAATCCTCAACCAATCACGATGTAAAAGCAATTGAATACTTTCTGAAAGATAAAACCGCATCACACGATGAGCTCAAAAACATACGTGAATTCATCCATTTTGGGTGCACGTCAGAAGACATTAATAATTTATCGTACGCATTAATGCTACTCGATGGTCGCAACGAAGTAATGCTGCCTGCCTTATCGAAACTCACCGAATACCTTGCTGATATGGCCATTGCGCTCGCTTCTCAGCCGTTGCTCGCCCGAACTCACGGCCAGCCCGCTAGCCCGAGCACCATGGGAAAAGAAATCGCAAATGTCATTGCACGACTTGACCATGTTGGGCATCAAATTGCCTCAACCGCTATTCGCGGAAAGTTCAATGGTGCTGTTGGTAACTTCAATGCTCACCTATCCGCCTATCCTGAACTTGACTGGGCAAGTATCTCAAGACAATTCGTCAAAAGTCTGGGCCTCGACTGGCAGCAAATGACGACTCAGATTGAACCTCACGATGACCTTGCGGCACTGTGCCATGCCTTCGTTCGACTCAACACGGTCCTGATTGATCTCGACCGAGATGTTTGGGGGTATATCGCTTTAGGCTACTTCAAACAAAAAACGGTGGATGGGGAGATTGGCTCCAGCACCATGCCCCATAAAGTAAATCCTATTGATTTCGAGAACAGCGAAGGAAACGCCGGACTCGCCAACGCACTTTTTGAGCACCTCGGCGCAAAATTACCTGTCAGCCGATGGCAGCGAGATCTCTCAGATTCGACCGTGCTACGAAACCTGGGGCCAGCATTTGCGCACTGTCTATTGGCAATTGAATCAACTCTACGCGGTCTCAACAAACTTGAGGTCAACAAAATCCGGTTGGAACACGAACTCGATCAATCGTGGGCGGTGTTGGCCGAAGCTATTCAAACGGTAATGAGACGCTACGATGTCCCTGAACCCTATGAGAAACTAAAAAACCTCACCCGCGGACGCGCCAAAATCGATGCCAAAACGCTGCAAGAATTTGTGGCCAACCTTCCCATTCCAGAAGACGCTCAGCACTACCTCGCGAATCTCACCCCCAGCACCTACCTTGGCAATGCCGAGTCAATGACGATTGATTTTCTTAAAAGGCGCTCAGGCACCCACTAAAGCCATCTCACTATGGATGAACAGATCCGACTTTCTAAGTTGATGGCTCAACAGGGTCTATCCTCGAGGCGGGAAGCTGACAAGCTGATCTCTGCTGGGCAGGTGCTTGTCAATGGCGAGATCATTAAGGAACTCGGCACCAAGGTGCACCCTAGTTCGGATATTAAACTGGCAGCGATTGCGCAACGAAAGCGTGAAAAACTTGCAACCTTAATTCTTAACAAACCGGCGGGCTGGGTTTCCAATCAGCCTGAAAAAGGCTATGAGGAAGCAGCGTCACTAATTATTGAAAGCAATCGATCTGATAGTCGCGAAGACGCAAAGCGAAAAATACCACTCGCCTCTACCCTTAATGTTGCCGGTCGACTGGATATTGACTCGTCCGGTTTGCTGGTACTCACCCAGGATGGCACGGTTGCCCGAAAACTCATCGGCCCTAAAAACAACATCGAAAAAGAATATCGAGTTCGAGTCAAAGGCGCTGTCACTGATAATCGGATCAAACAACTCACCCACGGCTTATCCCTAGACGGCAGGCAATTGCGCCCCGCGATCATCAACCTTATTGGAGATGATCTTTTAATGTTTGTTTTGCAAGAGGGTCGGAAACGACAGATTAGAAGAATGTGTGAGCTCGTCGATCTGGAGGTTCGAACACTCACTCGCGTCAGAATTGGCAGAGTGAAATTGGGTCAATTACCTCGCGGCACGTGGAGACATCTATCGCAACAAGAGCAGTTCTAGCGTGGCACTGTATCCTCTTATTCGATCCCTCCTGTTTCGCCTCAATCCCGAAATCGCGCATCATGTCGTTGTCAGCGGGATTGGGCTTGCGGGGAAAATCCATCCACTCAACCAATATCTTGCTGATGCCCATCGCGGCCGACTCCCGGCGCATCCGACCGAACTCATGGGCTTGATCTTCCCAAATCCTGTCGGTATTGCAGCGGGTCTCGACAAAAATGGAGAGGCGATCGATGGATTAGCCATGCTTGGATTTGGCTTTCTTGAGCTCGGCACCGTTACACCTTTGGCTCAACCGGGTAATCCGAAGCCCAGAATGTTCCGCCTCACAGAAGACGGCGCACTGATTAATCGAATGGGATTTAATGGAAAAGGCCTTAGCTATCTCCTAAATCAACTCAGTCGAGCCAAGCAACACGTGCCAGTCGGGATAAACCTTGGCAGAAATGCAACAACCTCGAATGAAAATGCGTGGCAGGATTACGTCACGGGCCTTCGGGCGGTCTACGGAGTTGCAGACTACGTCGCCATTAATATCTCATCACCGAACACAACAGGGTTGCGTGATCTGCAAGAGGGTGAGAGTCTCAATTTATTATTAAGCCGAATAAAAGAAGAGCAAACCCGACTCGCTGATCAACACCAAAAATATACCCCGCTCGTCATCAAGATCGCACCTGATCTTGATGACGAGCAGCTTTTTCATTTTACAAAGACATGGTCAGAGCATAACTTAGACGGGATTATTGCAACAAATACCACCACAACTCGGCCCGAATCCCTGCGGAGCTCTCCGCATCGATCAGAGAACGGGGGATTAAGTGGCGAACCTTTAGCATCGCGTTCCAGAGAAGTCGTCAAAAAATTACGTCAACAACTTGCACCCGATGTTCCGATTATTGGCGTTGGCGGAATTCACGATGCCGAGTCAGCCAATGCAATGCTTGCCGCGGGTGCCAACCTGATTCAGATTTATACCGGACTCATTTATAAGGGCCCTGGACTTTTAAGAGAAATCCTCACTCATTTAAAAACCCATCAAGACTAAACTGCTCGCTAGGCCTCAACCGACCACTCATGATTTCAGCATCACTGTTGCACAGTAACGATCGCCTCGCGACCTATCCACCATCCTGGTATGCGGCAACCGCGACCGGATATCCCGATACCGAGCAACTCACCGGCGCTCATGAAGCTGATATTGCAATCATCGGAGGCGGATTTACCGGGTTGTCGGCCGCGCTGCATCTCAGTAAACGGGGCTATTCAGTTGCGCTACTGGATGCCCATCGCGTCGGATGGGGAGCAAGTGGCCGCAATGGGGGTCAGGTTGGCACTGGGCAACGGGTTGACCAGGATGAGCTTGAGCAAAAAGTGGCGCCAAGCATTGCTCAAGCGGCTTGGGATATCGCAGAACAGTCCAAAGCGCTGGTGCGATCTCTTATTGAAGAACATGACATTAAATGTGATTATCGTGCTGGCTCGATACATGCCAACCATCGGCAGCGATACGATTCGCATTCCCGATATTTCGTCGAACGGTTGCAAGATAAGTACCAGTACCCGCATATTCGTTACGTTCCAAAAGAAGAAATGCGCCACCTCGTCGCAAGTGCGGACTACTTTGGAGGCTCGTTGGATATGGGCGCCGGTCATCTGCACCCGCTTAACTATGCCTTGGGCCTGGCTCGAGCCGCCAAGAGCCATGGCACGCGCTTATTTGAACAATCAGAAGTGCTTCGGGTCGATAAAGGCGATCCTGCTGTTATTCATACCGCCAACGGGACACTAAAAGCTCGATTTGTCTTATATGCGTGCAACGGGTACATCGGAAAACTGGCAAAAGATATCTCGCGACGTGTGATTCCAATTAATAACTATATTATTGCAACTGAGCCACTAGGCGAAGAACGCGCCAGAAAAATAATCAGCAATAATGCCTGCGTCGCTGACTCACGTTTTGTTGTCAATTACTTTCGCTTCTCAAACGATCATCGAATGCTTTTTGGTGGAGGCGAGAGCTACGGCTATAAATTCCCAAAAGATATCAAGGGATTTGTTCGAAAACCGATGCTCAAGATTTTTCCCGAACTCAGAAACGCTAAAATTGAGTTCGGATGGGGTGGAACCTTGGCGATCACGGTATCTCGTCTGCCGTTTTTTCATCGACACTCCCCCAACATACTCTCAGCCTCCGGGTATTCAGGATCTGGAGTCGCGCTTGCAACCGGTGCGGGCGCAATGCTCGCTGAAGCCATAGAGGGCACAACCTCACGGTTCGATGTCATGAATCAACTGCCCACCCCTTTGTTTCCCGGCGGTGCCGCGCTACGATCTCCTCTGCTGGCCCTGGCGATGACGTGGTACGCCCTGCGCGATCGACTCTAGATCAATCTCAGCTCATGCATATGTCCGGTTGATGCTCAGTTTCGCAGCATAAAGCAAAGCGACCGGTTATTCGCCGGCATGGGCAAATCAGCGGTCAATTCAAATCCATTTTTTTCGGCAAGGGCGCTGACCTGTTCAAATTCACGGATACCGCTTTCAGGATCGCGCGCTTTGAGCCATTCATCAAAGCGCACATTACTTAACGCCAGAGGCTGGTCACGGTATTGATACGGTCCATAGAGATAAATAATCCCACCTTCGGCCAGCGCGCCTCGCGCCGCCGCAAACAGATTCACGGTGCCCTGCCAGGCCACAATATGCACCGTGTTGATACAAACAATAGCATCAACCATTGGAAGCTCAAGCTCCCTCGAAAGCAGATCTATCGCGATGGGTTCGAGACAGTTCTCCCCCGCATCATCACGCCAGGCTTCGATACCCGGCAGGCACTCGGGAAGATCACTCGGCAACCACTCAAGCAAGGGCAGGGCTGCCGAAAAATACGTCGCATGTTGCCCACTACCGCTGCCAAGTTCAAGAACTTTGCCGGTCGCTGGCAAGAGATCACGAATGATCGTTAAGATCGGCTCACGATTACGATCGCACGCAGGCGCGTAAGGTCGACTCATTCGCTGCTCATCATTAGAAAAGTAAACGCACAGGTTATCCGATCCTTGCTTACAAATGATTACGCGAAAAAAATAAACTTAATAAAGCCAATAATTTGAAATTGATAATGATCAATCAGCATCAAACCGAACAGCATCGCCAGATACTGAATCGAAAAACCAAATGTTTGACGAGACAGTGTGTCGCTGTAATTACGATACAGCCGCACAACGTATCCCAGAAAACCCAGTCCAAGCAAGATAGCACCGATAAAATACATCCAGCCTGACATCCCGGTCGCAAAAGGCAGCACACTGACCGCCAATAGCAAAATGGTATAAAGCACCATCTGCAACAGAGTGTGTTGCTGGCCATGCGTTACGGGCAACATGGGAATACCCGCCGCGGCATACTCGTCTCGGCGATAAAGTGCCAACGCCCAGAAGTGTGGCGGGGTCCAACAAAAAATAATTAAAAATAATAAAAGCGCGTCAGAACCTACCTCTCCGGTGACCGCAGACCACCCCAGCACTGGAGGCATGGCGCCAGCGGCGCCACCAATGACGATGTTTTGCGGTGTCACGTGTTTGAGCCAAACTGTGTAGACAACCGCGTATCCAATCATCGATCCAAACGAGAGCGCTGCGGTAAGCAAATTAACCTGACTGATCAGTAAGACCATTGAAAGAAGGGCCAGCGACCCTGCGAACAGGATTGCAGGAATAGTCTGAACGCTGCCTGTTGGCAAAGGTCGACCCGACGTTCGCGCCATCACCCGGTCGGCCCGACGGTCCAGCAGGTGATTAAAGGCGGCGCCCGAGGCAGCCGACAATCCAATTCCTAGTCCGCCAAAGATTAGCGCGCTAAGGGGAATCATTCCCTCAATCGAGAGAAACATGCCAACAACTGCGGTAAATACAATTAAGGCGACGACCCTTGGCTTCGTCAACTCGTAATAGGCGTAACAGAGTTGTCTCGTTGACAAAATCGACTGAGCGGATGACGTTGAAACTTGAGCTTTCATATCAACTCGGATTATACGATTAACTCCCTTTTTCAGCCTATCCGAGATGCTCTCAAGAGTCGTCCAATATCTTTATGGAGATCTTTTGGGTCACCCTCCAAAGGATAAGACATCATCAGATTGCCTCGAGGATCCACGAGATATATCTGGCCGAGGAACCCGCTCGCACCGAGACCGTTGGTTTTGAACTGTTTGGTCAAGATTTCCTGTTCGGTTTTGCCTGCTGCCAAAACCATTAATTTAGGGACTTTATTAACCAGGCCAGAGACTGCAGCTAAATCATCGGGGTTGAAGGTAATTGCCAACAGACGGACGCGCTTTTCGTTTTTGCCCAGGCTTATTCGCGCCCGCTCAATTCCATCAATAACCTGCTGACACTCTGCGAGGCACTCGTTTTCGAGTAGCAAAACGTAGGTCCATTTTCCAAAGATTTCATTAAAGTCGGTAACACCCCCCGCGACTGTCATCAATGAAACGTTACTCAGTGCGACCGGTGGCTCAATCAAATTTCCCCGATTTCGGAAACTATCTGGTTTCCATAGCCATCCTGCAACGACCGGCGCCAAAAAAAGCATCATGAGCGCAACCATAATTAGGCGCTTTTTATTACGAGCACGGTTTACCATTTTTTGATCATCAAGCTCTGTCATTTTCTAATCTTTCCTTGCTTAGAGTCTTTCCGCTGGCGCCACACAAAAGAAATCACAACCAGTACAAACACGGCTGCCATTCCAAACCATTGAACGGCATAAGCCTGATGCCGCTGAATCATGGTCCGACTGGGTCCGGGCCAGTCTCGAACAAATCCCCCCACTTCATCGGGGGCAAGCCTTAAAACATAAGGTTGCAGATCATAGGGCGCCGAAGTTGCCAAAACGTCAAGATCAAGATTTTGACGCAACAGTTCTCCAAAAACAGGCGCCTCATCAACGAATGTGAATCCCTCTAGAGGCGCATACAGTTGTCCAGAGATTTTTTGCTGGCCAACCGGAACATTCGGGCGGGGCAATTGTTCGCGTGAGCCTTCAAGCGGAATCCATCCTCGATCGACAAATATCCGCACCTGACTGCCTTCGATCATAAACGGCGTTAACACATGAAACCCTGCGCGCCTTTCATAGGTTCGGTTATCCCAGAGAAATTGCCCCTCTGGTTCAAATTGGCCGATAATTTCCGCTGGCCATCCTGATTTCTCGGGTCCAATCATAACCTTCGAGACCTGGATTGGAGCCTGCTGAGACCGCTGAGTCTGTTGATCAAAGTACACTTTCTTCTGTTCAGCCCGCTGAAGTTGCCAAGCGCCCAGCGCCGACAACATCATGAACGTGATGGGAATCAGAAACCAGGAGAGATAACGACGCTTCACCCTCTAAATCACCATAGAACGGTCAGTTCACTGCGACCCGATACAAATCTGATAACATTCAACGCGTTCTCTATATGCATGTATTTCTTTTTATGCTCATCAAATCCATTGTTGTCATCTTGCTCGTGACCATGGTCGCGAGTCTGGGATATGCGATGCTGTCGATGGTTCGCGATAAAGGTCGAGGAACCACAACCGTAAAAGCGTTAACCTACCGCGTTGGGATTTGGGTCGTGCTTTTTGGTTTAATCGTTATGGGTCTTTACACCGGGGCCATCAAACCCAGCGGGTCATTGCAAAAAGCGGCTGTTCAAGTTCAGGAGTAGTCCCAAGTTTTAAAAAACGCCGCCTCCGCAAGGCGGCGTTTTAATTTCTACTCCAAACCACTACAAAATATAAACAAAGATAAATAGTCCGACCCAGACGGTATCGACAAAGTGCCAGTACCAGGCTGCCCCCTCAAAACCAAAATGCTCATCTGGTTTGAAATGACCCTTTAGGCACCTGACCAGAATCACCGCAAGAATAATCGCGCCAACGGTGACATGAAAGCCATGGAATCCGGTCAGCATAAAGAACGTTGCACCATAAACGCCTGAGCCCAAGGTCAACCCCAAGTGACGATACGCTTCAATGTACTCATAAACCTGAAAATACATAAACGCCGCGCCCAACACAACTGTAACAAAAAGCCAAAAACATAACGGACCGCGTTGGTTTTTCTTAAGTGCCCAGTGCGCAATCGTGACGGTAACGCTGGATGTGAGCAACAAAAGCGTATTGATTAGTGGAATACCAAATGCGCCGATGCTTGAAAATGTTCCAGCCGCGACATCGTGGGCGTCAGGGCCAATATAGGCGGCGCCAGCAGGGCCGGCAGTCGGCCAGGTGGCTTCAAAGCCGGGCCAGAGGAATTCATCGCCCGCAATCCACGGAACTGACAACACTCGGGCGTAGAACAAGGCGCCAAAAAATGCGCCGAAAAACATAATCTCGGAGAATATGAACCAACCCATTCCCATTCGAAACGACGTATCGACCTGCGCATCGTACTTCCCAGCCTCGCTTTCAGTCGCCACTTGTCCAAACCAAGCAAACATCATCAGAACAATAACACCCGCGCCTGCAATCATCAGCCATAGGCCTGGCGCAAGATAATGCAAGTTCAGAATAAACCCTAAAGCGAGCAAAAATAATCCCATCGAAGTGATTGTTGGCCACTTCGTTGGATCCGGCAAATAGTAACCACCATGCACTGCACTCATTTGACTGGTCCTCTTTCTTATATTTGTAAGTTAAAAATTATTCTCTAGGAATTATTCGTTAGATTTTCATTTGCCGGATAGACCTCATAAGACAATGTAATCGTCTTAACCTCCGCAGGTAACTTTGGATCCACCACGAAGGTCACCGGCATTAATTTGCTCTCTCCGCCCACTAACTCCTGTCGTGTAAAGCAAAAGCACTCCGTTTTACGAAAATGTCGCGCCGCTTTGGCGGGCGTCACGCTCGGCACCGCCTGACCGGCCGTCATCGCATCGACAAGACTATGCGCCTCATAGATCACAGTCGTTGCCTCGCCAGGATGCACATTGAGCCGTACGGTCTTGGGTCGGTCAACACGCCAAGGGATTCCGCTGACATTCACCGTAAATTCAACAGTCACTGTTCTTGATTTATCGATCGTGAGTGGTGCCGCACTTACCTCTGAGAGTGTCGCACTCTTTCCATTTAAACCCGTTATCTCACAAAAAACGCTATAAAGCGGCACTAACGCGTACCCAAAACCAAACATACCGACCACCCAGAGGGACAGCCACCCTGTAACTCTTCGGTTGCTTTTTCGTACGTTGCGCTCAGTCATTCTTTTAATACCCTAAAGCAGGTATTTCACAATGCTCCAGGCGAAAACTGCGGCCACAAAGATCACCAGCCCGGTCACGGTTTTTCGAATGCCTGATTTTTGTACTTCTGTTTTCATGAAATATACGGTCCGTCCCGGTCTTAACGCACTTCAGGTGCTGTCGCGAAGGTATGGTAGGGCGCCGGCGAAGGCACAGTCCATTCCAACCCTTCAGGGTTATCCCAAACCTCTGCAGTCGCTTTTTTGCCGCCACGAATTGATTTAATGACCACCCACAACAGAATCAGCTGAGAGAAACCAAGGATGAACCCGCCAATACTGGACACCATATTGAACTCCGCAAACTGCAGTGAGTAATCGGGGATTCGTCTTGGCATACCCGCAAACCCTAAGAAGTGCTGCGGAAAAAAGGTGATATTAAATGAAATAACGGTGAGCCAAAAATGAACCTTACCAAGCGTCTCGTCATACATATGACCGGTCCACTTCGGAAGCCAGTAATAGACTCCCGAAAACATGGCCAGCACAGAACCACAGAAAATTACATAGTGGAAATGAGCCACAATAAAGTAGGTGTCATGATACTGGAAGTCAGCCGGGGTAATCGCCATCATCAGCCCCGTCAGGCCGCCAACGGTAAAGAGCGCGACCGTTGCAATCGCATACAACATCGGCGTCTCAAAAGTCATACTGCCTCGCCACATCGTGGCGAGCCAGTTAAAGACTTTTACACCGGTTGGAATAGCGATCAGCATCGTGGAATACATAAAGAACAACTCACCGGACAAAGGCATACCAACGGTGTACATGTGATGCGCCCAAACAATAAACGACAAGAACGCAATCGCGGCAGTGGCAAACACCATCGAGGTATAACCAAACAGAGGCTTACGAGAAAATGTTGGAATGACCTGAGAGATGATTCCAAACGCCGGCAGAATCAGAATATAGACTTCCGGATGACCGAAAAACCAGAAAATGTGTTGGAACATGACCGGATCACCACCGCCTGCTGCACTAAAGAACGCAGTTCCAAAATGACGGTCAGTCAGTAACATGGTCACCGCACCCGCAAGAACCGGCATCGCAGCAATCAGCAAGAAAGCCGTAATGACCCAGGTCCAAACAAAAAGCGGCATTTTCAGCAGCGTCATCCCTGGCGCCCGCATATTGAGTATGGTCGCGATAATGTTAATGGCGCCCAATATGGAGGACATGCCGAGGATGTGAATAGTGAAGATCGTTAGATCAACACCCATTCCACCTTGTATTGAAAGCGGTGGATAAATAGTCCAGCCTGCAGCAGGCCCACCACCCGGCACAAAAAGCGACGTGATGAGTAGCGTGGTGGCGAAAGGCAGCAACCAGAAGCTCCAGTTATTCAGTCGCGGTAGCGCCATATCAGGCGCGCCGATCATCATGGGCAGCATCCAGTTAGCAAAGCCGACAAAGCCAGGCATCACCGCACCAAAGATCATTACCAACGCATGGACGGTAACCATCTGATTATAAAAATGGGGGTTAACGACCTGGAGACCTGGCATAAAAAGTTCAGCCCGAATAACCAGTGCCATTGCACCGCCCACGAGAAACATAATGAACGAAAACCACAGATAAAGCGTGCCAATATCTTTGTGGTTGGTGGTAAACAGCCAACGCGTAATACCCTTCGGTACCTCATCGTGATGATGGTCTGCAACCGCTGTAGTCATACAGATACTCCTGTTAAAGTTAAATCACTAAATATAGAAACTGGTCAGCCTTAGCTTTTGTTCTTTTGCGCCTCAATCCAAGCCATGTACTCGGCCTCTTCGACAACATCAACGACGATTGGCATATAGCCATGGTCTTTCCCGCATAGTTCTGCGCACTGACCGCGATAGGTTCCGGTCTCGTCTGCGCGAATCCACATCTCATTGATGTAGCCCGGGATGGCATCTTTCTTGCCGCCCAATTGTGGCACCCACCACGCGTGAATCACATCTTTTGCCGTCAATAGCAGGCGCACCTTTTTACCCGCCGGGATCACCAGGTGGTTATCAACTTCAAGTAAATAATTTTCACCTTTGGTCTCATTGCCTGTGATTTGGCTTTGTGGCGTCGCCAGTTTGCTGAAAAAAGAAACATCTTCTTCAAGGTAGTCGTACTGCCAGCCCCACTGATATCCCGTCACTTTAAGAACCATATCTGATTCGGTGGTGTCCTCCATTAACAGGAGCGCTTTGGTTGACGGCACTGCCATGGCAATCAGAATCAGGGTCGGAATCACGGTCCAAAGTACTTCTGCTTTTGTGGAGTGACTGAACTTGGCCGCTTCAGCTCCTTTGCTTTTTCGAAACTTGGCGATCGAGTAAAACATGACGCCAAACACGATAATGCCGATTACGGTAACGATATACATAATGAGCATATGCAGGTCATACTGCACTCGCGCGATCTCCGTGACCGGTCGTTGCAAATTAAGCGCCCACTCCGCTTGAGCCACTGTTGGCAGGATCCCCATCATCCCTGCGCCTGCTGTCGCCACAATTGCGCTTCGCAGTTTTTTAAATCGACTTACGATCATTGTCATCTCCAAAACAGAGTTAATTTTCAATTAATAAAATTTTTTGTTAAAAACCTTTCAGGCGCGAAGCAAACTTCGAAGTTGCTTTGCGGTTTTTAATCGATCTTCCTCGGTTAATACGGCGCCTATTTCTGTAAATTTTCCGTGCGACCCTATCCACATTTTACTGGGATACCAGGAGGGCCCTGTTGAGACCCTGATCTGCGCCCAATATCGATCGAGCTTTAATTCCCACTCGCCGTTTCGATCCTTTTTGTTTAGCTGGATTCGATCACCCTCGGAAACAATCAGATCAAAAAACGTTGACCTTTTCTTAATCAACAAAAACGTCAGCGCCAAAAGCGCCAGCTCCATACCGAGAAATGGTAAAACCGGCCAAGCGCCGAGCATCACCATATAAACACCTATTCCAACCGCAACCACACAGAAGACCCCAAAAATCATAATGCCCGCGACAGCGCTCAGCGAGCTATTTGGCCGAATCAAAAGCTTGAAATCGCGCCGATCTGGAGCCGTCTGGAGGTATGTCATCGTTGCACCGCAACCAAGATGCTGTTTGGAAAACCAATGCCCGCCATTGCCGAAGGCTGGAATTCCAATATTGGTTAAGAAAACACTGCGAACACTAGCATATTAGAGATAAATGCATCAAGCATGATCCCTTTATTCTTACCGCTAAAAGACTTACTACCAGAGTTGGTTAATCGGCCAAAATCCAAAAAATTGGGAGAACAATCAACGCGGTCCAGCCCGCGCTTATTCGCCAAATTTCACCTCAATCGAACGCTCTGTATCGTCAGGCGGTATTCGGGCCCACGCCACGCCGTATATCAACTCAAATGTCGCCCTTAAGCGATCGCACTCAGCCGACGAGGTCCAGTAAGCCGACTCAAATGCTTGCCACCGGCTCTTTCCCATCAAGGGCCGTCGCCGTTCCACCAACGCGTTGGTGCCGCCCAGCATCCGCAAATCCTTAACCAGTCCCTCAACACTCAAATAGGTCAGACCAACCACGTCGACATCCATCACCGGCTCCAGAAAACCGGCCTGAAGTATCGTATCGCCAAGATCGTGCATATCAATAAATGCATGTCCATGGGGCTTGTTATCAACCTCTGCCCAAGCGGCTCGCAATTCAATCAGCGTATCCGGACCAAAAGTTGCGAGCAACATCAGCCCACCAGGTTTCAGAACCCGCGCGACTTCTTTGAGTGCATCGGTTGAATCCGTCCACGATAAAATCAAATTAGCAAAGACAAAATCAAAACAATGATCTTTAAAGGGTAACTCGTGGGCATCGCCAAAGCAGGCAGACCATGCATCGGGTTGTGCAACCGCTTTCAAATCGCAGGCAGCATCAAAGCAATTATCCAATCCCACCACGAGGGCCTCTGGATATTTGCTCGCAAGCTCGCGAGACTCCAAGCCTATCCCGCCCCCCAGATCTAAAATAGCCTGAGGCTGAATGTCGACCAAATCAAGGCGCTCGAGAAGTTCTGCCCCACAGCGCCGCGCGATCAAATTTTCACTTTGATCGAACCAAATGGCTCTTTTTGAGGCCAGCCGCACCGCACGGCCGGAGAGTGTGGGATCGAAATGATTCATAGTGACGAATAGTACTCAAGACTGTAAAGCATCACACAGAATCCAAATCGTTTTCTGGTTAAGTTGATCAGATGGCATTTCCATTTGAACCCGCTATCACTGCGCCGCGCGCAACCCGCGTTCAGGCGCTCGGGCGACTTGCGGTTCGTTTGTGGGACCAGGCGCTCCAGCCTATATGCCTTAACTGCCGAACCGGTCCCGAGTCTAACCATGGTCTGTGTGAAAAATGCCTTCAGTTAATTTCTCTTAACGCGACCTGTTGCGAGATTTGCGCACGTCCGCTTACTCAAAACCTAGTTTGCGGTCAGTGCCAGAAAATTCCACCCTTTTTTGATCGCGCATTAACGCCGCTGCTTTATGTCGATCCTGTCGATCGGTTCTTGTGCGGGCTCAAATATCGCGAACAATTCTCATTCGCCCGATTTGCCGCAGGCGTGATGACAAATCACGCTCTAAAAACCGGTCAGAAAGCACCTGACATGATCTGCCCTGTACCCATGACCTCAAAAACACTGCGAAAGCGGGGGTTTAATCAATCCGCATTTATCGGACAACTCATCGCATGGCAGCTAGGAATCCCAATGTCGAGCAACTTGATTTTAAAAACCCGAGACACCGCTCATCAATCCGACCTCAAGGCCAAAGAGCGACAAAATAATCTGAAAGGCGCTTTTGAATGCAAGCGTCAAGTCCGGGGGAGACATATTGTAATCGTCGACGATGTATTAACCACCGGCGCGACAGCAAACGAGATCAGTAAAACCTTAAAAAAATATGGCGCCTCGCGCGTCGACATTTGGGCTTGTGCACGAACTGTTTAGCTAACCGATCCAATCTTGGCATAAAAAAGCCCCGGCAATGCCGGGGCTTTC